>Ga0163144_10011866_pt1 | contig 18398 bp, 13 predicted proteins | sample OliLak19BULKMAT1_FD_123175 | JGI IMG/M metagenome (GOLD analysis project Ga0163144, IMG submission 123175) | Freshwater microbial mat bacterial communities from Lake Vanda, McMurdo Dry Valleys, Antarctica - Oligotrophic Lake LV.19.BULKMAT1 | ecosystem: Environmental > Aquatic > Freshwater >... | reverse complement strand
TTCCAATCGGCAGAGTGTTCCCGGCCCAGCGGGCGTCCGCAGGTTGCAAACCTGCGATACGGCAGACCGGAGGTCTGCGCTACGCCTTCGGCACGGCGGACGCCTATGAAATATCCGGGTTAGATCCGGACGCAGCTCAGCGTTTTGTGATCTGCTGGATGAAGGCGCGCGGCGTGACGCCGTAGATGCGCTTGAAGTGCGTCGAGAAATGGCTCTGGTCGCAGAAGCCGACCTGGGTCGCGATGCTTGCGATGGATTCGTTGGAGTGCAGCATCAGCCCGCGCGCCCGTTCCACGCGCACCCGGAGGAGATACTGGTGGGGTGCGAGTCCGGTGGACTGCTTGAAGAGCCGGGCGAAGTGGTAGGTGCTCAGTCCGGCGACCGTCGCCAGGGTGGTCAACGGCACGTCCTTCGCGAAGTTTTCGTGGACGAAATCCAAGGCCTGCGCCAGTTGACGTCGGGTCAGGCCTCCGGTCGATTCGCGCAGGCGTGGAGCCTGTGCCGAGTATTTCGTGGCGAGATGCACCGCAAGCATCGAGGCAAGCGATTCGGCGTAAGCGTTCCCCACCGGGCATCCGCTTTCTGCCTCCTGATCCAGCCCCATCACGAGCGATGCCAGCAGCGGATCATCGGCGGCGATGGTGGGAGTCAGCTCCAGTTGGTCGAGACCGACCACTTCATGTGCTGCGCGGGCGAGAAACCTTGGCTCAATCGAGATCATGGCGAACTCCTGGCGTTGCTCGCACCGGGCCGAGATCATGGCGCGCGCCGGAATGAGGCTCACCTGCTGGGGACGAACTTCCTTTTCAAAACGAACTCCCGCCAGCGTGCCTTCCACTTTGGCCGGGGCATTGAGCTGCACCACGACGACATGATTGAGGTGATAGACATCGTCCGCTTCAAAGCCCGGGATGGCGTGACGCTCGTGATGGAAGCCCTGCCATGTCATCTTTGAACTCGAAACAATGGGATCGTGCGGCACGGCCACGCGGGACGTTCCTGTCTTCACGTCCACCAGCAATTCTCGATTCTCAGTCATGATTTCAGGCATCTGCCAACTTCTTCTCACGTTTAGATGCCGCCAGGTACAGTTGCGAAACTGTTCTGCAAAAGCATCGCCAAAGAGTAGAGACGCCAGAAAGTTAATTCCATTCGCCTCAACTCATGGGCTGACACCGGTGGAACCCCTCGGGTTACATCATCATCCTGCGTCCAGATTCGTGTTCCGAAACTAGACGCCCATGTGGGTCGCGACACTGTTCGGTGCGCGACGGCTTTCAGCAAAGCCGCATCGCGCCAGGAGCTGTTCGATGACCTCGCGGCTGACGCCAAGCTTCGGCGCGGCATCGAGCAAATCCTCGGCGAGGCACGGATACCAGTTGCGCCGGGCTGGATCACCAAGACGGGCGAGGTTGAGCGGCCCAATGGCCTGCTGGATGGCGGCGAGGCAGGCTGCCCGCTCAACGGAAGTCTTACGGGTGCGGCACGCTTTCAGGCATTCCCGCAACGCCGGACCGAACGCGGCATCGCTCTCCAGCAAAAAGCTCGGTTCAACCTTCGGCGTGCCAATTCTGCGCCGGGTTTCCGCCGTCATGGCCGCTGCGAAGTAAAGTTGGGTGATCACCGAGAACATCTCGAAGTCCTGCATGTTCGCGTAGAGCGCGCCCACCAGCTCCGCCGTGATGTCCAGCTCGCGCAACGTCTGCTGTTCATAGGAGTGCAGGCGTGCAGCGAAGCGGTCGGTGCCCCAATCCGCTTCGAGCGCGGCGGCGAGACGTTCGATGCCGAGCAAGGTCAGCGGGAAGCCATTCGAGAGCAGCGGATCAACGAAGCCCGCCGCAGAGGGCAGCAGCGCCCAGTTCGTGCCCGCCGCCACCGCGCTGCGGAAAGCCAGCGTCGGCGCGTGGATGAAAGGCAGTTGCGGCCGTGCCGACGCGAAGTGTTCCCGCACGCTGGGGAACTGATCGAGCAATCGCTGCCAGGCCGGTTCGCCCTCTTCAAAGCGAAGTCTCCGGGCAATCTCAGGCTTCGCCGCCACGCCGGCACTCGTCAGGCCGTTGTTGAAGCGCAGCACCCAGATCCAGCCGCCATCAAAGACATGATGCAGCGCAGCGTCATCCACCGGATACGGCGGAACGTCATTGGAGGACGCGAGCGAGTCCCAGCGTTCAACACTGCGGAAGTGGCTGAAGAGCGCCTCGGTGCGCGGCAAATGTTCAAAGGCCGCTTCGCCCAAACCCAGCGCACGATGCAGGAAGCCGCGCGGCCCCGTGGCATCGATGACAAACCGCGCCCGTACCGCAAGCGGTTTACCGGGCCGTTCGCCCCGGAGCGTGACGCCGTCCGGCTCCACGACCGCTGCGCTGAGCTTCACTTCATCGAGATACTCGACGCCAGTCCGCTGCGCCTCGCGCATCAGAAAGTGATCAAAGTCGGGCCGATACCAATGCGTGTCGGAGATGGCGTCGTGCGGGCTGGCGGCCACGAGCAGTTCGTTGGAACGCGCCGGTGTCGGTGCCCAAGGCTGGCCAGCCGTGTGATGAAAAAAGGTGAAGCCGCGCTTGAGCCCGCAGCCGATCTCCGGATGGCTCTGCTGCCACGTTCCCCATTTGGTCAAGGACGCGACTTCGGGCAAATCGTAGCGGAGGGCCAGCTCTTCGAGGAGCAGGTTGGCCAGCGGCGTCGAGGATTCGCCGATGGCAAAGCGCGGATGCGTGCCGCGTTCCAGCATGACCACAGAACGTCCGAGCCGACGGGCGATCATCGCGATCAAAGATCCGCCAAAGCCTGAGCCGACCACCGCGATGTCGAAGTCGGTTTTCATGAGGGAAGGCCGGCCTCCGATCCGGCGCAGTCCAGACACACGATCCTGGGCTCGAACTCCTGCGAAAGATTCATCCGCTCCAGCCGGGCCTTTCGCGCGGTGAAGCAGGTCGGGCAATCGGAAAACTTCTCCAAGTCCCAGGTGTCGGCGAAGACGCGTCCGCGTCGCTGGAGGATGCCGTAATCGAACGCGGCCTCGAACGTCGCGAGCTTCGGGGGCGTGAACTCTCCGCTGGCCTCAAGCTCTTCCAGTGCGCCATTGCCCAGCCGCGTGGGAATGAGCGACACGACGCCGGCCCCGGCATCAAACGCAAAGTCCACCGAGCGCGCCGCCCATTCGGGAGCTTCGGATTCATCGAGGAACGGCGGCTTCACGAGGATGAACACGCGCAGCGCGATGTCGTGCTCGCGGAGGAAATTTGCGGCGCGCGAGAACTGTTCGAGCGTCATGCGCTTGTTCAGCTTCGGGAGAACGTCTGGATGAACCGTCTCCAGCCCCATCGCGACTTCGAGCTTTACTGGGGCGTTGTAGCCGCCGACGTGAGGAGGCGGATGGGTGCCATTCCGAGCACGGGCAGCGTCCGCCTCCTCACGTCGGCGGCTACCATCGGTTTGGTTCAGCAGATCGCGGAAGCGCAGCACGGAGTCGCCGACGAGCGAGGGATGGCACTCCACAATGACGCGCTCGAAGTCACGGACGCGTTCCGCAATGGCCGGGCAGTCTCCCGCCGGAATCGCGCGCGGATCAAAGAAGCTGCCGCTGTTGTAGAGCTTGATCTGGCGGGCGGGCGAAAGCTGTGCGTAGGCGAAATCAATCTGGGCCGGGATGGCTCCGGCGGGAACGGTTTCGGTGAGGGTGTTCTTCCACAAGTCGCACATCAGGCAATGCCACGGGCATTCGCGATTGGTGAGGAAAATGGTGGCCACGGGAACGACTTCGCCGGACTCCGCACGCTCCTGCTCGGTGAGAAACGCATACGGCCTTGAGGACTCCACTGCGTTGCGTGGACCGCGTCGCGAGAGGATCCAACGGTCGCGTTTGGCGGGCGAGTCGGGATAACTCGCAGCGTCTGCAGTGTTGGGAATGGTCCCGCGTTGAGACATGTACGCGAAGCTTGCGAGCAATGGAACGAACCGTCAACGCACGGCTGGCTTCGCATGGCAGCGCTTGGAGTTCACGAGGGAGTGTCTTAACGTCGTTCCCGATGCGCGATGCCTCGACCCACTTGCCCCGAACTATTGCCCTCCTGGAGCAGGGACGGCATTCCATCCTGCATCCCGGCGCGCAGCTTTACGTCTCGCTGCACGGCGAACAAATCGCAGACGCGGCGCTCGGCGAAGCGCGTCCCGGCGTGCCGATGCAGCCCGAGACGCTGACGCTGTGGCTCTCCGCCGGGAAGCCCATCACCGCCGTCGCCATTGCGCAGCTTGTCGAACGCGGGCGGCTGACCTTTGATGATTTGGTGGGCCGCCATCTGCCGGAATTCGCCCAGCACGGGAAGGGTGAAATTACGATTCGCCATCTGCTCACGCACACGGCGGGCTTTCGCGATGCGGACAAGTTCGCGGAGAATCTGGCGTGGGAAGAGATGATTGCGCGCATCTGCGCCACGCCGCTGGAAGCCGGATGGCAGCCCGGCGCGAAGGCGGGTTACTCGACCCTTTCGAGCTGGTTCATCTTGGGCGAACTCATCCGTCGCGTGGATGGCCGCGATCCCGGTCGATACGTTCGCGAGGACATTTTTGAACCGCTGGGGATGAGCCATTCTTGGATGGGCATTCCTGACGAACGAAGCGGGGGCTACGGCGAGCGGATGGCGATGATGCATTACTCAGGGCGCACCGAGTTTCGCGTCCATCCATTCTGGAATGCCGCAGAAGACTTCGCCGCCTGTCGTCCCGGCAGCGGCGTGCGTGGGCCGATCCGTGAGCTGGGGAAATTTTACGAGTCGCTGCTGGCTGGGGTGGGAGCGCCGAACTCCGGTTCGGCCCGCGCCGAATCAGAGATGGGCGTTACAAAGGCGTTGCTCAAGCCATCGACGCTGCACGAACTCATCACGCGTCAGCGCACCGGGATGTTCGATCACACGTTTCAGCACGCGCTGGATTTCGGCCTGGGCTTTCTCGTGAACTCGAATCGCTGCGGCGCGGAGACCGTTCCCTACGGCTATGGACGCCACGCCTCCGACGCGACCTTCGGCCACAGCGGCTCGCAAAGCTCCTGCGCCTTCGCTGATCCGGAGCATCAGCTCGTGGTCGCGTGGCATTGCAACGGCCAGCCGGGCGAGCCGCGCCACCAGAAACGAGCGCGGGAGATCAACTCGCTGATCTACGAGGAGCTCGGACTGGGGTGAAGGAACGCCTTTATTTGGCGGCTGCTCTTACCTTGGCCCACCGGGCTTTGGCTGCTGCCACGATTTTGGCACGGCCTGCTGCGGACATGCGCCGCCTTTTCTTCTTGGCCGGTGCATTCTCTTCTGCGGTCGAGGCACCACCCAAAAGTTGAGACAGGTCTGCTTGGAGCGCTTCGATTTTGTCTTTGATGTTGGCAGCTTGACGAAGTTGTTTGGCTGACAGGTTTGCTACCGTTCGTTGTTTCATTTGGGCGAGTATTTGGATCGGGCAAAGCCAAGTCAAGAGATGCACGGATTTGACGGTCGAAGGGGAAGGTCATCAGCGTTCGCTATGCTCGAAAAGCTTTCCGCGAGGAAAGGTGACTGCTCACGTTGAAGTTTTGGCTTTTAATCCGTGTTTGCCATCTCCGGCCCGGCGGCTTAACTGAGGTGAAAACAAAAACCTGTTATGAACATCAAACCCATCATCGCTGGCCTGCTCATGGTCATCACCCTCGGCCTCACGGCGGGCTGCAAGGACAAGTCCGCCACCGAGAACTTGACCGAGAAAACCAAGGATGAGGCCCACTCCGTCGCCGACGCCGTGAAGGATGGCGCGAAGAAAGTTGGCGACGGCGTCGAGAAAGCCTACGACAAGACAAAGGACGCCGTAAAAGATGGCGCGGAAGCGGTGAAGGATGGTGCCATCAAGGCCGGAGAGTCCGTTAAGAATGGCGTGAAGAAAGGGGTCGAGAAGACCGGCGAAGCTGTGGAGAAAGTGGGCGGGAAGCTCCAGGAGATCAGCAAGTAGCCGCGTCCTCGGTTGCCCATTCCCCAATGAAACTCCGGACTCTCATCGCCCGCAGCCTGACCTTTCATTGGCGCGGGCATCTGGGCGTGCTGCTCGGCGCGGCGGTCGGCAGCGCGGCGCTGATGGGCGCGCTCGTGGTCGGTGATTCCGTGCGCCTGAGCCTGCGCGAACTGGCGTTGCAGCGGCTGGGCTGGGCGGATGCGGCAATGGCGCCTTCGGATCGGTTCTTCACGCAAAACCTGGACCAACGCGTTTCCAGTTCTTGGGCTGCCAGCTACTCCCGCCACTCCGTGGCCTTACGCCTGCCTGGAACCGCCGCACGGCAAGACGGCACCACGCGCGCCAACCAAGTCGCCATCCTCGGCGTGCGTCCGGACATCTGGCCTGAATCCGCCAGACCCGAGCTGAGAAACATTCCGAACCGCTCTGTTGTCCTGAATGACGCACTTGCAACTCAACTTCGAGCGAAGGCAGGCGACGAGCTTGTGCTCCGCCTTCACAAACCTTCTGCGCTGTCACGCGAGGTGCCCATCACGCCCCAGAATGATGCAAGCATTGCGCTTCGCGTCCGTGTTCACGCCGTTGCCACAGCGAGCGAGATGGGCAGCTTCAACCTGCAATCCAGCCAGACACCGCCGCTCAACGCCTTCATGAACTTGGGCGAACTGGCTTCAAGCTCAGGCATCTCCAACCAGGCCAATCTTTACCTTGCTGGCATGTCTGGTCTCTCCCAGCTTTCACCCCGATCCGTTACCAGGGAATGCCTGCCCGGCCAGCCTTTGTCGTGGCAGGACAGAGTGGGCCTCGACTGGTTTAACGTGGCCCCAGCGAGAGTTCGGCAAATGATTCAAGATGGGCCGCGCTCAGATTTTTTGGCGCACGCTTTGGATGGAAACTTTGCCCGCTCGAATACGCTTCCTGACCTTCAACTCGTTCTCCGCGCCGTCATCAACCAGCCGCAGCTCCAACTGACGACCACCCGTATCTTCATCGACCCGCAAATTGCCACGGCCATTCTGGAACCTGTCACCAACAAGGCCAACATGGACAGGCTGGTTCCCGTTTACACGACAGACCCCGGGCTCCTGCTCGACGCGCTTAACTATCGCCGAAACATCGCTACCAACGCCCAGCCCATTCTCACTTACCTGGTCAACCAGCTTCGGGCCGGGGAACTCTTCGTCCCTTACTCGATGGTGACTGCGGCCGGTGCGCCGTTGACGCCGTCGGACATGAAGGACGACGAGGTGCTCATCAGCCAATGGCTGGCCGACGACCTGCGGCTCAAGGCCGGGGATTCGCTTGACCTCACTTACTTTCTCACCGAGTCCGGCGCGAGTCTGATCGAACGCACCAACCGTTTCCGCGTCCGCAGCATCGTGCCGATGGAAGGCATCCACGGCGACCGCACGCTCATGCCGGAATTTCCCGGCCTCGCCAAAGCCGAGAGCACGCAGGAATGGGACGCCGGCTTCCCGCTCGTCCACAAGGTCCGCGATCAGGATGAAGCGTATTGGAAGAAATATCGCGGCACGCCCAAGGCCTTCGTGACGCTCGCTGCCGGACAGCGGATGTGGGCCAACCGCTTCGGCAATCTCACGGCGATTCGCTTTCCCATTCCCGCAAACCGCAGCATCAGCAACGTGACTGCGGCCATTGAAACCAGCCTTCTCTCCAGCATTGATCCGTCCTCTCTCGGACTGCGCTTCGAACCAGTACGCGCTCAAGCACTCGCCGGGGCCAGCCAGTCGCAGGACTTCGGCGGGCTGTTCATCGGGTTCAGCTTCTTCCTCATTCTCGCGGCGCTGATTCTCATGGCGCTGCTCTTCCAGTTCGGCATCGAACAGCGCACGAACGAAGTAGGGACGCTGCTCGCTCTCGGGTTCACGCCGTCGCGCGTGCGCAATCTTCTGCTCGGCGAGGGCGTGGCCATCGCGTTCATCGGCGGCCTGCTCGGAATGCTCGGCGGCATCGGCTACGCCCAGGCGATGCTCTACGGCCTGGCCACGCTCTGGCGCGATGCGGTCGGAACGTCCGCGCTGCGCTTTCATGCGACGCCCACGACGCTGGTCATTGGGTTATTCGCCAGCGTGGTGGTGGGCGCGGTGACGATCTGGATCGTGCTGCGCAAACAGGCGAGGAGGCCGGCGAGGGAACTTCTCGCGGAAGGAGCAGGCGAGAATGTCCAAGGCCCAAGGCCCAAGGCCCAAGGAAGCCTGGCGCGTTGGATTGCGCTCGGGTCGGGTGTCGCTGCCATCGGCATGATTGGCTGGGCGACGTTCGGTGGAAATGGTGCTTCGGCGGGATTGTTCTTCGGCGCGGGCGGATTGCTGCTCGTCGCCGGACTGGCGGCGGTCGCGGTCCTTCTCTCGATGCTCGACCGCTCGGCGGCGAGCCGTCAGCCAACGCTGCTCGCGATGGGCCTGCGCAACGGAACGCGCCGGCGCAGCCGCAGTCTGGCCAGCGTGGCGTTGCTGGCGTGCGGCAGCTTTCTCGTCGCGGCGATTGGCGCGAACCGGCTCGATGCCGGGCGCGACGCGACAAAGCGTTCCTCTGGCACGGGCGGGTTCGCGTTGTTCGGCGAGGCCACGCTGCCGGTCGTGCGCGATCTGAACACGACGACGGGCCGCGAGTTCTTCGGTCTCGACGAAAAGGCGATGCAGGGCGTGAGCGTGGTTCCGTTCCGCGTGCGGGACGGCGACGACGCGAGCTGCCTGAACTTGAACCGCGCGCAGACGCCGCGGCTGCTGGGCGTGAAGCCGGAACTGCTGGCGGAGCGCAAGGCGTTCACGTTTGCGAAGGTGATGAAGGGCTTGCGGACGGAGAATCCGTGGGAGTTGTTGAGCCGTAGCCGCCGAGTTAACGAGGCGGACGACAGCGTGGTGAATCCGCCTCCTCACGTCGGCGGCTACGATGACGCCATTCCTGCCATCGGCGACGCAGCTTCGATTCAATGGGCGTTGGGCAAGAAGCTCGGTGACACCATTGAGTTCACCGACGAGCGTGGGCAGAAGTTCAAGGTGCGACTCGTGGCAGGCGTCGCGAATTCCATTTTGCAGGGGAATCTCATCATCGATGAAGCGGAGTTCGTGAAACGGTTTCCGGGCGAGGCCGGGCATCGAATGTTCCTCATCGATGTGCCGTCGAACACGGGCGCGGAATCAAACCGGCTGGAGAAGACCTCCGCCGCAATGTCGCGCGCGTTGCAGGATGTGGGCCTTGAGCTTACGCCCACGACGCAGCGACTCGAAGCGTTTAATGCCGTGCAAAACACGTATCTGAACACGTTCCAGATTCTCGGCGGACTGGGCCTGCTGCTCGGCAGCGCGGGTCTTGGCGTGGTGGTGCTGCGTAATGTTTTGGAACGACGCAGCGAGCTGGGGTTGTTGCAAGCGGTCGGGTTCCGGCGGCGTTCGTTGCACTGGCTGGTATTGAGCGAGCACGGCGGATTGCTCGCACTGGGGCTTGGCGTGGGAATCACGGCGGCGGTGGCGGCGGTCTTGCCCGCGCTGCTCGCGCCCGGCGCGGAGAATCATTTCGTCGCGCTCATCGCGACGCTCGCGGGCGTCTTCGTGAGCGGGCTGGCGTGGACGTGGGTGGCGACGTGGCTGGCGCTGCGCGGTGAGTTGTTGAAGGCTTTGAGAAACGAGTAACCACAGATGAACACGGAAAAACACGGATTGAATTGGGGCCAGTCGAGGCTGGCGGCGTTGGCGATTGCGATGACGATGGGCCTTGCGGCATTGATGATGGCGGCCACAGCCCAGGCGCAGGTGCTTTACACGAACGGCTTCGACAAGGCGGACGTGGAGAAAGTCCCTGACGACATGATGGTGCTCGATGGCGGCTTCGCGGTGAAGTACGAGGCGGGCAATAAATTTCTCGAACTGCCCGGCGCTCCGCTGGAGACGTACGGCGTGCTGTTCGGCCCGACGGAGGCGTCCGGCCTCGCGGTCACGGCGCGCGTTCAGAGCACGGGCAAGGGACGCCGTTTCCCGACGTTTGCAGTGGGCTTGAATGGTGTCGGCGGTTACAAGCTGCAGGCGTCGCCCGCCAAGAAGCTCGTGGAGCTGGTGAAGGGCGAGGAAGTGGTTGCCAGTGCGCCATTCACATGGGAATCGGGCTCATGGACGATGCTGCGTCTGCAATGTCGCAAGGTGAAGGACGGCGAGCTCAAGCTGGAAGGCAAGGCGTGGAAGCAGGGCGAGGCGGAGCCGAAGGAGTGGCAGATCTCTCGCATGGAAACGGCCGAGTCGCCAGCGGGACGTCCTTCCGTGTGGGGCATGCCATTCTCCGGCACGCCGATCAAGTTCGATGACCTGATGGTGACACGCGCGCAGTGATGCCGGTCCATCAGCCGTAACCAATTTGGAGCGCCGAGCAATGCCCGGCGCTCCGACGATGGTTCATGGACGGCTTCCGGTCCAAATCAATGTAGTAGGACAGGGCTTCCAGCCTGTCTCCCAACGACCGTGGATTCCCCATGTTTGGTGAATGAAATGGCTGAGCAACGGGATGGCCCCCAGCCCATCGGCCTGCGGGACAGGCTGGAAGCCTGTCCTACTCAGGACAACACTGCCTCTCGTAGTTCTTCTGCCGCATCGTTCCGGCTGATCGTTCCCCCTCGCTTCGATTCAATCTGAGCCTCCGCACGGCGGCTCCTGCGAGCCGGGTTTCCCTCAGTCAAAGTCCGGGCAGCTCATGAAATAGTGGCAGCGCGGGCAGCGGAGCTTGCACTTCTCGTTGTGCAATTCGTGATTGCAGCGCGGACACCAGCGCCAGCATTCGCCGGCTGAATCGCCGGTGTTCAACGCGCACTCGGCGGACGCCTGCGCCTCGTTGCCGGAGGATTGTTCCAGAGCCATGCGGACGTTTTAGCGGACTCCCGTGCGCAGACAAGCTCGCCTTCTGCGTCCCTCCATGACAATGTTTCCGCGTGATTCGATGGTTCGAGCATCGGCAGGTTTACAAACCAAACCGGAACCTGACGGCAAACGGCGCGGAGCTGGGCCGGCCGGTGGAGGAGGCGTGGATTCCAACTCCCGACGGCGTGCGCCTGCACGGCTGGTTTTTCCCGGCGGAGAAGGATTCACCGCGCGCGCAGCAGGTGCTGCTGCTCTGCCATGGGAACGCGGGGAACGTTGGACACCGTCTGCATTTCGTGAAGGCGTGGCTGGAGCTGGGCCTGAATGTCTTCGTGTTCGACTATCGCGGCTACGGGCGGAGCGAGGGGCGCGTGGACGAGGCGGGAACGTATGTGGACGCGCACGCGGCGTGGGGCTGGCTGAGGCAGCGAGGGTTCGCGCCGGAACAGGTCGTCGTGCTCGGCAAATCATTGGGCGGCGGCGTTGCGTCGGAGCTGGCGCTGCGCGAACCGCCCGGCGCTTTGATTCTGCAAAGCACGTTCACCAGCATTCCGGATCTGGGGAGTGAACTCTTCCGTTGGCTGCCGGTGCGCCGGCTGCACAGCATCCATTACGACACGATCAACCGCCTGCCGCGCATCCAATCACCGGTGCTGGTCGCCCACAGCCGGCGGGATGACTTGATTGGCTTCCATCATTCGGAACGAAATTTCGCCGCCGCCAACGAGCCGAAGATGATGCTGGAGATCGCTGGCAATCACGTGAGCGTGCTCGAAGAGGGGCGCGCAGAATACCTCGCCGGCCTGGAACAGTTTCTGAGCAGGCATCTGGTTGGTGGAGCGGGGCGATCCGAACGAGCGTAAACCAGACGCTGACGCGCCGCCTTTGCCATAGACCATCTCGTCCAACTGAGGATCGGGATCAAACCCTCCGTTCTGCCCGCCCACCGCCTTCGACCACTCAACACGCAGCTCTGCCGGATGGACAAAGGCCATTGAAATGGGTAACGTCGTCGCTCAATCCGTTCCCGTAATTCCCGGCCTTGGCCGGGTCAGTTGATTCTCGCGCGCATAGCCAGATTTTATGAAGTTCCTCACCCCTCGCATTCGTTCCCTCATGGCTGGTTGTGCCGCGCTCTGCGCCGCGACCGCCGTCGTCGGACAAAGCTTCGTCAATTTCGAGGGCAAGCAGACCAGCCCCATCCGGCTCTCGCCCGACGGCACCCGCCTCTTCGCCGTGAACACGCCAGACAACCGGCTCTCCGTCTTCGATGTGTCACGACCGCAGAATCCCATCCTCATCGCGGAGATTCCCGTCGGACTGGAGCCCGTCTCCGTCAACGTGCTGAACAACGACGAGGCGTGGGTGGTGAACGAAGTTTCAGACAGCGTCAGCGTCGTGTCCGTCTCGCGCCATGTTGTGACCGATACCATTGCCGTGAAGGACGAGCCGGCGGATGTCGCCTTCGCCAACGGGCGCGCGTTCGTCACCGCGTCGCGGAACAACCGCATCACCGTCATCGATCTCACCAGCCATCTTGTCGTCACGAACATCCCGGTCTTCGGTGAGAACCCGCGCGCCATCACCGTGAATTCCAACGGCACGAAGGTGTATGCCGCCTTCGCGCTGTCCGGCAACCGCACCACGCTCGTCCCGCCGGACAAGGCGCCGCCGCAGCCCACGAATTCCACTCCGCCGATGAAGCCCACGCTGCCGCGTCCGCCGCAGGTCAGCCTGATCGTCGATGCCAACGATCCCGCGTGGACCTCCGGTCCGAACGCCGCGATCCAGTTCACGATGCCGGACAACGACGTGGTCGAGATCGACACGGACTCGCTGGCGGTGACGCGTTACTTCCCGCGTGTCGGCACGGTGAACTTCGCGCTGGCCGTCCGCCCCGACAACGGCGACCTCTACGTCGCGAACACCGACGCGCGCAACCTCACGCAATTCGAGCCGGCGTTGCGCAGCGCGTTTGTCACGAACCAGGTTTCGCGCATCGACATCAACAGCGGCGCCGTCACGCGCGCGGATTTGAATCCCGGTTTTAATTACGTGAGCTTCCCCAGCCTGCGCGATCAGACAAACGCGCTCGCGCAGCCCACGGCCATCGCGTTCGGCCCCAGCGGCGCGAGCTATTTCGTCACCGCCTTCGGGTCGGACCGTGTGGCGCAGGTCAGCTCCGACAGCGGCACGGTGATGGCGCGCATCGAGTTGAATCCCGAAGCGCCGGGTTCGGTGGCAAACGGCCGCACCAAGCGCGGCCCGCGCGGTCTCGCGCTGAAACCCGGTCTCGCGCTCTACGTCTTGAACCGTCTGGCGAACACCATCTCCGTGGTTAATCCCAGCGCGAGATCCTTGGTCCGCGAGATTCCCATTGGCAGCCATGATCCGACGCCGGCCGTGGTCCGGCAAGGCCGCGGCTTCCTCTACGACGCGAAGCTTTCCGGCAACGGAACGGTCTCGTGCGCCTCCTGCCACATCGATTCGGAGATGGATTTGCTCGCCTGGGATCTGGGCGATCCGCAGGGGAATCTCGAAACCGTGCGCGCCAAAGTCTCGGGCATCACCACGCTGATTCCCGGCGGCTTCAGCACGAACTTCGTCATGCACCCGATGAAGGGGCCGATGACCACGCAGACCTTGCGCGGCCTGAGCGGAATGGACCCGCTGCACTGGCGCGGTGACCGCACGAATTTTTTCCACTTCAACGGCGCGTTCGACGGCCTGCTCGGCGGCCCGAGCCTGTCGGCGGCGGACATGCAGGCGTATCGCGATTACATCAGCACCATCCGCTTCCAGCCGAACCCGAACCAGACTCTCGACCGCACGCTTCCGGCGACGTTTAACGGCGCCAATCCCACCGCCGGCCGCAACGCTTATGTCGGGACGAACTATGCCACGCTCGGCACGCCGCCGTTGTCCGTGAGCCTGCGCTGCATCACCTGCCACGCGCTGCCCACCGGCACGGATCGCAGCGTCACCCCCGCCCAGGCGCTTCAGGAATCGCAGGATTTCAAGGTGCCGCAACTGCGCAACGTGTATCAGAAGATGAGCTTCAACAATGCGCCCGGCGCGCAGAGCATCGGTGGGTTCGGCATCGTGCATGACGGTCAAGACCCCAGCCTGTTCGCCTTCCTTTCGCGTTCAGTGTTCGGAGTTTTCGCGAACGATTCCATGGTGAAGAACAACCTCGCGGCCTTCGTGCAATGTCTCGATACCGGGATGGCTCCGGCGGTCGGCTACGCGCGCACGCTCACAACGGCGGGCGTCAACTCGACGGGCACCTCGAACGACTGGACCGTGCTCGAAGCCCAGGCTGTTTCCGGCACGAACATCAATCTGGTGATCAAGGGAACCATCGACGGCATCGGTCGCGGCTTCGTCTATCAGCCGGCCTCTGCGAACTACAGGCCGGACACCACGAACCTGACGGCGATGACCCGCGCTGAGCTGCGCGCCAAAGTTCTCGCGGGCGACACGCTGACGGTCATGGGCGTGCCGGTCGGATCGGGAACGCGCATCGGCGTGGACCGCGATCTCAACGGCATTCTTGATGGCGACGAACCGGCGCCCATGCTGCGGATTGCCCTCGCCGCTCCCAATACCATCGTGGCCTGGCCGACGAATGCCTCGGGCTACGTTCTGGAACGCACGTCCCAGCTTCCCGCCACGAACTGGGCGGCGGACACGAGCCTGCGCGGTTTGATCGGGAGCGACTTCACCGTCACCATCACGAACGCGCCGTCGCCCACCAACCTCTTCTTCCGCCTGCGCGGCCTTTGAGCGGAGCGGCGGTCATAAGCCACGCCTGTCGTGAGACTGAGGCGAGGGCGGACCCACTTTCATCCACCACGATGAATCGATGCGGGCCGCGCATGTCGCGTCCATAAATCATCGTTGACGGTGGGGGGTCCACGGGTAACATCGCGCGCCTAACTTTTAGAAACCGCAACGAAAGAAACAAACTATGGCAGTTAAAGTCGCAATTAACGGGTTCGGACGCATCGGTCGCCTCGTCTTCCGCGCCCTCGTCGAGCAGGGTCTCGTGGGCAAGGACATCGAAGTCGTCGCAGTCGGTGACATCGTTCCAGCCGACAATCTCGCTTACCTGTTGAAGTACGACACCGCCCAGGGTCGTTTCAGCGGCACCGTTTCCTCGAAGAAATCTTCTGCCGACAAGGCCGAGGATGATGTGCTCGTGGTCAACGGCGCTGACATTCATGTCGTCTCCGCCAAGACCCCGGCTGAACTGCCTTGGGCGAAGTTCGGCGTCGATATCGTCATCGAGTCCACCGGCCTCTTCACCGAAGCTGACAAGGCCAAGGGCCACATCACCGCCGGGGCCAAGAAGGTCATCATCTCCGCTCCGGCAAAGGGTGAAGACATCACCGTCGTCATGGGCGTGAACCACGACAAATACGACGCCTCGAAGCACAACATCATTTCCAACGCGAGCTGCACCACGAACTGCCTGGCTCCGCTCGTCCACGTCCTTCTCAAGGAAGGCTTCGGCATCGAGGAAGGCCTGATGACCACCGTCCACGCCTACACTGCGACGCAGAAGACCGTCGATGGCCCGTCGAAGAAGGATTGGAAAGGCGGACGCACCGCCGCGCAGAACGTCATCCCCAGCACCACCGGAGCCGCCCGCGCCGTCGCGCTGGTCTGCCCCGAGGTCAAAGGCAAGCTGACCGGCATGGCCTTCCGCGTTCCGGTCCAGACCGTGTCCGTGGTGGACCTCACCGTGAGGACGGTGAAAGAAACCAGCTACGCTGAGATTTCCGCCGCGATGAAGAAGGCCAGCGAGACGTATCTCAAAGGATTCCTCAACTGGACGACCGACGAAGTGGTCAGCAGCGACTTCATCCACGACAAGGCCAGCTCCGTCTTTGACGCCGGGTCCGGCATCGAGCTGAACAGCCGCTTTTTCAAACTGATCAGCTGGTATGACAACGAATGGGGCTACAGCAACCGCGTCGGTGACCTGGTGAAGCTCGTCATCTCCAAAGGCCTGTAATCCGGCTCGAACGATTCTCATGAACGGCGGCTCCCGAAAGGAAGCCGCCGTTTTGCTTCTCATTCTGACCTTTCAGGCCTTTGAATTTCATAAACAATCTCGCGAATGCCGGTTCTCTTCTCCACGCTCGAAGCCGGTAAATTGCATCATCCATCATGCGCATCATTGGCGGCACCGCTGCGGGACTGATTTTGAAAACACCGGAAGGGCTTGGGGTCCGGCCCACGCCCGATCTGGTCCGGCAGGCCATCTTTAACAGCCTCGGCGGACGCGTCCTGGACGCGCGCGTGCTGGAACTGTTCGGAGGCACGGGAGCTCTCAGCCTCGAATGCCTCAGCCGTGGCGCCGCGAATGCAACATGCATCGAGCTCTCGCGCAAACACGCCCGGTTCATCGAACAAAACTTCACCGCCACCAAGGTGGCGGCTGGACAGTTTCAGCTGCGGCTCCAGGATGTTTTCACCGCGATCCCCCAGCTCGCTGCGGCTGGTGCGACGTTCGATTTGATTGTCGCGGACCCGCCCTTTGGCGAGAAGAACGTCGGACGCCGCTCCACGTCCTTGTCCCAAAGGCTGCTGGACGACGAACAGTTGCCGTCGCTGCTCGCGCCCGGAGGCATGTTCGTCCTGGGACACACCAGCCGTGATTCCGTGACGCTCACTCCCGCCTGGGAGGAAGTGAAGGAGATGAAGCACGGGGATTCCATGATGCGTTTTCTCAAGCGGAAGCTGTGAAGGCTTGGGCGTCTGCGGCGATGCGATAATACTTTTCCGTCCGGTCTGGTTTCTTCAAACTTCGCGGCATGTCGAATCCGATCATCGTCGCCCTGGATGTTCCCAGCGTGGAAAAAGCCCTGGCCCTCGCCGAACAGGTGGCTCCTGCCGTCGGAGCCTTCAAGATCGGGAGTGAACTCTTCACCAGCGGCGGGCCGGACATCGTCCGCCGGATTCGAGCCACCGGCGCCGCCGTTTTTCTCGACCTGAAGTTTCACGACATCCCCAATACCGTCGCCAAATCCGTCGCCGCCGCGACCCGGCTCGATGTGCAGATGATCACCATCCACACCGGCGGGGGCCCGGAAATGATGCGCGCGGCCGAGGCTTCTGCCCAGGAAACTGCCAGCAGTCTGGGCCGACCGGCCCCGTTGGTCCTTGGTGTGACGGTGCTGACCAGCATGGATGGCAATGAGCTGGCGGCTGTGGGGCTTCCTCCGAATCCCGGCAGACAAGTCGAACGCCTCGCCACGTTGGCCGCGAGCGCCGGGCTGCGCGGATTAGTCTGCTCACCGCTGGAGCTGGTCGCACTTCGTCAACTGTTGCCGGCCACGATGCAACTGGTCACGCCCGGCATTCGCGGACCCGGCGATGCGGCGGGCGATCAAAAGCGGACCTTGAGCGCGCCAGAAGCAATGGCCGCTGGTGCGAGCTGGCTGGTCATTGGCCGCCCGATCTGCGCAGCGGAGAATCCGCGCTCGGCAGCGGAGAAGATTCTGGCCACACTCGGCGCAGCGTAACGCGACGCTCCTCCACTCCCAGCGACACGGCTTCAAGAAATCTTCGTTGACATAAAGTGAGCGTTCACTAACTTGCGGGCAATGCGAAACAAGCGCCTGACCTGTGAAGAGCGGAAAGAAGCCATCGTGAAAGCGGTGCTGCCGATCTTTGCCCGGAATGGTTTCGCCAACACTACGACGCGGGAACTGGCCAAGGCGGCGGGAGTTTCCGAGGCGCTCATCTACAAACATTTTCCCAGCAAGGAATCTCTCTACGCGGAGATCCAGAGCTTCGGCTGCAAGGGATGTGATCCTGGGCTGAGGAAGTTTCTCGATCTCGAACCGTCCACTTCAACCTTGGTGTACATCATTTACTACATCATGCGGGTGAACATTGTCGGGCGCGGAAAGGAGGGCATTTGTGCGGAGACGCGTCATCGCTTGATTTTGAACAGTTGTCTGGAAGACGGTTCCTTCAGCCGGTTCCTTTTCCACAATCGTTTCGCGGAAAACATGTCACGGATTGTCGAATGCATGGATGCTGCGGCCGATGCGGGCGACCTGGTTTCGAGTCCGGTCAGCAAGCCGAACCTCCTGCTCTTTGCCCATCATCTGGCCACGATGATCGCCACGATGCACCTGCCCAAGAAGCCGGTGGTGGACTACGACGCCACCAGGGATGAACTGGTGCAGCACGCCGTCTGGTTTGCTTTGCGCGGCCTTGGCCTGCGGGATGAGGCAATCAAACGGTTTTACAGTCCGAAGGCCCTCGCCTTGTTCTTCAGCGAAGAGAAGTGATTCACCTTACAAAATTGTAACGCAACTTTCGTATGTTTCAGGTGAGTAAGTATTCACTAGATGCAGTCTAAGGTGGCGATGGAAAGATTAAGAACAGTGAATGGCATGAACAGACAAAGGGCTATGGCGGGAACGGACCGGCGGCAGGGTTGCCGGTCGATGGCGGGTTATCAGGGGCAGCATGCGGACCCGCTTCAAATGCTGAAGAGCCAGCTTCTGGCCGGTCATCTGGCGGAAGTGCGGGATTCCGAGCTGG
>Ga0163144_10011864_pt1 | contig 18401 bp, 19 predicted proteins | sample OliLak19BULKMAT1_FD_123175 | JGI IMG/M metagenome (GOLD analysis project Ga0163144, IMG submission 123175) | Freshwater microbial mat bacterial communities from Lake Vanda, McMurdo Dry Valleys, Antarctica - Oligotrophic Lake LV.19.BULKMAT1 | ecosystem: Environmental > Aquatic > Freshwater >... | reverse complement strand
GCTGAATGGCACGAAGATGTGGATCACCAACAGCCCGGATGCGCAGGTCGTCGTCGTCTATGCCAAGACCGATCCGGCGGCGGGCTCGCGCGGCATTACGACCTTCATCGTCGAGACCGACCGCAAGGGTTTCAAGGTGGCGCAGAAGCTCGACAAAATGGGCATGCGCGGCTCGTCGACCGGCGAGCTGGTGTTCGAGGATTGCGAGATTCCCGAGGAGAACGTGCTGGGCCCGGTAGGCAAAGGCGTGAATGTCCTGATGAGCGGCCTCGACTACGAGCGCGCCGTGCTGGCGGCGGGACCGCTGGGCATCATGCAGTCGGCCATGGATATCGTCGTGCCCTACGTCCACGAGCGCCAGCAGTTCGGCCAGCCGATCGGCACCTTCCAGCTCGTCCAGGGCGAGCTCGCCGACATGTATACGACGATGAATGCCTGCAAGTCGTACGTCTATGCCGTCGCCAAAGCCTGCGATCGCGGTCAGACGACGCGCAAGGATTCGGCCGGCGCCATCCTCTATGCGGCGGAGAAGGCCACCATGGTGGCGCTCGATGCCATCCAGCTCCTGGGCGGCAACGGCTACATCAACGACTATCCGACGGGCCGCCTGCTGCGCGATGCCAAGCTCTACGAGATCGGCGCCGGCACCAGCGAGATCCGCCGCATGCTGATCGGCCGCGAACTGTTCGCGGAGTCGGCCTGACACTGAGGCATTGACCGGGCGGCCGGCTTTTCGTACACGGTGTGTATGGAAAGACAGACATGCCGCGCTATCTGACCGATCAGGACATCGCCGACTTCCGGGCCGAGCTGTGCCGGGTCGCCACCGAACGGTTCGCCCGTTTCGGCTACGAGGGCGTCACCATGCGCCAGCTCGCCGAGGCGCTGGGCTGCAGCCCCAAGACTCCCTACCGATACTTCAAGGACAAGGCCGACATTCTCGCGACGGTGCGGGCACAAGCCTTCGCCAAATTCGCGGATGCATTGGAGAAAGCTGCCGCCTCGGCGAAGGATCCGGCCGAGGGCGGGATGCGCGTCGGCGAGGCCTACATCGGCTTCGCCCTCGGCAATCCTCATGCCTATCGCATCATGTTCGAGCTCGACCAGCCGATCGACGAGAGCCATGCGGAGCTGGCGCGCGAGGCCAAGCGCGCCCGCCAGTACATCACGCGCCAGGCCGAGCAGATGAAAGAAGCGGGCGTGATCGAGGCCGACCCGGCGATGTTCGGCTGGTCGATGTGGGCGACCATCCACGGGCTGGTGATGCTGCATCAGGCCGGCATGATGCAGGGAGGGCCGGACCTCGCGACCTTGAACTATTTCCACGGTGCCTTGATGCTCAAGGGGGCGGCGGCGCCGTCTTCGAAGACATCAGCCCCCAAGGCGAGGAAGAAGAAATGACGCCGGGCGTCACGGCGGGCGAACGCTTCCGAAGCTGGGCCGACATCCAGGCCAATGCGGCGCACGGTGCCGGCGGCCTGGAAGCGCTCGGAGTGGGCGAAGACGACAGCGTCGCCTTGATGGTGCGCAACGACTTCGCGACTTTCGAGGTCAACATGGCGGTGAGCCAGTTGGGTGCCTATGCAGTGCCGATCAATTGGCATTTCACGCCGGAGGAAGCCGGCTACATCCTGCGTGACAGCGGCGCCAAGGTCCTGGTGGCGCACACCGATCTCCTGGCGCAGATCGCATCGGGCATTCCCGCCGGCGTGAAGGTGATGACGGTCCCGACGCCGGAGGAGATCGCGGCGGCCTACAACGTGCCCGCCGAACACCGCGTGGCACGGGCGGGTGTCGGGCTCTGGCAGGATTTCGTGGCAGCGTCCGCGCCCCGGAAGGCTCCACCCAAGCTGGCGCGCGGCAGCATGATCTACACCTCGGGCACCACCGGACGGCCGAAGGGCGTGCGCCGCAGGCCGAGCACGCCGGAGCAGCAGGCAGCGGGGGCGCAGGAGGCGGCGATCTTCTGGGGACTGAAGCAGGATCCCGCGATCGTCGTGCTGATGAACGGCCCGATGTACCATTCCGCGCCGGCTGCTTATGGGATGGCCAGCGCCCGGCTCGGCCTCAACGTGGTCCTGCAGCCGCGTTTCGAGGCCGAGGACATGCTGCGCCTGATCGAGCGGCATGGCGTCAGCCACATGCACATCGTGCCCACCATGTTCGTGCGCCTGCTGCGTCTGCCCGATGCGGTGCGCGAGCGCTACGACGTCTCGTCGCTGCGCTTCGTCAGCCATGGGGCGGCGCCCTGTGCCCCGGCAGTGAAGCGGCGGATGATCGAATGGTGGGGGCCAGTGATCTACGAGTATTACGGCGCAACCGAGACCGGCGTCGTGGTCTGGCATGGCTCCGAGGAAGCGCTGCGCAAACCGGGCACGGTCGGCCGCCCGGTGACCGGCGCCATCATTCGGATCGTCGACGACCAGGGACGCGACGTGGCGCAGGGCGAGGTCGGTGAGATCTACCTGCGCGGGCCGAACCTCTCGGACTTCACCTACAACAACGACGATGCCAAGCGTCGCGAGGTGGCGCTGGGCGATCTCGTGACCGTGGGCGACATCGGATACCTCGATGCCGACGGCTTCGTCTTCCTGTGCGACCGCAAGCGCGACATGATCATTTCGGGTGGCGTCAACATCTACCCGGCCGAGATCGAATCGGCGCTGATCCAGATGCCAGGCGTGCGCGACTGCGCAGTGTTCGGCGTCCCCGACGAGGAGTTCGGCGAGCAGATCTGTGCCTATGTCGAGCCCATGGCCGCGACCGCGCTCGATGCCGGCCAGGTGCAGGCCTGGCTGGCAGGACATGTGGCGCGCTACAAGGTTCCAAGGATCGTGGAATTCAGCGCCGCCCTTCCGCGCGAAGATTCGGGTAAAATCTTCAAACGCAAGCTCCGGGCCCCCTATTGGGAAAAGGCTGGAAGAACGATCTAGAGTCATTTCCTCCCCTGCGCGGAGTCCGCGCAGGGGAGGTGCCCGCGTAATCGCGGGCGGAGGGGTCATAGGCAACGGAAGCGGTGGCTCATGACCCCTCCTTCGCCGTATGACGGCGACACCTCCCCTTGGCGGAGTCCGCCAAGGGGAGGAGAATCCAGAATTGAGGGAATGCGTGTGGCCGACGACGACGTCACTCTGTTCGGCAAGCTGAAAAGCAAGCTGATCGACTGCAAGCAGAAATGGGCCGGCGAGGGCCGGCTGCTGACCGGCAAGACGGCGGCGCATTCCGTGCGCCTGCCGCCGGGGCAGCGGCAGGTCGAGACCTGGCCGGTGCTGGATCTCGGCGTCCAGCCCGAGATTCCGACCCACGCCTGGCGCCTGTTCGTCGATGGCGCGGTCGAGACGCCCGTGACCTGGAAGTGGGGCGAGTTCACCGACCTTCCCAAGACCCGGCTGACCAGCGATATCCACTGCGTGACCGCGTGGTCGCGCTACGACAACAAGTGGGAGGGCGTGAGCGCCCGCGACCTGCTGGCCCTGGTGAAGCCCAAGGCGGAAGCCAAGCACGTCATCTTCCATTCCTACGACACCTACACGACCAACGTGCCGCTCGAGGATTTCGCGGCCGACGACGTACTGCTGGCGTGGAGCTGGAACGGCGAGCCGATCAGCCGCGAGCATGGCGGACCGCTCAGGGTAGTGATCCCGAAGCTCTATTTCTGGAAGAGCGCGAAGTGGATCAAGCGCGTCGAATTCTCGGAAATGGACAAGCCCGGCTTCTGGGAAGTGCGCGGCTATCACAACTACGGCGACCCGTGGCTGGAACAGCGGTATGACGAGGAGATCTGACATGTCGGCCCATGACTATTCCTTCACGACGATCGACGGAAAGCCACTGGACCTGAAGGACCTTGCCGGCAAGGCCGTGCTGGTCGTGAACGTGGCGTCTTATTGCGGGTTCACGCCGCAATACACCGACCTCCAGGAGCTGCACGAAACCTACGGCCCCAAGGGGCTCGTGGTGCTGGGCGTGCCGTGCAACGATTTTGGCGCGCAGGAGCCGCGGACGGAGCCCGAGATCGCCAAGTTCTGCGAGTCGATGTACGAGGTCACCTTTCCGCTCACGTCGAAGCAGAAGGCAATCGGGCCTGACGCCCATGCGTTCTATCGATGGATCGCGGCGCAGGCGGGTGAGGGCGCGGCGCCCAAGTGGAACTTCCACAAATACCTGATCGGCAAGGACGGCGGCCTGCTCGGCGCCTGGCCGAGCCGCGTGCGTCCCCGATCCAGCGAGATCACAGAGGCGGTCGAGGCGGCGCTGCGCTAGCAGGAAAAGTTGACATTTCAGCAGGTTTTGGGCTATATCTCTGTCAGGCTGGCGCTTCCTCTGAGTTTGGGCGTCGGCCTTTTTCATTCCGGCAAGACCTGTCCGTGCCCTCTGGAATCCGCAAGAGGGGCCACGGGCTCGCGCATAGCGCTTGGTGCAGCCGCCCTGGGTCCTGACCCAGGGATGAGAGCAATCCATCTACGCCCAAAGGGCTTTGTGCTGGCAGTGCTGGCATCAACAGGGAAAGAGCCACGCCTCGAATCGTGGACAGCTAATCGTGCGCACGGCCGGGCACAGATCCGGCACACTTTCGGGCCCAACACGCGCACGTTTCAGGTGGGCCCGTTGAGCCGGGCAAAATCCCGGATTTGTTGGCTTTCCGGCGGTTGGAAAGCCAAATATTTGTCGGCGAGTTTGGGCCAAATTTGAAAAGTTGAGCCAGCGGCGGAGAGCGTCTAGGTCGGCGGCAGGACCTGACGAACGCCGGTGAAGACGTCGTGGAACATCGCGGTCGTCAGGCGCCCGGTGTTCGTGTTGTAGCGCGAGCAATGATAGCTGTCGGCGAGAAGCAGCCCGTTCGGCAGCGTGTGCAGCCGTCCGTGGATGAAGGGGTAAGCCGACGCTGGGCGCACGGCGAGCGCGCGCAGGGCCTGGTCGTGCGCGCCCTTGCCCAGTGCCAGGATCACGCGTGCGCGCGGCATGGCGGCGATCTCCGATTGCAGGAAGGGCCGGCAGGCGGTGAATTCGATCGGCAGCGGCTTGTTCTCCGGCGGCAGGCAGCGCACGGCGTTGGCGATGCGGCAGTCGGCCAGGCGCAGCCCGTCGGCGGGATCGGCGCCGTAGGTTCCCGTGGCGAAGCCGAACTTCAGCAGGGTCGAGTAGAGGAGGTCGCCCGCATAGTCGCCGGTGAAGGGCCGGCCGGTGCGGTTGGCGCCGCGCATCCCCGGCGCCAGGCCCACGATCAGGAGTCGCGCCTCAAGGTCGCCGAACGAGCGGACGGGGGCGTTCTTCCAGTCGGGATGCGCGCGGCGAAGCCCGTCCAGGAAGGCGACGAGCCTCGGGCAGCGTGGACAGTCGAGCGGCGGCTCCTCGAAGCCTGGCAGAGCCACCGGACCGCGAGGCCTAGGCCGAGCGCATCAGCGCTTCGGACGGGGCGTCGTCGAGATCGTCGCCCTCGCGGCCGTTGAGCGGCGCGGCGACGGCGGGGCGTGCGGTACGCTCGGAAGGGCTGCGGGCGATCAACGGCGCCAGCTCGGCGAGCTCGACGAAATCGTCGGCCTGGCGGCGCAGCTCATCGGCCACCATCGGCGGCGCGGACTTGATGGTGCTGACCACGGAAACGCGGAGCCCACGGCGCTGCACGGCTTCGACCAGGCGGCGGAAGTCGCCGTCGCCAGAGAACAGGATCACGTGGTCCAGATGCTCGGCCATCTCGAGCACGTCGATGGCGAGCTCGATGTCCATGTTGCCCTTGATCTTGCGGCGGCCCATGGCATCGGTGAATTCCTTGGTCGGCTTGGTGACCATGGTGTAGCCGTTGTAGTCCAGCCAATCGATCAGCGGACGGATCGGCGAATATTCCTGATCCTCGACCAGCGCCGTGTAGTAGTAGGCGCGAACCAGCCGGCCCTTTTCGCGGAACACCTTGAGCAGGCGGCGATAGTCGATGTCGAAACCGAGGGCGCGGGCGGCGGAGTAGAGGTTGGCGCCGTCGATGAAGAGAGCGACGCGCTCGTTTTCGTAAAAATTGCCTTTCATGGCGGTTATCCTTTTTGGAACAATATGCGCAGAGGGAGCGAAAAATTTATGTAGCGGCGGGAGCACCGTAACCCACACATCTCCAACCGCATATTAAGTCTAGGGTATTATCTTATAGATCACAAGGGGTTGGAGGTTATTGCTGGTGGAGAACACGCGGGGAAGCTCAATTTTCATAGGCGCCGGTGCGAATCTGGCCCACCCCACATATGGTTCTCCTCGCGAGACCCTGAAGGCGGCCTTCCGGGACCTTGAGCGATGTGGCGTGCAGGTTTTGCGGGTATCGCCCTGGTACTGCACCGCGCCGGTGCCGGCGTCCGACCAGCCCTGGTACCAGAACGCCGTCATCGAAGTGGCGACCGATCTTGGCCCCGACGAACTTCTGGCGGCCCTTCACGAGGTCGAGGAGGCCTTTGGACGGGTCCGGACCATCGCAAACGCCGCCCGCGTGATCGACCTGGATTTACTCGATTTTCGGGGGGAAATTGCCCCTGAGAGCCCGGGGCGGGCGACCCTGCCGCACCCGAGGTTGGCCGCCCGGGCCTTCGTCCTCCGGCCCCTGGCCGATCTCGCCCCGGACTGGCGCCACCCGGTGACTGGCCAGCCGATCCAGGCCCTGCTGGCGGCCTTGCCTTTTGATGAGGGGCGCGTATAACCCGCCGCTCCCGGGAAATCAGAGGTCGCCCATGGCGCGCGTTACCGTCGAAGACTGCATCGTGCAGGTCCCCAACCGTTTCGAACTCGTCATGTTCGCCGCCCAGCGGGCGCGCGACATCTCGGCGGGTGCCCAGATCACGCTGGATCGCGACCGCGACAAGAACCCGGTCGTGGCGCTCCGTGAAATCGCCGAAACCAAGCTCGACCAGGCCGTGCTCAAGGACGCGCTGATCTCCGGCATGCAGAAGCATGCCGACATCGACAAGCCCGAAGAGGTCAACGAGATGGCCGAGCTCGAGCAGGAGCTGGCGGCGGCCCTCGCCCAGGGCGGCGCGGAAGCCGCCCAGCCCAAGGCCCTGCCGATGGCCGAGGAAGACGACGTCACCGAATAAGAGGGCGTTTGAGCCTTAGCAGGGCTCCGAGCCCTAACAGGGCTCAGCCCTGCTATTCGCGCAATCTTCGTGGAGTAGACGCAATCGACACCATATAGTGTGTGATTGCGATGATTCGTCAGTTTGAACTCGTTGAACGCGTGCAGTCCTACGATCCGGAAGCGGACGAGGATGTGCTGAATCGCGCCTACGTCTATGGGCTGAAGCGGCACGGCAACCAGCTGCGTGCCTCGGGCGACCCGTACTTCTCCCATCCCGTCGAGGTTGCCGGCATCCTGGCCGAGATGCGGCTCGACACCGCCTCGATCGTGACCGGCCTGCTGCACGACACGCTCGAGGACACCGACGCCACGCGCGACGAGATCGCGGGCCTGTTCGGCGAAAACATCGCCCGCCTGGTCGACGGCGTGACCAAGCTGTCGCGGCTCGAGATTCAGTCCGAGAGCACCAAGGAAGCCGAGAACCTGCGCAAGCTGGTGCTGGCGATGTCGTCGGACATTCGCGTCCTGCTGGTGAAGCTTGCCGACCGCCTGCACAACATGCGGACGCTCCGTCACATCAAGGAGCCGGCGCGGCGCAAGCGCATCGCGCGCGAGACCATGGAGCTCTATGCGCCGCTCGCCTCGCGCATCGGCATGGAGAAGGTGAAGCGCGAGCTCGAGGAGCTGGCGTTCGCCGAACTCAATCCCGATGGTCGGGGCTCGGTCGAGGCGCGGCTCGGATACCTGCGCGAACGCGGCGAGCGGCTGGTGCCCCAGATCGAGGCCGAACTGGTCAAGACCCTGAAGGACGGCGGGCTCGTCGCGCAGATACAGGGCCGCGAGAAGACGCCCTATTCGATCTGGCGCAAGATGCAGACCAAGAACGTGTCGTTCGAGCAGCTCGCCGACATCATGGCGTTCCGCATCATCGTCGACGACATCGCGCAGTGCTATCAGGCGCTCGGCCTTTTGCACGGGCGCTACCAGGTCCTGCCGCAGCGCTTCAAGGATTACATCTCGGTTCCCAAGCCCAACGGCTATCGCTCGGTGCACACCGGCGTCATCGGGCCGCTCGGGCAGCGCATCGAGATCCAGATCCGCACGGCCGAGATGCAGGACCAGGCTGAGCGCGGCGTCGCCGCCCACTGGATCTACAAGCAGGGCGGGCCGTCGACCGATGCGCCGCAATACGCCTGGCTGCGCAGCCTGATCGACATCCTCGACAAGGCGCCCAACGCCGAGGAATTCCTTGAGCACACCAAGCTCGAGATGTTCCAGGATCAGGTGTTCTGCTTCACGCCCAAGGGCAAGCTGATCGCCCTGCCGCGCGGCGCGACGCCAATCGACTTCGCCTATGCCGTGCACAGCCAGGTGGGTGACACCTGCGTCGGCGCCAAGATCAACGGCCGCATGCTGCCGCTCAGGACTCAGCTCTCCAATGGCGACCAGGTCGACATCGTCACCTCGAAGGCGCAGACGCCGTCGCCGACGTGGGAACGCTTCGTGGTCACCGGCAAGGCCAAGGCCGCCATCCGGCGCTTCATCCGCACGCGCCAGCGCGAGCAATACATCCAGCTCGGCAAGTCGCTGCTCGACAAGACATTCCACGAGGAAGGCTACGAGGCCACGGAAAAGGGCCTCGACGGCGTGCGCGCCAATTTCAAGCAGGCGACGACCGACGATCTGGTCGCCGCCGTCGGCGCGGGCCTGGTCGGTGCACGCGAGGTGCTGACCGCGGTTTATCCCGGCCTCAAGCAGCAGCGGCCGGGCTCGAGAGGGGGCGGCGCCGACGTCGTGCCGATCTCGCGCGCGCGCAACAAGTCCGCGAAGGCGGGCGAGGGCGGGCGGGGTAACAAGGAGGCCGGCCAGATCGCGATCCGCGGCCTGATCCCCGGCATGGCCGTGCATTTCGCCCGCTGCTGCCATCCGTTGCCGGGAGACCGCATCGTCGGCATCATCACGACCGGCAAGGGCGTCACGATCCATACGATCGACTGCGCCACGCTAGAAAGCTTCTCCGAGGCGCCGGAGCGCTGGATCGACGTCGGCTGGGATTCGGTCGGCGAAGGCGCTGCCAGCGTCTATACCGGCCGCCTCAAGATCACGGTCGCCAACCAGCCGGGCAGCCTGTCCAGCCTGTCGACGGTGATCGCCCGCCACGAAGGCAACATTTCGAACCTGCGCATCGTCAACCGCTCGATGGATTTCTTCGACATGGTGATCGATGTCGAGGTCGCCGACGTGAAGCATCTCGCCGACATCACCGCAGCGCTTCGCGCGACGCCGGCCATCAATGCCGTCGAGCGCGCGCGCAATTGACGTATTCTCCTGCCAACATCTTGCGAAAGTAGCGAATGTCCACGCCGTCCCGTTTGCGCCTTGGAGTGAACATCGATCACGTGGCGACCGTGCGCAATGCACGCGGCGGTCATTTGCCTGATCCGCTGCGGGCGGCGCGTCTCGCCGAGGTCGCCGGCGCCGACGGCATCACCGCGCATCTGCGCGAAGACCGCCGGCACATCGTCGATGGCGACATCGAGGGCCTGATGCGCGAACTAAAGGTGCCGCTCAATTTCGAGATGGCGGCGACGCAGGAGATGGTCGACATCGCCTTGCGCCATCGCCCGCACGCCGCCTGCATCGTGCCCGAGAAGCGCGAGGAGCGGACAACCGAGGGCGGCCTCGACGCGGCCGGCCAGCACAACCACCTGAAGCCGATGGTTGCCAGGCTGAGCGACGCCGGCATCCGCGTGTCGTTGTTCATCGAGGCCGATCCGCGCCAGCTTGAGGCGGCGGTGGCGCTGGGCGCGCCGGTCGTCGAGCTGCATACCGGCCGCTACTGCGAGCTGGAAGGCGAGGCCCAGCGGGCTGAACTGGTCCGGCTACAGAAAGGTGCGGCTCTCTGCGCGCGGCTCGGATTGGAATGCCACGCCGGCCATGGGTTGAGCTACGGCGATGTCGGGCCGATTGCGGCGATCCCCGAAGTGCGCGAACTCAACATCGGGCATTTCCTGGTCGGCGAGGCGATTTTCATCGGGCTCGAGCCTGCGATCCGCGAGATGCGGCGCATCATGGATGCGGCTCGGGCGCCGGGGGCGACCGCGTGATCCTGGGCATCGGCAACGACCTTTGCGACATCAAGCGTATCGAGAAATCGCTGGCGCGCTTCGGCGACCGCTTTGTGCAGCGGATTTTCACTCCTGTTGAACAATCGCGCTCCGAGGGACGTGCCACGCGGGCGGCGAGCTACGCCAAGCGGTTCGCGGCCAAGGAGGCCTGTTCCAAGGCCCTGGGCACGGGACTGCGTCGCGGCGTGTTCTGGCGCGACATGGGTGTCATAAATCAGCGCGGTGGCAAGCCTACGATGGCGCTGACGGGTGGGGCGTTGGCGCGGCTGCAGGAGATCACGCCGGCCGGCATGTCGCCGCAGATCGACCTCACCTTGACTGACGAGTATCCCCTGGCACAGGCGATCGTGATCATTTCTGCAGTGCCCAAGCCATGAAATGGCTTTCAGGCTCGTCAAACTGCAACGCTCCCATGTCGCGGCCGAGGCGGGAGACATGCGCTCCGGGCCCTGCTATAGGCCCGGCTCGTTTGAACTGGAACGGCGATGACGGACGTGGCTGAGCGGCGGAAGCGCGGGCAGGACAAGGCGGGTGGCTGGGGTGAAACCATCCGCACGGTGGTCTATGCCGTCTTGATCGCGCTGGTTGTGCGCACCTTCGCCATCGAGCCGTTCAACATTCCGAGCGGGTCGATGATCCCGACCCTGTTGGTTGGCGACTATCTGTTCGTCTCGAAATATTCCTACGGCTACAGCAAGCACTCCTTCCCGTTCTCGGCGGGCCTGTTTCCGGGCCGCGTCTTCGGCAGCCCGCCCGAGCGTGGCGACGTCGCCGTGTTCAAGTATCCCGGCGACCAGGGTCAGGGCGTGAACCGCACCGACTACATCAAGCGTATCGTCGGCATGCCGGGCGACCGTATCCAGATGGTGAACGGTGTGCTCCACATCAACGGCACGGCGGTGCCGCGCCTGCGAATCGGCGACTATGTGAGAGGCACCAACGGTCACTATCAGAAGGGCACACTCTACAGCGAGCAGCTGCCGAACGGCCGCCGCTACACGGTGCTCGAGTACAACGACAATGGCCCGGCCGACAACACGCCGGAGTTCCTCGTGCCCGCCGGCAGCTATTTCGTCATGGGCGACAATCGTGACGATTCGCTCGACAGTCGCACGCGGCTGATGCTGCGCGATTTCGCCGGCTCGACCCGCGATCGCGACCAGTTGGGCTGGTACGTCCCCTCCGAAAATCTCGTCGGACGCGCCGAGTTCATCTTCTTTTCGCACGATCCGAGTGTCGCCGGTTGGTTGGAGCCGTGGAAATGGCCGGAGGCCATCCGCTTCAATCGCTTCTTCATGGCGATCCACTGAACGCGACCGACGTCGATCTAGCAGCCCTGGCCGGCAAGATCGGCCACACTTTCGGGCGCGCCGAGCTCGCGGCCGAGGCGCTCACCCATCGCGGTGCGCTCGATCGCCGGTCCGATCTGAAGGCGGCCTTTCCCCATGGCAACGAACGGCTGGAGTTCCTCGGCGACCGCGTGCTGTCGCTTGCCGTCGCCGATCTGCTGCTGCGTCGTTTCCCGCAGGAACACGAGGGCGAGCTGGCGCGTCGGCACGCAGCGCTCGTGCGGGCCGAGACGCTGGTGGAAATCGCGACGACAATAGGACTCGGGGCCGATATCCGGCTGGGTGAATCGGAGCGCGGGCAGGGCGGTGTTGTGCGGCCCACCATTCTCGCCGATGCGCTGGAGGCCCTGCTCGGTGCCGTCTTTCTCGATGCCGGATTTGCCGTATCGGCCGCCTGCGTGGAGCGGCTGTGGGGCGATCGGCTCACCAGCCAGGCCGCGGCGCCGCGTGACCCCAAGACGGCGCTGCAGGAATGGGCGCAGGCCCGGCGCCTGCCGCTGCCAGCCTATCGCGAAGTCGGCCGCGAGGGTCCGCCGCATGAGCCGTTGTTCGTCGTCGATGTCGCGATCAAGGGGCATGAGCCCGCGCAGGCGCGTGGCGGCAGCAAGCGCGAGGCTGAGCGTCTGGCCGCGATCACTCTTCTCGAACGGTTGAACCAGTGATGACGACACCGAACACCCGGGCAGGATTCGTCGCCATCGTCGGCGCTCCCAACGCCGGCAAGTCGACCCTCGTCAACGCCATGGTCGGATCGAAGGTGAGCATCGTGTCGCCCAAGGTGCAGACCACGCGCATGCGCGTGATCGGCATCGCCATGGTGGACCTCGCTGACGGCGGCCGTGCGCAAGCCATTCTGGTCGATACGCCCGGCATCTTCCGCGTCGCCAAGCGCCGGCTGGAACGGGCCATGGTGGCCGCCGCCTGGCGCGGCGCCGAGGACGCCGACTTGGTGGCGCTGGTTGTCGATGCCGAGCGCGGCATCGGCCAGGAGACGCGCGCCATCATCGAACGGCTGAAAGAATCACGAGCGCCGCGCTTCGTGATCCTCAACAAGATCGATGTCGTGCCGCGCGAGAACCTGCTGGCCCTGACGTCCGAGTTGAACGCCCTGTTGCCGTTCGAGCGGACCTTCATGGTGAGCGCCCTCAAGAACGACGGCGTGGACGACGTCCTGAAGACCCTGGCAGCGCTGCTGCCGGCAGGGCCGTTTCTCTACCCCGAGGACCAGGCCGCCGACCTGCCGCTGCGGCTGCTGGCGGCCGAGGTCACGCGCGAGCAGGTCTTCCTGCAGCTTCATCAGGAACTGCCCTATGAGGCGGCGGTCGAGACGGAGAAGTGGGAGGATCGTCCCGACGGCAGCGTCCGCATCGAGCAGACGATCCATGTGCAGCGCGACGGCCAGCGCGCGATCTTCCTCGGCAAGGGCGGTGCGCGCATCAAGCAGATCGGCGCCCGCGCCCGGCGCGAACTCGCCGAGATGCTGGAGCGGCCGGTGCACCTGTTCCTGCACGTCAAGGTGAGCGAGCGCTGGGCCGACGATCCGTCCCATTACCGAACCATCGGGCTCGACTACGAGCCCTAGCGCGGGCATACCCGAGACATGGACTGGAGCGATGAAGGCATCGTGCTGTCGGCACGGCCCCATGGTGAAAGCGGTCTCATCGTGTCGCTCCTGACCCGGGAGCATGGCCGCCATGCGGGCTTCGTCCCGGGCGGCGGTTCGCGACGCGCGAGTCCGGTCTGGCAATCAGGCAATGTCGTCGAAATCGGCTGGCGCGCCCGTCTATCGGATCAACTCGGCAACTACACCGGCGAGTTGCGCGAGCCGCATGCTGCCCGCGCCCTCGACGATGCGGCAGAGTTGGCCGGCCTTTCTGCGGCCTGCGCGGTGGCGGATTCGGCACTGCCCGAGCGCGAGCCGCATCCGGCGATGTTCGACGGTTTCCGTGCCTTTCTGGGCGCGCTCGGTCATCCCGGCTGGCCCGCGATCTATGTGAGGCTGGAACTGGGCCTGCTGCAGGAACTGGGGTTCGGGCTCGATCTCGAGAAATGCGCCGCGACGGGAACCACGGCGGATCTGGCTTATGTCTCTCCCAAAACCGGCCGGGCGGTGTCGCGGGCGGCGGCGGGTCCCTACAAGGAAAAGCTGCTGGTGCTGCCGGGGTTTTTGTCCACCGGCGGATTACCGTCCGATGACGAGCAATTGCGTCTGGGCCTCGATTTGACGGGCTATTTCCTCGAAAGGCACGTTTTCTGGCCACACAACAAGCCCTTGCCTCCCGCGCGGGCGAGATTTATGGAAACGCTCCAGCGCTAGAATAACAATGGCCGCGGCTCGAATCGCGGTCGGTCCCCTCTCAAGTCCCGTCGATGGCAAAACGCAGCAACGTCGTCCCACTCGCCGCGGTCAAGCCGGTGCAATTCGGACAGGCGCTCCAGGAGCGCTACCTGTCCTATGCGCTGTCGACCATCATGGCGCGCTCGCTGCCCGACGTGCGCGACGGCCTGAAGCCGGTGCATCGCCGCCTGATGTACGCCATGCGGCAACTCAGGCTCGACCCCAACAGCGCCTTCAAGAAGAGCGCCCGCGTCGTCGGCGACGTGATCGGCCAGTATCACCCGCACGGTGACCAGTCGATCTATGACGCGCTCGTGCGCCTGGCCCAGGACTTCGCCGCCCGCTATCCGCTGATCGAGGGCCAGGGCAACTTCGGCAATATCGACGGCGATAACCCGGCCGCGATGCGCTATACCGAGGCGCGCCTCACGGAAGTGGCCGAGGCGCTCCTTTCCGGTATCGATGAGAACGCGGTCGATTTCCGCCCCAACTACGATGGTTCCACCGAGGAGCCGGCGGTGTTGCCGGGCGGCTTCCCCAACCTGCTGGCCAATGGAGCGGCCGGCATCGCCGTCGGCATGGCCTGCTCGATTCCGCCGCACAATGCCGGCGAGCTTTGCGACGCTCTGTTGCATCTCATCAAGACGCCGAATGCCCGCATCGACACGCTGGTCGACCTGGTGAAGGGACCGGACTTCCCGACCGGCGGCGTGCTGGTCGAGCCGCGTGAATCGATCGTCGAGTCCTACAAGACCGGCCGCGGCGCCTTTCGCCTGCGCGCGCGATGGACGGCCGAGCAGCTGCCGCGCGGCCAGTACCGGATCATCGTCACCGAGATTCCCTACCAGGTCCAGAAGGGCCGGCTGATCGAGCGCATCGCCGAGATCATCAACGCCAAGAAGCTGCCGATCCTCGACGACGTGCGCGACGAATCGGCCGACGACGTGCGGATCGTGCTCGAGCCGCGGACCGGCAACGTGCCGGCCGAGCTCCTGATGGAGCAGCTCTTCAGGCTCACCGACCTGGAAATCCGTTTCCCGCTGAACCTCAACGTCCTCGACAAGGACAACACACCGCGGGTCATGGACCTGCGCGAGGCCCTGCAGGCCTTCCTCGATCACCGTCGCGAAGTGCTGATACGGCGTTCGACCTTCCGGCTCGACGCGATCGAGCGACGGCTGGAGATCCTCGAAGGTTACCTGATCGCCTATCTCAACCTCGACAGGCTGATCAAGATCATCCGCGAGGAGGACGAACCCAAGCCCAAGATGATCAAGGCCTTCGGGCTCACCGACACCCAGGCCGAGGCGATCCTCAACATGCGCCTGCGGGCGCTGCGCCGGCTCGAGGAATTCGAGATCAAGGGCGAGCACAAGAAGCTCTCCGCCGAGCGCAAGGAGTTGAAGGCGCTGCTCAAGAGCGAGGATCTGCAGTGGCAGGCGATCGCCACCGAGGTCCAGGAGACCAAGCGCAAGTTCGGCGGCAAGACGAAGCTCGGCAAGCGCCGCACCGAGCTCGCCGACGCGCCGGCCGAGCTCGAGCATGCCGTGGAAGACTTCGTTGAGCGCGAGCCGATCACGGTCGTCTGTTCGGACAAGGGCTGGATTCGCGCCGCCAAGGGACATCTCGACGACAAGCAGGCGGCCGATCTCAAGTTCAAGGAGGGTGATGGTCCGCGCTTCGCAGTCCACGCCCAATCGACCGACAAGGTGCTGGTGTTCGGTACCAATGGCCGGTTCTACACGTTGCCCTGCGACAAGCTCCCGAGTGCGCGCGGCCACGGCGAGCCGATCCGGTTGATGGTCGAACTCGGCAACGAGCACGACATCGTGCAGCTCGAAGTGTTCAAGGGCGGGCGCAAGTTCCTGATTGCCTCGGATGCCGGTCGCGGCTTCGTGGTGCCGGAGGACGACGTCGTCGCGCAGACCAAGAACGGCAAGCAGGCGCTCAATCTCTCCGACAAGGAGAAGGCAGTGGCGTTTTCGATCCTGCCCGAGAGCGCCGACGCGGTTGCCGTCCTGAGCGAGGGTCGGAAGCTCCTGATCTTCCCATTGGACCAGGTGCCGGAGATGGGCCGCGGCCGCGGCGTCCTGCTGCAGAAGTCGAAGGCCGACCGGCTTTCCGATGCGCAGGCCTTCAAGCTGGGTGACGGTCTGCCCTGGGGCAACCGCCTGATTCCGGCGGGCGAGCTGAAATTCTGGCGTGGCGAACGTGCGCAGGCCGGCCGTTTGCCGGAAAAGGGCTGGCCGCGCGCCAAACGATTCAAGGATTGACGGGCATGGACCTGACGCTGATCTGGAAAACGGTGCTGATCGGCGTCGTCGAGGGCCTCACCGAATTCCTGCCGGTGTCCTCGACCGGACACATCATCCTTGCGGAAGAGCTGCTGCAGTTCCAGGGGCCGCCCGGCAAAGTCTTCGAGATCGTGATCCAGCTCGGCGCCATTCTCGCTGTGTGTTTTCTCTACCGCCAGAAGCTCTGGACCACGGCAGCCGGCGTCGTGCGACGTGAAAAGCCCGCGCTGCGATTTGCGGCGACGATCATCGTGGCTTTCCTGCCGGCAGCCATCGTCGGCGTGGCGGCCCACAAGTACATCAAGACGGTCCTGTTCAATCCATGGGTCGTTGCGGTCGCACTGATCGTGGGAGGGATCGCCATTCTGGTGATCGAACGCTTCGCGCAGAGACCGCGCATGAAGACGGTCGACGAGGTCGATCTCAAGACGGCCTTCCTGATCGGCCTCTGCCAGTGCCTCGCCATGGTGCCGGGCGTGTCGCGTGCTGGCGCGACGATCATGGGCGCGCGCGTCTTTCGCGTCGACCGGGCGGCCGCGGCCGAGTTCTCGTTCTTTCTCGCCATTCCGACCATGATCGGTGCAAGCGTCTACGATCTCTACAAGAACTGGTCGGTTCTGAGCTGGGACCATGGTGCGGTGATCGCCCTGGGGTTCGTGGTGGCGTTCATTACAGCCGCTGTCGTGGTCGGGACCGTCGTGCGGTTCATCAGCCGTCACGGCTTCGCGGTTTTCGCATGGTACCGGATCATCGTGGGCGGGCTCGCGTTGGCGTTTTTGTTGCTGCGCTGAGGCTTCGAGACGCGCTTTCCATCCTCAGTAGAGCATGCGATAAACCCGTCATCCTCACTCGTTCGCATGGCGGAACGTGCCGCGTAATCAAGATCCATAGGGAGAAACTCCAATGCAACGTCGCAAATTCCTGCGCACCGCCGGTGTCGGTGGTGCTGCTGTCGTCACCGCCGGCACGCTTGCCGCGCCGGCCATCGCCCAGTCGATGCCGGAGCTCAAGTGGCGGCTCACCTCGAGTTTTCCCAAGTCCCTCGATACACTTTACGGTGCGGCGGAGACCTTCTCCAAGGCGGTTGCCGAGGCGACCGACAACAAGTTCCAGATCCGCGTGTTCGCCGCCGGCGAAATCGTCCCCGGCCTTCAGGTCGCTGATGCCATCCAGAACGGCACGGTCGAGATGGGGCACACTGCGTCCTACTACTACTTCGGCAAGGATCCCGCGTTCGCATTTGGCACCGCCGTGCCCTTCGGTCTCAACACCCGTCAGCAGGACGCTTGGCTCACGCAAGGCGGCGGAGAGCAGGTGCTGAATGATTTCTACAAGGACTACAAGATCTTCGGTCTCGCTGCGGGCAATACCGGTGCGCAGATGGGCGGCTGGTTTCGCAAGGAGATCAAATCCGTCGATGACATGAAGGGCGTAAAGATGCGTATCGGCGGCTTCGCCGGGCAGGTTATGGCCAAGATCGGCGTCGTACCGCAGCAGATCGCCGGCGGTGAAATCTATCCGGCGCTGGAGAAGGGCACGATCGACGCGGCCGAATGGGTCGGGCCTTACGACGATCAAAAGCTCGGCTTTAACAAAGTCGCGCCGTTCTACTACTACCCAGGCTGGTGGGAAGGCAGCGCGACGCTTCATTTGTTCACCGGGCTCGACAAGTGGAACGAGTTGCCGAAGAGCTATCAGGCGATCGTGCGATCGGCCGCCGCGATGACCAACACCTGGATGGTCACCAAATACGATGCGGCGAGCCCCAAGGCCTTACGCGAACTGGTGGCCGGCGGCACCAAACTGGCGCCGTATCCTCAGCCCGTGCTTGAAGCCTGCTTCAGTGCTGCAAACGAGGTCTATGCCGAGACCAATGCTAAGTCGCCCAACTTCAAGAAGATCTTCGATGGCTGGAAAGATTTCCGGCGCGAGGGCGTCTTGTGGTCGCGGGTTGCCGAAGGCGGCTTTGACAATTTCATGGCCCGTCAGTCCGTGGCCAACAAGCTCTAGCGCCACCTACCCGGCGCTCCGAATGGAAAGGCCCCGCTTCGGCGGGGCTTTTTCTTTGGCCGGACCCTTTGCAAACCCGTGCTGGAGTGGCACGCTGATTCTGCTGATCGGAATCAAAAGCCGGCAGACAAAAATGATCTGGGAGGATCAAACATGCAACGTCGTAAATTCCTGCGCACAGCCGGTATCGGTGGCGGCGCGGTCGTCGCCGCCAGTACGCTCGCCGCTCCG
>Ga0163144_10011862_pt1 | contig 18404 bp, 17 predicted proteins | sample OliLak19BULKMAT1_FD_123175 | JGI IMG/M metagenome (GOLD analysis project Ga0163144, IMG submission 123175) | Freshwater microbial mat bacterial communities from Lake Vanda, McMurdo Dry Valleys, Antarctica - Oligotrophic Lake LV.19.BULKMAT1 | ecosystem: Environmental > Aquatic > Freshwater >... | reverse complement strand
GGAAATGAATTTGGATCCACCACAGGACGAGCGCGACGCTGCGGCTGGCTTGATCTTGTGGCGCTCAAGCGCGCTGTTCAACTAAACGGCACGCACGGTTTGGCACTCTCAAAACTCGATATTCTCTCAGAGCTTCCGAAAGTTAGAGTCGCCACCCATTACGAAATTGATGGAAAGAAAACTCAAGACTATCCCAACTTCTGGTTTTCAGACGTTAAGCCCGTCTATCAAGAGCTCCCTGGATGGCCAACCTTTCCGGGTACACAAAAGGAATCCCAACTTCCAAAAGAAGCCCTCTCCTTCATTGAGGCGGTTGAAGACTATACGAAGGTAAAGGCCGTCATGATTTCCACGGGTCAGAAACGCGACGAGATGGTCGTTCGAGATGCTAGACTCTTTTAGAGCCGATGCTAAACAAATCCTCATGCGCTTAATTTTCGTTCTTTTGATATCCCCCATTTTTCTTACCGCGTGTGTGACTTCACCGCTCGGCCGCCGGCAACTGCATCTGATGCCGACTCAGCAAATGAATTCCATGGGTTCGACAGCCTTCGGGCAGATCAAAGAGAAACAAAAACTTTCCAAAAATAAGAAAGAAAAAGATTACGTCCACTGCATTGTCGATCGTTTATCGGCAGCGATGGACAGAGAGCAAACTTGGGACACGGCGGTTTTTGTTTCGGAAGAACCAAACGCTTTTGCATTGCCCGGCGGACATGTCGGAGTGCAAACCGGAATGTTTAAAGTGGCAAAAACACCGGATCAACTTGCTGCCGTGATCGGTCACGAAATGGGTCACGTTCTCGCAGAGCACGGAAACGAACGCATCTCGCAAGCTTTGGCCGTGCAGGGAGCTTTGGTTGTGACGGACGCAGCTTTGCAATTGAAGGGCGAGAAGCGCGGTCTGCTTTTGGCTGCACTCGGGCTCGGCGCACAATTTGGAGTGCTCCTTCCTTATAGTCGAATTCAAGAATCCGAAGCGGATTTGATCGGACAAAAATTAATGGCGAACGCAGGTTTTGATCCGCGCGCTGCGATTGAGCTCTGGAGAAATATGGAAAGTTTAGGCGGGAATCAGCCCCCACAAATTCTCTCAACGCATCCTGCGCATCAAACTCGCATGAAAGCGCTTACGGCAAATTTAACAAAAGTTATGCCCCTCTATGAAAGCGCGATTCAGTCTCACACAGTTACGGAATGTAAACTTCCCTAACTGTGTGATATCGAAAAGAAAAAAAATCGCGCCTCGATTGAGGCGCGATTTAAATTTAATCTCTAACAATTAGACTCAGTTAACTTTTGATAGGGCGTCGATCGCTTCCTTGAATTTCTCGAAAGGTTGAGCACCTACTAAAAGAACGCCTTGAACCTCTTTTCCATCACTTTTTCCAATGAAAAAGCTGGGAGTTCCACCGGCATTGTTCGATCGGGCAAAATTAGCGTCATCTTCAACAATCTTTTGAACTGCAGGATCCGCCATATCTTTCTCAAATTTCTTCATATCGAGCTTTAGCTCTTTGGCCCATTTCTTATAGTTCTCGGCTTTCAGCTCTCGCTGATTGGTGAACAATTTATCATGCATTTCCCAAAACTTTCCTTGTCTTTGAGCAGCAATCGAAGCCTTGGCGGCAGGCATTGCTTCAGGATGGAAAGGAAGTGGGTTGTGACGAAAGGCTATATTTACTTTGCCTTCGTAAGTCTTGAGAACCTGGTCTATCGTTGGATTTGCGCGGGTACAAAAGGGACACTGGAAGTCAGAAAACTCAACTACTGTGATAGTCGCGTCTTTCGCTCCTTTAACGGGTGCGCCCACAATGCCCACTTTGACAGGAGTCTTGAGCTGCTCGGCGAGAGAAGGTCCTTGCTCGGCCTTTTGAGCTTCTTCACGTTTACGCTTAACGATTTTATCAATCGATTCTTCAACCTTCTTTTCGCCCTCTCGGCTAAAATATGAATCGATATACTTATCAGCAATACCCTGACAACCCGTCAATGCGAGAAGCGCCACTGACGCCGTAAGAACTGGAGCCACCGGGCGTAAAAAACTCTTAAAAAACTTCATAACAAAAAACCTCCTAATCTCAATAATTTAAAGAAACGGCCAAGTTCCCACAAGCGGCAATCTTACTAATTTAATTGAAAGTGACTTTCTCGAAGACGTCCTTAAATTCATAGCCCTTTGCGACAAGATCCTCTGCATCCTTCTTCGCCATCTGAAGAAGGCTTAAATCTCGGGGAAGTCGTGCCATTGAAAAAACGGGAACTCCCGATTGACGCGTGCCCAAAAGTTCGCCAGGGCCTCGCATTTCTAAATCCACCTCAGCCAATTTAAATCCATCGTGGATCTGTTCCATACTCTGAAGTCGCTGAACAATCTCGGGAGTGCCCAAATGAGAGGCAACCAAAAAGCAATAGCTCTCCTCTGCGCCTCGGCCCACACGACCTCGAAGCTGATGAAGCTGACTCAGACCAAAACGCTCCGCATGTTCCACGGCCATCACCGTCGCATTGGGAACATCAACCCCCACTTCAATCACTGTCGTGGATGCCAAAAGTTGAATCTCGCCCGCTCTAAACTTATCGAGTGTCGAAGCCTTATCATCTGCGCTCATTCGGCCATGCAAATGCTCAACTCTAAAGCCTTTGAAAGCTTCTTTCATTTCTGGAAGCATCTCCGTCAGACTCTTGAGCTTTAATTCTTCGCTTTCGTCAATGAGCGGAAAGACCACATAGGCCTGACGACCTTTCTGTAACTCTGCACGAATTCGTTCATAGAGCTTGAGTCGCTCTGCGTCTCGGTAGAGCTTTGTCTGAATGGGCTTTCTCCCTGGCGGAAGTTCGTCAATGAGAGAGAAATCCAAATCGCCATAGACCGTCAGAGCCAAAGTTCTCGGAATCGGAGTCGCTGTCATCACGAGCAGATCGGGTGAATGATTCTTTTTTTCGCCCTTACTCAAAAGGGCCGCTCGCTGCCGGACGCCAAATCGATGTTGCTCGTCTACAACGACTAGCCCCAAATTTGAAAACTTCACTTCGTCTTCAAAGAGAGCATGTGTTCCAAAAACCATAGCGGCTTTGCCCGACGCAATTGACTCGAGAGCCAGTCGTTTTTCTTTTGCCTTAAGAGAACCAGAAAGAAATGCCGACTCAATATTAAGTCCCTTAAACCAAAGATCAAAATTTTTACGATGCTGTTCCGCCAGGATCTCCGTGGGCGCCATCAGCGCAACTTGATAGCCCGCTTCGAGTGCCACGAGTGCCGCAGCAGCTGCGACGACGGTTTTTCCAGAACCCACGTCTCCCTGAATGAGGCGATGCATCGGTCGATCAAGCTGCATATCGTGAAGAATTTCAGCGGCCGCTCGCCTCTGAGCATTGGTAAATTGAAATGGAAGATTTAGCTTAAAAGTTTCCCAGAATTTAGTGGGCTTTGGAAATGCAATTCCGGTTGCTGAAGTATAGACCTTCCGCTTCATCGCCATTGCGACAGAAAGCTGAAAAAATTCATCGTAAATGAGGCGTCGGTGATAACGGGTTTCGGAATTGAGAAGAGAATCCATATCGGTCACGTCGGGCGGCGAATGTAAAAATTTAAGCGCATCCGACATCTTGGGAAAACTCTCCCGAACACGGATTTCTTCGGGCAAAGTCTCTTTTACAAAAACCGAATACTCTTTGATCGCTTGAGAAATAATTTTACGCAAAGTCTTCTGATAAAGCCCCGCTGTTTCCGAATAGATAGGTACGATGCCTTGTCCAGTCACCTGAACTCCGAACTCAAGACCTAAGACTTCGAGATCTGGATGAACCATTTGCAAACTCGATTGGTAACCCTGGACGGTTCCCGTCGCCAAAACGTAGGTGCCCTCCGTTAGCTTTTTGGCCAGATAAGGGGCATGAAACCAAGTGAGCTTGAGACTCCCCAATTTCCCATTCACATCTTCAAGGCTGACTTCAAATGTTCGCTTACGAGACCGAGAATAAAAAACTGGGTGCGCACGGGCGATTTTTCCGACAACGACACCTTTGGTGCCCATTTGAATTTCCGACACATTCAAAACTTTTCGGCGATCTTCGTAAGTGCGCGGCAGATAAAAGAGCAAATCCTCTACGGATCCAACACCTTTTTTTGCAAACAGAATGCTGAGCTTCTCGCCTACCCCCTTCACGAATCGAAGGGGCTTTCGAAGGGGAGACTCGTCTTTCTGCAAGTTCGAACTTATTTGTATTCTACCTTTGTAATGGCAAACGTTCGTGAACCATTGGGAGCTTGAACCAGTGCTTCATCGCCTTCTTCTTTTCCAATCAAGGCTTTGCCTATCGGACTTTCGATGCTGATGAGATTCAACTTCACATCCGCTTCATAGGAGCTCGTGAGTTGATAATGAAATTCGTCTTCGGACTCGGTATCCACAATCGTCACGTGTGCTCCAAACATCACCGCCGTGCCCGAGAGAGTCTTCGGGTCAATGATTTCAGCTCTGGCCAATCGATCTTCCGCCATCAAAAGACGAGCTTGAATTAGACCCTGTTCCTGCTTTGCAGAGTCGTAATCGGCATTTTCTGATAGGTCACCATGGCCTCGAGCCTCTTCAATCGCCTTGATATTCGCAGGCCGATCTACATGTTTGAATTGCTCAATTTCTTTTATTAGACGCTCATAGCCCTTCGGCGTCATGGGCTCTCGTTTCACAGTCATAACAACAAACCCTACCTCAAGATGATCGCTTTCGCTCAGCAGAGACTTTGTGAATTTCGCGCCTTTGTCCGGGTGATATAAGCGCGGGAAGGCTTTGTAGGGCTCGTACGTCCATTTCACCTCGAATCCAGCGCGCCAGTGATTGAACAGATGCTTTGGCGGCAGTCATGGTTGTGAAATACGGAACTCCTGTTTGAAGGGCGCTGCGACGAATTGAGTAGGAATCAGAAACGGCAAGATCTCCGTCGGTTGTATTAATCACCATCGCAATATCTCCGTTGATGATTGCATCGACAATATGGGGTTGGCCTTCTTTGACTTTATTAATTCCTGAGCAGACAATTCCCTGCTTGCGAAGAAAATCTGCAGTTCCATGAGTGGCCATGATTCGATAACCCAGCATCTTGAGCTTCGAACAGACTTCAATCACTTTCGGTTTATCTGAATCCTTTACACTCACAAAAACGGTTCCAGACTTCGGCATTTTTTGACCTGCAGCTAAGAGGCCCTTCATGAATGCCTCTGAGAAATCAGAGCCGATCCCCATGACCTCACCCGTCGATTTCATCTCAGGCCCGAGCAAGACATCCACACCTGGAAATTTCAAAAATGGAAACACCACTTCTTTCACGCTCATATGCTTAAACGCAGCGGGATGAATGGGAGGAGCCTCAAGTCCCTGGGATTTAAAGGATGAACCCAGCATTCCCAGCACACCCGCTCGAACCCAGTCGACACCAGTGGCCTTACAAACAAAAGGTAGAGTTCGACTGGCTCGTGGATTCACTTCCAAAACAAAAATTTCGTTTTGAAAGAGGGCCATCTGAATATTGAGAAATCCAGACAACTCAAGCTCTCGGCCGATTTGAATGGCCTGTTTCTGAACTTTGTCGATCACAGCTCCCGAAAGGCTGATCGCTGGCAGAGTACAGGAAGAATCTCCCGAATGAATTCCCGCCTCTTCAATATGTTCCATGACTGCAATTACAAGTACATCTGCGCCATCGCCAATACAGTCGACATCGATTTCGATCGCGTCCTCTAAAAATCGATCGACGAGTAAGGGAAACTCAATATCAGTGGCTTGCGAAATTTTAATGATAATGCGCTCGAGCTCTTCTTTGGAACGCACCACATGCATTGAGCGCCCACCGAGGACATAGCTCGGCCGAACCAAAACAGGAAACCCCAAAGTCTGTGCAACTCGCGAAAGATCTTCCAAGCGATTCACGGTTTTTGATTTCGGACGTTTGAGCTTTAGCTTTTGCAAGAGTCGATCGAATTTCGCACGATCCTCAGCACGATCAATCTGAGATTTAGATGTGCCGAGTATATTCAAACCCTTCACGGACTGAGAAAGTTTGAGAGCGGTTTGCCCACCCGTCTGACAAAGAACGCCTCGAATATTTCCGCGTTTCTTCTCGTGCGCCAAAACTCGCTCTACATATTCAGTCTCAAGCGGCTCAAAATATAACCGAGTTGAGGCATCGTAATCCGTCGAGACGGTTTCGGGATTACAGTTGATCATGACGGCATCCAAACCCATCTCTTGAATAGCCTGTGAAGCCTTTACGCAGCAGTAGTCAAACTCAACACCCTGACCAATCCGATTAGGTCCACTGCCTAAAATTACCACCGAGTCTCGATGGCCGTCTTCACGTACAACGGACGCCCCCATCATGTCCTCAGCCTGAAAAGCTTCGCTGCCAAAATAGTAGTAGGGAGTCATGGCCTCAAATTCGCCCGCACACGTATCAACTTGATTGAGACTGGCTTCAAGTCCCTCTTTCGAAATTTTCTTATCAATCTCGCTACGCTTGAGGGAACTGAATTCAGAGATTCGGGAATGAGAAAATCCAGCGGCTCTCGCCAACCGAAGCTTCTCGGTCGTGAGAGGCTTTAGCTTTAAAAGATTTTCAATCCCTATAATTTCGGAAACTTGATTTAAGAACCAACGGTCAATATGAGTGGCGCTGTGAATCTCTTCGATTGTTGCTCTCTTCGTGCGCAGAAGTTCCGCAATCAGCCACCAACGATCGAAGCGAGGCTTTCGGACGGATTCAAGCTTTACCCCTTCATGAAGCCAGGCTTTCGGAAGCGCCAGTCCTTTGGTGCCAAGTTCCAAAGAATCAAATGCTTTCAAAAACGCCTCTTTAAACGTGCGCCCCAGGGCCATAACTTCGCCCACGGATTTCATTTGAGTTCCAAGGAGGGGTTCAGTTTGCAGAAACTTCTCAAAAGCAAATCGAGGAACTTTTATTACAACATAATCTAGCGCAGGCTCAAAACATGCGGGTGTCTTTTGAGTAATATCGTTTTGGACTTCATCAAGCGAGAATCCGACGGCCAAAAGAGCCGCGATCTTTGCGATGGGAAATCCCGTCGCCTTCGATGCAAGCGCTGATGAGCGTGAAACTCGAGGATTCATTTCAACAATTGCCCAGCGATCCGATTCGGGATGAAGAGCAAACTGAATATTGCAGCCTCCAGTTTCTACGCCCACGCCCTCTACTATTTTTTTGGAGGCTTCACGAAGTCTCTGAATTTCTTTGTCTGTCAGAGTCTGAATCGGAGCGACGGTAATGGAATCACCCGTATGAATTCCCATGGGATCCAAATTCTCAATTCCACACACAATCACCATTTGATTTTTGTGATCCCGCATGACCTCGAATTCGATTTCTTTCCATCCAATGATGCTCTCTTCGATCAATACCTCGTTCGTGGGAGAAGCTCGAAGCGCCTCTTCAAGTCTCTCGGATAGTTCCGCTCGATTGTAAACAATTCCGCCGCCCGCTCCTCCGAGTGTAAACGAAGCTCGCAGAACGAGTGGAAATCCAATCTCCTGCCCTACTCGCAGACCGTCCGAAATCGTATTCACAACTTCCGATTTCAAAATGGGAAGTTTCAGATCGATCATGAGTCTTCTAAATTTCTCACGATCTTCGGCAATTTCAATCGATTCAATTTTTGCGCCAAGAACCTCTACTTTATAGGTTTCCAAGACTCCCATTTCATGAAGTTCCATTGCTAAATTCAAGGCCACTTGGCCGCCAAGCGTGGGAAGCAGCGCATCCGGTCGCTCAATCGCAATGATTTTTTCTAAAACTTCTGGGAGCAAGGGTTCGATATACGTTTTATCCGCGATCTCAGGATCCGTCATGATGGTCGCAGGATTCGAATTCACTAAAATAATTTCGTAGCCTAAAGAACGAAGAGCTTTAACTGCCTGCGTTCCTGAATAGTCAAACTCACAGGCCTGACCGATCTGAATGGGCCCGGATCCAATAACCAAAATTCGATGTATGTCCGTGCGCTTAGGCATATTTTTTCATCAACTCCCTATAATTCCAATTGGATGCACGACTTACTTTTAATTGACCTTCCAGTTCGTGTGTTCGCACAGCAGTTTCAAAACTCGAAAGCAAAAAATCCTCGTGCAGAGTCCAAAGTTTTGAACGGCTTTGGCAGATTTTCTTTAAGAGTTCCCTTTCAGAATGAGGATGCAACCAAAAATGGGTCAAAAAAGAGGCGGGCTGACTTGAATAATAAAAGAGACGAGCCTGAATGACCTGCCCCTCTTTTACCTTCCAAACTTGATATTCGGGCCAGGAAGGATCAAAAAAAAGTCGGCGTTTTCGAGAAAAAAGAAGATCTTGAAGAAGGATCTCAGATTTTCCAACCGAAAGGACTTCGAAAAGGCTCCAGTGGTGAAAAATGCTTCTTCCGATGCACTGAAGATGTACTTCGGAATCCAAAGCCATCGTGATGTAAGTAATGGCAGGAGTTTTATTGAAAGCCTTTGTTGTATAATGAAAGAGGTACCATTCCAAAAACGAATGGCTCGCAATTTCATAAAGATTCTCAGAAATTTCGTGTGCACGGCCGAGTTTAGAAAAAAAGATTTCCTTGGCCTTTAGAATCTCTTTCGAAAAAGGTCCCTGCGATGCAAAAGCAAGCAGACTATCCCATGATTCTTGCCATTCTTTGCGCTCTTGTTCGATGGCAGAACTCACATCAATTCTCCCAACTGAAATTTTTTGAAAACGTCGACAGAGTCTAAGGGACCAGGACCCGCTTCTGGATGAAACTGAATTCCATAAATCTTAAGACCCCGATGTCGAAATCCCTCGATGGTTTGGTCATTTAAATTTCGGTGCGTCCATTCCACTCCTGGAATCGCCGGACTCTCCCCGAGAGAAAAACCGTGGTTCTGAGATGTGACTTCGACTTTCTCTGATTTTTTTTGAAAGACGGGATGATTTGCCGCATGATGTCCGAATTTTAGTTTAAATGTAGGCACTCCAAGACTGAGGCCCAAAATCTGATGGCCCAAACAAATTCCAAAAAGAGGAATTCGTCCGTGAAGCTTCTTCACTTCTTCCACAACACTTCTTTCGGCAGCGGGATCTCCTGGCCCATTGGACAAGAGGACCACGTCGGGATTCAAAGCCAAAATCTCTTGGGCAGATGTTGTAGCAGGAACCACCACCACTTCTTGAAATCCAGCATCTACGAGGTAACGCAAAATTTGGCGCTTCACTCCAAAATCCATCACGATGCATTTTCGTTTCCCGCTCCCATGGCTCCAATCCTCAATCGAAGATCTCAGGAGGGAATTCGAGCCTTCAGTCCATTTGTAATTCTTCGCCGTACTTACTTCTTGAGTCAGCGAAAGCCCTTCCATCGAAAGACGAGTATTCAAAAAGCGCTGCAGTTTTTTGGGCTGATCTGTCTCGGTCGAAAGAACACCCCACAAGCTCCCACTTGCACGCAGGTGGAGAATGAGTCTGCGAGTATCTACTCCAAACAAGCCAGGCGTATTATGAGTCTTCAAAACATCATTCAGAGATTCTTGCTTCCGCCAATGATAAGGCGCCTCGGAATAGTCTCGAACAACGAGGCCCGAGGCCCAAATTTTCTCGCTTTCAAAGTCGTCGGATGAAAAGCCCTGATTTCCAATCTGCGGGGAAGAGAAGATGAGAACCTGCCTGCAATAAGACGGATCCGTCAAAATTTCTTGATAGCCTTGGTGTGCGGTATGAAAGACGCATTCACCCACTTTGGTGGTTTTTGCTCCAAACGAATAGCCTCGCCAAAAACTGCCATCCTCTAAAAGCAAACCTCCGCCTATCGCTGATTTCTGCCTGGGCTTTGACTTTTTAGCTTTAGCCTTCATCAAAAACTTTCTTTCCCTTGAGATAGTGAGCAATCACTCGACCATGAACTTTGCGATTTTGAAAAGGCGTATTCTGAGCCTGCGATCTGGTCCATTTCAGGCTCTGCAGTGAGTCAGGATCAAAGACCGCGATTGAGGCGATACTTCCTTTGAGCAAAGTCCCCTCGTTCTTAAGACCCAAAAGCTCTGCAGGGCGACCACTCAGTGCTTTCAGAAAAACCCCCCAGCTAATTTTGCCTTGAAGTCTCAGTTCATTGTAGAGCGGTAAATAATTTTCCATCGAGATCATTCCATGAGCGGCGAGTGAATAAGGAAGATTTTTATCAAAATTCGAATGCGGCGCATGATCCGACGCCAAACAATCAATCACTCCCTGCGAAAGACCGAGCAGCAAGGCTCGCCGATCGGCATCCTCTCGAATCACAGGGCAGACCTTCATCAAAGATAAGTCAGTTGGCTTAAGCGTCTCGGCGTTCTCAACACTGAGTAAACCGTGATGCGGAGTGAGCTCCGCGGAAAATGCAATTTTATTTTTTCGCGCAGCCCTTAGAATTTCTACCGAACGGCGAGAGGATAAATGCCCAAAATGCACTGAAGCCTTGAGCTCCCCAGCAATTCGAATATCTCGCTCCACCATAGAAGCTTCGGACTCATCCGAAGAGCCCTCAATTCCCAATCGAATACTCGACTCTGAAAACTGAAGCTGTGAAGACCTTGAAATCGAAAGATCTTCTTCGTGAAGAGAAAATAATTTTTTGGCTTTCTTCGTCGCCAAGAGAGCCCCTCGAAATATTTTCTCATTCATTACGGGCTTGCCGTCATCTGAAAGTCCGGCAATCGGAAGTTTTAAAAGAGCTTCCCAGTCGGTGGGCAGCTCTCCGTCCAAATTCTTTGTAACAGTGGCAAAGGGGATGAGCTTCGCCTGAAGTTTTTGAGCTCGTTTAAAGAATTCCTTCAGATATTGAACGGAATCCATTCGAGGCTGAGTATTCGCCATACATGCCATGGTCGAAACCCCTCCCCGATGAGCTTGCGCGTCTAGCTCCTCGAATCTCTGCTTGTGAGATTCTTTAAAATCACGAGAGTGCACATGCAGATCGATGGCCGAGGCGAAAATATGAAATCTTCCGTAATCCACTACCTTCGATAAATTTTTAGACCGACTCGGATCTCCAAATTCAATACTCTCAATTCGATCTTTCGAGATTGTCAAAAACCCAGGCTCAAACTTCGCCTTGATTTCATTCCAGACATTTCTTGAGTGAATGATCACTTCTGTAGCTCCTGCAGGAGTGCCAGTCGCACTAAAAATGCATTTTCCGCCTGCTTCAGAATGAGGTTTCTCTCGGGAGCGAGATTCTGAATCTCCCTCTGCATGGTTTCTCCCCAGATCACCGGCCCAGCGTCCATCAGTTTAGAAGTTTTTCCCAGTTCCGACAGAGAAAGGGGCTCTTCGGCCGCCTGGGCCCACCGCTCTTTTTGAAGCCGCAGACAATAGACGATATCAAAAGACGAAAGCTTCTTGCGAGGAGCGAGTGAGATCTCAAAGGCCTTTGCAAATGCGCGATTCTCGCCTCGGCTCTCGTCCACGATTGAAATTCTGTGCCCCAAATTCTTGAGAACGCGAATGCTGGATTTGGCAACTCGTGATCGACAGGCATCCCCCAAAAAGCAAATCTCGAGCTTTTTGCCTTTCGCCAGTTGATAGAGAGTGAGCGCATCGCCAAGAGCCTGAGTGGGATGTTCATTCGTACCATCTCCCGCATTCAAAACCGGCAGTTGAGTCCACCGATGAACCCAATGAGGAAAATACGAGGCAGAATGTCGAATGACGAAAAAATTTACACCATAAAGCGCAATATTCTTAAAAGTATCTTCCAGACTCTCGCCCTTTTGAAGGCTCAGATCTTCGGGGCGCAAATCGAGCCACGAAATCCCCAGTTGCCGACCCGCGGCCTCAAAACTGAGTTTTGTGCGAGTGCTCGGCTCAAAAAACCCCAAGACTCCAAGTTTCTGAGAAAGCCCCTGCGACGATTTACTCGAAGACTTTGTCCCACCGCCCGAAGAAATAGATCGAAGAAATTTTTCAAGATTTTTACGTTCGAAAGGAGCTACTGAAAGCAGCCCCGAAGGCGTAAGCACGAGCCCAAAGCTAACAAGGCTGATCAAAGCTTTCAAGGAGTGAATTAAAGAAGAAATTCGCCGCTACGAGGGCCTTTGACAAAGCGAAATCCCACGGGACTTGAGGGAAGGACCGAATCCACCCCTACGTCCCCTACCAAGGCGTAGTCATCTACAAAAGCAACGGCCTGAAGGGGGCGCTGCTCTTCACTGACAGACAGAACCGCCCCTCGAAGTAGGGCGCGGAAGTCCTTCCATGATTCCAATTCCTCCTCTGATTTGACATCACCGAGGCGAGCTTCGGCCCATCTTTCGGTGGCTGAATTAAGAGTTAAGACTCGTTTTCCCTTCGTCCATGCAAAGATCACTAACTCGTGTGCTTGATTCTCTCCCAGAGACAAATACACATCCTCATCTTCATAAGACGCGATCGACTGAAAGCCCTTAAAAAATGGATTCAACTCCCCCAACTCATCAATACTCAAGGTGCCGCTACTTACCGCTCGAATGATCGTCTTAAGATCCTGCGCCTGCGCATTGACCCCACCAAACCAAGTAGCAATCAGCAGTGTGAACGCGAATCGAGACTTCCATCCAAGCATCCTTTAATTTTACGAAATTTAACGCGGCGCAGTAAGTCCGTCAGAATCTTGACGCAATGAGCTTAAAGTAAGCCTGATTTCTTTAGGCTTTCGTTGATCTCAACGTCGAATTTAAAAGGAATCTCAAATGACGTTAAGGGCACGCCCGCGGAGTGGACGTATTTGAGCTTGATCTGAATGGTCAAGCCGTCCTGAGATCTAAAAATAAGCAAATCATCTGGCCCCGCATGAATGGGTCCTTGAGCTTTGAGATCGGTGAGTAACAGTGCCTTCATTTCGGCGTCGTCAGTGACTTCGCGATTCTTCACAACGCTGGCAGTCAGAATCCCCGAAGCCTTGGTGCTGCCAAAATAGCCAATCGACCACTGGGCAGAAAGCCAGACAAAAACCACAACGAAGATCACCATCACCGCTGTTGTGATACTAAATTCTCCTGAGGATTTTTTAGATTTTTTGCAATTCAACATAGACTAAAGAATAGTCAGATTTTTGTTTTCTGTCAGTTGTTTCTAGGGGGTTGATCAAATCGGATCGAATGTATTTTTACCTGGGTTAACGAATTGGCAGCAAGCGCCACGAAAATTCATTACAGGCTTGCTAACCATTGAGCTGCCGCTTGAATGGGGATTTTTTGAACAGTCAGATTACGTGCGAACTCTAAAACCACCTGCGCAGGGCGAAGTGGATTTAAACGCTCCGTAAAATATTTCAAACTCTTGCTCAGGGCAGAGTCTGAAAATTTCACCTCAACCAGATTATGAATTTTTCCGTCGATCAGACTGAGAAAATCTACCTCGCGCTTGTCTTTATCACGAACGTAATAGAGTTGCGATTTCTCACCTTTTAGATCTTGGCCTCTCTGAATTTTCTCTAGGAGAGAAAGAGCAACAACATTCTCAAAACGAGCGCCGCGATCGTTTTTTACTCTGCCGATGTCATAGAAATAGATCTTGGGCTCTTTCAGAATCGCTCGAGCGATATTTTTGGAATAGGCGGGAACGACGAATATGACGTAGAGAATTTCGATCAACTTCAAATTTCGAACTTGTTCTAATTCTAGAAGGTCTTCTTTAAGAATTCGATCGAGATGAGTTGAGCGCCAACGCTTTGAAAAATCTTCTGAACCATTCAGAAAGAGTTCAGGAAAGCCTCCCACTTTCAGAAGACGCTCTAAACAATTTTCAGGCGAAATCTGATTCTGAAGCTCTGCTACGGTAAAGGAATGAAGTCGAAACTATCTTCTTCTCAAGGTCTTTAGCGATGCTGGGCTTGAGCTTTCTCTCCACCTCAATGCTCTTGCACAGTACTGCAAAAACTTTTCGCGAGCTTTGTTTAAAGCATGAGGTTTATAAACAATCGAGGTCCTTTGAGCCGTGGGATCATCTGTCGACTTTGATTTTGAGCCAAGTCTTGGACCTGAAATCTCTTCGGGATGTCGAAGCGGTCTTCGGTGTGAAACGTTCCACTTTTTGCGATGCAAATGCCGATCGATCTTCTGTTTTATTTGAAGATCTTGTCCGTGAAACTTTTGATTTGATTCAGACTCAGAATAAAAAACTTCGGAAGGCCCGCCGAAGTATTCTGGCATTGGATTCAACCAAATGTTCTTTAAACGGGAGATTGAAAAAGATCCCCTTCTTTCGTTTCCACTCCTCGGCTTCGATGAAGGTGCATATTGTTTGGAATGTCGGTGATGAGTGGATCGAAGACTTTCGAATCACGGCTGGAAAAGTGAACGATCAGACTTTAGCTAAGGATCTCCAGCTCTCTCGTGGAGCCACTTATTTGTTTGATCGAGGCTATCCCGACTTAGGATTCTGGTGGCAAATAATGGAAGCAGGCTCTCACTTCGTCACTCGTTTAAAAAAAACATTCGAGATGAGGGGCGATCATTTGTTTCGTCATCCCCTAAATTTCAAAGACAAAACGGGTGTTCTGGTTGATCAAGTTTATTTTCCTTCAGAATCTCGTCTTCGCCCCACCCCGCGCCAGAACCCGCTCCGAGTCTGAGGCTAACCGCTTGAAACTATTCAATTTCTGCCGGACAGGCGTGATCTTGTCACGGTTCTTGGTCTTCACCGTATTACAGAGTGAGGAGGGCCAATGACCAAGAAGCTAAGCCCATGGATACTCGGATTCGTTATGCCATGGGCAATGTCTACTAATCTCATCGCTCATCCGATTGCTTACAAGGGATCGATAAGCCTGATGAGTATGAACTCTCGCGATATGAATGAGATTTACACTCACTATTCATTTTCGCCTCGACTATCTTTGGGAGCAAAATTTCTACGCATTGAAGAACGGAAGAAAGAAAGTTACAGCGTTTTTCCGCAACTGAGCGTTCTACTTCATCGTTGGAACCAAGAAAATTTTCAGGCCAATATTTATGCCTACGGTGGTTTCGGCGCCAATAAAGCTAACGACAAAACTGGCACGACAGTTTTTTATGGCGGCGAGGCCGATATCGAGGATCGAAGATTTTATCTTTCTACGAGTTTCCAAGGATTACGACTTTCAGAATTTCGAGATCACCACACATTAAAAGCTAGAGCCGGTGTCGCGGCTTATGTCGCAGAATATACTGAACCCGCGGTCTGGGGAATTTTTCAATATGAGTGGCATCCTGGCGCAGAAATGAAACACCAATTCACCCCAATCGTTCGAATTTTTTACAAGAATGCTCTGCTCGAAACGGGATCCAGCATTAAAGGCGATTGGTTACTTAATTTTATGATTCACTATTAGGAGAAGACACAAATGAAATTACAATATGCAATAGCAACATTACTTCTAACCATTACCAGCGGCCCTCTCTTTGCTGAAACTCTTAGTATTCATGTCAACGGAATGGTCTGCGGATTCTGTGCTCAAGGAATCGATAAAAATTTTAGAAAAGAGTCTGGTGTAGAAGATGTCAAAGTCGATCTAGGCCAGAAATTAGTCACCGTCCAAACAAAGACAGGGCAAGTTCTGGCAGACGAAAAAATTAAAGAAATAATCACGGGTGCCGGTTTTGAATTGAAATCGATCGAAAGGAAATAAAGTGATCGGACTCCGCTCTCAGCGATTCGTTTCTTTTGTGAGCTTGTTTACTTCGAGTGGAGCTTTGATTTGCTGCGCGATACCTGCTCTCTTAGTTTCTATTGGAGCGGGAGCAAGCCTTGCTGGATTGGTGAGCGCCTTTCCTCAACTTGTTTGGCTCTCAGAGCATAAGATTGCGATCTTTGTAATTTCTGGAATTCTCATCCTTTGCTCAGTGACAGTTTCTCTGCTCAATCGAAATGCTCCCTGCCCAATTGATCCGTTGAAAGCGAATGCTTGTATGAGGCTTAGAAAATGGTCTTTTCTAAGCCTTTCTATAGCAATCTTATTTTATCTGATTGGCGCAAGCTTTGCTTTCATCATCCCAGCTCTTAGAGGTTAAATAGTGACGTGGACTTGTCAGACGAGGATTTAATGGAAGCGTATAAAAAAGGCGATGCGAAGGCATTCGATGAAATTTATGAACGCTATTCTAGTCGATTGAATCGCTTTATTCGATTCCGACTGAGCCAATCTCATATTAATTTTTTAGACGATCTTTTTCAAATCACCTGGTTGAAGATTCATCGGGCAAGAAAGGATTTTAATCCTGAAAGTAAATTCTCGTCTTGGGCTTATTCCATTGCGATCAATACCATACGGGATCATTTTGCACTTCGACGCTTTAAGAAGGAGTTGATTGCCGAGGATATTGATAATATTTCGGACGTAGAACCAGATCCTACTTGGAAAATCGACTTTGAAAAGGTGCGGATTCATTTGAACCAACTTCCGGCGATTCAAAGAGAAGTCCTTCTTCTAAGCGATCTTGAGGGCTTCAGCTCGATCGAGATTTCACAGCTTCTGAGTTTGAATAGCGATGCGGTTCGAAAAATTATTTCTCGCGCGAGGAAAAAAATAAAAGAAAGTTTGGAGGGGTTATGAAAATTAATTCATCACCTTCTGATCCTCTCAAGAACGCAATTTTAACCGCACTCGAAGAAGAAAATCGTTCTCAGGGACTAAGATTCTTAAAGACGATTATTTTTACTTTATTGCTCGCCGGTTTATTAGTGGGCGGACTCTACGCGCTATGGTCCTCCGAATATGATTCGATCATTTTGGGAGCGGGAGTTTCTTTGATAGCGGTTTTTGCTTCAGGTTTCTTGTTCTGTTTTTATCCGCAACCTCGTGTGGTTGTGCCGGGGTTTTGGATGCCTTGGATGTGGGGCCGCCTGCTTATTTTGATGGGCATCATTTCAACGGTTCAAATGATTTTGTGTCCCGACTTAGCGGGAGTATTTGGAATCGAAGCGATTCTCCCTCAACTATCGCATATCACTCACTTCTTCATGAACATCGGTGGAATGAAACTTTGCATGTTTGCTTGTGGAATTTTATTTTCTGGAATCTCAGCGACGCTCGCTTTTCTATCGTTAAGAAAAGTTTTGTTTCGAACTCGAATGACTGGAATCTTAACGGCATCTGGATTTGTTTTCTTAGGGCAGTTACCAGTCATTATTTGTCAGGCAATGGTGCAACCGTCTTATCTAGTGTTCTGGATAGCGGGAAGCGTTATAGCGATTGTTCTTTCTGGGTTGGCAATTCGAACGTTAGAGAAATCATACTTCTAAATTTTTATAAATTCCTGATCGATTGATCTCTCAATTTAATTTCCCGATATGAGGCACGCGGCCGCAAGATTGTTGGTCGGAGATGGCTTGCATCTTAAAACCGTGGAGATCCCATTTTCAATGTTTGTAAATGCCACTGAAATCGAAAGATGGCGGGGCCGAGTGGACGAATTCAAAACCTGGTGTTTTGAGCAGATGGCGGCTTAATTTTGCCCGCGTAACTTCTCTTCTACATCAGCAAGAAGCTTCTCAGCTTCGTCGCGAAGGGGTGGCGGGATATCGAATGTGGATCCGGAAGGTTGAACTCCCGTTAAAGCATTCACTAGGGCTGTTTGCATAAATCTCAAGGCGTGAAGCCAGTCACTTCGACGATCGTCACTCACGCCAAATCTAAACTGAGATTCGATCGGACAAATGCTAGGATTGGTCGGCAGCGTGAGGGTCCATTTCAAAGAGTCAACTGTTTGCAAATCACCACTCGGCTTAGGAAACGGAGTGGCGTCGCTATAGAATATCGGAAGAGCGCCGATGATCGAGCCCGAAAGTCCAACGCCGCCTCCTTCAAACAAATCGTTGAGAATTTCATTTGAGTACTGCGTCCAGCCGATCTCCCCGCTGGTCTCTCCCCACACCAACTTTAAAAATTTTACATCGACCGAAAGAAAGCGATAGCCAAGAAAGATCATACTTCTTTGAAACGGATCTAGAAGGACCGGAGAATGAAAGATAAGGGCATGAATGTCATCGAACGGGAATCGATGCTGCCGAAGAATCAATCTCCCAAACTCGATGGGATCTAAAGTTCTTCCCGCATTGCAAGGCTTCAAGCTGCCCTTTAGGACTCCGCGAAGTTGTCGATTAAATCGACGAACCCAAGAGTGGGGCGTCAAAGAGAAATCTATTTCTCCGTCTTTTTTTAAAAAACCGATTAATCGCCAGCCCCGCACTAAGATTTCATCGAGAATAAACTCTTGGAAAATACTGCTTTCTGGATGGCGATACGAAAGCTTGTACGGACCCGGCTTCGAAAAATCTATTCGATCAAGAGCTATTAAAAATTCTTTCCAAATTTCGGGCGAGATATGAGAGACCGCGGGATCTTCAAGGCTTTTAAAGTGTGGCATTCGAGAAATGAAAAGTTGGAT
>Ga0163144_10011861_pt1 | contig 18405 bp, 16 predicted proteins | sample OliLak19BULKMAT1_FD_123175 | JGI IMG/M metagenome (GOLD analysis project Ga0163144, IMG submission 123175) | Freshwater microbial mat bacterial communities from Lake Vanda, McMurdo Dry Valleys, Antarctica - Oligotrophic Lake LV.19.BULKMAT1 | ecosystem: Environmental > Aquatic > Freshwater >... | reverse complement strand
CCTTCCTTCGCGAGCCGGTCCACATTCGGCGTCTTCACCGCCGTGGCACCGTAGCAGCCAAAGTCACCGTAGCCGATGTCGTCAGCGTAGATCAGCACAATATTCGGCTTGTCCGCGCGGGAGTTCGCCCCATGGACGGCGTCAGCCGCCAAAGCCTGGATGGCCGCCACGAGGGACGAGAGAATCAGACTTTTCATGTTTGAGCGGAGTTTAACGGAAGGCCGGAAGTTCACGAGCAGCGATTCAATCGCACACGGCGCATCGTTTCCAAACCCTTCACCAATACCCCACGTAATTCGGATTCAACGAGCCGGACGCGCTGAACACCACATAGCGCGGGCGCATCAGGAATTGTTTACGCCAGGTTACCGAGCCGTCCACCGTGCCGACGTTGCCGCCATGGGATCCAAACCGCGAGGGCTCGACGAGCTGACCGGAAGGGCCAACAACGGCGCCGCCGGGTGCGTGCGGGACAGAGGTGACATTGACCGAGCCACCGCCCGCGGCGTCTGTCCCTTCTCAATAATATTCGCGGCGAGGTAGGTGTAGGGCGTGCTGTCGGTGGTCTTGCGAGGGGAATCCCACGGGCTCAATGCCACCGGCCCATAATCGACGCCGCGTTGGCGCGTGTCCTTGTCCGAAGGAAAACTTCACAGCGCATAAAATCCGATGCGCGTTCCGTTCCTTGCACGCGAATCCATCCGCCATCCTTGTTCTTGTTCGGGCAGGTCAGCACATTGGTGCGCATCTTGACCTGCTCGACAAAATAATTGTAGGCCCCCGGATTGAGCCAACTGGCGTGGAAAGTTCCGTCGGTTCGGTTTCCCGTTGGAAATTTCTCGGCGTTGTCGCCCGCGTAAAGGAGCGCACCCAGAACCATCTGGCGCATGTTCGACTTGCACGAGGTGCGGTGGGCCTTCTCCTTGGCCCGGGCCAGCGCAGGCAGAAGCAATCCAGCCAGGATCGCGATGATGGCGATGACGACGAGCAATTCAATCAAGGTAAATCCGGCGGATCGAGAATCCGGCTCGACTCGACGCCTCGGGGCCAGCCCACGGGAACCTCTCCTTGAACGTGCGTCGCCCTCCCACGGTCGAGGCGGGTTGGATTCGAGCCCGCCCAACCGGCACGGCGCGGAAATCTCAATGAGTGAGCTAGCGATCGTTAGGTAATCGTAGATGAATGTCGGATCATGCCTCGGTCTCCCAGCCATCGAAACGTTTGAACGATTGTACCGCGAAACGGCGGAAGCCCGCCATCCCCTAATTGGGTGAATCTGACGGATCGGCGGCAGGGCTACTTCCTACCCGCCGAGGTAAGCGCTTTTTACTTTTGGATCCGCCCGCAAGGTCTTCGAGTCGTTCTGGAGAATCATCTGCCCGGTTTCGAGGACATATCCGTAGCTGGAAATCTCCAGGGCCAGATTCGCGTTCTGTTCGACGAGCAAAATGGTGATGCCGCGTTCGCGATTAATCTCAACGATCTTTTCGAAGATCGTCTTGACCAGAATGGGCGCGATGCCGAGGGAAGGTTCGTCCAGCATCAGAACTTTTGGCTTGCTCATCAAGGCGCGGCCAATCGCAAGCATCTGCTGTTCGCCGCCCGAAAGCGTGCCCGCGATTTGTTTCTCTCGCTCCTTGAGTCTCGGGAAAATGCCGAAGACATAATCCAGTTCGGTCGCGATCACGGTTTTATTCTTCTGAAGATAAGCGCCCATTTTCAGATTCTCCGCGATGGTGAGATTGGCGAAGACCATTCTCCCCTCCGGCACGTGGGAAATTCCGGCGGCCACGATTTTGTGCGCGGGAAGTTTCGAAATGTTCCGTGCCTCGTAAAGAACCTCGCCGGATTGTGCCCGCAGCAAACCCGAAATCGTCTTCAGCGTGGTCGTCTTCCCGGCCCCATTGCCGCCAATCAAGGTGACGATGTCGCCTTTCTTCACCTGCAAGGAAATTCCGTGCAGCGCGGAAATCGCACCGTAGTTCACGGTTAAATCTTTAACTTCTAACATTCGGCCACCGTTTCCCCATCGTTCCCCAGATAAGCTTCGATCACTTTCGGGTTCTTCTGGATTTCCACCGGGGTTCCCTCGGCGATTTTGATTCCGTAATCCAACACGGCGACACGCTGGCAGATTCCCATGACCACTTTCATGTCGTGTTCGACCAGCAGAATGCTGATTTGAAACTTTTCCTGGATGAACTGGATCAACGTCATCAATTCCATCTTCTCTGTCGGATTCATGCCCGCCGCAGGCTCGTCGAGACAAAGCAACTTCGGCTTTGTGGCCAGCGCGCGGATAATTTCCAAACGGCGCTGGTCGCCATAGGGAAGGCTGGTGGACGGTTCGTCCCGCAGGTCACCGAGACTGAAAATTTCCAGCAACTCCACGACCCGCGCCTCGACCCCCTTTTCGCTCTCCCGAAAACTTCTCCCGCGCCACAACGCGTTGCGGACTCCGTGTTCGCGATGCAATTGCAGTGCTGCGCGGACGTTGTCGAAAACGGTCAGACTCGGAAAGAGGCGGATGTTTTGGAACGTCCGGGTGATGCCGCGACGTGCCAATTCATGCGGCTTCACACCGCGCGTCGGCTCGCCCAAAAAATGGATCGCGCCTTCCGTGGGCTGATACACGCCGGTGATGAGATTGAACACGGTCGTTTTCCCGGCTCCGTTGGGACCGATCAGCCCGACCAACTCCTGTTCACCCAAACTCAGATCCAACTGCGAAACCGCCGTCAACCCGCCGAATCGGATCGTGACATTCTCCAATTGAAGCAAGGGATGGCTCATACTTTCGCTCCGCCCTTTTTGCCGAAGCTGAACAATCCCTGCGGGCGCAGAATCATCAGGCCGATGATCAGGAGGGCGTAAAGAATCATCCGATACTCCGCGAAAGTCCGCAGCGCCTCGGGCAAAATTGTGAGAATAATCGCCGCTGCGATGACGCCGGGCGTGCGTCCCATTCCACCGAGGATGACCATCACCACGATGTCGATGCTCTTCATGAAATCAAAACTGGTGGGCGACAGAAACCGTTTATGATGCGCGAAGAGGCCCCCGGCAATTCCAGCGAAAAATGCCCCGACGACGAACGCCGTGACCTTGTAGCGAATCGGGTTGATCCCCATGGCGCTCGCCGCGATCTCGTCGTCATGCACGGCGATAAACCCGCGTCCATAGGTCGAGTTGACCAAGCAGGTGACGACGAACACCGTCACGGCCGCCAATCCCCAGCCCCAGGCAAACGTCGTCCAATGGGAAATCCCAGGAAGCCCGGTGGCCGCGCCAAAGAATTGCGTCGTTTGGAAAATGACGCGGATAATTTCGCCAAATCCGAGCGTGACGATGGCCAGATAATCGCCGCGCAACCGCAGCGACGGGATCCCGACGCCGAGGCCGACAATGGCTGCGGCGATACCGCCCAGAAAAAGTGCGCCTGCAAATAACGCGGGTTGCAATGCCTCCGGGACACCCGAGTGAAAGATTAGCGTAATTTTCGCGGCCGTGTAGCCACCGACCGCCATGAAACCGGCGTGACCAAGGCTGAACTGCCCGGTGTGGCCGTTGATCAAATTCAAACTGACCGCGAGGATGATGTTGATCGAGATATCGATGGAGATGCCGAGGTAGTAACCGTTGAAGAATCTTCCGGAATGGCTCTTGACCACCCAATCCAGCAGCGGCGTCAGCACAATCGCCAAAAGAATGGCGACGAACAGCGAACGTTTGGCGCCGGAATGCATCATAGGTAATCCCCCGAGAATATCCGAACGAAACTGGAGACTCCCGCGGACACGCAGCCGCCAACGCGGGGAGAACTCTGTCTCAATCGGCAGGGAGGCGGCGGGACGAACCGGTTGCGATTGGAGCGCGGACATTCCTGTCCGCGAGGGAGGTGGAGGTTTTCGCGCTGCGAAAACCAGACTCGCCCCCAGTGCCGCTCATGGGCAAGGCGGACAAAAATGTCCGCGCTCCAATCCACTGCCGGTTCAGCGGCGCAAGGCACGCCAAAATATTGAGGATATCCCTTCCGCGAGAAAGGATCGAGGCGAGGGAGCGCGCTTCTTGTCACCGCCTCATTCCGACTTATTTCCGCAGCGCTCATCATACCTTTTCGATGGTGGCCTTGCCGAGGATTCCTGCGGGGCGAAAAATCAAAATCGCAATGAGCAGCGCAAAGGCAATTCCATCGCGGTAATTGGAGAGCCCGGGAATTCCACCGGCAAACGTCTCGGCCAAACCCAGGACGATTCCACCCAGCGCCGCCCCGGGCAGATTCCCGATCCCGCCGAGCACCGCAGCGATGAATGCGTGGAGGCCCGGTTGAATTCCCATGAGCGGATCAATGCTGGGCGACCGCATTGAGTAAAGAATTCCGGCGACGGCGGCCAGTGCCGAGCCCAGCCCGAACGTGAACGAGACGATGCGATTGACGTTGATGCCCATGAGCGCGGCCGCCTGCATATTGTAGGAGACGGCGCGCATCGCCGTCCCGGTTTTGGTGTGCTGCACGATGAACCACATGACGGCCAGCAGGAAAACCGTCGTGCCCAGAACGACCAGATCGATGCTGCTCACAACCAGCCCGGCGAACTGGAAATCCCTCGTCGGTAACAAATCGGGAAAACGGCGGCGCGCGCTGGTGAAAACATTTTTGTGCTGGCCGGTGAATTCGATGAAAAGCGAGACGCCAATCGCGGTGATGAGCACGGTGAGCTTCGGGCGGTTCCGCAGCGGACGATAAGCGAGGATTTCTATTGTCATCCCAATGACCGCGCAGATGGCTGCGGCGAGAATCGTGATGGCCAAGGCACTGGAAATGGATTGAGGAGCGAAGACCGCCGCCATCGGAGGCGCCAGAAAATAAGCGGCAAACGCACCCAGCATCAAAACATCGCTATGGGCGAAATTAATAAAACGCAGCACCCCATAAACCATGGTGTAGCCGAGGGCGATGAGCGCGTAAATGGCCCCGAGGGCCAGTCCGTTGATCAGTTGCTGGAAAAACCAATCCACGGAATCAAGGATTGACGGTCGTCAGATATTTGAACTTGCCGTCCCTGACCTGGAGAATGACCGCTGCCTTGGTGGCGTCACGCTTTTCGTTGATCGTGATTTTGCCGGTGACCGCTTCGAAGTCTTTCGTGGCGGCGAGGGCGTCCCGGATTTTTTGCCCCTCCGTGCTGCCAGCGCGCTTGATGGCGTCCCCGAGAACCAGGGCGGAATCGTAACCGCAGGCGGCGAGCGCGTCGGGCGTTTTGCCGTTGTAGCGTTTTTTATAGTTTTCGACGAACGCCCTGCTCTTGTCCGAACCGACCTCGGGCGAATAGTGCGTGGAAAAATATTGTCCCTCGACGGCGTCCCGTCCGATCTCCACCAACTTTTCCGATTCCCAGCCATCGCCGCCGAATATGGGCACATTCAATCCCAGTTGCTTGGCTTGAATGCAGATCAGCGCGACGTCGGTGTAGTAACCGGGAACGAACACGCCATCCGGACTCTGGGATTTGATGGCGGTGAGTTGCGCTTTGAAATCTTTATCACCGCCGTTGTAATCCAGTTCTCCGGCGATCTGCCCTCCGTTGGCCACGAACCGTTCCTTGAAGAATTTCGCCAGCCCTTTGGCATAATCGCTCTTCACGTCGGTGAACACAGCGACCTTCTTCAATTTCAAAGTTTGGGAAACGAAGTCGGCCATGACCGTACCCTGAAACGGGTCGATAAAGCAGACGCGGAAAATAAAATCGCCACTTTCTGTCACTTTCGGATTGGTGGACGAGGGCGAAATCATTGGAATCTTGTTGTCCTGGCAGATTTTTGCGGCCTCGAGCGATCGGCTTGAAGCGACCTCTCCGAGGACGGCCACGACCCGATCCCGCAGGATGAGTTTATTCACCACCGTCGCCGGCTCGCCTGATTTGGACTGGGTGTCGTCCGTAATCAACTCGAGTTTCCGCCCCAATACGCCGCCTGCCGCGTTGATCTCCTCGATGGCGAGCATGGTGCCCTCGTGGGAAGATTGGCCGAAGGTCGCTTCGCTGCCGGTGAGAGAGGCATACTCGCCGACCCTGATCGAATCGCTCTCGGACTTGCTGCACGCCGTCCAGAGCGGAACCAAAATAAGACTGAGCCAAAATAGTTTTTTCATAAGAGACGCGTTTGTTTTAGAGCGCGGAACCCTAAAAACAATTCGAGGCCGTTTCAATCCTTATTAAAACCGGTTTTACTCGAAAGTTCGTTTGCCAGCACGAAGCCGCCCACGGTGCGGGCAGAGTGGAAAGAAAGTTTTGACGCATCTCTGAATTATACTACCGTTCGGTAGGTTCATGGAAACGAACGATTCAGCCACGCGGAAAAGGATTCTCGATGCGGCGTTGATCCAGTTTTCGCATCGCGGCTACGCGGGCGCTTCGGTTCAGGCAATCGTGGATGCCGCGCACGTGACGAAACCGACGCTTTACTACTATTTTGCCAGCAAGGCGGCGTTGTTTGCGGCCCTGGTTGACTTTGCGCATGACGAACGCCTCCGACTGATGCAGGATGCGGCGGGACGTGGAGCCACGCTGGAAGAAAAGCTGACGGAGATATTGGAAGCCTTGTTTGTTTTTCTGAAGGGCCACCGGAATCTGATGCGCCTGGCGTTCGCCACGGCGTTTGCATCGCCGGGCGAATTGCCGGAGAAGATGAATTACCTGAAGAAGCCGCAGCGCAATTTTGAATTTATTCATACGATGATAAAAAAAGAACTGGCCGCCGGGCGGATGGATCGGCGATTCAACAGCCGGGAGCTTGCGTTTGGGATACAAGGTCTGCTGAATATTTATGCGATGGCGTATCTGGTGCTGCCGGATTTCCGCCTGAACGGGAAAACAGCCGAGAGCATTGTCACATTGTTTATGGCGGGAGCTGCGAAAAAATAAATTACTCATGAGACGTTTTCAAAATCCGGCCAGAAGATTCCATTCCCTGGGAGAGATCAAACCTTTGGCAATTTGCGCCTTTCTGGGTGGTTTCATCTTTTGCGGCTGCGGTCCGAAGAAACCAGATGCCTCAGCGCCTCCCATGAAAATGGAGATGCAGGTCGTGGCCGTCGAGGCGAAGCGGCAACCGGTCTCAGAAATAATTTCCCTCGTTGGAAATCTCCTGGCCAACGAATCGGTGGAAATTAAGAGCGAGATTGATGGCACCATCGCCGAGATCGATTTTCTGGAAGGCCAACGGGTCGAGAAGGGGTATTTGCTAATACGCCTGGACGAAAGGAAACTGGACGCCGCCGCCGCGGAAGCCGCGGCGAATTTCGCATTAAGCCAATCGACTTTTGAGCGCAGCCAGCAGTTGTTCAAGGAAAAACTCGTCGCGCAGCAGGAGTATGATCAGAGCCAGTCGCTCTTTCAAATCAACCAGGCGAACCTGGAATTTAAGCAACAGCAGTTGAAAGACGCGCGGATCGTTGCGCCCTTCGCGGGAATCGTCGGCGGACGCGTGGTGAGTCCGGGGCAAGTCATTTCGAGAACGACCACGCTGACGTGGTTGACGGACATCAACCCGGTAAAAGTGGAGATCAATGTGCCAGAAAGGTTCATCGGCCAGTTGAAGATTGGCCAGAAAATCCAGATTCGCGTGGCGAGTTATCCTGGCAAAAGATTCGATGGCGAAGTTTATTTTATTGCCGAACAGATCGATCCCAACACGAGGACCGCATTCGTCAAAGCAAAAATCCCCAACCCTGAATTACTTTTGAAACCGGGAATGTTCGCCAACCTGGACCTGACCTTGCAGGTTCGCGAGAACGCCATTGTCATTCCTGAAATGGCGGTCAGCCAACTGATGGAAGGTGGAGGAGGAACCGTTTTTATCGTGGACGGCGCAAGCAAGGCACAGATGAAAAAGGTAAAGCTCGGAGTTCGCAACGAGGGAAAAGTGGAAGTGATCGAAGGGTTGAGCGAAGGAGAGAAAGTGATTGTCGAGGGACTGCAGAAGATCGGGCCGGGTATGCCGGTGAAGATGGGAGTGAACACCAATGCTCCTACAGCATCGAAATAGTTCTTACTCATACTCGTAATCTTCATCTTAAACTCAAACCTTATGAAACCATTATTCGATCATGAGAAGCTGAATGTTTATCAGGCCTCGATCAAATTTGTGGCACTAGCCGAAGCCATTCTGGAAAAAGTACCCAAAACGATGGCAATCTGGAGCCAGCTCGATCGGGCTTCGACATCTATCCCGCTCAACATCGCAGAAGGGAATGGAAAGTTTACTTCACCCGACCGCTGCCGCTTTTTTGATAATGCTCGCGGTTCAGCGATGGAGTGCGCCGCCTGCCTGGACGTTTTGGTTGCAAAACAGAAACTCAGCAAGGATGAGACGAATAAAGAAAAAGAGATTCTCGCGCAAATTGTTTCCATGCTGGTGGGTTTGATCAAAAGCAATTCGTCGGATCGGCTCTACGAAGAACCGCCGCCCTACGAAAGGCAGAGCGATTAAGATTAGGAGTAAGATTATGATTAAGAAAAAGAAAAGCTGCCCGCGATGATCCTCTCCACCATCAGCATCAAACGCCCCGTCTTCGCCGCGATGATGAGCCTGGCCATCGTGTTCTTCGGCCTCATCGCGCTGAGGGGCCTGCCGGTGCGAGAGTTGCCCGACATCGACCCGCCCATCGTCAGTGTCACGACAATTTATCCTGGCGCCAATGCGGCGGTGGTCGAGACCGAGGTCACCGAGCAACTCGAGGAGGCGATTAACAACATCGAGGGAATTAAAACGCTCACGAGCGCCAGTCGTGAAGAGGTCAGCTCCATCACCGTGGAGTTTGATTTGTCGCGGAACATCGATCTCGCCTCACAGGATGTGCGCGACCGCGTCTCACGCGTTCGGGGACGTCTGCCGGATGCCATCGAGGAACCCATCGTCGCCAAGCAGGACGCCGACGCGCAGGCGGTCATTTGGATCGGCGTGAACAGCGACCGTTTCACGACACTCGAGTTGAGCGCCATCGCCGAAAAGCAAATGAAGAATCGCCTGCAAACCATCAAAGGCGTTTCCTCAATCATCATTGGCGGTGAACAACGTTTCGCCATGCGGCTCTGGCTGGATTCCTCGAGGATGGCCGCTCACCAGCTCACCGTGTTGGATGTGGAGCGGGCGTTGCGGGAACAAAACGTCGAACTCCCCAGTGGGCGCGTGGAAAGTGTCGATCGGGAAATGGTGATCCAAACGCGCGGCGAATTGAAAACCGCCGAGGAATTCAACCGGTTGGTTCTCTTCAATGACGGAACAAAGATTGTGCGTCTCCGCGACATCGGCGTGGCGCGCAGCGGGGTTGAAAACGAGCGCACCGTCGCGCGCAACAATGGCAACCCGTGCGTCTTTCTCGGCATCGTCAAGCAATCCAAGGCGAACACCATCGAAGTCGCACACGGAATCAAAGCAGAAGTTGAGAGGATAAAATCGAGCCTGCCCGCCGGGATTCAAGTGGTCTTTAATTACGACGAATCGATCTACGTGGAAAACTCGGTTCACGAAGTCTGGGTCACGCTGGGCATCGCCTTCATTCTGGTTGTCATTGTCATCTATCTTTTCCTGCGTGATTTCCGTTCGACCATCGTGCCCGCAGTCGCCATCCCCGTTTCCCTGATCGGCACGTTTGCCGTCATGAGTTTCCTCGGCTACTCGGTGAATATTCTGACGATGCTCGCCCTGGTGTTGTCGATCGGCGTGGTTGTGGATGACGCGATCGTCGTCCTGGAGAATATTTTCCGCCATATTGAGGAAGGAATGCCGCCGATGCAGGCTGCCTACAAAGCGATGGAGGAAATCGGATTCGCCATCGTCGCCATCACCATTACCCTCGTGGCGGTTTTTCTTCCGCTGGCATTTCAGAAAAGCTCAACCGGCCGGCTCTTCACCGAATTTGCCGTGGTTGTCGCCGGGTCGGTGATCATCTCGGCGTTCGTCGCGCTCTCCCTTTCGCCGATGATGGCGTCGCGCATTCTCAAGCCGGTTCAACTCAACCAAAAGCATGTCTTCTTCATCGAATGGTTTGATCATTTTCTTGATGCGGTCAATCGCACCTATAAACGCCTCCTTGGCTGGTCGCTTCGCCATCGGTTTTTTGTCCTGTTGATCGCCCTGGTGAGCTTCGCGCTGACGGTGTTCGTGTTCACACGATTGGAAAGCGAGTTTCTTCCGGAAGAAGACAAGGGACGATTGCTTTGCTTCGTGTTCGGCCCCGAAGGTGCCACTTCGGAATACACCGATCGCATGCTGAAAAAGATGGAAAAAATCCTCGTGACGTTTCCGGAAATCGAAGGTTACGGCGCGATCGTGGCCCCCGCCTTTTCCGGCCCCGGGCAGGCGAATTTCGGAATTGTTTTCATCCGCCTGAAAGATGATCGCAAACGGACCGTTCAGGAGATCGTGAATGGTCCCGGCGGTTTGAAGGGTCGCTTCTTCGGCGAAGTGGAAGGCGCCATCGCCATCGCGCAAATCCCGAAAGCCATCGGGCGCGGATTCGGTGCGCCATTCCAACTGGTGTTGAAATCGCAAAATCTGGACGAACTCAACGCCTATTCCTCCCAACTGCTGAACAAGTTGCGCGCGTCCGGTTATTTGCAGAATGCCCGTTCTTCCTTTGAATACACCAAACCGGAACTGCGCTTGAACATTGATCGGGACCGCGCCGCGTCGCTGGGCGTTTCCATCCAGGATATTTCGCGCACGCTGCAAATGCTTTTCGGCGGGCTCGACCTGAGCCGGATCAAAATCGATGGGAAGGAATTCAAAGTCATCACCCAGTTGGAGCGCGCGTCGCGCCAGAACCCGCAGGACATCGACAAGCTTTACGTCCGCAACGCCAAGAACGAGCTGATTCAGCTCAGCAGCATTGTCAGCCATCAAACCGGCCCTTCGCCCAATGCCATCGAACATTACGACCGGATTCGTAGCACCACGATTTCCGCCTCGACTGTCGGCGTGCCTTTGGGAACCGCTGTCGCACGGGTCGAGGAACTATTGAAAGCCGATTTGCCGCCGGGCTTCACCTACGACTTCGCGGGCGAGGCGCGCGACCTCAAGGAATCCGGCACGGAAGTCTGGTGGGTGTTGATCATCGCGTTGATCATCGTTTACATGGTTCTGGCGGCGCAGTTTGAAAGCCTGATCCATCCGCTTACCGTAATGCTGGCGGTGCCGCTGGCCGGACTCGGCGCCTACGGCTCGCTCTGGCTGATGTCACTCATCAACAAAACCGGGATGTTCCGGGAAATCCCCGCCATGAACGACAATCTCTTCAGCAAGATTGGAATCATCCTTCTGGTCGGGCTTGTCACCAAGAATTCAATTCTCCTCGTCGAATTCGCCAACCAACAACGCGAGAAAGGCGCCTCGGCTTTCGACGCGATGATGCAGGCGGGCGTGGTCCGGTTGCGCCCCATTCTAATGACCGCATTCTCGACCATCGCCGGCATCCTGCCGATTGCGATCGGGTTCGGCGCGGGGGCGGAAAGCCGTCGGCCGATGGGAATCGCGGTGGTGGGCGGCATGGCGACCAGCACATTTTTGACACTGCTCATCATCCCCGTGGTTTACACGATGTTCAGTGATCTGGCGGCCCGATTCTCGCGCAAAACCAAAACGACGGATGCCGGTCACGAACCGGCCGAAGTGCTCGCCAAATGAAACGCCATTTTCGATTTGAAGAAGAATCGCAAAAACGCGGGTAGCACCTGCCTTCGGCGGGTGCTACCCGAATATCCGCTTTAAATACTCGATGCTCCCGGTCGCGATCGCTTCCGCCCCCTCCTCGAATTTGAACACCTCGACCGATACGTAGCCGCTGTACCCAACCTCGTTCAACGCCGCCGCGATTGGTTTAAAATCCACATCGCCAAACCCCGGTCCTTTCAGGTTTTTGTCGTTGGCATGGAAATAGGCGAAATTCGGCCACGATTCGCGGATAATTTGCGGGATTGATTTTTCTTCCGAACACATCGCCTTCACGTCGATGATGATTTTGAAGCACGGCGAATTGAATTCACGGGTAAAACGAATCGCCTCCTCGGCCGTGTTGATGAAATCCGTTTCGGACGGAGCCAGCGGTTCGAAGCAGATGGTCACGGCGCGCTGCTCGGCCTTCCTCACGGAGTCGCGAAATACTTCCGCAGCCCAGTTCCAAGCCTGATCGTAGGAAACGCCCTCCATCAGGTTGCGTTGTTTCGGCGAGCCGACGACGATCACCTTCCCGCCAAGGTCCGAGCAAAAATCCACCAGCTCGCAAAAATACTTTCCCGTCCGCTTGCGAACTTCCGGGTCAGGATGGGTAAGGTGAAGTCCTTCGGTCTGGACGAGCACCCAATGGATTCCGGTGATCTCGATGCCTATTTCCCTGGCCTGAAGGCGAATCTGCTTTCGCGTTTCGGCGGAAATGTCCGTCACGGATTTTGCGATGGTGAACGGAGCGATCTCGATTCCGTCGTAGCCGGCCTTTTTGGCGAACGCCATCGCGTCCTCAATTTTCCAGTCTTTAAAAATTTCACTGCAGATCGCAAATTTCATGAACGAAACCCTAACCACGGAGGCACGGAGGCACAAAGAGAAAGTTTGTCGCCGCTGAAAACGGGAAGGAGCGCCGATTTCCAATCGGCTTGGGTCTGCGCGAATCCGAGAGACCAGACCGCGCGAAAAGCCGGCTGCAAGCCGGCGCTCCGGCGAATCCGCGCGTGAGGTTCGTCCGCCATGCGGGAATTTCACGCGATTGTTCTGGCGGAAACCTCAGTTTGCTGGAGAAATCACGTCGGCATCGGGACTGCTATAACAAAAGCGTTCAGCGAACTGAAAGGAATCACACTATGAAAACCCGCCTTGATAATTTGAAAGCTGGTTTAACTTTGGTGGAACTTCTCGTCCTCATAGCTGTTCTTGCAATCCTTGCCGGATTCTTGCTCCCGTCATTAAGCCGTAGCACGCGTCATGCGCCCCGCATAACTTGTGTCAACAATCTCAAGCAAGTCGGGCTTTCGTTCCAAATTTACGCAGGCGATAATCGCGACCATTATCCAACTGACCTTTCGACAAGCGACCAACCAGTCGTGAACGAATTGACGCCAGTTTTTCAATATCTCCAATCTCTTTCCAATGAACTTGGCGCAGTGAAAGTTGTGATATGTCCCTCGGATGAAAAAAGAAAAGTCGCCGATGATTTTTCCACACTGCGCGATGCAAACATCAGTTACTTTGTTGGACTGGACGCAAATGAAAATTCTCCCACTTCAGTTCTGTCGGGCGATAGGAACATCGAGAACGGCATTAGGCCTGATCACGGCGTTCTTCGGTTAACGACAAACCAAAACATTCGTTTCACCAAGGATATCCACAAGAATCAGGGAAACATCTCGTTTTGCGACGGCAGCGTCCAACAAGTCACCAGTGCGCAACTGCGTCAGGAAATTATTCGGAATTTCCCGTTCGCCACGAATCGAATCAAACTGCCATGAAAATTACTTTCAATAAAACCAGCGGGCTAACCTTGATCGATGTTCTCGTTTCCGTAGCTGTTTTGACAATTTTGGCGATGATTCTTCTGCCAGCATTAGCGAAGTCCAAAACCAAAAATAGAATTTCGTGCATAATTAACGTCAAGCAGATCGGCATCGCATTTCGTATTTGGGCGGGTGATAACAATGGCAAATACCCAATGGCGGTTTCGACGAACCAAGCAGGTGCGATGGAATTTGCCCAATCTGGAAAAGTATTTCAGATTTTTCAGTCGCTGCAAAACGAGTTGGGTACGCCCAAGATTTTGGTTTGCCCGAAAGATAAACAAAGAAAGTTCGCCGCTAGCTTAACCAACTTAAGCAACGCAAACGTCAGTTATTTTGTCGGGTTGGATTCCGAGGAGACTCTTACAAATACAATCTTGTCGGGTGACAGGAACATTACGAATGGATTTGCTCCAATACAGGATTTATTGAATCTCACTACGAACCAAGGAGTCGGCTTCACTCAAGAAATCCACACAAACCAGGGAAACATTGCTCTCGGCGATGGCAGCGTCCAACAAGTCACCAGTGCGCAACTGCGTCAGGAAATTATTCGGAATTTCCCGTTCGTCACGAATCGAATCAAACTGCCATGAAAATTTCTTTCCAAAAGCGAAGCGGATTAACTTTGATCGAGGTTCTTGCCATCATCGCGATGTTGGTGATCGCGGCATTCATCCTTTTGCACAAGCTCGCGAAACCCAACGAAAAGCATCTACGTTTCACCTGCGACAATAATCTGAAACAAGTCGGACTGTCCTTTCGAATTTATGCTGGAGACAACCGTGACCGTTACCCGATGAATAGCTCCACGAACAACGGATCGATGGTGAACGAAATGACGCCCGTTTATAAATATTTCCTGATGCTTTCCAACGAACTGGGGACTGTGAAAGCCGTAACTTGTCCCGATGATAAGAAGCAAAAAGCCGCCGCAGACTTCACCACTCTCAGCAACAGCAACATCAGTTATTTCATTGGATTGGACGCGCACGAAACGTTTCCTCAATCCATACTGTCAGGCGACCGGAACATCACGAATGGGTTGCCGGCAAAACGCGGGATTCTCGGACTGACCACAAATCAAATGGTTGGTTTCACCGGTGAAATCCATAACAAGCAAGGAAACATCGCCATAGGCGATGGCAGCGTTCAGCAAGTCAGCAGCGCGCGATTGCGATCTGAAATTATTCAGAATTCCCCGTTCGCCACGAATCGAATCAAGCTGCCATGAGATCTTCCCAAAAATACGGCTGGACGGCATTCACTCTCATCGAACTCATCGCTACCATTGCAGCAGTGATTCTTTTGGTGGCCGTTCTTATTCCGGCGCTCGCGAAGCAAAAGGCCAAAAAGCAGCGAATCGATTGCGTCAATAATCTGAAGCAAATTGGGTTGTCCTTCCGGATCTGGTCCGGCCCCAGCGGCGACCGATATCCAACCGAAAGATCCACCAATGATCTGGGCACGATGGAATTCTTCCAAACTTCCGAAGTTTACCGGCATTTTCAGGCCCTCAGCAACGAGTTGGGTTCGCCCAGGAGTCTCGTCTGTCCGGCCGATAAGGAACGAAGTGTGGCGCGGAGCTTTTCGGCCCTGAGCAATTCCAACCTCAGCTATTTCGTTTCACCCGAGGCCAACGAGAATCTTCCCACGACGTTGCTCTCCGGTGACCGCAATATCACAAATGGCTTTACCCCAAAGAATGGCATTCTCGACCTGACCACGAATCAATTGGTGGGCTGGACGGCAGAGATCCACGTTCGGCAAGGCAATATCGCGTTGGGCGACGGTAGCGTTCAGCAAGTCAGCAGCGAGCGTCTGCGCTCGGCAATCCTGCCGAACACCGGTCTCGCCACGAACCGGATTCAATTGCCATAAAACTTGCGACGAAGCGCGTTCGGCTTTAATTACCTCGTGGCTGTGGCGGAAAACCAGCCGGACCAAAAACCGCGTGCAAATCATTTCATCATTCAAAGAATTTTCGGAATCCCTGCTCGAATTCATTCGCTCCCATGAAATGGGTGGCACGGGCGACTCGCCTGTGCCGTCCGGCCACTGGCCGGACGGAACTGGCAAAACGTTCGAACTGGAAACAGACGTCAGGAAAGATTTATCTGCTTCCTCCATTCCGAGTGGCGGGTCGCCACTCGGCACAGGCCAGGGGCCTGTGCTACCCGGAGCAGCCGCCTCCGACTCGCAGTTCAACCAACTGGCGCTCTCCCTTTTCGCCCTTCAATACTCCGGCGTTGATCCGTATCGCCGCTTTTGCGAGGCGCGAAAAGTTTCCCCGAAAACGGTTCACCATTGGAGTGAAATCCCGGCCTTGCCCACCAGCGCGTTCAAAGAGCTTGAAATATCCAGCCTGAAGCCCGAACAGCGCACGCACGTCTTCCATTCCAGCGGGACGACTGAACAAATCCCCAGCCGCCATTTTCACAACGCGGATTCGCTTGCGACTTACGAAGCCTCGTTGCTGCGGTGGTTCCAAAAGCATTTTCTCGCGGATTGGGAGGAACTGGCCGAGAGCGAAATCATCGACCCGATGGACAAGCCGGGATGCATCTTCCTGACGCCCTCCCCTGCCCTTGCGCCGAATTCGTCACTCGTTCACATGTTCGAGACTGTGCGGCGCGAACTGGGCTCGCGCGATTCACTGTTCACGGGAAACCTGACGCGGGAAACGGGCGAAATAGTGGGGCAGGCTTCCAGCCTGCCAAAGGGGCTTCCAGCCCCAGTCTCACAGACACACGGGCAGGATGCCCACCCAGGCAGGCTGGAAGCCTACCCCACTATTTCGAACGAACCAGCTACGGGCCAAGTCGCCTGGACGCTCGATATCGACCAGACACTTTTTGCTTTGCGAAAATCCATGTGCGCCAACCGGCCGATTACCATTCTCGGGACAGCGTTTTCTTTTGTCCATCTGCTCGATCACTTCGCGGCGAACAATATTCGTTATCGACTCGCGGAAGGTTCGCGCGTCCTGGAAACCGGCGGTTACAAGGGTCGCTCGCGCAGCATGCCAAAAACGGAACTGCATGAATTGATCACCAAACATCTGGGCATACCCGCCTCACACATCGTGTGCGAATACGGCATGAGCGAACTGAGTTCGCAGGCGTATGATGGCTTGGTTCAAAGTTCAAAATTCAAGGTCCAAAGTCCGCGAGCGTTCCAGTTTCCGCCGTGGACGCGCGCGCAGATCATTTCCCCGGAAACCGGTCTGGAAGTTGGCGAAGGGGAAACCGGTTTAATCCGCATTTTCGATCTGGCGAACGTCTTTTCTGTCCTCGCAATCCAGACGGAAGATTTAGGCGTGCGTCGCGGCAGCGGCTTCGAATTGATTGCCCGAAATCCCACCGTTGAGCCGCGCGGATGTTCCTTGATGGCGCCGTGATTTCTTCAGAAGAGAATTACCGTAGAGGGGCAGAGTTTGATTCCGGATTTTTCGTTGCTCTGCTTCTCTACAGTGCCATCTCCCAACTTCGTTGCGTCCGGAGAAGACGTTTCAGGAGCGCGGAAAGCCTTGTCCGCGCGAAGCAGGAGTCGAGGAAGGAACATGCGGACATGGCTGTCCGCGCTCCTTTTTTGGTTGCGGCTTTGCCCCGCTGCACCTCAGCGGTGCGCATTCGTTCGCAATCCTCCTTCACCGGTGCCAGATATCCCCTTCCCCGTAGCTGAACCAGCGGCTCGTGGTGACTTTCTGCTGCGTGAAAAACTGCACGCCTTCCTTGCCCTGCATGTGCAGGTCGCCAAAAAATGAATCGTTCCAGCCGTTGAACGGGAACCACGCCATCGACGCAGGCACGCCGATGTTGATCCCGACCATGCCGCAATTGACGCGGTGCTTGAATTCGCGCGCCGCCTTTCCGTTCCGGGTGAAGATGGACGCGCCATTTCCGTAAGCAGAGCGGTTGGCCAATTCGATGGCGGCATCCAGGTCCTCCATGTGCATGACGTTGAGGACCGGGCCGAAAATCTCTTCCTTCGCCACGATCATCCCGCTTTCGACATGATCCAGAATAGTCGCGCCAAGAAAAAATCCATTGGGTGCGTCGCTCACTTTAACCCCGCGACCGTCGGCGGGAATCTTTGCGCCCTCCTTCAGTCCGGCTGCAATCAGTTCCTCGACACGATTGCGGTGCTCGCGCGTGATGACGGGGCCCATGTCCGGTTGCGCTTCGCGATCGGTGGGGCCGACTTTAATCTTTTTCGTGGCTTCGATGAGCGTGGGCAAAACCGTTTTCTCCGCCTCGCCGACAACTACGGCGGTGGAGCCGGCCATGCAACGTTCGCCCGCGCAGCCGAAGGCGGCTTCGATCACGCCGCGGGTCGAGTTCTCCACGTCGGCATCGGGCATGAGCAGGACGTAGTTTTTCGCACCGCCGTTGGATTGGACGCGTTTGCCGTGCTTCGTGCCGGTTTCGTAAATGTAGCGGGCAATGGGCGTGGAGCCGACGAAGGAAATTGCTTTTACTTTCGGATGCATGAGCAACGCGTCCACCACTTCGCGTCCGCCATGGACGATGTTCAGCACGCCCTTGGGCAACCCGGCTTTCTCGAGCAGCTTCGCAATTTTCAGGGCGGTGAGGGGCACTTTCTCACTTGGCTTGAGCACGAACGTATTGCCGCAGGCGATGGCGATGGGATACATCCAGAGGGGAACCATCGCTGGAAAATTGAACGGGGTGATGCCGACACAAACCCCAAGCGGCTGGCGAATCGCCTCGCAGTCGATACCGCGCGCGATGTTCTCGAGCACATCGCCCATGAGCAGCGACGGCACGCCGAGTGCAAACTCGATGACTTCCATTCCACGCTTCACGTCGCCGCGGGATTCCACCAGCGTCTTGCCGTG
>Ga0163144_10011860_pt1 | contig 18405 bp, 18 predicted proteins | sample OliLak19BULKMAT1_FD_123175 | JGI IMG/M metagenome (GOLD analysis project Ga0163144, IMG submission 123175) | Freshwater microbial mat bacterial communities from Lake Vanda, McMurdo Dry Valleys, Antarctica - Oligotrophic Lake LV.19.BULKMAT1 | ecosystem: Environmental > Aquatic > Freshwater >... | reverse complement strand
TTTTAATAGCTACGTGTTTAAGGCCCGCAAAGAAGATCCCCTCCCCCACATCGGATTCAAGAAGAAGATATTTTTCCTCATCGGTCAGATTAAATACTTCCTGGAGACGGTCTATAGCTGTCGGAGACTGCTTTAAGAGGATTTGAATAGAAGAGTTGGTAATAATCGGAGTCCCGTAAGGCGACTTTAGAAAGTCGTCCACGTCTTGGGTGATTGTTGCCAGCCCCAAGAAGTATTTTCGTCCTCTCTTTGCTAGGTTTAGAAGAAACGATGCGGTGTCTTCCGATTTCATCATCCACCACGCCTCGTCGATTACCAAAAGTCGCTTTTTGAGTTCTCGACGCACAGCGCTCCAAATGTAATGAGTGACAATATACATAGCAATGGGCTTGAGCTCATCTTCCATGTCGCGCAGAGAAAATACCACAAACTTTTTGTTGATATCAATGTTGGTCGGCTGGTTGATGAACCCCGCCCATGTTCCTTTGGTGTACTTAGTGAGACGTTGCGCGAGTGACTGTCCTCCATCAAGACCTGAGAGTACTAATTCAAAATCAGAAAGGAGGGGCGGTTCGATGTTTCTAAAATCAGAGTCGGCGGTAATATCTTTGAGTGCGTAGGTTTCTGTAATAGCCCGGTCAATAATTGCATCTTCTTCAGCAGAAAGTCCTCCCATCATGAGCCTAAAGAGGCCGACAAGGTTAATAATATTTGATCGTAAAACACTCGCTGCAGATTCGTCCGGGCCAGGGGGCGGCAAATCAAAGGGGTTAATGTGGTGCTCTGAGTTAAGAGAGATTTTAAAGTATCTTCCTCCCACTGCTTCAGCCATGTATTCATACTCTCGCTCAGGGTCAATGACCATAACATCGGCATCAAACATAAGTGTGCGAAGAATTTCGAGCTTGGTTGCGTAGGATTTTCCAGCACCGGACTTTGCGAAGGTAATAGAGTTGTAGTTTTCCAAACTAAATCGGTCAAACAACACCAAACTTGAATTGTGACGATTGATGCCATACAAAATTCCATTATCAGAACTCAAGTCAAAAGAAATAAATGGAAAAAGACTTGAGAGGGGCGAAGAATTTAACTTTGAATTAACTGCGAGCACATCTTCTCCTAGTGGTAAAATGCTCTTGTACCCCTGTACTTGTTGAAAGAGTGCGGGCTTTACGTATACGAGCTTTGATTCAAGAATAGATTTCATTTCAGACTCAATCTTATCGAGCTCGGCAGATGTGTCTCCATAAATTGATATATAGAGACCGACATCAAAGAGTTTTTCTTGGGCTTGCTGGAGATTATCACGAAGATTTTCAAGGTCTTGATAAGCGACGTCGAGCATCGGGTCACGAACGAGTCCTTTGTCCTCTCGGGAGTGAATCTGGCTCTGTACTTCAGCTACTTTTTTCTGAAACTGCTTCAGAACTTTAGATGTTTCAATAGGATGAATGAAAATAGAAATATCAAATACTCTATCGAGATTGATGATTTCTGAAAACCAACTTTCTCCTAAGAATCGAGGATAGGAGATAACGAAAAAACTCCTAACAATTTTTTCTCCCAGATTGAGTTCCTTTGGAGTAACTTTTAGAGCGCTCGGAGCAATAATATCTTTCAAATCAAGAGTGTTTGCTTCGTAAATTTCATGAGGCAAAATAGACCCCATAAGATTATCTTCTTTTTTATTCTTTTTTAGAAAATCAAAAATTCCCATATAAATTATTTTTGTAAGGTAATTGGTTTTTCGGTGTCTCCCGGATTAAATATTTTATAAAACAACTCAATCACCTCTTCGGTCCCTAGTCTCGCTGAGCGGATACCGCATCGAATAAGCCCTTGTTCTACAACAGAAATACGTTGTTCGAGTTGGGTTCGGTTTTCTTCAAAGGTTTCTTCGTTCATGGCTGCTACTGCAGCACCTTGCTTGTTTGGGAAAAAGGTACCAGCAATTCCATTTTTTGTATTTAGGATTGCTGGGACATAAGGTACCACCACAAAGAACCCTTTTTTCATGATGTTGGTATTTTCAGTGAATGTCTTGATGAATTGAATATATTCATCAATCTGCATCTTCATCAGTCCATTGAGCTGGTTTTTCTTCTGATTCTCGAGGAGGGCTAAGTACGGCCTAATATCAAGTTTTCGTGACTGAATAAAGATTTGGATAGAAAAATCGAGCGAGTTTACAAAATCTTGAAATTGCGAAAGGACGGCAATTTTTTCATCTTCAGATTTTAAAGAAAAGTTTAGAGAAGATACAAATACAATACCGCGCACTCCCCCATCTTTCATCATGATTACTCCATCCCGAATATCGTTGATGGATACAAAATCTTGAGTTGCGTGTGCGGATAATGCCATTGGGTTGTAACTATAGTATACAAAAAGAATCTTTTTATATTGAGATTATATCATGCTCTGTGATTTGAGGACTGTGAAGATGGAATAAGAAGAATTAAAAAGCAGCACCTAGAATTCTTTTTTCTTTATTCACCCATATTCAATCCTATTCATCTGATTCTTTTCCATTCTGTTCCTCCCCCGCCTTCGGCGCCACATTGAGTGACCACGAAAGGTCTTTCAGTTTGCTATTTGAAAGTTTTGGAATATAAATCTGAGGGTCCGTGGTTTCTCCATTCTCTTTCTTCACCACCTGCTTCTCTGCCTTCTTCCAAATATAGAGCTTTTCTCCAATAGTGTATTGAAAAAACGCTTCAAGCATAACGATAAAGGGGCGATTATTGATTTTAAGAAAGGTGAGAGCGGCAGCCAGAGCCACAACTGGCATAGAAATTAGAAACGCCACGAACTTGGGAAGCAAGGTAAAGAGAGCGACAACTACTCCCGCTGCCCCAGCAAGGTAAATAAATTGTTTAAACGTAAAAGGGCCGAATAATTTGTCTTCTACTTCGATGAATTGAGGAACTTGGAAGCGCATGGGTAGTTGCTAGTGGCTAGTTACTAGATGCTAGTGAATTAATAAGAGCGTAAAGCATTTTTAATACCTCTGTTAAAAGATTATCAATATTATTATAGTCTAGATTTTTACTAAAAGGGAGAAGTTTTGCTATTTCAATTTGCGTTTCCAGTTCATTTGCTGATCCTAATGCAATTCTTAAAAAGTGACAAAAATCTTTTTTACTACCTCTGCCACTTCCTTCTGCAATATTTGATGCAATTGATATAGCTGCGCGACTCATCTGAGAAGATAGACCAAATTTTTCTGAATCAGGAAAGTTTCCTGTTAAGGTGTAAATTTCTACTGATAACTGAATGCTCTTTTTCCAAACAGTTAGATCTTTATAGGATTTTTTATTGTTGACGTTTTGAGTTTCCATTTTTCTAGAAACTAGCCACTAGTAACTAGCAACTACCCGTATCGTGAATTGCCGATTAGATCGGCAATTCACGATACGGGTCAGGCTTTTCACTATATGCCTTTTGCATGATTTTCTCCCCAGCAATAAGGGCTTCCCTCCTCTTTTCAAAATCTGCATCACTCTCGCCTTCTTTTTTTTGATCAACAAGATTCGTGAGCTTTTCATCCACTGGAGTCACGATCGGGGTGAGTCCTGGAAGGTTTGCAGGCGTTGTATCTAAAATAGTAACTTCCTGTATCGCCAAAGGTTTTTCTACTGGCTGAGGCATAAGTACGTTATCACTATTGCCCTTTGCGTCTTCAATAAGGTGCTCATTGCCGTTTTCTAACATGGAATCAGGTTCTGTCTCGATTTCCATTTCTGTAGGTAGATATTTTGAAATAGGTCTAAAGATCGCTTCATCAATTTCAAGGCTAACATCAAGAGCAGCATCTTTGCCGATTTTTACATTCTCAAGTATGTTTGCCATGAAATTTTGCTTCAAATCCATAGCAAGAAGAATAATAAGTATTTCGTTTTTAAGCGCCTCACGCTGCTCAGAAGAGAAATTATTTTTCTCAGAAATATCATCAGCTTTTATAAGCCAAGCGCCACCACTCAACAGTGTCTTTATTTCACTGGGTGCTTCTTGTATTGCATCTGTAATTGATTCATCGTACATATTAAGGTTTTGGTGCTTCTGCTGGCTTCTCTTCTTTTTCCTCTTTCGGCTCTTTATCTTTTATTTCACCTGTTGCTTTCATAAGATCCATTACATAATCTTCAGCTTTCTTTCCTCCTTTCCTTAGCTTCTCCGCACCACGTCGCTTTGCGGTATTTGTAGTAAACGGAACCCCAACCGATATTTTAGTTAGAGGAATACGAATTTTAGGTTGATACGAAATTCTATCACCATAGGCGACGCTGCGTGTTTTGCCACTTTCGTAGTCATCTCGCTTCTTCTTCTGCTCGTCGTTGTATTTTTTAAGCTTATCACCAGACAATTGATTCGTTTTGTCTTCATCGGTCCAGCCAAGTTTTTCAAGTTTACTTTTTGTTGCTGCACTTGCAGTATTTTGTGCACTCCTGTGCTCCAGTGTTAATCGTTGTTCTTCTGCAATGCGAGCTGCTCTTTTTGCAGCAAATAGCTCATCCGCAGCTTGCTTATCTTTTTCAAGTTGGATGATGCGTGTACCTTTCTGAGCAGCATGATCATCTATCATTGCATTTTTCCTTGCTTCAATTTCGGCAACTTTTTCATTTGCTTGTTTATCAAGTTCAGGTACGTTGACTACTTCCTTCTTCGCTTCTTCAAGTTCGTTATCAATTGCAGCGAGATCTGCCACTGCTGCGGCGTTAGTCGAAGCATCCCCTGTTAATTGTGTTTGAGCGGAAGCAAGCTCAGTGTTAAGGTTTTTAACTGTAGATTCAATTGCTGCTTCTTCTGCAATTCGAGTTGGATCAGATTTCGGCGCAGGGCCAACGGTTGTTCTTTCTGCTTGCATTTGAGAAAGAAGAACACTTTCTTTGCTATTGCGTTCGGCTTTAAGTTTGTCTTTTTCACCCTGGTCGCTCGCTTCAAGTGCTTTTCCACGATTTTCATAGGTCTCAATATTCTTTTTAAGCATCCCGGAGTAGCCATCCTTGCCTCCCGCCTTGCCTCCGACACCGAGATTGCTTACGCTTTGTCCTGCAACTTTAACATTCCGCAAATCAAATGTTCCCTTAGCGGTTTTGTTTGCTCCAATAAGCGCCATGTTCGCCAACCTACTAGTGGCAGCTCTATCTTTTAGCCATTTGCTGTCAGCTGCCTTCTGTCCCACCATCCCGACAGTTCTTCTGCCTCCAAATGCTACGGCCCCCGCTCCAAATCCGAGAGCGCCGCCAACAACTTTTCCAACTACTGCCGACCCTTGCTCCGATGTTGATTTTGCTAGGGTGATGCTTGCGATGGTCATACCAATTACAATGGCAAAGTTAATAATGAGCCCTACTTCTGATCCAGAACAGACTCCCCCAGCAAGGTTGTTGGAGGAGGTCTTGGCAAGGCCTTGAAAAGTGTCTGACCACTTTGCACCTGGACACACAAAACCATCTGATTGAATGATCGTGAGGGTGACCCACATAAGAATCATATATACTGGCGCAAAAATGGCTTGACCGATGAGCTGGGCCTGCCATTTTTTTGCTGTGCCAGACAGTTGAGGAAGTACGAACGCCATGATGGCGACAGGAGAGAGAATAAGGAGAAAAATAATAGTAATGTATCGAATAATAAACATTATTGATACTGCTAGAAAAACGAACGCAGTAATTATCATAAACACAGAACTTCCTAAAGAAACTATCGCCATTTTTGAGATATCCCCTCCTACACCTCTAGCTAACTTAGTTGATCCATCTGTATCATTTACATTATAAATAGTAGTGATTCCAAGGGGCTGCATAATGGAATTAGACAGACCAACCCTAGTGTCCGCGTTCGGTACAATCTGTCTATATATCCCTAAGGTAAAGACATTTGATGCATCAATGACTACTTTAGTTATAAACAAACTAAAGTTGATGAGTACCGCCACAATAACCACTGATCCCAGGGTTTTTTTCCAATTCGCTCCACTAAGTCCTAGTACGGTGCTAATAGCAATATAGAGAAGCACGAAGATGAATGACATGTTTGCCAAGTCCCTGATGGTCGCCCACGCTACATTGATTCCGGAAATATCTTTAAGATTTACAGACATGTTCACTACCGTGTAATCAAGTACAGAATTGAGAATGACTCCAGCTAAACCAAGTATCCAAGCGCAGACTGCCATGGGGACATATAAGAGATTCGAAAAAAGAGTATCGAGTGGGTTGTACGCCGCCACCTTGCCAACTGTTTGTGCTACGGAAGCCACCCACCATTGTGCGTGTGCGGTGGAAAAAGCAATCGGAGCAATAATCAAAAGTGCTAGTACAAGCACTTTTGGAATTATTTTTTTGTAGCGGTTGGCAAAATTCATACTCTAATTTAAATCACATCAATATCGCTGCAGTTTATCGTTGCACCTTCTACTTCATTAAACTCCTTGTCGTAAATTTTTACTGATGCAGTCCTCGGGTTCGGGCCGTCTCCAAAGTAAAAACCTACGGGTAATATTGAATGAGGAGCAACTATAGGCCGAGAATCTTGACCGAAAAAGGGAGGAATAGACCTAAGTATGTTCTGTAATATAAATTCTCCAGTATCATCTGGGCCGAGTATCTCAATTTTAGGAGCAAGGCGAGTTGTAATAATTTTATTTTCGAAGAAACCTCGCATGTTTTGAGCGCCGCCAACATTAATCGAAATTTTATCTTTTCCAATACCTGCTATATTCCACAAGAAGTCGTCATATACTCCTGATCCTCCACTTGGGAAGACTACCCAAGCCACTGATTCGGGAGTGTGGCCTTGCTGACTTTGCCTCAGCGCGTTTATTTTTAGTTTCCTAAATTCATTGACACTAAGACTTTGATTATATGTTGAAACGTCGATGGCAAAACAAAAGCCAGAAATTGGATCATATTTTTTAACTTCAACAACTGGTTGACAGTCGATAGGTGCAAGAGTGACTGTCGAGGCGGTACCGCTCGCCATAAGTGTCTCGGTGACGGTAACAGACGCCGCCTTCACCCCTCCGGTGGTGTAAATCACTTTCTTTTCTTCACCCGATCCACTAATTGGCGCGTCTCCTGTCCATAAGTAGCTCGCGTTACTTACCGTGCTTCCGTTGTTGTTGTACACTTTCCAGGTAACAGCCGCTTCCCCATCCTTAAGGGTAATTACATCGATACTCGGCGCACATTGGTAAGTTCCCTTTTGAGTTCCATTACCTCCATAGCCCCCTGCAGACCAACGTGGCTGATTTTCTGCAATAAGTCCTTTTCCGCTGTTAAAGACTACTCCCATCAGTTGACCAACCAAAGCGCTGACTATTTCGTCAAACTCATCGGCTAGCTCGAGCTGACTGATCTCACTTCCTAGTACTTTTTGAAGTTGATTTTCAATAACAGATCCTGGGGTTTTAACGGGGCCTTGTTCAACGCACTTTCCATTCTTCATCATTTGCTCATCTGGATCGATCTTACCGTTCCCGTCAAGGTCGGTTGCTTTTGATTGATCAGGGTCCAGAACACTTTTATATTGCAGACAATCCCTAGAAGATAAAAATCCCTTTGCCCAGTCTAATTCCTTGCTTGCCACTCCTGACGCACTGGCAATTCGTGCGGCAAGCTCACTTTGCGCTACGATCATGGCGCCATATGGATTGTTATTTTGATTTTGAGTGACTGAAAACCACCCTTCCCAACCCCCTTGACTAAAGTCCCCATCAAAAAAACCTTGAATGTTTCCTGCGATACCAGACAAGGTACAACTGCCCGCATAGCGCTCTCGCGGGTCAACGCGACTGCTGTTGTATGAAATTCGCAAGGCCCCCTGAATTTGAGCCTTGAATGGACTACACAGTGCCCCGGCACCAATCTCATCAATAAATTGGCCAGCGAGCGAGTCCCCAATTTCTAAAAAGTACGCCCCAGGATCGGTTGCAAATGCAGAACCGCCATCGAATCCATTGTTGATCCATTGCACAACATCATCAGACATCCTTTCAAGAAGTTTTTTGGAAATGGCAATCATGACTGAGTCAAAAGTAATCCCCTTGAGCGTCACTCCAAAGACAGTAAGGCCCACCTCCTTACTTCTGATCGCTCCGTCAGAGACGGGCACAGGGCCGATCTGAGCATTTACCGCCGGAGCAGCTATGTTGAAAGTAAAAACAGCGAGCACCAGAAGAGAAATAATTTTTTGAGAGAGAGATTTCATTAGTTTGTCCAAAGGAACAGAGCGCTATCGCCTTGTGTAAATACTATACCACTTGCCGAAAGTTTTGTTCGCAGTTCTTCCAATACAACAAGCTCATTTTGTGATTCGCTGTCAAATTGTTTTATGCCAACAGCGCTCATGAGTGGATCATTCTCAAGAAGTTTCATTTTTTCAAGCCCCACTCCGCTTCCGGCATATGAATTAACGAGTCTCACATGAAGGTCTGCAAGCTCTGATGGAACAGAAAGAGCGAGGAGCTCTTTGGCCTCTGAGGCAAAGAGAGATGCGGCGAGTGAAATGTTGGTCTGAAAATTTGCATCAGAGGGGGAAATATATATATCGCTTGATGCTTTTTCTACAAAACGATCTCGATATTTTTGTCTGATTTCACCGAGCTTGTTTGCGTAGAGTGCGAGGTCTGCATCGTTTGCAGCAGTATTTATTTTTAAATCCTTTTTTGCGTACGATGTTTTGACGTTGATAGCGCTAACACCTTGAGCGATTCTATCCGCAGTTTGCTTCACTGCTTCTGTATTGTTTGCTTGGCCAGAATCTTTAAGACCCAAGTAGTCACTAAAGAGTTGCTTGCTGAGATTTTCTGTTTTGTTTGCAGCATCACTATACGATGGGTTTTTTGAACTACTACTGGGGGCTTGTTTTATGAGCGCATCTTGCCAGTCTTTAAACTTCCCGCCCGCTTCGAGTTGATTGTTGATGAGTGAATTTTCGCCAGCCACAGAAAGTGAGGCGGTACCATTTTTAACAGAAGAAGTCCGAGAGCTGTTCCATATAGCAAAAAGCCCGACGATAACAATGATGGGTAGAAAATAGAAAAAGAGTTTTTTGGTAGGAAAATTCAAGGTATTTTGAATGTATTATAGCAAAAAAAAGAGCCAATGATTCTTCCCACACTTCTATTATTATGGGGATAAGAGAGAAGAGAGTGTTTAAAGGAAAAATTTATGATATTCGTAGTATATAATACTGATATGAGCAGAAAAAAACTTCTCTCAAACCTTTCTATTTTGAGTATCGCTGCTGCAACGTTTCTTTTTGTAGGAAATACTCCCGCGCTCGCCCAGCAAGGATCAGAAAGGAGTCAATTTGTAAGAAACTTGCGACTCGGTGATCGAGGGTTAGATGTAAAAGCGCTGCAGATAATCCTCAATAGCGATACAGAGACTCGCATTGCTCCCTCGGGAAGCGGCTCTCCTGGACAGGAAACTGATTATTTTGGTCAACTTACTCTACAAGCAGTGATCCGGTTTCAAAATCTTCACAAGAAAGATATTTTTGCAAAAGCAGGGATTAGTGGTGCTACGGGGTTTGTCGGCACTGCTACTCGCAGCGTATTAGAAGAAAAAAATACTGCCGTGAGCGCCATAGGAGCTGCGCCGGTTACTCCTCCTTCCACTGCGCCAGCTGCTACTCGCACTTCTCAAACAAATAGCGTGTTCTCTCCTCTGAGTTTAGCTGGAGCTCCCCGAATAACAGCCGCAGTCAAGCAAAAAGTTTTTCTCTACAGAGCACTTCCTGCTCAAGTTGCGCCCAAAGGGACTGTTACCTTAAGTGGCTCAGGATTCGATGCTACAGAAAATACGGTTCACTTTGCAGGCACCGCGATCCCGAATCTTCCAAGCGCTGATGGAAAAACCATCAACGTGCCTCTTCCGGGCGATCTCGCACTTCAAAAACATGAAGTGTGGGTTGAAAACAAGAATGGAACCACAAAAGGCAGTCCTTCACCTATTCGCTTTTTGGTTACCAATACTCCCGTAGACCCGCCAAAAATAATTGCCGTTAATCCGTCGTTGGTCTCTATCCATGAGGACACAATAGTAATTACGGGCACCGGCTTTGCGCCCGCTGGTAACAACTTTTACACTTCGCTTGGAACGGCCATGAATCTTTCTTCAAGTGATGGGAAAACTATTTCGTTAAAACTGAATTCTCTATCCAATCTGGAAAAAGTAAAAAATCCTGACTTGCGAGGAATTACCATAAGTCTTTGGATGAGCATTCAAAATGAAAACGGAACCCAAATTGATCCCTTTCCGGTCCCAGTTACGTTATAATATGCACATGAGAACTTTCTTTTCTAACCTTGCGATTGTTGGTGCTTCACTGCTCGTTATCGCGAGTGTAATTTTTTCTCCCATTAAAAAAGCTGAGGCAGCTTCCGGACTAGCTTTTGGAGGGCTGGTATCATTTGTAACTATATGCACATGTAGTGCCGCTGAAGCGATTTGGTTTACTCCGCTTTGGCTTGGAAACGTTCCAGTAACAGGATACATGGTCTACCAACCAGCAACAACGTTTCTCTACCCAGGATATATGATCGGGGTCCCAGGGGCGTGGCATTTGGGAACCTACACTCCTGCTGTACAAGCCTGCTACATGACTGTCCCTGATGCGTGCATCGTGCTTCCTTCATACGGAGTTATTCAAAGCACCGGCACTAGTGTTCCAGGTATTGAGTAATTTTTTCCATTCTTCGATACTGAGATCTTCCGGTCTTGTTTTGGGATTGATACCTGTTTTTTCAAAAAGAGCTTGCGTGCGTTCTTTAAAGAGTGGCTTTAACGTATGGCCGAGGGTTTTTCTTTTTTGACCAAAAGCAGTTTTTATAAGTGTAAAAAACGTTACTTCAGATATGTCGCTAAAAAAAGATCTCGAGATTGAATTGATTGCCAGTATCGCAGAGTCTACTTTTGGCTTCGGAGAAAATAATTCTTTTTTCACGGTACCTACATAGGTCGGTATGCCGTAGGCTTTTACTGAAAGGGATAAAATACTTTCTTTTTTGTCGCGCGCAACAATTCGCTTCGCCACTTCTCGCTGGAGCATCAGTACCATAGTGGTCGGCTGTACCTCGCTTTGCAGAAATACTCGCAGCAGTGCCCCAGAAATATAATAAGGAATATTTGCCACCACTTTGAATTGTGCATTGCAGAGCTGTGGCATGGCAGGGATCATTTCAAGCACATCCCCTTCAATGAGGGTTAATCTTTTTTTTACAATTTCCTCTTTAAATGTTTCTTCGAGAAGCGGAATAAGCCTGTGATCTTTTTCGATGGCGATGACCGTAGCTTCCGCAGAAAGGAGCGCCTCAGTAAGGGAGCCCTTGCCTGGTCCAATTTCAAGAATGGTTTCTCCAGCAGTAATATTGGCAGCTGCAACCATGTCTTTTAGCACCCCTTTATTTTTTAAAAAGTTCTGCCCGAGAGATTTCTTTTTTTGAAAATGGTCCTGTTGCATTAATGAGGAGTATACCCCAGAGAAGATATTTTTGCAGTGAGCTTGAACGCACGATGGTCAGAACTACAAGTAAAGGAATATAACCATTACTTATATTCCTTAAATCTAAAATCATCACCAAACTTGTCCTCCAGGAAAAGTTTGGTGATGATTTCTAATGCTCAGCGTGTAAGGTAGACTACACGAAGTAATATTGAGGTGGTAATTCACTTTATAAAGAAAATTTCTTTTTAAATATATCCTCGTCATCAATGTTTGCAGCTTGCATATATTTAATATAGTTACGCGCATAAAAGTACTACCCCAAAAATTCTATCTCATCCCTACACTCATAGGGTGTTATGAAGACAGACTCTTGATAAGCGATAAGTCCCATATCTTTTAATCGAAAATTAATTTCCCTGCGAATCTTTCTTTTTCTATCTGGAATATCGAACATAACTATTCTCCATTTGGTATCCCAATGTTTTTGAGGCTTTATTTGTAAATCTTCTATGTTATATCGAAGGACTTTACTTTTCCCTTTCTCACTAATCGTGACGATGGAGGTGAGTCCTTTTTCTCTGATATCAATTAGTTTTTGTTTTTGTAGAGCTCGCAAAGTTCTTTTTATTCTAAACCGTTCTCGATAATTTTTTGGTTTGAATAAACTCATAACTTGGGCTATGTTTGGGGCCACGAAGCAAACCACTATAAATCCTCCTATAGCCAACCCTCTCAATACTTCTTTTGCTATTTCTCCTATAAATAAATTATATAGGTTGATAATACTGAAGGGAGGAGAGGTGCAAAACAAAGGCAATGGATGAAGCCTTTAAAGGGCATAGGACGAAGCACCTAAGATGAAGAATATAGAGAGTGCTAAAAATCAATGCTAAATAAGGGTTTTCGGAGGAGTCCAAACATCCCCCCTTCTTTCTCAATTGAATCTTGGGGGATATCAAGAATAAATTCTGATGGCATATTGATTTGTTTAGTACCAAAGAGCATTCGTGTTTGAGCATAACTCAAAAAAAGTTTCTTGCGGGCGCGAGTGATGGCAACGTAAAAGAGCCGACGTTCTTCTTCGTCATCTTCATTCTTTGCTTTGCCAGTAGGCTCTCTTCGGTGAGGAAAGAGTCCGTCTTCGAGTCCGCTAATAAAGACATAATCAAATTCAAGTCCTTTTGCAGCATGAACGGTCATGAGTTTTACTCCGGTTTTTCTTTGATCAGCAAGTTCATCCTGATCACTTTGCAAACTGGCGTTGGTGAGAAACTGCTCCATACCCGCAAATCCGGGAGTGTTGTCGTACCTAGCAGCAATGGACACTAATTCGCGAATGTTTTCAAGACGCTCTTCTTCCTCTCCACCTTTTCCAGAAAACATATCTTCCATACCGCTTTCTTTGAGGATAAAACGGACAACATCGGACGCTCGCTCCGTTTCAATTTTTACTTTTATTTTTTGCAACAATATTCTAAATTTGTTGTATTCTTCTTTTGCCGTGCGGGGCAACGTATCAGCCTTTCCTTCTAAGATTTTAAGGAGCGCTACTTTTCCAATTCCCCGTGCAGGGGTGTTAACAATTCGCTTCAGATCAGAAAGGCTGTCCTCTTCAAGCGCAACTCGGATGTAACTCACGACATCCTTCACTTCCTTCCGCTCAAAGAATTTTGTTCCAAGCAGTTGATAGGAGACGCCATAGGACAAAAAAGCTTCCTCAAGTACTCGTGATTGGAAATTTGCTCGATACAGCACGGCAATTTCCTCAGGGTTCACTCCCGAAGAAATGAGACCTTCTGCTTTTGTAGCGATAAATTCAGCTTCAGCAACTTCATCAAACCCATCATACAGCGATATCGACTCCCCCACTTCATTGTTTGTAAATAAATTTTTCTCACGGCGAAATACATTTTTTTCAATAACCGCATTTGCAGCGAGGAGAATGGTTTTAGTTGAGCGGTAGTTCTCTTCGAGAATAACCACCTTTGCTCCTGGATAATCACGTTCAAAATCAAGGATATTTTTCAATTTTGCCCCACGCCAGCTGTAAATATTTTGATCAATGTCGCCTACCACACAAATATTCATGTCACTGCTGGTGAGTAGTTTTGCAATTTTATATTGCACCGTGTTGGTGTCTTGGTACTCATCAACATGAATAAAATGCCAGGTTTTTTGATAGCGCACACGAATTTCTGGAATTTCCAAAAGGTGAAGAGTTTCAATGAGAAGGTCATCAAAGTCGAGCGCTTTTTCCTTTGCGAGTGCAAATTCATAAAATTTCCATGTCCGCGCGATAATTTCTCCCATGTAGTCACCTTCATTTTTTAGTTCGTAGGCATCTCGACGTACCGCGTTACCTTTTTCTTTTGAGATAATTCCCAGTATTTTTCCTGGATCAAATTCCTTTGGATCAAGATGCTGACTTTTCAGTGCATCTTTGACGAGTTGTTTTGAGTCGCTACGATCAAAGATTGCGAAATGCCTCGGTAAGCCGAGCTTTGTTGATTGCTCCCTGAGAATATGAACGCCAAGTGCGTGAAAGGTGCTTACGAAAGGGTGCGTATCAATACTCACTGGGCGGTTGAACTCAGCCTGGCTGAGTGCTGCATGAACTCTCTCTCTCATCTCACCCGCGGCCTTGTTCGTAAACGTAATAGCGAGAATACTGTGGGGGGGAATTCCTGATTTGACTAGATTTACGATTCTTTCGACAAGGGTTTTTGTTTTTCCCGCTCCCGCGCCAGCGAGAATGAGGAGCGGACCTTTCAGAGACTCGGCTGCGATTTTTTGAACGTCATTGAGAACTGCCATGGCTGACACTATACCATAGACCCTTCGCATTTTGAGCGTTTTGTTCTCTAAAAAACCTATCCACAGGAACACGATTTGATCGTTGACCGCAAGGCTTAGGTTGCTATAATATTGCTCTACACAGAAGATACTGAAATTTTAAATATGGCTCAACAGAGACATATTATACTGCAACCGACAGAATTATCATTATTTTTAGGCCTATTTTACCTCTACCACGTTTTGTTAGAAAAAATCCCCGTTCCTTTGATAGAAAAGACTTAGTGCCTATGCGCTCTCATCGCACTTTACGTAACAATGTAATTGCTGCGCTTTTTTTGTTTGCAGTACCGTTTGGAGCTAGCGCTGGTCTATTGTCTATGTTTTCAAGTATGTTTCGATCAGCTCAAGCAGATGAAACCGTAGAGCATAATTCTCAGAATATTCCCCTTCTTCAGGCTGCGTTAAATACCGACCCAAACCCAATTTCAGATGGAGCAGGAGAGATTACTATTGTGAACGGCACCGCGCTCTTTCCGGAGAACGGACCACTGGGCGGACTTATCGAAAACCAGAAAAATCATCCAAGTTCTGACCAGATTAGTCTCTACGTTGTGCGCAATGGCGATACGCTCAGTATGATAGCAAAAATGTTCGGCGTCTCTGTTAACACTATTAGATGGAATAACGAAATTAAAGGCCAGACAATTTCTCCAGGCCAAACTCTCGTCATTCTTCCAGTCTCGGGTGTGCGTCACGTGGTAAAGAAAGGTGACAGTATAAAATCAATCTCCAAGCTCTATAAGGGAGATCTCGAGGAAATAAAGAGTTATAACGATATCACCAACGAAACAGTTCTTGCGATTGGCGACGTTGTGATTATTCCTGATGGTGAAATCGCTCCCGCTGCTGCTGCAGTCACCACATCGGCGAGAGTTAAATTTGCTGCTCCAACAAAAACTGTGGATGGATATTTCATTCGCCCTACCACGGGACCAAAAACTCAAGGAATCCATGGATACAACGGAGTTGATATTGCACCAAAATCAGGAACCCCAATTGTTGCTGCAGCTGCGGGTAAGGTTTTGATTAGTAGAAATTCTGGATACAACGGAGGTTATGGAAATTATGTTGTTATTCAGCACAATAATGGCACTCAAACACTCTACTCCCACATGAGTAAGACCGCGATTCCTCAAGGAACTATGGTTGAACAAGGTGAACTTATTGGATATGTTGGATCAACCGGTAAATCAACCGGCGCACACCTTCACTTTGAAGTCCGCGGAGCAAAGAATCCATTTTAAAAAGTTTTAAGTTTTAAGTGAATACAAAAAGAGCCTCGATCATTTGATCGAGGCTCTTACCATTTATTACTTTCCATCCTCATTTTATGCAATCCGAATCCGGCGGTCCTGTGCGCGGCGCTGGACGGTTGCGTGTTTTTTGACAATCGCACGAAGCGTCCAGCGGCTGGAGTTACTCGCCCCAGACTTGTGTCCACCTTCGGACTTTTTGATGGGCGCCTCTCAGCCAAAGGTTGTGAACTTTTCAGGCCTCATTCGTTTCTCAGCGGGAGGGCGACGTTCAAATCCTTGCGCTGCGATCATTGCCACAACACGACCAGGAAATCCCTGTGCCGCAATCATTGATCCGACAATTATTGATTCAGGATATTCCTGTTCCAATTTTTCAATTGCAATTGTTGATGCTTCGTCTGGTACAAATCGTACGCGAACAAGTTTGGCTCCTGAAGCATGAAATCCTGCAGCTTCTTCAACTACTACTGCTGCAACCACAACTCCGCTCGGCGCAATTTCGAATTCTTCGCCTTTTTCAGTACGGAAGTTGATCGTATGAGGTGTGACGTTGATAATGTTCACAAATATCTCCATGCTGCATCTGCAGCAATAGTGTGTAAAAGAACTTCTGTTTCGCTCTTTTGAGCTCATCAGTCAGGATGCACATCCTGAAACAACAACATGGGTGCATCCATGTTACTCGGCTCTGCAGAACCAAGATTTACAGAGACTAACCTCGAGCTTTCGCGGATGGGGGATTCTACAAAACCCCACCATCCTATGATTTCACCATCTTCGGTATCACCATCACGCACAGCTATGTAGCAGTCTGGGGTCTCATGATTAGAAAACCCCTCGCCGATTGCGTACTCGTACATTTTGCCATCGAGATCGACTCCTGTGTAAAATTCATGACTTGCATTTGAGTGTGTTCGCCAGAATTCTATGCCATCTTTCTCATGAGGTTCGCTGTATCCTGTTCTGCTACATGCAGCCAAGGCTTTCAGGCATTCACGGCTCTGCTCACGACCGCTGGCGTGGAGTAATTCCATGCTAATGCCATGACCAGAACGGTACATTCTTGCTAAGGCACGAAAAGGAATAACTTGCGTTGTTGGCATCTGATTTCCTTGAATGGGGAAAAGAAAAATCAAAAAAAATAATTTCTCTGTTCCCCATTCAAGTTATTTTAAAAGTACTTGCTGTTTCATCATTTCTGAATCGTCAGTACGGACTGCATCCGTAAACAGCGAGAGTTTTTGCGGAACTCTCAAAACCGGGAGAGGGGTTTGCAGACCACTACTCTCACACCTTCATGAGACTTATCAGCGGGACACAAGTCTCATTTTTTCCACTACGTCCTTACCGACGGCCTTGCCAAGCGTCCCCACCCTCAAGGTGTAAGAAGATTTTTTCGCTCCGCGCGAATAGAAATCTTCTGACACCTTTCTGGCCTCAGCTTTAGCTCGAGCGATTTTTTGCTCATGCTCAAGGCTGGCCGAAAGTTTGAACGTGACAATGTCCCGCTTTCGGGCTTCAAAGCCATGCTTTCCGCAGACAATGACACGCGGGTAGCCTTTGAAGTTCCACATGTGTCCCGCTGTGCCGGACATCTTGCAGCCCGGGTGCTCGCATGCGTAGACTTTTTCTTCGCTCATAGCAATCTCCTTGCTGGTGTTGTGAATCCATCGGGAAGTGAAATGACAAACTTGTTGTCAGCTCACTTCCCGATGGATTCTTTTAAAGATCAAACTGTTTCGCTCTGTTGAGCTCATCAGGACAAGTACACTTGCCGACAGGAGATGACAATCGTCATCTCTCCCATTCATTTGTATTATTGCTTCCAATATCCATTCTCTACCCTTCCGGACGCTAGACGCGCGTACCGTTGTGGTGATAGAGGGTTCGAACGCTTACTGCGCGTTCGGAGCGCGGCCTCCCGTCGGCTTTGATGCCGAACCGGAGAAGGAGCCTCGTCGCTTGGTATTCCAAGCGTTTCTGCTCTTCTGCCTGACGCACTTCCTCTGCCAGCTTGGCAAAGTCGAACGTTTTGGTTTTTGACATAGCGCTCTCCCTTTATGGTTTAAAAACAGGAATTACATTCGTACGAAGAACAACATCTATGATTATCCCCAGCTTTCGGACCTCCTACGATATTTTTCTGGGTAGAAGGTCCAGAAGCTGGATATAAGTCACAAATTACTGTCATAACCTTTCTTGCGAGAGTATACAGGAGTTGAAATAAACTGTCAAGTATTTCTGACACTTTATTTCATTTTCTTTCAAACTTTCTAAAATTAGCTATGTTTAAAGCCATATATTATTATATAATAAAAAATGAATTGAAAGTAACTACTGACAAAACATTGTTTTCCAACACTTGGATATTTCCCCAATGACAGTAAAAATGTCAGAGTTCATTGACTTTTTGCTTGGATATGCTATACTAGTCACAGATCAATAAAGTTCTCTTTTTCAACCACTAACTCGGAGGAGTCTATGTGGGACTGACTCGAGGCTGCCACCTTCAGCTGTTACAGAAGGTGGCACCTCAAGAAGTTTCCACAAGGGGGAATATTATGGGCGACTAATCGAAGTACCCAGTTCTTAGCAGACACTGAGAAATTCAAAGTCTGCGAAAAAAGGAACAACAACCCATTAGTCCTAAAAAAAGAAACTGTATTACAAGAGTAGATCGAACCCCGATAGCATAATGCGCTGTCGGGGTTCTACTTTTTCCGGTTATCGAATGCAAACTTAAACAAGCTTCTAAAGGTTTCTGCGACGTCTTGGTTTTTTATGAAAATTCCCGATAGCCTTTTTCCGAGTATGCCGATGCGCACAATATCTTTAT
>Ga0163144_10011859_pt1 | contig 18407 bp, 11 predicted proteins | sample OliLak19BULKMAT1_FD_123175 | JGI IMG/M metagenome (GOLD analysis project Ga0163144, IMG submission 123175) | Freshwater microbial mat bacterial communities from Lake Vanda, McMurdo Dry Valleys, Antarctica - Oligotrophic Lake LV.19.BULKMAT1 | ecosystem: Environmental > Aquatic > Freshwater >... | reverse complement strand
GCGGTCATCTACAACAGCCCGTATTACGGATTCGAGACCAAAGCGGATTTGTTCTTTGACTTGCACCGCGAGTTCCCAGGCTTGATTGGTTTCAAAGAGTTTGGCGGAGCCAAGTCGCTGACCTATGCAGCAGAACACATAACAACTGGAAATCCAAAGCTGACGCTGATGGTCGGTGTCGACACGCAAGTGTTTCATGGTTTTATTCATTGCGGAGCGGGAGGCGCGATCACTGGGGTTGGGAATGCATTGCCGCGTGAGGTTTTGAGGATGGTAGCGTTATGCGAAAGGGCTGCCGCTGGCGACGCGAAAGCACGATGCCTTGCTGCAGAACTGAACGAAGCCTTGACCGTGTTGTCTACGTTTGACGAAGGCCCCGACTTGGTTCTGTATTACAAATACCTCATGGTGCTTGAGGGCAACCCCGAGTACGAATATCAGATCAACCCGACCGACCGACTCTCGGATAGTCAGCGCGAGTTTTTGCGGTCGCAGTGGCAATTGTTTCGCAACTGGTGGTCAATCTGGGCGGGCAAGGACGACTTTTGAACGAAACCGATGCGATTTCTCCCCTCGCCCCTTGTGCAAAAACCCCCAACCCCTCTCCCCTAAAAAGGCTAAAAAGGGGCGAGGGGGGCAAGCACAAAGAGTTGGGTAAAGATGAGGGTTCATCCCGTAGGATCATTACCCGCACCAGCACCGCCCTGGAACTTTTTCGTTGCATCGGCATCTTACGACTGGGTCGCTTGGCCCAGATTACCTTGCACGAAACATCCCCCTAATCTTCATAATCGGAACCTTCGTAGACCGGATTTTGTAATCTGACATGAGTTATCCGGATTGGAGCTTTTACAACAGCCGGGGAGCCCATATCCTTGAAGATAAGTTTTCGCTTTTGCTAACTCCGACTGATGGAATGCAAGCAAACTTTCGATTGAGGGTTGGCCTCGGGTCATTTGAATTGTTTTGTTCCTCGTTTCGTATTGATCGCACGCTATGGCTTCCGGACCATCGGATGAGAATGTAGAAAATACCAAACGTCACATTCGGACATTGGTCAACGAGATTGAGGGGCTATCGAAGTCCGACGCCAAGGCTGCTGAGTATTACCCAGCTGTTTTGCAACGGATCATCTCAGCCCTTGCCGCTTCAGGCGGTGCGATATGGTTGGTAGACGACGAGGGCAGCATGCGATTGGCTCATCAGATCCAAATGGATCCGGGCCTGATGCAAGCGAACAACCAAGAAGCCATGACGCATGGTCGCCTTTTGACTCGGTTGTTTTCACAAGGACGGGCGGAGTTGATACCGCCCATGTCCGGCTCCGGCGAAGAATCGGGTGAAGGCAACCCGACACGATTTCTATTGGTGACGGCACCGCTCGTTTCCAACAAGCAGCCAGTCGGATTGCTCGAGGTAATGCAGCGTCCAGACTCGCCCGCCGAAGCACAACGCGGCTACCTCCGATTCCTTGAGCATATGACCAAGCTCATGGGGGAGTGGATTCAAGGCAACGCGCTCCAACAAGTTTCTAACCGACAAGAAATGTGGCAACAGTCGGACCAGTTCGCGCGGCTGGTTCATGATAATTTGGATCTCCGTGATACCGCCTACACGATAGTGAACGAAGGACGTCGGCTTATCGAGTGTGACCGCGTCAGCGTAGCGATGCTCAAGGGTGGCAAGCTGAAAGTCATGGCAATCTCGGGACAAGACTCGATCGAGAGTCGTTCGAACATTGTTCAGTCGTTAAACAACTTGGCCACGAAGGTAGTGCGGAGCGGTGAGCCATTGTGGTACGACGGATCGATGGAGGACTTGCCACCTCAAATCGAAGAAGCGATCGAGGACTACGTCGACTTGTCACACGGACGCACGATCACGGTACTGCCTATTCGCCAGCCTGAGCGAAAAACCGAAGGGGACGTATTGGCGGCGAGAAGCGAGACCAATGAGACTCGAACACGGCGAGATATCATCGGTGCGCTAATCGTCGAACAGATTGAAACACAGCTTTCGCGCCAGGTACTGGAGGGACGCGTCGACTTGGTGTACGAACATACGTGCCGAGCCCTTTCAAACTCGCTGTCCCATAGCCAAATTTTGTTTATGCCTGTTTGGCGATTCCTGGACAGGATGACATGGATGTTTCGCGGATCCGCTTTGCCAAAGACGATCGCCATTCTGAGTGCAATCGCTGTCGCGCTCATTGCCATGTTCATCGTCCCAATCGATTTCGATTTAGAGGGAAATGGAAAATTCAAGCCACTGGATGAAAAGCAAGTCTATGCGCATGTCGATGGCGAGGTGGCCGGTGTCTTCGTTAAGAACGGCGATATTGTCCAAGCGAACACACCTCTTTTGCAGTTAAAAAACTCGGAATTGGAACAACAGATCAGCAGCATCAAGGGGGATATCGCAACAGCGATCGCAAAACGGAACAGCGCGTTTGAACTTCAAAATGCCCCAAGGCTAACCGAACTTGAACGAAACAGGGTGCAGCAGGATATTGCCGAAAGCACCACGACTATTGATTCGAAGACTGAGCAGCTGGCATTGCTGGAAGCAAAACAACAAAAGCTCCTCAGGCTCAGCCCAATAGCGGGAATGGTGACCACCTGGGACGTGGAAAAGGTACTGAACGCAAGGCCGGTTGTGACAGGGCAATTGCTGATGACAGTAACCAATCTGGACGGAGATTGGGAAATCGAAGTCAGGATGCCGGAAAAGAGAATGCGCTACCTTGACTTGGCAATGCAAGAAGCTAAGGATAAAGGCCTTGACTATTTGGAAATGGATTTCGTCCTTAAATCGGCAACAGAGGTTACTCGGAAGGGAAAATTACTGACTATCGGAGTCAGTCAGCGAGCCGAATTGGATGCTGAAGACGGTGCAGTGGTTAAGCTGCGTTGCATACCGGATGCCGAAGCGATGCAACTGATCAGAAAATATCCAGGTGCAGAAGTGATTGCGGGGGTTAAGTGCGGCAAACGGAGCGCGGCCTTCGTTTGGTTTCACGAGGTTGTCGAGTGGTTACGAATCAACGTTTGGTTTTAAGAGTCGCCTAGAACAGAATGGTATCGAGCAAAAACATGTCCCAAAAAAAGCAATTGATTGGTTTGCCGGTAGCCTTGCTATTGGGCGGAAGTGCTATCGCGTTTGGAGTCTTACCTGGAGTACGGGATTGGGTCGACCAGACAATCCCCTGGCTGGGCATCAACGGTCCTCAGGTTGCCGCAGCTTTGAATCAGACGAATCACAAACCTGTCGTTGAGGACTCATCGGCCGCACCTACTGTTGCTCAATTCGACAACATCATTCCAGCTAGTCCGCCAGTACTACCTCAATACGATGTACAGACGGCACAAGCGACTCTCCCATTGCCAACCAAAACCCTGATACCATCAATTGGGGAAATCGCAACTCCCGCCAACTCCCGTTTAGTACAAACACCTGCGCTTGGTGCCGTCCCTCCGGCAGGTCTCAACGTTCCGAGTTCTGGAAACGGAACAGTCTTTGTCAATAATGCAGTTGTTTATTTTCCTGATGATAGCACAGTCGCAGCTCAGGCGGACGGGATCATCGTCAAGATGCTTGTCGATGATGGAAGCATGGTCAAATTGGATTCACCGTTGCTCGATATTGACTCGAGGACAGCTGCGGCAGAAGTCGAGATGGCAAAGCAGGAGATGGAAGCGGCGGACTTAAAAGCGAAAAACGACAGCAATCTAGCGTATTCCAAAAAGGCGCTTGAGGTCGCGAAAAAAGACGTTCAGATTTCGCAAAAACTTTTAGAAAAAGGCTCCGAGGATCTCAACAACTTTGAAAAGAAGCAATTGGAGCGAGATAAGGCATTTTTCCAAGTCAATGTATCCGAGATGGAAAAAGAACGAGATGCTGCGGATTACGGTGTCAAGGCCGCAAAATACGGAGCATCACAAATCCAAATGGAACTCCGAAAAATAGTCGCTTCAAGGGGGGGCATGGTTAGCGAAATCACGAAACGACAGGGGGATTGGGTTCGAGCTGGAGAACCCATTTTGCGATTGACATCGTTGGAAAAAATTCGAATCAAAGGGATCGCAGAGGTGTACGATGCACCGTATCTATTAAGAAATTCGGCTGCCCGAGTGATCATCAGCATTGCGCCTGGCAAAAGCGAAACGATCGACGGTTCGGTTTCCTATGTCGCTCCGCGTTCAATGGGTGCGAACAAGTATCAGATTTATGTGGACTTACCAAATCGTTTGACCCCAGACGGTCAGTATTTGTTTCGTGAAGGGATGACCGCGACCATTGAGGTTGCACCCCACACCCGTTAGGGCACAGTGCAAAACCCCCCAACCCCTCTCCCCTAAAAAGGGGCGAGGGGAGTAAGCACAAAGATGTAAGTGCCACACAAGTTTTTTTCCTGATCCAGTTTTACCCCACGTAAACGAAACGAAGACTCAATGACAACGATGGCGGATTCTCTCGTCAACAGTGCGATGCGCCCGCTTCGGCTGCGTCGTCGTCCTGACTTGGAATCGCGCCGCCATCGTTATGATGGACGCGCGTATTGGGTTGTAAAGGAGCCGGTCGGGCTTAACTACTTTCGTTTCCACGAAGAAGAGTTCGCCATTCTCAATATGCTGAATGGTGTGACATCGCTCCAGCAGATTCGAGAATCTTTTCAAGCGGAGTTTGCTCCACAACGTATTTCGCTTCAAGACCTACAGCAGTTTGTAGGGATGCTTCACCGAAGTGGATTGGTCATTTCGCATGCGGGTGGACAAGGTCGTCAACTTCGTCGACGCGGAGACCAAAAACGAAAGAAGGAACTGCTCGGAAAGTTTGTAAACGTTTTCGCCATTCGTTTTCGTGGAATTGACCCGGAGCGGATTCTCAATCGACTATTGCCCTGGTTCGGCTGGTTGTTCACCACCTGGTGCATCCTGCTGGTCGCAGTGATTGGCATGATGGCGATCACACTCGTCCTCGTCAACTACCAGGAATTCAAAGGCAAGCTGCCGACGTTTCAACAGTTTTTTGCAGCTAACAATTGGATTTGGCTCGGCGCAACGATGGCCGCGGTCAAAATATGTCATGAGTTCGGGCATGGATTGAGTTGCAAGAAATTTGGTGGTGAGTGTCACGAGATGGGCTTTATGATGCTTGTCTTTACTCCCTGTTTGTATTGCAATGTTTCGGACTCCTGGATGTTGCCCAACAAATGGCAGCGAGTGTTTATCGGCGCTGCTGGGATGTACGTAGAATTGATTCTGGCATCGTTTGCGACATTCCTATGGTGGTTTAGCGAAGACGGAATGTTTCGGTTTCTGTGTTTGAGCGTCATGTTCATTTGCTCTGTGAGCACCGTGGTCTTTAATGGAAATCCGTTGCTTCGGTTCGACGGGTACTACATTACGATGGACACGCTCGAGATCCCCAATCTTCGTCAAAAGTCGAGCGAGATTCTCAAGCGATGGTTTCAAAAGAACTGCTTGGGACTCGAACTTCAGGACAATCCGTTTCTACCGACTCGCAATCTTGCGATGTTTGGGATCTACACGGTCGCTTCGTTCATTTACCGTTGGGTCGTAGCCTTTGGAATCATTATGTTTCTCAATCAGGTGCTCAAGCCTTACGGATTGCAGTCTTTAGGACGCGCGTTTGCGGTGGCCGGGATTGCGGGCATGGTCGTTCCAGCGTTTTCGGCTGTCTACAAATTTCTAAAAACCCCTGGGAGGGCCGCGAAAATTAAACAAGGCAATTTGCTAACCAGTCTAGGCATCGCCATCGCGATATTGGCTTTCGTTTGCTTTTTTCCGCTGCCATACCACGTGTATTGCCCGACGGAGGCGCAACCTGTTGATGCCAAAGAAGTGCATACGTTGGTCGCTGGAAAACTAGTGGGATGGAACACGGCACCGGGACAGGCCATTTCGAATCGTCAACCCGTCTGCAAGCTCGAGAACAACGACTTGGCAATCAAGATTCAGGAAGCGAGAAGCGACGTACGAGCGACGGAGACAACTCTCAAACAAGCGGAGTACTTTTCCAATTCGGATCCGAAGCAAGTTCAGGTTATGGACTCGTTAAACAGCGAGCTCAAGAAGAAGCAAGATGTTCTTAGAACGCTCATTGAGAAACAAGACGATCTCGTCGTCCGAAGTCCCCTGGACGGGTTCGTGTTTCCGCCGCCGAGCAAGGAAGAAAGCAAAGCGGCCAAAGCTCAGGAGCAGCTTTCGGGCTGGTATGGCAATCCGTTTGACCCCGCCAACTCAGAGGCGTTCTTTACCGAAGGGGAGCTCGTCTGCTTGGTCGCGCCATCGCCCAAGATGGAGGCAATCATTATTGTTGACCAGCATGATCGCGATGATCTCAAGATAGGGAATGAAGTGGAGATCATGTTCGACGCTGCGACACTAGAATCCGTAAAGGGGAGAATCTACTTTTTCTCCGAAACCGAAATGAAGGATGCACCTCCAAATCTTTCCATCACTGCGGGGGGTACCCTCGATACGAAAACAGACGAGATGGGACGAACTCGACCAATCAGTACATCCTACCAAGTGAGGGTGGAGCTACTCGATTTGAAGGTGCCCTTGCGGGCTGGGTACCGTGGCAACGCTAAAGTTCACCTAGCCTGGAAATCCCTCGGATCTCGCCTTTATCGTTACGTCCTCAAGACCTTTAACTTCGAATTTTAAAAGAACCCAGCACTGTTCCAACTTACGTGGTACATTAATCTTTAGTCAGAGAGAGGCCTGAGCCTTCTCAACCTTTGTTTTTAGGAGGAAACCAGTTATGTCAACAAATCTACAAGAACCAGAAGTAACCGAGGCTCAGCGCCCGCAACCTCAACAAGTGCAAGTGCAAGTCCGCGACGAAGATGCGATTGCTTGCTACGCAAACTTCTGTCGCGTAACCGGCTCACCAGAAGAGCTAATCGTCGATTTTGGTCTCAACCCTCAGCCAGTTGGGATTCCAAAGGACCCGATCCACGTTAAGCAACGGATCATTATGAATTTCTTCACTGCCAAGCGATTGCTCGGTGCTCTACAGATGTCGATTCAACGACATGAAGCGGTCTTTGGTGTTCTGGAAACAGACATTCAGAAGCGATTGCGAATCCAACAGTAGTCTGTTGTGGTAACGCAAACAATATTAAAACAGCTCGCGCAAATGCGGGCTGTTTTCGTTTTAAGCGGAACGGAGCGAGCCTTCCGGTTTCTTTGTGCTTGCTCCCCTCGCCCCTTTTTAGCCCTCACCCCCCGACCGCCTCTCCCCAAAAAAGCCAAAAAAGGGGAGAGGGGGAGAAATCGCAAGTAGAACAACCAATGCAAACCGACCAAGCTCAACGCATATTCCAACAGACCTACAACTACGTCCGAGAAACGTCGCTTCTCGAAAGCACTCTCGCTCTTCTCGAATGGGACGAGCGGACTGGGCTGCCAACGCGTGCAGGAGAGCATCGAGCGGAACAAGTTACTTTTCTGAGTGGGCTCGTGCATCAACGAAAGACCAGTCCTCAATTCGGCGAATGGCTGAATCAATTGGCACACTCCGAATTGGCTGAGCTACCCAACAGCCCAGTCGGAGCATCGATCCGCGGTACGAAACGAGACTTCGACAAAAACATTCAACTGCCGGAAGCATTGGTAAAACGAATTGCGCATGCCGTGACTATAGGCCAGCAAGTCTGGTCCGAAGCCAAGCCGAAAAACGACTTCGCATCGTTCCTGCCTCACCTTGAGACCATCGTCCAACTGCGACGCGAGGAAGCGTCCATTTTGGCCAACGGAGAGAGTTGCCACTACGATAGCTTGCTCGACCAATACGAGGAGGACGCCAAGACTGATGAGGTGGCAATGGTATTTGCCGATCTTCGTGACCGACTGGTTCCTTTGGTGAAACAACTGACCGAGTCCCAATCGGGGCCGGACGGCAAATCGATCGTTGGCTCGTTCGACGTCGCGAAGCAAAAAGAGTTTTCACATTGGGTCGCTAAACAGATTGGCTTTGAATTCGATCGAGGGCGACTCGATGAAACCGACCATCCATTTTGCACTACGTTGGGCCCCAACGACCATCGCATTTTGACTCGTTACTATGACGACTCATTTGGTAGCGGCCTTTACGGCACGCTTCACGAAGCTGGGCATGGCATGTACGAACAAGGGCTGCCGGTCGAGTGGTTTGGATTGCCAGCGGGTGCTGCGGCATCGTTGGGAGTGCATGAGTCACAGAGCCGACTTTGGGAGAACATGATTGGACGTTCGAAAGAATTTTGGCAATGGTGCCTACCGCATGCGAAAAAATGGTTCCCTCAACTCGGTGACATTTCGGTCGATTCCATCTATAGTGACCTGAACCGGGTCGAGGCAAGTTTGATTCGAATCGAAGCGGACGAAGCGACGTACAATCTGCACATTCTGTTGCGTTTTGAGCTGGAGCGAGAATTGATCGATGGCGGATTGCAATGTGTGGATTTGCCGTCCGCTTGGTCGGATCGCTATGAGTCGTACTTGGGAATCCGGCCTGGAAACGATAGCGAAGGAGTTATGCAGGACGTACACTGGGCAGCAGGCTTGATAGGTTATTTTCCAACGTACACGCTGGGCAACCTTTTCGCAGCACAACTTATGAACTCGGCAAGCGATGATTTGGGTGATCTGCCCAACATGATTCAGGCTGGAAACTTTCGGCCACTTTTGGAATGGCTTAGGCAGAAAGTGCACCAATACGGTCGTTGCCATAAACCAACGCAACTCGTGGCAAACGCCACTGGATCGCCCCTTTCCTGTGAACCCTTTATCGCATACCTCACTGAAAAACTAACTCCGCTGTACAGCTAGACTTTTAGGAATTGGGAACTCGATTGGCCATGGATTCGTCCGTTAATACAGATTCTATTCTCGCGGAGGAAACTGCATTGATCGACTGTATCGTATCTGGCCAATCATCCCAATTCGAAATCCTGGTTGGCAACTACCAACAGAGGATCTACGCAACCCTGCTCGGTATGCTTGGCAGCCCCCAAGACGCTGAGGATGTGACTCAGGAGACATTTATTACGGCCTTTCGTAAACTGGACCAGTTCGGACGCCGTTCGTCTTTTTACACGTGGTTGTACCGGATCGCATTCAACGCAGCCATCGATTTGCAACGACGAAAGAAGCGAGCCAAAAATCAATTCGTTGGCAGCAACAATGTTGACATCACGCAGGCTGCCGATCTACATGCTGAATCGGCAGCTTCTGTCGTGATAGCCAAGGAAACCGTAACGCAAGTGCAGTTGGCGTTGTCACGACTCGATGAAGAACGCCGCAACATTATCGTTCTGCGAGACTTGCAAGGTGTGGATTACGCCGAGATCGCATCGATGTTGGATATTCCCATCGGAACGGTTCGAAGCCGCCTTCATCGCGCAAGGATCGAGTTGCGAGAGATCATGAACGCGATGGGGATTGGAGACAATCCAAAGCAGCAGGACGATGTTGCGACAAAGAAACAAATAGTTGCCCAGGAGAGGAGCCAAAGATGAATCCTGAGTTTGATGAAGTTCTATTGACCGCATACCTGGACGAAGAGGTTACCGATGCCGAGCGCACCGCGGTCGAAGAACAGCTGCGTGCCTCGGAGTCGTCGCGCAAACTACTTGAGGAGTTGCGATCTGTTCGCAGTCTCGTTATGCAACTGCATCAGACTCAGCCAAGTCGTAGTTTCCAAAGCGGTCCTTGGAAAGAAGCTGCTTTGGCAAATGAGTCACCCAAGGTCGTCTTGAATCACTCTGGCGCCACTTGGGGCATGTCATACCAAAAACTAGCAACGATTGCGGCCTTGATCGCCGTTGCCGTGTGCAGCAGTTTGTTATTTCTTCAGCCAAACGGCACTTCGATTAGTAGGTCCGGCGATACCGGTTCAGCGAAAAGAATTGAGTTACAGGCCAAAAACGAACTGGAGCCGAATGATCAGCCTTTGCCCTCGAATGCGGGGGAGGTCGCAGCTGTTGCCAGCTTCGACAGTTCAGGCTTCGAGCGAGGATCGGTGGATGCTCGCCGCTCGGATCCAGGAGCATTCGGTGCCGCATCTGCTGCACCCCGCCCCATATCTCCCATGGCCGAGCCTGGCGTGGAATCCAAACCTGAACCTTTGAATCCCTTGGTTCAGACACTGCTCAAGTCCTTCTTCGAAGTTTCATCCGGCAAACAAAACGAATGGCTAGTTTTGGAGTCGCTTGGAGAAAGAGATGAGTCAAATTCTTTCAAGGATAAGTCAGCTGAAGTGGATCAAACGTTGAGTTTGGGTAGAACACTGGCCATGGACTCCAAGGCCCAATATTCTTTTCGCTATAAGAAAACGATCGAAAGAGAATCCGTCGCTGACGAGAAAAAATTACAACTAGAGAGTAGACCATCGGAGAACCTAACGCGAACGGAGTTGGATGCAAAAGAGGCACCGCCGCCTCTTCCTATACAGATTGAACTCCAGATTTCAAGCGAAGACTGGGGAGATGGTGCAAAGCGACTTCGGGAACTAGGAATAGACGTTCCGGTGGAATTGCCACTTGTTGACTTCATCGACTTCACCGCGACTTCATTGCCAGCTTCGATTGACATTGTCGACCCATCGAACAAACCCGGTACACCTTTGCAGGAGTTATCGCTCTGGCGCTTTCGACGTGCCGACGCAAGGGAGGGCATGGTAGAGTCGGAGTTTTCAACGCAGCCGAGGGCACAACTGTTCGCACGGATTCGTGTGCGTGTGATAAAGAAGTGACGTTTGTCCGTCTTACCGTTGATACTCGTTTGCGTTTTCGGCTCGTCCTTTTTCAAGAGTGTTCATGAGTGAAATGGAGCGTCGTCGAATTTGCGGTTCCGTCGTCGTCCCGTTAACTTCAAGTTGCAAGAGGGTGGCAGCGGGCGAACTTGAAAGGGGACGAAAGACGGAACCCACTAAGCTACGACGCCCTACATTTGCTGACAAATCGAAATGAAGCTCGCGGCGCATATTCACCCATCCCTCGCCTCGTAGCGATACGATGTCGCCATCCAATACCAACTTGTGCACGGGCAAACGATCACCATCAATGCCGAACAGGATGTCAGCCGAGTCAAATGCACCTTGACCTGGACTGACTGAGAGAACTCGAAAGAGCTTGATCATCGCAGGCAGTTCATAGAGATTTGCTTTGCGTAGCCAAGCTCGCCCCTGGCCGCCCAACGATGCCGTGTTGGTCAACTCCCCCTGCAAATCGCATTCAATGGACAACTCCCCCTTTGCCTGCGTATTCGACTCTCCAAGATCGACGAGAAATCCTTGCAAGTCCGCTGCGACAAGACGAAGCCGGTAGTTGGAACGTTGTTGTCCATCCAAGGGTTCGGTTCCACTTAAGAAAACGGTGCCACTTAGCGAACGGGCTCGAATATCTGTGTCAGCGCGGTCGATAGGGACGACATCGTCAATAACGCGGACGGCATTCGGATTCAACGGTGGCGGCGCAGGAGCTCTACCGAGCGAATCAATTCGGCTCGATAGTGCGTCTCGAACGGGCCCGCGATGCGAAGCTTGGACGACGCGACTATTCTCGGCGTAATTAGCGGGATTCAAGAAAACTGCTGACGCCACCGGGTTGTTGTTCGTTATTGAATCAGGCGATGGAATATTATTCTTTTGCTTCCATGCCGCCGCATCACGACCGAAAAGGAGCTCCCGACGATTGAACGCAAACGGGCCTTGGACGCCGGTAACCGCAATCTCTTTAATCGCCAATGCCTTAAGGTCCAATGTGCCAAACGCCATGGGGCCATTGGGCGTGTTCTCGCCTCTCAATGCGACGGAACCCCGAATCCCGGACGCGATCCCACCACCACCAAGTCTCCCGTCTTCTATTTCAAGCTCTAGGTCCCACTCGCGAACAATGGATTCAGCAGGGGACGGAGGAGAGGACACTCTGGTGGTACCGGTAATACTAACCGGTCCACGAAAGTCTAATTTTGCGAGCGGATCCTTTAGATAACTTGGCAAACAAGCCAACAGCCCTTGGTCGACATGCAGCCGCGTTAGTGGCAACCACGTCAGCAATCCATCCCATGTTCCATCGGAGTACAAACTACACTGTCCCTCGGTTTGCAATCTGCTTGATTCATGTTTTCCTGACAGCGAGTTGATGTCGATTCGACCTGGTCGATAAACAATATTGCAAGCGACGTTGTTCACCTGATACGGCAACGAAACCGGGCGGATAGATACGGCTCCACCCGCACGCGACTCCGATTCGCCTTTTTCTGTAATCTCGACTCGCATATCGAGAGGATCGGTTAAACGGCTGCGAGAGATTTTCATGAACACCTGATCGAGAACGCCACTGGGCTGCAATTGATCCCAAAGCCCCCTGACGCTCTTGGGCAATGCTAACTGGAGTTCCTCGTCAAGGCTGACATCGAAACCTTTAAAAAAAAGGTCCATCGATTCTAAGCTGCCATTGCGCCCCTGGCATAATCCAGTTCCCTGAATCTTCGCGCCATCGTTGCGACCACTAAACTCCTTTAAGAGCAATCGCTCGTTGTCGAGCGTCGCTTCGCCTTGGATACTCTCGATCGGATATCGGAAGCCATCGTACTTGATAGCGCACTCCGAAAAGGTCAATTCAAGCGACCGAGAAAGAGTGTCTGGCTGGTGCGCAAGCCTTTGAAAATGACCTTGTTTCAAGTACACGGTCCCCGAGGGATGAAGGGACAAAATAAATTTCTGCAAATTGCTTTCAGTTGCACCGCGGGGAGTGAGTGCCCTTAACAGTGTTTCATCAATTGCGATCGGTCCGTCAGCAGCAAGCTTCAAGTCCATCAGCCAACGAGGCTGTGCCCTCGAAAGACGGAGTGCACCATTTAGCTTTTGTCCGCCAGCGGTGCCCGTTAAGGCAACTGCAACGATCGAGTCATTTTCGTAAATAAAGTCGCCTGAGATATTGCGAACGGGATAAGGGAAAAAATCGGGTTCCAGACCAGCGTTCTTGGCTCGAATCTTGACCCGCGGACTCCACTGTTTGCCATCGAATACAAGCGAAGCTTCCGCATCGACAAGACCGCTCACTCCCAGCTTTTGCCAAGCTTCCTGCACAGTGATCGGCAACGCTTGATAAAGCCGCTGATCTAGAGATAAGTCTTTAATGGTGACAGCAGCCGTGATGGGTGAACCGACCGCTAAGCCGTTCATGTCGCATTCAAAAGCAACCGATGCTTGGCCGCTAAACGCCTTGACGTTGCGGAGCTGTAGCAAGCCATTGCTGCAAAACACGATCCCAGACAAAGACTCGAGTGGGTACGGAACTTGGGGATGCATCAATCGACCGTCACCAATCGAGGCCCTTGCGACATAAGTCAATTTTCCATTGTCCGAGCCGCCAGCAAAGTCGCAATCAAGCTCACCGCTAAAGCCCGCCGCGTGCGTCAAGTATTGCTGCAACCGATGTGGCAATTGTGCTGCCAACCGTGAAGAGTAAGCGAACTTGGTGACCTTGCCCTCGGCTCGCCAGGATAACTTGTCCTCGCTAAGCGATGCCTTTACGCTGGCTCTGCTAAAATAATTACTTGCAACGCTTGCGTTTACATTGGCCGTCAGCGGTCTGACTTGCCCATCTGCCATGCGAGGTGCGAGCTCGACGTGAGCTTTCAAGTCGTGCAGAATAACCTCTTTTTCATCCAGTCCGGTTTCTCCGCCAATTCGCACCAATCCAGACCGAACATCAATAGACGGACAGTTGGAACTGAGCGGTTTGGAGCTTGAGAGTTCTTGGAGACTGAACGTACCGTCGCTCAACGGCCACACGCACAATTCGACTCCGTCCGCGTGGACTTTCTGAACTGGAAGTTGCCCCTGGGCTAAACCAATCATCTCAATCGGCCCGAAACAGACAATCCGACCGCAACGCACCACGTCGCGAAGACCATGGTTTGTCGGCTTTGCAATTCGAATTCCTTCGATGGTAATCGACTTGCCAGCTTGGTAATGAGCCCGGTCCACCGTCACGACGTGGGCCGGAAACTCTTTCTGCAACCGTTTCAGGATCTCGCTTGTCAGCTTTCCATCCACACGTCCGATCAACGAAAAATAGCACCAAAGCCCCAGAATCGCGAACATCAGAATCCATAACAAACGATATTCCCAAACGCGATCGCGACTTCGACGAATCGAGTCCGCCGAGCTTATAGGGGTAATTTCATTTGTAGCTTGCGTCGTCCTTGACATCGTTTGAAGCTATCGATCCCTCGAGCATCGTTTCGCGTTTTAGTATCCATTTGATGGTCTTGGCCAATCCGATGCCTCCCAGCACGCAGATGACCAAAACTGCCGGTTGCCGGTATCGTACCGAACCAATAAAAAAAATATGCAGTAAAGCAAAATAGACACACGGGACCGCGTACAACCAAGAACCTGCCTGATCGCGACATTGCCACATGCCTATCAACGCAAAACACATAATTGCTGTGTAACCAATCGCTTCGAACCACTTGACGTTGCTGTCAATTTCGCGAGCGACCGGGAGCGGTGACCAAGTCTTCGCAAACTTTACCAACCCGAGCCGTGTAGCGTCAGATGAGTTTTCTAAGGCCCAGGAAATAGCAGCATTCCGCAAGCGACGGTCCACCCGCCACTCTAACGTGCTTTCCAGTCGCTTTCCCGCTAGCTCCTCTCGCTGATCTTCGGCTTTCTGCTCAACAATGAAAGCATTTACGAAAGCCATACCCTCATCACTGCTGCCAGACGCGCCGGGGTGCCATCCGTCGTAAAGACTCGCACCGACCTGTAACGTGGTCGGAACAAACTTACCAGTCTCCTGATAGTTTCTGAGCCACCAAGGACTCATGACCATACCTATCCCCAAGCAGAACAAGCCGTACCCAGAAAGCCAATGCAGACTTATTCTAATGGATGGTCGAGGAACCGACCGAAACAGCACGGCAGACAAATAGAGAAAGAGAACTGCAGGCCATAGACTCCAGCTTGGGCGAGCCAAACATGCCAATCCACTGGTCGCTCCGGACAATAGCATCCAAGTCCACGCAATCTCCCAGCGCGCTGCCCTCTTGGCCTGGATCGCCAGTGACGTAAAACCCAAGCTGAGCAAAAGCAAAGGACAAAAGATCGCTTCACTGAGCACGAAGATGCTCATTCCGATTGCGCCTGGATACACGACCGCAAGTACTCCGCTCCAAATCCAGGATACAGCCTTGCCATCCTCCTGGTTCGACCGAAACAAATGATTCGTCAAAAGCATGATGAAAGCAATACACAGCCCGCCCATGGTGGAGCCCGCAACCCTCGCTGCAAAAACTGCATTCCATTTTGTCCCCCCGTCCAAACCCTCCGATGATTTGTCGAGCCAAGTCCAAGGCGACAAGAATATTGGATAGAGGGGTGCACGAAAGACCTTCGAATCCGGGCTGCCATATTGATATGGAAGCCCCGTACCGATTTTTTTTGCAATCACCCAATACGTATCGCTGTCACCAAATCGGAACTGCGATTCACCCTCGATAGAGTTTTGCCAAACGAATGCTGCCAAGACACGGATTGCAAAACCCATGGCGACAAGAGCCACGAAAAGCGTGACACGCGTTTTCCAATACATAGCGTATCCCGTCAAGGCAAGACTTGGATCTTGAGGTCTGGAAGTAACCGAAGGACGCTCAAGATCTCCGGGTATGGATTGTCTTTATCAAAATAGGATTCTCGGATTTTGATCCTATCAATTGATGTCGGAAATGCATCCTCGGTCGAATCCATAGGTACCCATCGGGCACCATCAAGAATCTCGATCCATACATGAAACTTCATGGCTGGCATCTCAATGGAGCGATTGTAGATGACTCCCAAAGCAATTCTTGTCGGAATTTCCAGCGAGCGGCAAACCGATGCAAACAGGCACGCATGTTCAATGCAATTCGCTTGCTTGGTCGTCAACGTGTTGGATACTGTACCGATTTGCTTGTCGAATTCTCTCAGTTGGATTCGTTTTTGCAATTCGCGTTGGCATGCATAAGCCTTCTCTGTATTCGAAGCGGTCTCCGGAGAAATAGATTTGTCGGCTGCAATAAGGCCGGTTGCCAGTTTTTTTATTTGCGGCAAATCGACTGGAACAAACGACGAAGCTTTTAGTGCAGCCGGGTCGGTTTTCGATTCGATACCATTTTCCAGTTCGGCGTTGAGTTCACGACCATTCTGGTAGACGGTTACCTCAACTGTTCTCGGATCATCTTTCGCTTGAATGCGTTGTCCGACGCGGTCTGTAAACATGCGATAGGGCTCGTCGACACGATGGGAAAAGCGATAACCGATAGAAGTTAGGTCTTCAGAATTGGTCGACAGTCGCTCCACTGGGCCGCCTAGCGGAATCAAAGCAGCTTCTGCGGATTGGAGTTCTAAACTCGATTCAACTAACTTCGCTTGGATCGGGTCTGCGCGAAAGGCAAGAATGTCATTTGCTTGAACAAAGGACTTGTGCCCCTCTCCTTTTTCATCGACCCATAGAAGTGACTGCGAAATGTTCTCTCCGACGGATGCTAAGTTTCGCACCTCAAGTAATTTAAGCAATTCTCTTGCACCACCCGAAAAGGTCGGAGTTATAATAAAGTCGCTCGCCTCCAATCGACCATCGACCACTTTCTTTAGTATTGGGTCGAAGTATTTCAGCTTCCTCGTCTCCTTGGGTTGCAAGGGGCTTCTCAGCATGGATTGCTCCACTGCGAAGGGTCCTCGGTAGTCCTTGCGAAACTCTAACGTCAAGTTGAATGGCTGGTCATTTTCCGAACCCGTCAGGGTCAACTGTTCTTTTTTAACTTCTCCTTTGTACGATTGCTTCCTGGCTCCAATCTCCAACGAGAACTCGATCGTTATGAGTTCGCCGGTGTCGCGTTCGATGGTCTTTACTATTACATGTTGTTCGATGGGGGCGCCCTTCTTGGAAACACGTATGCGGCTCTCTGCCTCTTGGCTTAAGTAATCTTTCCCCCGCGACGAAGCGGCACTGGTTCGACGCATAAAACCGACGGCTGTATTACCAATGTATTGAACTTCCCAATATTCTCGAGGTAACGCATCGTTGCCAATCCACTTTTTTCCAGGAACATCGACCGTCGTTTTCGGCTTGATTGCGATAGTCGATTGCACGTTCGCTTCGCCTGACACTTTGGAAGAGGTCGAAGCAGCCTTTTCATCCGTTTTATCATCCGATGCTTTGGCGGCATTTTCTAGGATCGAGAGGTCGGCGGTTTCCGTCGGTTTGGGCTTGGGAGTCTTTACACCAATTTCCTGAAGAATCCTGTCTGTCGCAGCCTCTTTCTCAGTCTGGGTTTGCGGGTTGCAGCCCGCAAAACAAAGGAGGACAGGAAATACGACGAGAAAATAACTGAAGATTCGAATTGTCATGAGTGAGTTGGTTGAGTGGTTGCCGGTCAGTCTAAACCCATCGTAATCCATTTTTCAATAACCTCGATCCTCGGTGCCGAGAGTTTTCAGGTTGTAACGATTGTAGCGGCGAAAAAACAACAAGAAATAGTTTGAAATCAGGTGGCTCGTATAAGAGGTGACCTAACCTTGGTTGTTCCTCAAGACTACTTGCGGGGACGAATCCCCTTTCGTTTTGTTTCGACCGTAACCCTCTACCCTAGAAAAAGCCACAGCGATTCCTATGGGCAAAGCTCCCAAATTCCCATCCAGCAAACCCGCACCAACGCCAGAGACGAGCACACGCTCCAATCCGACGTCCAGTTTCCGAACGTTGGAAGGTGACGACCTAGAAGCGCACATGGGCGTATTCCGCTATGGAACCTTCGACTTAACCGATGCGATTCGGCCGTCGTACGACTTACAAGTTGTGCCTCGCCAGGGGTTTCGTCATGACTCCTATACAGATCCGAAAACGAACACGGTCGTTCCTGTGATCATGGCGGCGGCGTCCCGTGAAAGACTCTTTGACTTGTTTATGGACCTGATCGATTGCCTCGGAAACGAAGTTGACTTGGTCCTCGAAACGAGTCACAGCGGCGATTCCGCCGAACACGAAGACCTGTATCGCGAACACATTGATGTCCCTGTGCTTAAGAGCGTTCTGTACGATTTCGAAGAGATGCTCCTCAACGACGGTTGCACCGGCGTCGCAGTCCTCAACCCCCGCAAACAGCAGGAAATTCAGTTTGATGAACACAAACTGCTGATCTGCTACGGTTCGTCACTGGAGTCCTTCGAACGCGTGCTAATCCGTCACGATGTCTACCCGGACGAGCAGATTCGATTCATCACCGAGGCTGAACACGTCCACAGTAGCACCGATATACTCGCACGTGAGTTTTCCAAACTCCAATCAAGACTAGGTATGGATACCGATTACGAAAACGACGGCGACTTGTCGTTCGAATGCTAAG
>Ga0163144_10011858_pt1 | contig 18408 bp, 12 predicted proteins | sample OliLak19BULKMAT1_FD_123175 | JGI IMG/M metagenome (GOLD analysis project Ga0163144, IMG submission 123175) | Freshwater microbial mat bacterial communities from Lake Vanda, McMurdo Dry Valleys, Antarctica - Oligotrophic Lake LV.19.BULKMAT1 | ecosystem: Environmental > Aquatic > Freshwater >... | reverse complement strand
CCAAACGCGATGGTGGTTGCGCCGGGCACTTCGTGCCGCCATCAGTTGCACGACGCGGCGGGGCGGAAGGCGGTGCATCCGATGGAGATTCTGGCGGGGGCATTGGCGCCCCAGCGCTCGGCGAAAGTCTAAGTGAGGCAAGCGGCGCGTGAAGTATCAGTTGTGCGCCTTGAACAATGCGCTCTCATCGCCTGGAAGGAGTTTTCCTATCTGGTTGTGGTGGGGGGTTCCCGGCAAGCGGACATGCTCATCACACGATGGAACCGGTGCCAGCGGGGCATCGTAAAGTCTAGGGAAGCGTTGGTCTCAGAGCAGTTTCGGTTGGCGGGTGCGGACCCATGCGGCGATGGGTTGTTGTCGCTTTACGCGCCCGTGCGCGAATAAGAAGTTGTTGCCACGGTTGCTGCGTACATGAGCCGCGATTCACAGGCGTTTCACGAGCGTTTCACCGTTTCTCCAGATACTTGCACCATGAGTGTGTCCAATACAAAACAGGCAGAAGCCCTCGCCGACCTGATCGACGGCATTTCGGTCGCGCGGTTGACGACGCTCACAATCCACGGCTTCCTGCACAGCCGTCCGATGTACACCCATCACGCGACGGCGAATGGGGAAATCTGGTTTTTCACCGACACCGAATCCACCAAGGTCGCCGACATCGCAGCGGACCCGCGGGTGATGCTGACGTACGACAATCACGCCCGCGGCAGATACATCACGGTGTGGGGCACGGCCTCGGTGTTGCACGACCCGGACAAAGCACGCGAACTGTGGAACATGCACGCGCGGGCGAGTTGGCCCGCCGGGCCCGATGATCCTTCGCTCGCGCTGATCCGAGTGAATCCTGAATCGGCGGAGTTCTGGGATGGTCCATCACAGGCGGCGTATGCCCTGAGTCTGCTCAAGGCCGTCATCACCGGCGATGCCATTTCAGCCAAGAGCAACAATCAAATGATGACGCTTGACTAACGCAGCGCGGCGTCTTGGGTTGGCATTGGAGGCGGCGGACGAGTAATGAGTCTTACGTGTGTGTTGAGAATCCGGAGAGTGTGCGTGGGGTGGGTGGGGGAGAGGAAAAGAGCGAATGAAGATGTCCTTTGAGTTGCTTGAATCTCGCACGCTGCTGAGCAGTGCGTTCGTTACCGTTACCGACATTCCTCGGCTTGGGGACTTTGTCGCCGCCGACTTTGATGGCGATGGCGACATCGACCTCGCGGGCGGGCCGGACCAGACGGGCTCGACGACTGCGTTTGATGTGGGAGTCTACCTCAATCAAGGCAACGGCACTTTCACACTGGGCGCGAACTATGACAACGTCCCTCAGGCGCCGGGCTTTCCGCCCGCGCCGGCCGCCGCGGCGGACTTCGATGGGGATGGAGACGTTGATCTGATTCACTTCGGGCGGTTCTTCCGCAACAACGGGAACGCGACATTCGCCCCGGCTGAGAACATCGCGGGGTTGACGGGGGCGACGCCTCCCAGGGCGCTCAACTACGACAGCGATGGCAGGGCCGATGTAGCCGTGATCGACCTGACCGGCACGTTCAAAATCCTTCTGGGCGGCGGCGCAAACTTCGCGGAGGTAGCGACGAACATCACAGGGCTGTCGTTCTTCGCACCGGTTTTTACGGGAGACATCAACGGTGATGGCGACGATGACGTCGTGGCGTACAACATCGATACCGCCGAAGTGCGGGTAATTCAAAAGATCGCTCCCGCCATCTGGGCGGTGACAAGCATCACCTTGGGCAACAAGGGGCTTGCGGTTGCGGACGCGGACAACGACGGGCGGCTCGACCTTATTTCGGTCAACGCACAAGGCGCGATCATCGTCGCCGCGCAGGCTTCGGATGGCACGTTCGGCGTTCCGCAAGTTACGGCCGGGGGGCCGGGGGTGTTCGTGTATACGGGGCTGGTTGACGCGGCGGACTTTGATGGTGATGGGCGCGCGGACCTCGTGGTTTCATCCACGCAGGGCGGGGTCGATACATATGTCATTGCCTGGAACCCGCTCGGTTCCCCATTCGGTGTGCGGTCGAACGCCATCGCCACCGACGATAGCACGCGGGATGTCTTCGGCTTCAGGCACGCCAACATCGTCGGCGATTCCAAGCCGGAGGTGCTTTTCAGCGATGTGCATTTCACGCCGACCGAATCCGCATACGTGCGGACGCGACGGCTCGCGTCCGGGCCTGCAATCGCGGCGTTCCAGGGACCCACCGGCCCGCTTGCGCCCGGCACGCACCTCATCTTCACCGCCACGGGCGTCACTCCCACGCAGTTCACCTCCGGCACGGTTACGGCGGTCGAGGTCTTCCGCGACACCAACGGCAACGGAGTCTATGACAGCGGCGTGGACCTTCTTTTCGCGACCCTGACCAACAACAACGGCACATGGCAGTCCGACACCGTGCTTGTGGATGGGGCTTTGCCCGCGGGCGCGAACAAGTTCTTCGCGGTCGCGCGGGATTCGTTCACCACCAGCGATGCCGTCGCCTTCGATGTCGCCGTCTGGACGCGGTCCTACTACGCCGAGGGATGGCGCAATGACGCCTCAGTCAATGAGTATCTGCCGCTGGTCAACCCCAACGACGTCACCGTGAGTTACCGCGTCATCGCTCGCTACGAAACGGGCGTGCGCGATCAGGTGATCGCTAGCGGCGACATCCCCGCCCGCAGCCGCGGCGGGATCACCATTTCGGAGCGGGGCTTTGCCAACCTCGCGCTGGTGCGTGCCAACGTTGGCTACGCCTTGGAAGTCCAGTCGTCGCTCGCCATCGGCGCGATGCTCAGCCACTACGACAACTTCGGCATCAATCCCCAGGATGCGACCGCCACGGGCGAGGCGCTCACGACCCTGGCATCGACCGTGTGGAATTTCGCTGACCTTTCCACATCTCGCTTTGATTACCTGCTCTTTTACAACCCCTACGAAAACGACATCACGGTCACCACCACGTTCTTCCTCCCCGGCGGCGGGAGCACGGACGTGGCGTTTACGCTCGCGGGCTTCCGCCGCGGCGGCCTCTCGCTCCGCGACCTCCCGCAACTTGCGCCTGTTTCCGCCTTCGCGGCCAAGGTGGTGGCGACGGGCGCTGTCGTCGCCTCTCAAACCAGTTACGCGCCGGCGACCGGCGAGGGGTTCACGGCCCTCGGCCAGATCGGCCACGCGAACGCGGCCGAAGCGCATTCGTTCGTCATCACCGGCCTTGAGCATCGCACGGGGGTTTCCAATGTCATCAGCATGTTCAACCCCGGCCTCACGCCGCTGCAAGTCACGGTGGACTTCACGTTTGATAACGGTGCGCCCGTGCAGCACTCACTCACCATCGCCCCCAAGGATCGGGCCAGCCTCAATACAGGTTTGTTCGCAACCGCCGGCGCAGGCTTCGTTACCGCCCGCCTCAACGCGACTGCGGAGTTCTTCGCCCAGGCCCAGACGAGCGATGTTGCACGCACGGATTCCACTTCGACGACCGCCGGTGTGTACGCCGCGGATGGGTGGCTCTTCGCGGATGCGTTCCTTGACCGCACGCTCGCGGGCACGCAGTTCTTTGAGACTCTTTCGGTCTACAACCCCAATGCAACGGACACGACGATCATGGTGAAGTCGCTCTTTTCCGATGGCACAAGCGTTGACCGCACCGTGACGATTGGGGCGGGTCGCACCGCCTCGCTTTTGGTGCATAACGATACCTCCATCACGGCCCGTGCCCCCGCGACCTGGTTCTCGATCAGCGTGACCGGCACGCAGCGGACGGTCGCGACGTTTACGCACTGGGATCTTTTGCAGGGCGGCGGATGGACGACGCAGGGAACGCCCGTGGGAACGGTCATGAATCTGCAGGGGGCGATTATTACTAACTGAGAACGAGATAGCCAAGTCCGTTTCCGACTCTAGAACGCGGAATGGCGCGTTCAAGGCACACAGCGCCCCGGCCGTAACTCGGTGGGGATAAAATTTTGTAAAATAAATTTTTCAGCCCTATAAACACAGCCTCAAACGCATGTTGTCGTTCGGAAATAACCTCAAAAAGGCACACACAAAAGCGCCGCGCGGGGGGATATATGGAGGACTCAAATTATGCGACTACTTCCAACCATCATGCCTTCGCTCAAGCAGAATACCCATCCCTCCTCCTCACGTCCTTCCCGTTACGGCCCCTTCCTCATTCAAGGCCGTAGAGTTGTGCGCGCAAAAACATGTTCTTGTGGCCTTCAGGCCGCAGCCGCCACGCAATCACCGCCAACGTCCGGATAACTACCGAACAGCGAGAAAAAGCGCGAAACCATGAACACATAAATTGCGCAGCCCTCAAAAACGAGCCATAAAACCCTTGAAAACAGCCACTTACAAAACCACCCCCCGTGTATTTTATGTGTTCAAAGTCAAAAGCGCCTTTGAACATATGAAATGCGCGCCACACAGTCGATGTCACAAACGGCTGCAAAACAGCCTCTTTGGCGCAGTCCGGGCGCGCACTTCATGTGTTCACCTTCTCCCTCGCAAGCGTGAGCAGATAAACACTTGTCGTGCCGCGTGCAAACCCGCCGGCAACGAGGCTCGTCTGCATGACTCCGCCTCAAACACACCGGCTCCAACGCTGCCCACGATCGGCTCGACCAGAACCGATGGAAGGTGGTCAAATCAGGCGCGCAACGGTGAGCATCTTCGAAATGCGCCGTCGCCCAACTGTCCCGACGCGCTCTGCTTCACATCCGCGACAAACCCGGACCACATTCTCTTCAATCTCAAATCTTACGGAGCGAACATCAGTATGAGAACCTTTTTAAGTGAGGTTCATACGCAAGTCATGCTGAGCAGTGATACTTGGCGAGTGCCCCAAACGGGCCACTCGCGGAATCTCGCGGGTGATGTCTTCGACCGATTCCTATCTCCGTCTTTTGGAAGAAACTACCATGCGAAACCTCCGTGAACTCCACGCCGCGAACGCCTTCATGCGTCTGGAAGACCGCACCCTCGCGAGCATTTCCTATGGGGTGTCATTTGCGTATGGAGGTGTAGGCCCCGCCTTGGCGGTCGCGGACTTCGATCGTGATGGCGACCGGGATGTGATCGCAAGCCCATCTGTTTCGGATGGGAACGCCGCGGCCTTTCGAATGTGGCACAACGATGGCAACGGAGCGCTCATTCTCGATGGGGGCGTTGCCCCGCCGCCAAACTCAAGCCCAGCCACGTCGATTGTCGCCGCGGATTTCGATAACGACATGGACATCGACCTGGTTGTTTCGGGGCTGACCGCCGATGGGCTGTACGTGTATTACAACAACGGAAGCGGCGCCTTCAGCGCGGGCCAGTTGATCGGGGGGACGGCCAACGTTTTGGGCGTGACGGCGATCGATGTCAACGCTGATGGCCGTTCCGACCTGATCGCCACGACTTCCGATAGCCGGGTGAAGAGCTTCCTCAGCACCGGGCCTTCATTCACGCAGGTCGGCGATATCGCCATGCCGTGGGTCGGCGGGGCGGGCCAACTGATTCGTTCGGCGGACATGAACGGCGATAGGCGGCTGGATTTCGTGGTGACCGCCGTAACTCCCCCCGGCCCGGCCCAGGTTTGGCTGGGCAACGCCCTTGGAGGGCTTGATCTCTCCGCGACTGTCCAGATGTACCATCCCATCGCCAGCGATCTCAATGGTGATGGCCGCCTTGACCTGGTGGGCGGCTCGGACGCGACCATCGCGGTCGCGCTGGGCCGAGGCGATGGCACCTTTGAAAGCCCCTTCAGCATCGGAAGCACTTTTTCCGATGCGGGTCCGGTTGAGGTGACATACGCATTCGATGCCGACAACGCCGATGGTCCCGATCTGTTGATCACTGAAAACCGCGTGAACGGGACGGGCACGCAGACTGTCACTCGCCTTTGGCTCAATGACGGTTCGGATCGCTTTCCGCAAGCCGGACCAAACATGCCCTCGATTACGGCCGTTGCCAACCTGGGTGGCGATGCGCGGCCCGAAGTGCTGCGTGTGGAAGAAGTTTCGCCCGGGGCATCAACTCCCACCCGGCTGCGCGTGCTCTTCGCGGGCGCCGGCCCCTCGGTTGGATCGGTTACGCTTCCATCCGAGCAAATGTTGCCGGGGCGCACGTACACCGTTGACATTAATAACGTCCTCTTCAGCGCCGGCGCAACGCCGGGCACCGGGCATGTGCGCCTCTATGCCGACAGCGCGGGCAACGGCGCGCCGGGAAATGGTGTGTTCAATGAAGGTGTGGATGTTCTCCTCTCCGAAGCGGTGCTGGTGGGGGGGGGAAACTTGCAGTGGCGGGCGACATTCAGGCTCGCCGATGGCCAGGTCAGCCCCGGCATCCGCAGGTTCTTCGCCGTCGCCTCCGATGACCTTTCCGCGTCTACCCCCGGCACGCAGGATGGCGAAGTCTGGACCCGCATCTTCTTCCCCGAGGGGTTCCGAAACGATGCTTCGGTCAACGAATACGTCTCCATCGGCAATGCCAACACGACCGCCACCACGTATCGCGTCGTCGCCCATTACGAAACCGGCGAGCGCGATCAGACCGTAACTTCAGGCTCCATCCCCGCCACTTCCCGCGGCGGATTCACCACCGTCGAGCACGGCAGCGTCAACATTCTTCGGTCCAACGTCGGCTACTCACTGGAACTGCTCTCCAACGCCCCGCTCGCCGCGACCTTCGCCCACTACGACAACTTCGGCGTTACACCCCAGGCCAGCACAGCCACCGGCGAGGAGTTTTCCAGCACCACCTCGGCCCAGTGGGGCTTCGCCGACCTTTCGACCCGCACGTTCGATTACCTGCTCTACTTCAACCCCACCGATGCCGACATCACCGCGACGGTGACGTTCTACAACGATATCGGCGGTTCGTTCGCCGTGCCCGTGACGATCCCGGCGCTTCGCCGCGGCGGGCTCTCGCTGCGGGATATTCCGCAGTTGGCGGCGAACACTTCCTTCTCGGCGTACATGACCAGTGATTTGCCGATCATGGCTTCGATGACCCGCTACGACCCTGCGGCGGGCGCCGGGTTTGCGGCGTTGGGCTTCCCGACGGCCGCGGATCCCGCGTCGTCGGTGGCGAGTTCGATCCCGGGGCTGGATGTGCGTACGCCTTCGGCGACATCGATCCGGCTCTTCAACCCCAACGGCTCGACGAACAGTGTCACGGTGATCTGGCGATTCGATACCGGCCTGCCCGAAGTGTCGAGAACTTTCGCGGTGCAGCCCTTCGCCACCATGACGGTGACGGCCGCGGATGTGACGCCGGTGGGGGCCACGACCGCGTCGGTTCGCATCCGCAGCGACCTTAAGTGCATCGCGAATGCTTCATCCGCAGATGCCGCACGTTCGGATTCAATCAGCGCATCGCCCTCGATTACCGCCGCGACGGCGTGGGGAATCGGCGATGCGTTCATGTCAACTGCGGGCGCGGGCGCGACCTTGTTTGAGAACCTCTCGATCTACAACGATTCGGATACGCTTGCGGCGCAGGTGCAGGTGCGGTACCTCTTCACCAACGGCACGTTCGCGGACCGCACGCTGACAGTGAGCGCGCGCGGCACGACAACCCTGCGAATGGAGCAGGAGACCGCCATCCAGAACCACGCCGCGAATACATGGTTTTCGATTGTTGTTACCAGCACGATCGGCATCTTCGTGAACTTCACTCACTGGGATCTGGCGCAGGGCGGCGGATGGTCGAGCAACGGAACGCCCCTGCCCGGCGCGTTTGTACCCGGCCCGTAGTTGCACCCGATTCACTGCCCGGAAAGGGCGGTGCCAAGGCGTATGCTTGCGTTCATGCTTGCGATGTCGGAAATGTCCTTCAGTTTTTCTCGTGCTCGACCGGTGCTTCGCGTGCTGACTCACGCCTTTGCTCCCGGCGCTGTCACTGGAATTCTCGGCCCCAACGGCGCGGGAAAGTCAACGCTCCTCCGCCTGTTGCTCGGAGTGATTCGCCCCACAACGGGACGAATCCTGCTGAATGGAAAGGACCTGAGTTGCGTGCCCGCTCGCCGGCGCGCCGCGGCGCTCGGATACATCCCGCAGCACAGCGAACTGGCCTTTGCGTTCACGGTGGCGCAGGTGGTGGGCCTGGGCCGCTTCGGAGTTGAAGAGGTCGGTTTGGCGGACGCGACCAACGCGGTGCTTGATCGCGTCGGTCTGCTCGATCGCAAGTCGGAGCCTTTCGGCATTCTCAGCGCGGGCCAGCAGCAGCGCGTGACGCTGGCGCGGGTCTTGGCGCAGTTGCATGGAAGAGACCCGCATCGGAGCGTTATTCTCGCCGATGAGCCGGTTTCCGCGATGGACCCCAAGCACGCCCTGACGGCGCTGCGACTGCTGCGCGAGGAGGCCGAGCGCGGCGCGACTGTTATCGTGGTGCTTCACGACAGTCACCTGACATCGGCATTCACACAGCACGCATTGCTTCTCGGGAGCGATGGGACTATCGCCGCGGCGGGGCCGACAGGGGACATTGTCACACCGGCAAACCTTGGTGCGGTGTTCGGCGTGGGCTTTTCCCAGTTCGCCGATCCATCGGGCCGGCGGAGCGTGCTGGTTAATGCTTAATGAGCTGAATGAACTGGCTAAGACGGACAAAGAAAATGGCACGAAGGTGATTCGAGCCGTTCAGGGTTACGTGTTTGCAAAACTGAAAGGAAGTTACTCCCCATCCTTTTCGGATTGTCGGCGTGCCATCGCCGTTGCGGAAATATCGAACTGCAGCCGCTCCTGATTCACGTAGATGATGGGGTAGTTGGCGTCGATCCGCTTGGTGTCTTTGACCAGTTGGCGGATGTGCTCCATCTTTTGCGCGGTGGAGATTTCCCCTAGACTGGGCTTCTTCGGGCGGCCGCCCCACACCACCCGCGTGCTGTTGTCTGTCACGAGCACCAGGGTTCCTTTATTCGAGTACTGCGAAGCATCGACACCTTTGACCTGTTTGCTCCACGGCTCTTTGGCGATGCGTTCGAGCAGTTCGAGGCTCGCGGCCATGTCTTCGCCGGCCCAGGGCTTGGCGTAGTCGCGCTCGCCGGCCCTGTCGCGCGGCGGGCCAACGGCGGGGTCAAAGACCCACGTCGTGGTCTCAACGCCGGGCGGCATGGGCGTGCCATCCCACGAAACCAGGTAGTTCTGGTCTCGAAAGCGGACATTGGCCGCGGGAACCCGCCACGCGCCATTCACTTCGATCACGCCGCCGGGTTTGCGCGTGACCTTTGGGGCGGATGCGAACCAGCCCGATTGCTCCATCGCCGCGGCGATCTGTGAGAGTTGCGTGGGCTCGAGAATATCCGAAGACTCCCCCGCGGCGTCTTTGGCGAGGGCCAAGAGTTGCTCCTTGCAGGCTTGGGGCAGCCAGGTGCCCCCGCCATTGGCCGCGGGCCAGGAGAATCGGATCTGAAGTGCGCCGCGATCAAGTACCATCGCGGTGCGGTTCTGCAAGGGGCGAACCCCGAAGACCGCGCCGGCGACGGCTCCCCCGACTAAGAGGGTGATCGAGATCGCGGAAAAGTAAGCCTTCGCCACGACGAACCTGGAGTTGCGCTTGGGGTTTTCGATTTTCTTTGCCATACCTGGTGTCGCCCGTCCTGTGCGTGAGGTGGTGGTCGCTAAAGTGACTGTTCGCGTGCGGCGGATCCGTGCCGCGTGAGTGGGAATGGTAGGGCGGATTCCCGAGCATGGGCCGGTAATTCCACCGCCGACGCGCAGTTCGTGCGCAGGTTTTCAACCCCCCATCCATCTTCGGGTGGCGCTTTGCTGCGATGACGGGGTGACTTATTGGACGGGTCAGTGGAAGCGCACAACATGCCGCGCATTTTTGACCGTTGAGCGCGCCTGCACCCGATGGGTGGTTTGTACGCCTGTGCAATCAATGGACACGGCGGGAAGGGCAGTAACACCTGCGTGTGGGGTTCATGCGATGATCTTCCATCGCACGGGCTTGGGGCGACGAAGAGTTACGCAGTGTTGGATTTATGGAGCAGCGGACCGCTATGGCAGATGCACACGTGAGCAACGATTCAGAGACGAGCGAAACGCCCGATGCGCAAGGAGCGCTCGAGCAGGTCTCTGGTGATCTCTCGCAGCTGGCCGATGAGGCAGCGGCGGCGGCTCGTTCATCCGCGCAGCCCAACCAGCCCGCGGCCCTGAACCTACCAAGGTTTGATGTCAGTCTTTCGCCCAAGCAGAGCCGGGCGATCGAGTTGCTCGCGGATGTGAACCTGAATGTCAAGATCGAACTGGGTCGCACGCGGCTGCTCGTTGAAGATGTGCTGAAACTTTCCGAGGGCGCTGTCGTTGAACTGGACAAACTCGCGGGCGATCCGGTCGATGTCTATGTGAACGATCGGCATGTCGCGCGGGGGGAGGTGCTGGTGCTGAACGACAACTTTTGCGTGCGGATCAACGAAATTCTCGCAGCGACGGTTGAGGCTTCGCCGAAGTCCTCATCCGCATGATCTCTCGAAACGTGAACTGAGTCCCAACCCTATCCCCCCCACCACACCGCGGCGGAGCCGCGGCACGTTCCCAGGAGCGTGAAACACTGCCAGGATGGCAACATGCACAGCGATTTCGATAGTCAGGCTTTCAGTTGTGAGCGATCCATCCGCGGGGGGGGAGTTGCTGTCGGAGCGTTCGGCAGGACACGGTGGGGACAACCGTGCCACGCAGAACGGTCCCACTCACAAACGTGCCATCCAATGATGGGGGTGATCGCGCTGCTGGCCGTGATGGTGCTCGCGGTTCCGTCATCTGGCAACGGCGGCCCGGACATCGGTGAAGAAACTGCGGTTGCTCCGGTTCAAGCGAAAGTGGCGCCGCCTCCGGTCGTCCCCCCCGCCTCCGCGGCCCCCCCGGTTCCTGCACTACCTGCAAAGACGGACCACGAGTCCGTCGATTCCAAGCGCCCCCTCGGCCCCGCGCCGAAGTCCGCCGCGGTTCCGAGCAAAGATCAACTGGCACTTCCCTCATCCTCATCGACCGCCGCCGGTTTCGGGGGTTGGATGCGGACAGGCGGCGTGCTCGCGATTGTGGTCGTTCTGATTCTCCTTATCGGAAAAGTGGTAAAGAAGTTCACTCCCTCGTTCGGGCTTATGGGAGCACTCGGCCCCAAGGGCCGCGCGCCTTCGGGCGTGCTTGAAGTGCTTGCACGGTACCCCGCTGGCCGCGGAAGCATGTTCATCCTGCTCAAACTGGATCGGCGGGTGCTGCTCGTGAGTCAAAGTTCGGGCCGCGGCGGAACCAGTGTGCAAACACTCACGGAACTCACGGATGAGACGGAAGTTGCTTCGATCCTTGCGAAGGTCGGGGCGCTGTCGGGTGAGAGTCCCAGCCGACTGTTCAAGTCCGTGCTTGGCCGCGCTGATGGCGGTTGCGAGCCGATCGCGGCGACGCCCACCCCCATCACCCCCATCACCCCCATCACCCCCATCACCCCCATCACCCCGATCAGCCCGATTCGCCCGATTCGCCCGATTCGCCCGATTTGCCCGATCACTGCCGCCAGTACACCCGCATCCATGCGAAGCCGGGAGGCCGTTAAAGCATCACCATTTCAAGGGCCGCTCGCGGCGTCGATTCCAAGGCCGACAATGACGGATGGGGCAACGGCGGCGACAAACCTGCGTGCGCGCCTTTCAGCGATGAAAGCCAGCGCGATGCCCGTTTCTGAAACTGCAAGCGGAGACTCAATGCGAATCGGAATGCGCAGCCGGGGGATCGCGGCATGAAGAACATTCTTTGCAGAATCATCCTCGCGGTGCTGATGTTCGCCTGGGCTCCTGCCGCGCTCGGGGCGGGGGGGCCAAGCATCGACGACGCCGCATCCCTCCCTCTTTCCCAGCCCCCGGCTGCTTCGCCGCTCGCCGTGCAAGATCCGGCATCGCTGATGTCTGCCGGCGCATCGGTGATGAATCCACTGGTGATGCTTGAGAGCGCCGGGCAAGCGATCTCTCGCCAGCAATCACCCGGCGGGGACAAGGGCGGCGCGAGCGGACAGCAAAGCGGCGGACTGTCCACCGCGCTCAACATCATGATCGTGCTCACGGTCATGAGCCTGGCCCCTTCGATCCTGCTGATGACGACGTGCTTCATGCGGATTCTGATTGTGCTGGGGATGCTCAAGCAGGCGATGGGCACCTCGACGGTTCCCCCGCCGCAGGTGGTGACGGCGTTGACGCTCTTTATGACCCTGATGGCGATGGCTCCGACCATCGACCGCATCAATACCGAGGCGGTGACACCCTACCGCGCGGGGCTCATCCGGGATTACGACACGCTGTGGGAAAAGTCCAAGCAGCCCATGCGGGATTTCATGTTCGACCAGATCGAAGCCTCGGGAAACTGGTCGAGCGTCTACATGATCCTCGAACGCCGCGGCGTGGACACGAGCGAGCCGGATAAACTCACCCGCGAAAGTGTTGACATGATGACGCTGATTCCGGCGTACATGCTCAGCGAACTGAAGGTCGCGTTCATGATGGGGTTCAAGGTGTATCTGCCTTTCCTAGTGATCGACATGGTGGTGAGCACGATGCTTGTTTCGATGGGCATGATGATGCTGCCGCCGGTGATGGTCTCGCTTCCGTTTAAGTTGCTTCTGTTCGTGATGGTGGATGGGTGGGCGCTGGTGGTGGGGGGGTTGATGAAGAGCGTTGCACCGCACGCGACGGCGATGGCGGAGTGTGTCGTGCCGTGGGTGGTTACGTAGCGGGGCGTAGCAAGGCCGAAGCGCGAACGTAGAGGTCGCGGAGAGGGGAGAGGAACGCGGAGGGGATAAGTGGAGAGAAGCGAAGAAATGCGCAGTTTCAGATTTCAGAGTTCAGAGAAGACAAGAGAAAAGAAGTAGAGACGGGGGAAGTCACGCTCCCTTCAAAGATCAGCGCTTTTCGCCTTGAACTACACGCTCTTATGGCCCGGAAGGGCGATGCCACGGGATACCAATGCTTTACGACGATTCGACAGTTGAAATGGTCCGCAACGCACTGCTCATCACGCTCAAGGTTGGCGCGCCCATTCTGGTCGCGGGGATGGTCGTGGGGCTGTTCATCAGTCTCTTCCAATCCATTACTTCGATCCAGGACCAGACTCTGGCCACGGTTCCAAAGATCGTGGTGATGGTGCTCGCGACGGTAGCCCTTCTGCCGTGGCTGGTGCAACGTTTGATGGAGTACGCATCGGAGTTGCTGAGAATCGTGTAGGCGCGTGCCGATGGAACAGACCAATCCCGCCATCATCGCTCTTCTCTCGCAGGTGGTTCCTTTCCTGCTTGTGGCCTTCCGTCTGGCGGGGGTCTTTCTGCTCGCGCCGGTGCTGAGCGGGTCGATGCTGCCCAATCGGTACAAGGCAATACTCGTGATGCTGCTCGCCGCGGCGGTGTATCCGCTTGTTTCAAAGAGTCTTGTCGGCCCCGTCGTCCTTGACGTGTTTTCACTTGTGCCGATGATTCTTTCCGAAGCCCTGATTGGTTTCGCGATCGGCGCGATCGCCTCGATTCCGCTGCTCGCGCTGGAAATGAGCGGCGTGATCGCGAGCCAGCAGATGGGCCTTGGCCTTGCCCGCGTCTATAACCCCGAGGCGGATATTGACGCCGATGTGCTGGGCCAGATGCTCTATACGATCGCGGCGGGGGCGTTTATTACCTGCGGCGGGGTGGAAACGCTCATGGGGTGCGTGCTGGATTCGTTCACGACCGTTCCCCTCGGTGGTTTCGGTGTTGCTTCAATGCCGCTTGAGCAGTTTGTCGGCGCTCTCTCGACCGGGTTCGAACTCGCGTTGCGAGTTACAACGCCGGTCTCGGGGGCGGTGCTTCTGCTGGTCATCATTCTCGGCGTGATCGGCAAGACCATGCCGCAGATCAACATCATGACCATCGGGTTTACGCTCAAGATTCTTGCCGGGCTTGGGGCACTCATGTTCGCGATGGCCGCGGTGTCGAGCGCGACCGGGGATGAGATGGGGAACATTCTGGGAGAAGTGAAAGCGTGGATTCACGGGCTGATGGGCGCTGGGCAAGCGCACGACGCGGCGGTGGTCGTGGGTGTGTGGGGGGGCAACTGACATGGCCGAGATGGGCGATATGGGCGAGAAGACTGAACCCCCTTCGAGCAAGCGGCTTGAGGAAGCTCGCGAGCGCGGGGAGGTGGCGCGCAGCCAGGATCTCGCCGCGGCGATTGACCTGTTTGGGGCGTTCGTCCTTGTCCTGATCTTCGGGGGCGGGCTTGCGCAGGCGATGTTCATCATGCTGCGGCGGTGCCTTGAGGACCAGTCGCGCGTGGACCTGGAGTCATTGCTGCCGTTGGGGAAGGCGGTACTGATTCAGACCGGCGCGGCGACGCTGCCGATTCTCGGGCTTCTGTGCGTGATCGCCGCGATCGCGCACGTCATGCAGTTCGGTTTGCTCTGGAATGTCGGCGCCTTGCAGCCCCGGTTCGACCGGCTCAACCCCATCAAGGGCTTTGGGAAACTGTTCAGCAAGCAGGGTATGGTGAAGACAACCATTCACTCGGGGAAGCTGATCGTGGTGACGGCGGTGGGATACCTGTATCTGCGTGGATGTGCGCAGAAGATCATTGCAATGCCAATGCTCACCGCGGGCGGCGCTTGGATGCTGATCGGCAAACTGGCGCTGGACCTGGCGATGTGGCTCTTCCTCATCATGCTCGCGATGGGTGCGATTGACTTTATGTTGCAGCGGCGGAGGCACACCCAGAGCCTTCGGATGACCAAGCAAGAGGTGAAGGAAGAGCGGCGGAACATGGACGGCGATCCAAAGGTCAAGGGCCAGCGGATGCGGTTGGCCCGCGAGATCACGCGCCAGCGCATCGGGGCCGCGGTGCCCAAGGCCACTGTCATCGTCACCAACCCCACGCACTTTTCGATTGCCATTCAGTACGACCAGGAGACCATGAAGGCCCCCAAAGTCATCGCCAAGGGGGCGGATGAGATTGCATTTACGATCCGGCACCTCGCCAAGGCCCACGGCGTTCCGATCGTGGAGCGTGCTCCCCTCGCCCGGGCCCTCTATCGACATGTCAACGTCGGCCAGGAAGTGCGGCCGGAGTTCTATGAAGCCGTCGCCGAGGTGCTTGCGTACGTCTACCGGCTGGAGCGCGAAGCCAAGGCCAGAAACACCCCAACCCCCGTCGCCCTGGCCGCGTAACACGTTCTATCGCTTGGTAGTTTCACACTCTCATGGCAGCAACTCCCACCCCCATCATCTCGTCCCCAATGCCCGGAATCCTCCCCGTGTGGGTCTACAAACTCCGCAAGTACCGGGGGTACATCGTGCCCATCGGCGTTGTGGCGATGATGGCGGTGCTGCTTGTGCCCATGCCCCCGTTCGTGATGGATATTCTGATTGCGATGAACATCTCTCTGTCGCTCATCATTTTGATGACCACGATCTACATGGAGCACCCGCTGGATTTCTCGGTGTTCCCTTCGCTGCTGCTGGGCACCACGCTTTTCCGGCTGGTGTTGAACATCGCTTCTACAAGGCTGATTCTTTCCGCGGACGCCGCGACGCCGGAGGAGGCCGCGGGGGTCGCGGGCCACGTCATCATGGCCTTCGGCGACTTCGTCGCGGGCTCTTCGCTGTTCGTGGGCATCGTCATCTTTCTGATTCTCGTGATCGTGCAGTTTATGGTGATTACCAAGGGCGCGACCCGCATCAGTGAAGTTGCCGCGAGGTTTACGCTGGACGCCATGCCCGGCAAGCAGATGGCCATCGACGCGGACCTTGCCGCGGGAACCATCACCGAGCCGCAGGCGCGGGTACGGCGCGAAAAGATTTCGCAGGAGGCGGATTTCTTCGGCGCGATGGATGGCGCCAGCAAGTTTGTCCGCGGCGACGCCATCGCCGGGCTGATTATTACCGTCGTCAACATCATCGGCGGCTTTGGTGTCGGGATCATCCAGCACGGGTGGGACGCGGCCCAGACGGCGGAAGTCTTCACCAAACTTACCATCGGCGATGGCCTGACCTCGCAGATTCCTTCGTTCCTCATCGCGATCGCTTCCGCGCTGATCGTGACGCGCTCGGGGAGCAAGGCCCAGTTGGGGGATGAGTTGGCCGATCAGGTAGGCAGCCAGCCCAAGGGTTTGTACATCACGGCGGGTTTCCTCGCCGTGATGTCGCTCACGCCGCTGCCGACCATTCCGCTTCTGGTGAGCGCCGTGGTCCTCGCTGCGCTTGCGTATGGCATCGATCAAACGCGCAAGCGCACGGCACAGTCCGCGGCGAAAACGCAGTCCGCCGTGGCGAACGCGCTGCCCGAACCTCCGCCGGTTGAAAACCTGCTGAAGGTTGACACGCTCGAACTTGAGGTGGGCTATGGACTGGTTCAACTTGTGGATAAGTCGCAGGGGGGCGACCTGTTGGATCGCATTTCGGCGATCCGTCGTCAACTGGCCGTGGAACTTGGGATGGTGATGCCGCCCGTGCGGATCCGCGACAACGTCCAGCTTGGGTCAAACGAGTACAGGGTCAAGATTCGCGGCCACAGCGTCGCCGGGGGCCAGACCCGGCCCGGCAAACTGCTCGCAATGGATTCGGGCATTTCGACCGGACCCATCGACGGCGACCGAACCCGCGAACCCGCGTTCAACCTGGATGCCTGGTGGATCGACCCGGCCCTGCGCGGGCGGGCTGAGACGCTCAACTACACGGTCGTTGATCCGGTGAGCGTTCTTGCCACGCATCTTACGGAGATTGTCCGCACGCACGCTGATGAACTGCTGACGCGCGATGAGGTGGGCAACCTTCTTGATCAGTTGAAGCAGAAGGCTCCTAAACTCATCGAAGAGACGATTCCCACGATCATCAAGCCGGTCGAGCTTCAGAAGGTGTTGCAGAATCTTCTTAAGGAGCGCGTCAGTATTCGCGATCTCGAAACGATTCTTGAGACCCTTACCGAGTGGGGTGCGAAGACCAAGGATCTCGAGGTGCTTACGGAATATGTGCGCAACTCCCTCCGCCGCGGGATTTGCCAGCAATACGCCTCGCCGGGCGAGAAGGGTGCGCTCAAGTTGGTGTGCGTGACGCTCGACCCGACTTTGGAAGACCAGATCAGCGGCTATATTGATCGGGGTCCCGCGGGGACGACGATCAACATGCCAGCGCGCACCGCCAACCGCATCGCGGATCACATCGTCAAAGCGCTCCAGCCGGTGATCAACGCCGGCCACGCGCCAGTCATCATCGCCTCACCACCGGTTCGCGCGGTGGTGCGGCAGATCGTTGAGCCGCACTTGAGTACGGTTGCGGTCTTGGGCTACAACGAGGTCATCGCGGGAGTCGATGTCGAGTCGATGGGGCTGGTCATGCCGCCGGAAGCGGCGCAGCCCGTCCGCGCGGCGGCATAAGACTGAGATGTGTCTGCCCTCTCTGGGGCAGTGAGCTTCGGGATGACAAAACGTGTGTTGACTGCCCCACTCGCTCACGCTCGGGACCCGTCATCGAGCACAGCGGTCTGTCACAGTCGGGGTTCGCTTGTGCCCAATCGTGCCTTCGACACTCCATCCAAGCACCGAACCCAGCGGAATTGCCGATTGCGCACTTGTCCGGTACATACCCCAGTGTCGGGCCTTTCCGCGGAACGGTTTGCGGAAGTGTGGCACAGGCTGATTGCCGGACAGGCGCGAGCATCACGCGGCGGGCCTGAGTCATAAACGCCTTATCTATAGGAAATCGCATCACTCGATGAGCGCTTCGATGGCCGCGGTTCACATCGTTTGCCCGGGGTGCTGCCGGGCGAAATCACCCTAGCCAAGGCTTTCTAAAAAAATCATCATTTAGGTAGTCAAACCCCATTCGTTTCCACACCCAGCCTCAGTATGTTTTGGTGTCGGAAAGATGAATGCACGGATGCGTTCACTTTCCCGGTCTTCTGCCTTTCTGCGAATCCGCAGTGGCTTGTGAGTTGCGGAGTCTTTGAACCGGGCGTTCGTTCCCGGACTGGAAACGGAATAAACGGATTGATTTTGGTCGCTTTGGGGAGGTTCATTGGTGCCTCGTCCGCGTCGGGACGATAGCGGGACACGAGCGGCTCTGCTCTTGCGGTGTTGGGTTTCATGTCCCGTGTATGTGCCGCTTGGCTGCGGGTTGTGCGAGTTGAGAGTCCGGTGGGACCAATGGACTCGCGGTTCGTGGAACGTACTTTTGTCCGGCGTGTTTGAATCGCGCCGGCTGCCCAGGTGGTGATGCAATCGTGCGGAATCAAGTCAAAGTCATCGCCGCGTCGTTTGCGTTGTGCGCGTTTGCGGTTGCGGTGATGGCGGGCCTTGCGGCGGGCAATCCACCGGGCATGATTCTTCTTCGTGCGTTGCTGGCGATGGTTGTGTGTCACATGATCGGAATCGGCGCGGCGGGATGCATCGGCCGCGTGGTTGAAGAACATGTCGGGTCGT
>Ga0163144_10011857_pt1 | contig 18409 bp, 22 predicted proteins | sample OliLak19BULKMAT1_FD_123175 | JGI IMG/M metagenome (GOLD analysis project Ga0163144, IMG submission 123175) | Freshwater microbial mat bacterial communities from Lake Vanda, McMurdo Dry Valleys, Antarctica - Oligotrophic Lake LV.19.BULKMAT1 | ecosystem: Environmental > Aquatic > Freshwater >... | reverse complement strand
GCGCCGTTCTTCACGGCGAACGGCGCGGTCTCGTTGAGTTGAAGCGGGCGGGGCATGTGGATAGAATTTAAAGAGCGGATTAGATAGGCTTCAGTCTACTTCACAGGAATCAAGGAGTTAAATACTGGATGTCTGAAGACTTTCAAATATAGCTTAAGAACGGTTTCAGTGGTTCTTTTGCAGGAGCATCTTCGGCCGAAGAGGGGTCGGGTACCAGCGACTATCAGCTACCCCCTACGTGCAAAGCTTGAATCCGAAACGAAATCATGCATCCGCAGCCGTCCAAGCGAAGACCCGCCGATGTTCTCGGTCTACGGCTACGTGATCCTCAACGCCTTGGTCAGGGCTCAGGACAAGGCAGGACCGGATCTGCCCAGCGACGGGTTGGCAAAGACCATGGAGGCGCTCACCTTGCCTGCCGACATCTTTGGTGGTCCGGTTCTGAGCTTCGGTCCGACGCGGCATCTCGGCAGCGATCTGGCGCGGCTGTCGCATGTGACCGACGGGCGGTGGCGGGTGATCTCCGAGTGCGACAAACGCTGAAGTGCGTGAACGGGGCGCCTCGGATTCTTTAGTGTGCTCGGCCCTGGGTAGGCCGCATTGCCGATCACCAGGGCGGTCAGGCGTCGGCTCATGCGGTTGCCGCCCGAAACGCTGCCTGGACTGCGCGCACCAGCGAGGGATGGAGCGTCCCGAGTTTGGGCGCCTGACCGTGCGGCGCGGCGGGGGGCACCGAGAACCACTCGGTCGTGTACGGAAGATCGAGGGCTTGTTTCAGGTCGAACTTCGTGTCGTAGCTCAGGCCGGCGGATTCATAGGCAACGGGATTGCGATCGCGGAGGATGGCGAACTCACCGCGATGCAAGGTCGTGGTGCGCTGGCTGGTGCCGTAGGCCACCCGCACCGCGAATTGCGGAGCGTCGTCGTCGAAGACGGCCAGGACGAGAGCCGGTCGCGGTTTGGGACGAGGCGTGATGTGGTCGGGAAAGTGGCACCAGACGATCTCGCCGGCGGTGGGCTCGGCCCACCACTGCGGCGTCATGCGGGCTGGACCTCGAACAGGCTGGACCGCACCGAACGCTTCTTGCCTTGGAGCGCACGTTTCTTGATCTGACGCATCTGCGCTGTAGTCAAAGGACCGTCGTCGGCCTCGTACTGCGGCAGCATCTTGATGGCCATCTCGTGCAGCGCCAGGTGGATGGCCTGGGTCTCGTCGACGCCCATGTGGTCGGCAAGGCGCTTGGCGGTGTCTCGGGTGACCCCGGTCGTGGTGTCTGCGGCGCGATAGCGAAACGCGATCTGGTCGGCAGTGCTGCGGGTGGTCATGGAGGCACCTCGTAATAGTGGATATCTTGAACATATCCAAAGATGCTGGGCATGTCAAGTGGTGGGATCGCGTCGCAGCATTGAAGGGTTCTCCAGATCAGGGTAGCCATACATGGCTACGTCCTTGTCCAACTTGTTGGCCAAAGGCGGCGAAGAATCCATCGGGTCGCATTGTTTGATGACGAGCAGGTGGCCGCTCTCGTCGCACGTCGTGAGGCAGTCCTGGCGGGAGGAGCCGAGCCGTCGTCGGCGAGTTCGCCGCGCCTTTGCAGCAAATGCGCGTTTGTTGACTCTTGCCGCCACCGGAAAGCGCACCGGAGCGAACAGGCCGATCCCCATGTGAGTCACGCATCCGAGCGCGCGTCGCCGCCAGCACGACCGTTGGATGAGAGACCACCCGGGGTCCTTCGCGCTACCCCGAGGTCTTCTGTCGAATTCCAACGACGTTGAGAGCTTGTCCTTTGCTGGTTGCGTCGAGCAGCATGGCCCAGCGCGACAGCGCGTCCTTGCGTTCTTCGAAGTAGTCGTACCGGTTGTAAACGCCCCCAACGTCGCGCATCTTGTGGTTCAGCGCACGCTCAGCCACGAATCGATCGACCCCGAGCGCCGCCATGTGGGTTCGGGCAGTGCGTCTCATGTCGTGGACGGTGAAGTGCTCCACACCGTCCAGCTTCAGTCGGCGCAGTGCGACGTTGAGCGTGTCAGGACTGACGTGCTGAAAGCGGTTCTTTCGAGGTTGACCGTTGTCCAAGTGAATGAGGCGTCGGGCAGGGAATAAATGGTCATTGCCAGACGCGTTGACCCTCAGCTCTTCGAGCCATGCCGCAACTGCCGGTGCCAACGGGATGTCGATGGCGGAGTTCATCTTTGTCCTCGATGGCTGCAGCTTCCAGACTCGCTTCTCCAGGTCGAACTCGGTCCAGCGCGCGGACAACAGCTCCATTTTCCTGACACACAGCGCGAGCAGCAGCCAGACCGGCAGCTCGTTCTGCCGTCCAAAGTTCGGGGTTTCTCGCATGGCCTTGCTCAGTGCGGAAAGTTCGTCCCGGGTGAGCCAGTGCCCGCGTGGCATCTCGGTGCCACCCGCATCCGACAAGTCGAAGCCATCGGCCGGATTCGAGTCGATCCACTTGCGCTTGACAGCAAAGTGAAACATGCGGAAAAGGTAGCGCAACGCGTCATTGGCGACCGTCGGCGCGCCAGCATTGACGATTCGAGTGATCACGCCATCGATGTGAACAGGCCGAACCTCTTCCACCGGGAGGCGCCCGATCACAGGCTTGATGTGCCTGCGGATGACGCGTTCGACGACAAGCGGGTACTTGTACTTCGGGACGATGTCGCGCCCGTACCACGTCGTCGCCAGGCCCGCGACGTCGCGCATGTCGACGGCCTTGAGCTTCTCTCGACGCTTGCTGGCTGCGACGTCCACACCCTGCTGCAGCTGTGCACGGTCGTGACGCGCCAAGTCGCGTGCGTCCTTCAACGAGATGTCGGGATAGCGCCCGATCACTTCTTCCTCGTGCCTTCCGCCGTAGCGGTAGCGGAGGATCCAGGAAGCCTTGCCCAGTTGCGCACCGGCCGCCGTTGCGACGAAGGTGAGTCCGTCACCAACCCCGCGATCCACGGGTCCAGCACTCAGCCAAGCCCTCAAAGTTCTGTCTGTAGCAATCTTCGCAAACCCAGTCATGGCAAGGCCTCCAGCCCGATCTGTGGGGTAAAAAATCGGGCGATCCGCCAGACCTGTGGGGTAAGTGCATTGACCCCACGATTTACCCCACACAGAACATGCGCTTCACTGGGACGGTCTGCTACCTCATGAGATCAAGTTCCATTGCAAATCAACGACTTGGGCGGCGTTTGGGGGTGGCAAGAGCCCCCCTGAAACGTCACTCGATGTTCTGCACCTGCTCGCGCATTTGCTCGATCGCCACCTTCATCTCGACGGCCAGCCCCGTAAGCTCCAGGGCCGCCGACTTCGAGCCCAGGGTGTTGGCCTCGCGCTGCAGCTCTTGGATCAGGAAGTCCAGGCGCTTGCCGACCTCGCCGCCCTTGTTCAGCAAGCGCTCGATCTCGTCGAGGTGGGCCGTGAGGCGGGCCAGTTCTTCGGCGACGTCGATGCGGATCGCGAAAGCGGCGGCCTCGGTCAAGGCGCGCTCCTGGGCGGCCTCGACGCTGATCGACTGCCCGGCGCCGCTGGCCAGCAGCGCTTCTTGCCAGCGCTCCACAAACCGCGCCTGCTGCCGCTGCACAACCGCCGGCAGCAGTGGTTTGGCCTGCGCCGTGAGTGCGCGCAAGTGGGCGATGCGTTCCAGCAACACAGCGGCCAGGCGCTCGCCCTCGCGGCCGCGCGCCTCTCGCAGCCCGGTCACTGCCTCGCGCGCTGCCTGCAATGCCGGCGCCTCGAGGCGCTCCGTCGAGGCGCCGCCACGGCACCAGTTCAGCGCCTCGTTAACAGACAGCGGGGCCGCCTTGGGCAGCCAGCTCAACACCGTGCCCTCGATGCGCGACAAGCGATTGAGCTGGTCGGTGCCCGGTGCCGGCAGGCCGGCATCGGCCTCACGTTGGCAGCTGATGCGCAACTCCACCTTGCCGCGCTTGACGGCTCCGGCCACCAATTCGCGCAAGGCAGGTTCGAGCGCCCTCAACTCGTCGGGCAAACGCAGCGACAGATCGAGAAACCGGCCGTTGACGGAGCGCAGTTCAGCACTCACCGAAGTGCCGGTGGAAGGCGCAGCCGCAGCCCCGCCTTCCCCTTGCCGAGACGCGCCCGCACTGGCGTTGGCGTATCCGGTCATGCTGTAAACTGACATTGAATCACCGAGCCCAAAAGCCAATACTGATTATGTCAAAACCCAAGCCCGCCCCGCTGCCTGCGGGTACCGTGGTGGGCGGCTATCAGATCATCAAGAAGCTGGCGGCGGGGGGCTTCGGGGTTGTTTACCTCGCGGAAGACGAGCAGCGCCACTTGATCGCGCTCAAGGAATACCTGCCCGCGTCGCTGGCTGAGCGCTCGCCAGGTGAATTGACGCCGCGCGTCAAGCCCGACAAGCTGCCGCTGTACCGCCTGGGCCTGAAGAGCTTCTTCGAGGAAGGGCGTTCGCTGGCGCAAATCAGCCACCCGAGCGTCGTCTCGGTGCTGAACTTCTTCCGCGAGAACGAGACCGTTTACATGGTGATGAATTACCTGCAGGGCGACACCCTGCAGGACTTCATCGTCACTGCACGCGACTTGAAGCGCGACAAGGTCTTCCGCGAATCCACCATCCGCAGTCTGTTTGACGAGATCCTGCGCGGCTTGCGCATCGTGCACCAGCACAAGATGCTGCACCTGGACATCAAGCCGGCCAACATCTTCGTCACCAACGAGAACAAGGCGGTGCTGCTCGACTTCGGCGCGGCACGCGAGGTGCTGAGCAAGGAAGGCAACTTCATCCGGCCGATGTACACGCCGGGTTTTGCCGCACCGGAGATGTACCGTCGCGATGGCAGCCTGGGTCCATGGACCGACATCTACGCCATTGGCGGTTGCATCTACGCCTGCATGCAGGGCTATCCGCCGAATGACGCGCCCCAGCGCATCGAAAAGGACCGCCTAGCCTTGTCGCTGTCGCGCCTGCGCAATGTCTACTCCGACAACCTGATCGAAGTCACCGAGTGGTGCATGTCGCTCGATCCCCTCTCGCGGCCGCAGAGCGTGTTTGCCCTGCAGAAGGAACTGGCCCGGGAGACGGAACGCCGGTACACCAAGTTGAGCTTCAGCGAGCGGCTGAAACTGCAGCTCGAGAACCTCAAGACCGGCGCGAAAGCCTGATCCTGTGAGGTTCTCGGTCTACCAGATCAGCCGCAAGGGCGGGCGCGAGAAGAACGAAGACCGCATGGGCTATTGCTACACGCGCGACTCGGGGCTGTTTGCCCTGGCCGACGGCATGGGCGGCCATCCCGAAGGCGAGGTCGCCTCCCAGCTGGCGCTGCAGACCCTGGCCGCCCTGTTCCAGCGCGACGCCAAGCCAACCCTGGCTGATCCGCTGCGCTTTCTGCATGACGCCATCATTGCCGCTCATCACCAGTTGTTGCGCTACGCCACCGAGAAGGCGCTGATGGACACGCCGCGCACGACGATCGTCGCGTGCGTGATGCAGGGCAAGTCGGCTTACTGGGCCCACTGCGGCGACTCGCGGCTTTACATGGTGCGCGGCGAAAAGCTGATTGCGCGCACGCGCGATCACTCTTACACGGAACTGCAGGAGACCTTGTCGCACGTCGTCCCGATGGGCGACAAGTTCAATCGCAATGTACTGTTCACCTGCCTGGGCAGTCCGGGCAAGCCCGTGGTCGACACCGCCGGGCCGCTGCTGATGCAGTCCGGGGATCGCCTGCTGCTGTGTTCCGACGGCCTGTGGGGCAGCGTCACCGACAGCGTCATTGCCGAGCAGTTGGCAACACGCTCTATCTCCGACTCGGCCCCCGAACTGGTCGAGCAGGCGCTGCGCAACGGCGGGCCGAAGAGCGACAACGTGACGGTGATCTCCGTGGAGTGGGAGTCGGCCGAGGACGGCGACAGCGCGGCCGGTGTTTCGACCGACAGTCTGGGCGACGAGGTCTTTGCGTCCACCATCCAGGCCAGTGTGGTTGGCGATCTGGCCAGCGACGAACTCGACGAAGCCGAGATAGAGCGTTCGATCAAGGAGATCAACGACGCCATTCGCCGCTCCAACGAAAAGAAGAGTTGACCACCCCGTTGCGCGTCTGGCGCGCCCGCTCAAGGCGGTAGCGTCGGACGACGGGTAGCGTTCGATTCACGACCGTCGCCTGGTCTCGCAACTGCTTCACGCAACCGCTTCACGCGACGCTGCTCGCACCCCACTTCAAAGCGACAACATGACACCCGTATTCCATCGCAGCGGCGGCCGTGCCGCCGGCGCCTTGCGTCCTCTGCGCATCCAGCGCGAATACACCCAACATGCCGAAGGCTCGGTGCTGATCGCCTTCGGCGCCACCCAGGTGCTGTGCACGGCCTCGGTGGAGGAGAAGGTACCGCCGCACAAGCGCGGCAGCGGCCAGGGCTGGGTGACGGCGGAGTACGGCATGCTCCCGCGCGCTACCCACACACGCAGCGACCGGGAGGCCGCCCGCGGCAAGCAAACCGGGCGCACGCAGGAGATCCAGCGCCTGATCGGGCGCTCGCTGCGCGCCGTGTTCGATCTGGCCGCACTGGGCGAGCGCACGATCACGCTCGACTGCGATGTTCTGCAGGCCGATGGCGGCACCCGCACCGCAGCCATCACCGGCGCCTTCGTCGCCGCGCATGACGCCGTGAGCTGGCTGCTGGCCCAGGGACGCATTGCTGCCAGCCCGATCCGCGATCATGTGGCGGCCATCTCGGTCGGCCTTCTGCACGAGCAGGCACTGCTCGATCTCGAGTACAGCGAAGACTCGGTCTGCGACACCGACATGAATGTGGTCATGACCGGCGCCGGTGCGTATGTCGAAGTGCAGGGCACGGCCGAGGGCGCCGCCTTCACGCGGGCCCAGATGGACGCGCTGTTGCAGCTGGCTGAACGCGGTATCGCCGACCTGGTCACCGCCCAGAGGTCGGCGCTGGCCTCATGAGGCTGGTGCTGGCGTCTAACAACGCCAAGAAGCTGATCGAGCTGCAGCAGTTGCTGGGGGTTGCCGCGGTGGCGCTGGTGGCGCAGGGCGCGCTCGGTATTGCCGAGGCCGAGGAACCCCACCTGAGCTTCGTCGAGAACGCCTTGGCCAAGGCCCGCCATGCCGCGCGCCACAGTGGCTTGCCGGCCATGGCCGACGACTCCGGCCTGTGCGTGGACGCGCTCGGCGGCGCGCCAGGCGTGCCGTCGGCGGTGTACGCCGGCGCTGTCGTCGTCGAGGGTGATCGCGAGACCCGGCGCCTGGCGCAGGATGCCGCCAACAACGCCTTGCTGCTCGAACGCATGCACGGTGTCGTCGAGCGACAGGCGCGCTTTGTCTGCACCCTGGTGGCATTGCGTCATGCCGAGGACCCTGAACCGCTGATCAGCTTCGGCCGCTGGGAGGCTACCCTGCTGACCGCACCGCGCGGCCAAGGGGGCTTCGGCTACGACCCCCTGGTCTGGATCGACACGCTGGGCGCCAGCGCTGCCGAGATCGCTCCCGATCAACGCAACCGCATCAGCCACCGCGCCCTGGCCGCAGCGCAGATGCGTGTGCTGATGCGCGAGGCCTGGAGAGTTGGCTGACGTGAGCGAGTCACCGATCCGCATCCACCGCATGGCCGCGTCATCAGCGACGGCCGTGAGCCTGGCGGCGCTGCCGCCACTGGCCTTGTACGTGCATCTGCCCTGGTGCCTGAAGAAGTGCCCCTACTGCGACTTCAACTCGCACCAGGCCGAGCGGGGCGCGCTGCCGGAAGCACGCTACATCGAGGCGCTGCTGGCCGACCTGGATGCCGCGCTGCCGCAGGTCTGGGGCCGGCGCATCGTCAGCGTGTTCATCGGCGGCGGCACGCCCAGCCTGTTTTCGCCCGACAGCATCGACAAACTGCTGGCGCAGATGCGCGCGCGCCTGCCGTTCGAGCCCGGCTGCGAGGTCACGCTCGAAGCCAACCCCGGCACCTTCGAGCGCGAGCGCTTTCGCGCCTACCGCGCGGCGGGGGTGACGCGCCTGTCGGTCGGTGTGCAGAGCTTCGACGATGCCCTGCTCGAGCGCATCGGCCGCGTGCACGACGGCGCGCAAGCGCGTGCGGCGCTGGCCGAGGCCAGCCAAGTCTTCGAGACCTTCAACATCGACTTGATGTACGCGCTGCCGGGTCAGACCTTGGAGCAATTGGGCGCTGACCTCGACACAGCGCTGTCCTTTGCGCCGCCGCACCTGTCGATCTACCACCTGACCTTAGAGCCCAACACGGCTTTCGCCAGCGCTCCGCCTGCCTTGCCCGACGACGATGCGGCCAGCGACATGCTCGACCGGATCGTGCAGCGCACCCAGCTCGCCGGCTTGTCTCGTTACGAGGTCTCGGCCTTCGCACGCGCCGACCACCGCTGTGCCCACAACCTGAACTACTGGCGCTTTGGCGACTACCTTGGCATCGGCGCCGGCGCGCATGGCAAGCTGAGCTTTGCCGATCGCATCGTGCGCCAGGTGCGCTGGCGCGAGCCGGCGATGTACATGCAGCGGGCGCTGGCCGGCCAGGCCCTGTCCAACGAAACCCAGGTCGGGCCGGCACAGCTGCCCTTCGAGTACATGTTGAACGCACTGCGTCTGGCCGAAGGCTTCGAGCCGGCACGCTTTGCCGAGCGCACGGGCCAGTCGATCGCCAGCATCGACGCCGCCTTGCAGCGGGCGCGGCAACGCGAGCTGATCGCCTTCGATGGCCAGCGCTGGCGACCGACAGCGCGCGGCTTCGACTTCTTGAGCGATCTGCAGGCCTTGTTTCTTTGACGCTCCGCGCCGGAGCCGCGCAGGCTTCGGCTACAGCCGGTTGATCGACATCCCCGCGGTCGCGCGCAGGCGCTCGAGCAGGTGCGGTGCGATCTGCGACAGCGTCAGAACCTCCTGCACGGCACCCTGGGCGATGGCTTCGCGAGGCATGCCGAAGACGACGCAACTGGCCTCGTCCTGGGCCAGGTTGTAGGCGCCGGCATCGCGCATCGCGCGCATCGCCTTGGCGCCGTCGCCGCCCATGCCGGTGAGCATGATGCCGAAGGCATTCGGGCCGACCACGCGTGCCGCTGACTCGAACAACACTTCGACCGACGGTTTGTGGCGATTCACCGGCTCCCCGTCGCGTACACGGGCAATGTAGTTGGCCCCGGAGCGCTCGACCGACAGGTGAAAGCCGCCCGGCGCAAGGTAGGCGTGGCCGGGCAACACCCGTTCGCCGTCCACCGCTTCCGCCACGCGGATGCGCGCCAGGCCGTCCAGGCGTTTGGCGTAGCTGGTGGTGAAACCGGCCGGCATGTGCTGGGTGATGAGCACCCCCGGTGCGTCCGCCGGCAGGCCGAGCAGGACTTCCTTGGTCGCCTCGGTGCCGCCGGTCGAGGCGCCGATGAAGATCAGTTTCTCGGTCGACAAGCGCCCCAGGCTGCTGATGGCGGCGGGCGCACGCGCGGTCGGTGCGGTCTCGGTGGATGTCACCGGCGAGGCCGAGCGCCGGATCTGCGCTTTCGAAGCCGTGCGGATCTTGTCGGTGATGTCGTCGGCCAACAAGCGCATGCCGTCAGCCACACCGATCTTGGGCTTGGCCACGAAGTCGATGGCTCCCAGCTCGAGGGCGCGCAGCGTCACGTCAGCGCCGCGTTCCGTCAGGGTCGACACCATCACCACTGGCGTCGGGCGCAGACGCATCAGCTTGCCCAGGAAGTCGATGCCGTCCATGCGCGGCATTTCGACATCCAGGGTGATCACGTCGGGGTTGGTGTCGCGGATCACTTCGCGCGCCACGAACGGGTCGGCCGCCACGCCGACGCACTGCATGTCGGTCTGACGATCAATGATTTCCTTGAGCAGGCTGCGGATCAGTGCCGAGTCGTCCACCACCACCACGCGGGTCTTGGCCATGAGTCGATTGCTCCTCAGAACAAGTCGACCGACCCGCCGCTGCTGCCGCTCGCCTGCGCCTTCTGCGCAGCGAGCTCCTGGGCGGCCAGGGTGTCGGAGTTGGTGGTGGCGAGGCGCTTGACCATGGCCTTGCCGCTGGCCGGCAGAAAGCAGACCTTGCGCGGATAGACGTCCAGCACGTCCTTGCTGACCACGTCAATACGTTCCGTCTTCAGGTAGTCGAGTACGAAGCGGGTGTTGCGCTCGCCGACGTTCAGGCTGTTCATGCCGCCGATCACGGCACCGCCACCGAAGACCTTGGCCTCCATCGTCGTGCGCGAAGCGCCGAGTTTGATCAGCTCGTTGATCAACACTTCCATGGCGTAAGCGCCGTAGCGGCCACTGTCGGCGGCGCCGCCAGCGTCAGGCAGCATGAAGTGGTTCAGTCCACCGACCCGGCGCTCGCGGTCCCACAGGCAGGCTGCGATGCACGAGCCCAGGGTGGTCAAGACCAGGATGTCGTCGGCATGGACGAAGAACTCGCCGGGCAGCACCTTCACGGCGTTGTTCTTGAAATGAGCATCGTAGAAGAAGAAGGAGGCCTCGCCCGCCCGTCGGGGGGCTGCTTTGAGGCGGGCCAGCTGGCTCGCCGCCGCAGACATCGGGGTACCGCTCACACCCGCTCGTAGATGGTCTTGCCGCGCAGGCAGAACAGCGCGCGCGCATCGGTGAAGTTTTCCGAATGGCCGACGTACAGCAGACTGCCCGGCTGCATCGCGCGGTGCATGCGTTCCAGCACCCGGCGCTGCGTCGGCGCGTCGAAGTAGATCATCACGTTGCGGCAGAAGACGAGGTCGAAGCCTTCGCTGAAGGACCACCGCTCGCTCATCAGGTTGAAGGGCTGGAAGTCGATCATTCGCACCAGTTCGGGCTTGACGCGGATCGCGCCGACGTTGGGGCCGGTGCCGCGCATGAAGTGGCGCTTCAAGCGCTCGGGACTCAAACCGCGGGCACTGGCCTCGTACACACCGCGCCGGGCCGTGCCCAGCACCAGCGTGTCGATGTCGGTGGCCAGGATCTTGACGGGCGCCTCGGTGCCGAGCGACTCGACCACCGTCATGGCGATCGAGTACGGCTCTTCGCCCGTCGAGGCCGCGTTGCACCAGATACGCAAGGGCTGCCCTCGGCGCGATGCCAGGTCGCTGGTCAGGGCCGCGAAGTGGTGATCTTCGCGGAAGAAGGCGGTCAGGTTGGTGGTCAGGCAGTTGACGAAGGCCTGCCACTCGGCGTGCTGCTCGTTTTGCTGCTCGAGCCATTGCAGGTAGCTCGCGAAGGAACGCTGGCCGGTGTCGCGCAGGCGCCGCGACAGGCGGCTGTAGACCATCGCCTGCTTGCCCGGGTTCAGGCTGATGCCCGCGTGCTGATAGATCAGCTTGCGGATGCGCTCGAAGTCTGCGGTGTCAAACGCAAACTCGCCCGCAGCGCTGGCAGCGGGGAATGTGGCGGGGCTGGCGAGAGCTTGACTCATGGGTGGCGGCGGTGCGGTCGACGACGACAGTCTGGGCGCGGGCGCGTCCAAAGCGGTGTTGCCCGGCCCGAAGGTTGGACGCCAGTCTGGCCGCGGGCCGGTTGAGTCCAGGCGCGGAAGAGACGGTGCTTTGCGGTGCTGTTCCGCGCTGCGGCGCAGAGCCCCACTGCTAGACTGACTCTCACCTTGAGTGCAACGCCCGCTTCCGCCGATCCGCTGCCGCCATCCGGCGCGCCCGCGCCGGCTGCGCGCGTTCTCAAGCTCGAAGCGGCGCTGTCACTGCTGAGCCAGTCCGGGCACGACCTGCCGGTGGGCGAACCGGGCAGCGCAGCCTGGTTGCAGGGCCTGATCGACGCCTTGTGCGAGTTGTCGAGTCGGGACGCCCTCACCGGGCTGGCGAACCGGCGTCACTTCGAGATGGTGCTGGCGCGCGAGATCGACCGCGTGGCACGGGCCGGCGAACCGGCCTTGCTGCTGCTGCTGGACATCGACCACTTCAAGCGCGTCAACGACAGCCATGGCCATGCCGCGGGCGATCTGGTGCTGAAGGCAGTGGCCGAGGCGCTGCTGGAGTGCGTGCGCCCGATGGACACGGTGGCTCGCATCGGCGGCGAGGAGTTCGCCATCGTGCTGCCCAACTGCTCACCCGCATTCGGCCCCATGGTCGCCGAGCGCGTGCGCACCAAGGTCGAACGCCGGCCAGTGCTCATCGGGCTGACCGAGAAGATTTCCGTCACGGTCAGCCTGGGTGGCGCGTTTGCACCGCAGTGGGTCCGCTCCAACGTACGGCTGTGGCTGGAGCGGGCCGATCTGCAGCTCTACAGCGCCAAGGCCTCGGGCCGCAACCGGTCGATCTTCGAGCCGGCAGTGGTCTCGATGGTCACGGCAGAAGAAAAAGGTTTGCTGTTCAGCACGTCACAGTTCGATGACCCCAGCGACGAATCAAGAGACTCCCACGCATGAGCGAAACCTTCACCCACCGCACGCCGCGTGCGCGCATTACCGCTGTCACGAGTGGCAAGGGCGGTGTGGGCAAGACCTTCGTCTCGGCCAACCTGGCAGCGGCGCTGGCCAAGCGCGGCGAGCGGGTTCTGGTGCTCGACGCCGACCTCGGCCTGGCCAACCTCGACGTTGTGCTCAACCTCTATCCCAAGATCACCCTGCACGACGTGTTCACCGGCAAGAACCGCCTCGAGGACGCGATCGTGCCCGTGGCCGGCGGCTTTTCGGTCCTGCTGGCAGGCTCAGGGATGGTCGAGTATTCCCGCCTCACGCCCGAAGTGCGCGACCAGCTCCTGGCCACGGTCGAGGCGGTCACGCCGCAGTTCGACCGCGTGCTGCTCGATACCGGCGCGGGCATCTCCGATGTGGTGCTGTACACCATCTCGCTGGCCCATGAGGTGCTGGTCGTGACCACGCCGGAGCCGACGGCGATGACCGATGCCTACGCCACGATCAAGGTGCTGGCCACCACGCAGGGGCGCCGGTCCTTGCAACTGGTCGTCAACCAGGTGCTCAAGCCTGGCGAAGGCCGCACCATCCGAGCCCAGTTGCAGCAGGTGATAGACCGCTACGTCAGCCCAAGCCTGGAGGCGCCGGTGACGCTCGACTACCTGGGCGACGTGCCCGTCGACCCCGCCGTGCGCGAAGCCGTGCAGAGGCGCGAGTTGCTGCTCGAGGTCTACCCCGGTACCCCGGCGGCGCAGGCCATCCTGGCACTCGCAGCGCGTATCGCAGCGCGTATCGCAGCGTGAGGGACTCGGCGCCGGCCTGGCCTTCGCGGGTCGCGCCCAAAAACAAAGAGCGCCTCGAAAGGCGCCCCCTGGGGACAGTGAATCTGTGCCGCCGAGGCGACGTCGGTCAGGCAAGCGGGCGCCGACGGCGCGCCATGAATGCCACGGCGCCCAGGCCAGCGAGCATCAGGGCATAGGTCTCGGGCTCCGGCACCGCGGTCACGTTGACCACGTTGTAGTCGGACTGGTTGGTGCACACGCCTGCACTCCCACCGCAGCCACCGCCGCTGACGCCCGACGACGCCGCGAACATGATCGAGCTCACTGCCAGGTTGCCGAAGGGGTTCGAGACAGTGATCGCCCCACCTTCGCCGCTTTGCGTGCCCGCCCCACCAATATAGGGCACCAGGATGGAAGTGAAGCCGTCCGACCACAGGGCGACGTTCTCCGTGGCACCCGTGGTCAGGGTGTAGGTCTTGTTGCCGTTGACGGTGATTTCGGCCACTTCGAAGACGTCGTTGTATTCGGGGCCGTTGAACAGCAAGCCGAGCGTGAAGCTGGCGATGGACTTTGCGGTCGCGAAGTTCAGTGTGATGGACTCGCTCTGGCCACTGCGCCAGTCGATCTCGCCACCGGTCGCGCCTTGCACGCCGACCCCGGTATAGCCGTCCTGCGACTTCAGGCCCAGAACCGCAGTGGAGGCGAAGGGAGCCGACACTTGCACGCTGAACGAGGCGTTGTTGTTGGTGTCGAAGTCAGCCTTGATGTCCGCGCCATCAATCGACTGGGCTTGAGCAGCGCCGATGGCCAGCAGGGCGGCGGTGGCGAGTAGAGCTTTGACAAGGGGCATGGGAGGCTCCGCGAGAGTGGTGGCGAAGGGCATTCCTCGCCGCTGACGCAGGATATCGGCGCCAACGCTGTCGTGCGCCTCTCGCCCCTTGAACGCGGGCCCCGTTTTCACCCCCCTGAGTGCGGGTTCAGCGGCCTGCCAACAACACCAGCAGCGCGCCATGCCCACCGTCGGCTGGGTTGGCTTGGGTGAAGGCGATGACTTGGTCCTTCTGCACCAACCAGCGCTTGACCTTGTCCTTGAGCACGGGCTCACGGCCCGGCGAGCCATGGCCCTTGCCGTGGATGACGCGCACGCAGCGCACGCCGTCGCGATCGGCCTGGCGGATGAAACCCGCCAGGGCATCGCGCGCCTGGTCACGGCGCAGGCCGTGCAGATCGAGCTGACGCTGGATCGTCCATTGGCCGCGGCGCAGCCGCGCCAGCACGTCGGGGCCGATGCCCTCGCGGCGGTAGCTCAGATCGGCGTCGGTATCCAGCAAGGTGGTGGCGTCGAAATCGTCCGAGAGTGTGGCGGCCAGGGCTGCGGCCTCATCGCGTTGGCGCTGGCGCGGCTCGGCCGGTACCGCCGGGCGGGGCAGGTCGGCGCGCTCGCCTTGGGCTTGCGCCGTCACGGCTCCGACCGTGAGCCGAAAGCGATCGCGCTCCAGGCGCTCGGCCCGCTGCGCCGCGGCCTGCGCGGCGTGTAGCGCAGCCTCTTCCCGCGCGGTCTGCGCGATATGGTCCTTCAGCGCTGCGAGGCGGGCCAGATCGCGCGCGCGCATGTCAGAGCAGGCCGCGCTCTGCGAACGACAGCACTGACGCAGCGCCGACCACCAGGTGGTCCAGCACCCGAACGTCGACCAGTTGCAGTGCGGCCCGCACCGCCTGCGTCACCGCCTCGTCGGCGCGCGAGGGTTCGGCCACGCCGCTGGGGTGGTTGTGGGCCAGCACCACTGCGGCGGCGTTCAGGGCCAAGGCGCGCTTGACGATCTCGCGCGGGTACACGCTGGTGTGGGCCAGCGTGCCGTGGAACATCACTTCGAACGCGAGCAGGCGGTGCTGACTGTCCAGAAACAGCACGCCGAAAGCTTCGTGGGTCAATGGGCGCAGGTGCAGCGCCAGGTAGTCCTTCACGCGCTGCGGCGAATCGAACAGGGCGCGCTCGGTCAGCTGCTGGGCCAACACGCGGCGGGAAATTTCCAGAACCGCCGCCATCTCTGCTCGCTTCGCGGGCCCCAGGCCCTTGACGGCCTTCAGGGCGTCGACGTCGGCATGCAGCAGGCCCGCCAAGCCGTCAAATCGGTCGAGCAGCGACTGTGCCAGCTGCAACACGCCCAGCCCCGGCAAGCCCGTGCGTAGCAGCAGCGCCAGCAACTCGGCGTCGGCCAGGGCGGAGGGGCCGCGGGCGAGCAGCTTTTCGCGCGGGCGGGCCTCGGCGGGCAACTGGGCGAGGGAGGTCAGACGGCTGGTCAAGGGCGCCCCGTAAAATCGGGCTCAGTCTATCGCTCCCATCAAGGCCACTGTGACCGCGATCCAACCGGGCTCCTTCCTGACCCTGCATTACCGCCTCGCCGGCCCGGACGGCCGGGCGGTGATCGACACCTTCATTGGCGCGCCGGCCACGCTGTCGCTCGGCCAGGGCGAGATGGCCCCTGCCATGGAGGCGCGCCTGATCGGCTTGGCCGAAGGCGCACGGCAGAGTTTCGAGTTGGGCGCCGGCGAAGCCTTTGGCCAGCGCAACCCCGAGATGCTGCAGCGTGTGAAGCTGTCGCTGCTCAACGAGTTGGGCGACCCGCAGGCGACCTATGCGGTCGGCGATGTCGTTCAGTTCCCGACGCCGGACGGGCGGGGCGCCTACGCCGGCGTGGTTCGCGAGGTCGGCGGTGACTGGCTGTTGTTCGATTTCAACCACCCGCTCGCGGGCCAGCCGGTGCGGTTGGATGTGCATGTGATCGGGGTGCTCTGATGTCGCTCGAAGAAATTGTTCTGGCCGAGCCGCGCGGCTTTTGTGCAGGCGTCGACCGCGCGATCGAGATCGTCGAGCGCGCGCTGGTCAAGTACGGCGCGCCGATCTACGTTCGACATGAGATCGTGCACAACACGTATGTCGTCAACGACTTGAAGGCCAAGGGCGCGATTTTCATCGAAGAGCTGTCCGACGTGCCGGCGGGCGCCACCCTGGTGTTCAGCGCGCATGGCGTGAGCCAGGCGGTGCGCCGCGAGGCCGCCGAACGCGGTTTTGCCCTGTTCGACGCCACTTGTCCGTTGGTGACCAAGGTCCATGTCGAGGTCGCCAAGCTGCACAAGGAGGGATTCGAGTTCCTGATGATCGGCCACAAGGGGCACCCCGAGGTCGAGGGCACGATGGGCCAGCTTTTTGACGGCATCTATCTTGTCGAGGATGTGGCCGACGTGGCCCAGGCGCCCGTGCGCAACCCCGAGCGGCTCGCTGTGGTGACGCAAACCACCCTCAGCGTCGATGACACCGCCGATATCCTGGCGGCCGTGAAGCGGCGTTTCCCTAACGTGCGCGAACCCAAGCACCAGGACATCTGCTACGCCACGCAGAATCGCCAGGATGCGGTCAAGGTGCTGTCGCCCGAGGTCGATGTGGTCATCGTGGTCGGCAGCCCGACCAGCAGCAACAGCAACCGCCTGCGCGAACTGGCCGAGCGCCTCGGCCGGCCGGCCTACATGGTCGACGATGCCGACGCCTTGCAGCCGGCCTGGTTCGAGGGGGCCGTGCGGGTCGGTCTGACAGCCGGTGCCTCGGCGCCCGACATCCTGGTGCAGCAGGTGATCGCACGCCTGCGCGCCCTGGGCGCGGTTTCGTTGCGCAAGCTCGACGGCGTCGTCGAAACCGTCCACTTCCCATTGCCCAAGGGCCTGGGCGACAAATCGATGGCCGAGGTGGCGGTGTCGCGATCGTCGGTCTGAAGACTGCTGATACCGCGTAGCCCCGCGCAGGGGGCCGGCATGCCCTGAATGACCTGACCCGAGAGAACCCCCGCCATGCTCGACATCAGCCTGCTTCGCCGTGACCTCGATGGCGTGATCGCCAAGCTCGAGGCGCGCAAGACACCGCAACCGTTTCTCGACCGCGAGCACTTCAGCGCCCTCGAAGCCGAGCGCAAGCACATCCAGGTTCGAACCGAAGAGCTGCAAGCGCAACGCAACAGCCTGTCCAAGCAGATCGGCCAGCGCAAGAGCCAGGGCCAGGACGTCAGCGCGGTGATGGCCGAGGTGGCTGGCCTGGGCGCCGCCCTGGCCGCGTCGAGCGCACGCAACGACGCGCTGCAAATCGAGATCACGGCGCTCCTGATGGGCTTGCCCAACCTGCCGCACGACACTGTGCCAGTGGGTGCCGACGAGAAAGCCAACCTCGAGGTGCGACGCTGGGGCAGCCCGCGGACGCTCGACTTCGTGGCCAAGGATCACGTCGACCTCGGGGCGCCATTGGGCCTGGATTTCGACACCGGCGCCAGGCTGTCGGGCGCGCGCTTCACCTTCCTGCGCGGGCCGGCCGCACGCCTGCACCGCGCGCTGGCGCAGTTCATGCTCGACGTGCAGACGCAGGAACATGGCTACACCGAGTGCTACACGCCTTACATCGTCAACCGGGAGATCCTCGAAGGCACAGGCCAGCTGCCCAAGTTCAAGGACGACATGTTCTGGGTTTCGCGGGGGGGTGATGAAACCGCCGAGCCGCAGTACCTGATATCGACCAGCGAGATCTCGCTCACCAACAGCGTGCGTGAGCAGATTCTCGATGCGGCGAGCCTGCCGATCAAACTCACCGCGCACAGCCCGTGCTTTCGATCCGAGGCCGGCAGTGCCGGGCGCGACACTCGCGGCATGATCCGCCAGCACCAGTTCGACAAGGTCGAGATGGTCCAGGTCACGGCCCCCGACGAAAGTGAGGCCGCGCTCGAGGCCATGGTCGGGCACGCCGAAGCCATCCTGCAAAAGCTGGAGTTGCCCTACCGGGTGGTGCTGCTGTGCAGCGGTGACATGGGCTTCGGCGCCACCAAGACGTACGACCTTGAAGTCTGGCTGCCGGCGCAAGACACCTTTCGGGAAATCAGCTCCTGCTCCAACTGCGAAGCCTTCCAGGCCCGGCGCATGCAGACGCGGTTTCGCCCCATCGTCAACGGTCAGCAGGGCAAGACCGAACTGGTGCACACCCTGAACGGCTCGGGCCTGGCGGTCGGCCGCACCTTGGTGGCCGTTCTTGAGAACCACCAACAGGCCGACGGCAGCATCGCGATCCCCGCCGCGCTGCGCTCCTACCTCGGTGGCCTCGACGTGCTGCGCTAGAATCCTCGCCTTCGCCGCAGGGCGAAACCACGCAGTGAGACACCAGGAGAGGTGGCAGAGTGGTCGATCGCGCCGGACTCGAAATCCGGTTTACTGTTATGCAGTAACGAGGGTTCGAATCCCTCCCTCTCCGCCG
>Ga0163144_10011855_pt1 | contig 18409 bp, 23 predicted proteins | sample OliLak19BULKMAT1_FD_123175 | JGI IMG/M metagenome (GOLD analysis project Ga0163144, IMG submission 123175) | Freshwater microbial mat bacterial communities from Lake Vanda, McMurdo Dry Valleys, Antarctica - Oligotrophic Lake LV.19.BULKMAT1 | ecosystem: Environmental > Aquatic > Freshwater >... | reverse complement strand
TGAACGGTCAGTACATAAATATCTTCCAATCGAGAATAGTCTATCGCAAATCTAGTGTTTTGTGGGAGATTTTGAATTAGTTCTTCGAATGGATAGTCCAAAAACCCTGACATCCCATCCATATTCCTCGATAAAACAAATAAAATTGCCTTATTTGTATTGGAAATTGAATGATTTAAAGTTTTGTTAAAATATTCCCATTTGTCTTCTCCATGATCATCATTCAATGATCCAATACAAATCGTATAATCTGTTTGAATATCTATATCAAGAAAATCATTATTTATAACCTGAACCTTTGGATACTTTTTCTTAGCAACATTACAAAGGTTCGGGTTCGATTCGATTCCAAAATAATCAATTCCAGTTTTCCTTTCGCCCGTATAATCGTCTTTCATCAAATGTGCATAAAAATCACATCTTCCCGCGCCCAAATCCTTTACTGTAAAGTTGAACTTTGGAAGCCTATCTGAAATTAAATTATAAATCTCTTCCTGAAAATCTTCATCGGGATAACCAGCTATCTCAGGATCATTAACGAGATAATCGGGAAATTCCTCAACATTTACATACTCGGGATGATTTTCAATTTCTTGGTCAATTTCAGAAATGAATTGATCCTCTATTTGTTCCTTAATATCAGGCTCAATTGCCTTTACTTCACTGAAAAATGATGAACCGTCAGCCTTTTGTTGAGAAACATTTAAATAATCTTCTAATTTTTTCATTTTAAATTTAATTTTATGCTCAAAGGTTCATCAATATAACAAACTGTTAATATATCCGTCGTTAAGCATTCTAATACAATCCCGCGTTCGGTCATAACATTATACCGAGTGACATCTTTCCGTGTCCACTTTCGTTCAATTGTTCCCATTTCCCTAATTCCTCTATTATAGAGGATTACTTTGTCATTTTTTTTCATAAATAAATGTCCGATGCTGTTTTGTTATATTTTTCTTTAAATAATTTTGGATTTTCAACATATTCGAGCCAATGCTCTAAATTTAAAATTCGTTGTTTAGTTCCTAAAATAGCATAATGCGTTTTAAACTCTTCAGGTAACGCATTAAGTACAATTTGCATTTTTTCAAATGCTTCTTTTAAAATATTTATTTCTTTATTTGTCATGTTAAAGTGAATTAATCAAGTCCACTAATTCTTCTTGTGGAAATAAATCCCATTTTTCAAATCCACCAAATCTGTTCGGGCCACTTACATTTGTATGGCAGAACAATCCTTTTTGGTTTCCTGCTTTAATATCTGCATCGTACCCAAAGGCTTTAAACTTGTCCATCTTTTTTAACCGTTCCTTCAACCCTTTGGTTATGTCAATTCCTTGATCCTTTCCAATTTTTGCAATTAGAAAATTCAGGCTGTGAAGTTGATCGTTAGTTATCTTGTGGAAGTACCTGTGACCGCGATAATCTTGCTTCAAATCGATTATCTCTGACGGGTTGACCCTTTTGTTGGCCCACATAAAATAATCGTTTTTAACCTTGGTTAAATACGTCAAATTGCAAAGTTCGATTCCGACGGAATTTCGATGCATTTTTGTATTTCCGATTCCCAAGTGCCAAGCATAATCTTGGTAAGTCATACATTCGACAATTTCGCCATCGTATTGAGTTCTTAGGGTTTGTCCATGCTTTCCGCCAATTACAAATTGCGTTCCGATTGCTCCACGTTTGTCTGTATTCCAATCAGTTACGGTTGCAAACGGATTGTCCCAGCCAGCGGTACAATGCAGGAATACCCATTCTTTCTTTTCTTTTGTAGTCAGGAATTGACCTTTAGAAAGTAGGCTTTTCTTTATTTGAGGCTGTTCTTGCAAATCCGTCGTGATGAACCCTTGACTGACATCATGCGTTACGGGTTCAATTTCCTCCTCGGTATCTTCGGCCACAAGTGGCGAAAATTGTATATTGTTTTTCAAGCAGTAATTCCTCCAACCTGCTTGAGTAAATTCGTCAAGTATTCCAGTTTGTGGAATTGAAAGTTTCGATTGAATTTCTTTGATTTCTTTGGTTTTCAATTTTCATATCCTCTATTTTTAAGGCATACATAAGAACAATGTTCCACTCCACGGCGAAACGACTCCCGGGACGACCGAACTAACATAAGTTCCGACCAACGTCGTTAAATGAACTCGACACGCCATTTCTAAATTTGTCAAAATAACTTGAAAATTTTGATTCGGCGGAACTTTTAAATTGTTCCACTGTCCCGGCGACGTTATTGTAGTTGTTCCCGCTGGCCCAACAATTATTCCTGCAAGATGATAATTCACAAACGCCGGACCAATTTGTTTAAGAAAATCTACGTCCGCTGCCGATTGTCGATTCATTTCAGCAATTTGTAAAATTTGCTGAGTCAGGATTGGAAGTTTAGGAGCATTGTTAGTCAAAACGCCCATCGCAGTCAATGAATCAAAATGTAAACTCATACAACTGTGATACGCATTCGCAATCGTATTCGCAAATAATGAAGTTGTAACGTGTGGATTCCCAGTTAAAACATTGCATTGAGTTTTAAATAATGACCATGACATAGTTATCCTCTGAACTTGATTTTTGATTTATTCAAAAACTTAACAAGAGATTTGTATTGGTCTTTATCCATATCTTCAATATGAATCTTGAACGTTTTTGGTTTTGGTTCAGGTTTTTCAACTTGCCGATATGTAACTGATTCAATGTAGTCGACCCAATATAATCTGTCTCCTCGATCCTGCTTTTCTGATACGATTTCTGCCGTAACTGTGACATTGAAAAATTTATTTCCAATCTTTACAAAAACATCAACAGATTCTTCATAATATCCCTGTCCACATTTGAAAAATTTATTTCCAATATCTTCGAAATACTCTTTTAATTCCGATTCATGCTTTAAATCTTCACATTCGATGACATTATAGTCATCAATCAAATATTGCTCAGTTTCAGTTTCTACAAATTCACTTTCAATGTTTCGCGCAAGTATTAATTCTTCATTATTTCTTTGAATTTCCGATTCCAGAATTTTTTCTAATTCCTCATTACCTTTATTTTCCAACTCTTTCTGACTATAATATCCAAATTTTTTAATTTCTTCGAATAGTTCGGCACACCGGATTATTGCATCTGTACGAATTTTATCACTATCAATACCGCCCAAATCTTTAAATCCTTGACAACAAACAGAACAAAGATTCGCATTATTTCGATCTGTAAACATTGCCAAACCAATAAAATCACCAATTGTTTCTGTGTATAGAGTTTTACAGTTAGAACACTTCGAATCTTTTTCGTTAGTTCTAACCTTGAACCACGATTCCTTTGGACAAAAATTTGTCAGAACTTGGCCGATCTTTCCTTTTAAGTTATTCTTCATTGAATTTTATTTATTGGTGTAACCTTTGATAAATCCTAAGAGTGTAAGTATTTTTTTCATGACTTGGATATTTCTATCATTTCGGCAATTTCCTCAACAATTGCACTGATTAAAAATAATGATAATATAATTAATGCGAAGTGGTTAATCTGATCGGTAAAAAACCAACACTGTATCGCTAATGTGATGCCTGCTATGATTACTAATGACTTCCATGCAATTTTTAAAAATTTAGGCATTTGTTTGAACGTTCAATTCTATCTGTTCGGATAGAGTTTGGTTATCAATTTTTTTATTTGAAATTACAGTTCGGCCAGAAAGGTTCGACCGAGTAACAATAGAATTTGTTTTCACTTCTGCTTGATCGGTCAGAACACTTTTTTCAACAGTTGAATTTGAAACTCGGCTTCCGCCAGACATTTCAGTTTCAATTACGATTCCCTTCTTGCAAACGTTACAGCAATTTTTTAAAATTGAACTGTTAACGATGGCATCATCACACACGTCCACATTATCACTTAGTTCTGAATTTTCTATTTTTGAATTTCCCCAGAGTCGAACCTTGTCGGCAATTCTTGAATTTGTTATCTTAGAGTTTTCAAAAATCTGAGCATCGCCTGTGACAAACGAATCCTCGAGACTGGCATTGTCATAAACCTTCCCATTTTGGGAAATCCACGAATTATCAAATTGTGAAAGATTGGCTTCAGATTGAATATACCCGCCAATTTCTCCTTCACGAATTACTTGACCTTTTACTGTAAACCCTTTCATCGCAATGATCTGATATAACTTTACGGGCAATCCTTTCTTGGGATGTTTTAAAGTTATTCCTCCTGCGTTTTTTAAAATTTCATATTTCACGCAGAAATTCCTTTTGGTTCAATTGTCCAATTGCCCGTTGCATTTCTTGTCAAACTCCAACCATCTTCAGCAAGCAATGTTCCGATTTCATTAAAGAATCTGGACGTTTGATATTCTGGGTCAAAACTGAGATTACCAGACACCATTTTTTGCTTTACATCTTGGACGGCAAGGTACACATTTTTATCCAAACTCATCATTTCGTCTGGGCTTGGAAAATATTTAATTTTACTCATAGATTATTTCCTCATAATCGTTTATTGCCTCTCGGCGGTTAACTTTTCTTTCTTTTATTTTTATAAACCTATTCAGTTTTGATGCTGAACTGGTGGCAATGTCGCCCGTTTGATAATTTTTTAATATAAAGATTCCATCATCTTCCCATTCAATTAAATTGATATCTTTTATACAATCATCGTAATCAATATCTCCGAGTGATTTCCACGCCTCATGTAAAATTGTGGAATTTGTTTTTGCGTGAACCTTGAAACAGGTTCCGTCTACCATTAAAATTATATAATTCATTTAAGTTGTTTTAAACGTTCGATTGCAATTTCGTGATCTGATTTAATAAATCTGTGATACTTTTCGTTGACCATAGTTATTGGCATAAATGATTGGCTGCTTTCGCAGCGATTTGATCCTCCCACTGATCGGGACGATGTGCGTTTGCTTTATATTTGACCATGAATTTAAATCCATACCCAGTTGCCCAACCTCTCGCTGCCGCAACTAGCTTATTAGAAACCGTTTCGATTAAATTATTATAATCGAATTCCAACATAATGTCATCGTGAATCAACATTCCAGCATCTGTTAACGATACTGCAATATCCATTGTCAGTTGACATTCACGAAGCAACCGCGTAAATATATCTGGTTTTCCAGATTCTGTTCGGTAACTATTTACTGTTTCTTTTGAGTAAATAAAGTGAACGCCCGTTTTGGAATGACGAAATGCAACCACTGAGAAATAGTGAACGGATCCACCCTCGGCGGCAGAATCCGTTCCGATGTGAACTTTTAGGTTCTGTCCGTGTAAATGTTTTTGTTCAGCAACAATTGCGAACAAATCAACCTTTTCTTTTGTATAATTATAAAATTGCATTTCATTAAAATTTAATCTTCATCTTCTTCGTATGCGTTCGGCCCCATTTCTCGCATTTCTTCTTCTGTCATTGCTTGCTGCATAATTGTCCGCAACGGTGTCAAAATGACCGTAGGTTCCATTTGCAAAAACTTATCAAGTCTGTTAATAAGTGTGTGGCAAGGTTCGCACACAATCAAAATCCTGTCAAAAAATTCTATCATTGATTTGTCCGGCTCATGAGGAATTTGTGAAATTTCCAACGTACACATCATTTCTTCGCGCCGAATATATTTCCACGCAGGAATTTCTGTTACAATTTCTTTCCCATCAGCAATTTGTTCGACTGGAATTTCCAGTTTTTTCGCCAATTTATGTATCGCCTTTGGATACACATCAAGACATAATACGTTAATTTTAAACCAATTCGGGTTCATCATTTTGAAATCCTGATAGGAATTTTGATAATCGTGTCCCGAAGTGGGATTACAATCGCGTGATTTTTATTATAATTATTTGTTCCCATTGGAGGAATCGAACCTACCATCGCACGAGTCAAAGTCGCGTATATTGCCGTTATACGAAATGGGATAAAAATTGTACTCCCGACGGTATTCGAAACCGCGTCATGTGATTGAAAGTCACATATCCTAACCAATTAGACGACAGGAGCATTTAATATATATATCAAATTTAAAAACATTTACGCCAAGACTCGCACTTGGAAACAATTAATTAACTATTCATCCTTAGAAATAAATAGGTTTCATTGTATTTTAGTAGGCTAAAACGAATATCAACTTTTCTAAGAATTGAATATAAGTTTTTCCTTCGCAATGGTGGACACATTTCGGATTCGAACCGAAGTAGACTTGAATGCAAATCAAGTGCATAGCCGCTCTGCCAATGGCCCAAAATAAATTTAAAAAGTCATTTTTAAATTGGTAGTATTGACTGTTTATTTAACTCTATCGTGCCGGAAATGGGATTCGAACCATATCGATTTTCAGCATCAAACTATAATATGATCACTTTTAAAGTTTGAAGTGTACGTCTGAAAACCAAAGTCATACAATCCTTTCGGATAGCACATTTATTCGATGTGCTTCGCGTTGCCAATAGCGACTATTCCGGCGGCTAATTCGTCAAGGTAGCGAGAATCGAACTCGCATCTCAGGTTTGGAAGACCAGAACACTAACCATTGTGCTATACCTCGTGGGCAGGTTTTTTGTCAATTTATCTTAGGTTTACCTGCGTTACTCCTAAGTTTATCTGGTCGCTAACCAGCCTTTTTTAAACTAACTAAGTTATTTTTTGAGCCGAATGTCAGATTCGAACTGACGCGAACAAAATGTTAATGGTTTACAAGACCATCCTCGTCGACCACTGGAGCAATTCGGCTGTTGTTATTTAGTTTTGTGCGCAAAAATGGAATCGAACCACCATGTAACCAATTATCCTTTCTACACCTTATCAGGGTGAGGGAATACTTGCGCGTTTTAAAAACATTGAATCGATACAGGCTCAAACCAACTTGGTTCTATTTGTTAATTCAAAGATTCAGACTAAGCGATCAACCTTAACCTTGCCATCGACGATCGTGCGAACCAATTCAATGTTTGCTGCTGGTGTTGGATTCGAACCAACGCGGAGAACATTATCTCACCCGATTAACAGTCGGGACTTTTCGGCCTCTAAAGAAAACCAGCAATGTTACTTTTTTTATCGGTAAACACCTCAATTCCAATTATGGAGATTAAAATTATAATCACCCATTCGAGTAAATTGGTTGTTACAAATTTTACCGACGGAGAATCAAGAAATCCCAATCCAGTATCCCGTATCCCGTACTAACCATACAATTCCGGTAAACAGAAGTACTACCGATATTAAGAATGTAGTTAAAAATAAATGTTTCATGATTTAACTTTTTTGTATTCTCGATCCGAATCGAACGGATGATCATGGTATGTAACACCATTGCCTTTATCCACTTGGCCACGAGAATGATTTAAAAAATAGAATAGACAAGATTTGATACTTGTATGAAAAAGAACCTTCCTTTCATTTTTCTGTCTGTTAACTAGCGTCTATCTTCCGCCACTATTCTATTTATTTCTACAAAGGTAAATGGGCTTTTACAATTTACCAAATCTTTCTCAAAATCATTTGTATTCTACTAATACATTGCAATCGCGTCGTTAATGTCTCCATTAAAGCCATTTGACACTGCGCCGAATTTCCACTCACCATTGTTTCGGTACAATTCTCCAAATACAACTCCTTCGAAGGTTGAATACTCTTCTCCAAGGTCGTATTTCATCAATTCAGTGGTCGTGTCGCCATCATAACAACGACAAAATGCGTTTCTTACCATGCCGAAGTTTTGTTTGCGATCCTTGCCTTTGTAGATGTTCACGGCAATAACAAATTTTTCAACTTCTGCCGGAACGGTAGCAAGGTTTACGGTAATGGTTTCATCGTCACCATCGCCTGCGCCCGTGAGGTTATCTCCGCTATGAACTACTGCTCCCCCAAAAACACTTAGTTTTCCAAAGTAGCAAATAGACTCTGCATTTGGTACTTTTCCATCACTGTTCAATCCGAATACGAACGCATCCAAATCAAAATCACTTGCACCCGATGATTTGTTAACATCCCAACCAAGACCTATTTTAAGAATCTTCAATCCGGGATTGGTTTTTGTAAGGTCAACCTTTTGACCTTTCGTGACATTTACTGAAACTGCTGACATTTTTAATTTATTTAAATTGTTATGAATTATGCTAATTTGCTATTAGCAGGTTTATTTATTCCGAATGGAAGGAAAATAGCAATTGAAATTGCTGACCAAATCATATCAAACGATTCGGCATCAACAAAAGTTCTAATCGTTGTCCAATCTGTAAATGATAATAGTCCAGTCCCTATTAATTTCAATGCTATAAGTCCAATTACAATGTATGCACGACTTTCGAGATATGGATATTTTTCCATTAACCTACTCATCGTTTGAGTAACAAATCTCATTGTTAAAATTGCCAAAAAGACGGCTGCAATGATAATATACATATTTTTTGTCATGGCCGATACTGCAAGAATATTGTCCACGCTGAATGTGAAATCTAAGATTTCGACTTCGATAACTACCAGCCAGAACATAGATATTCCGCCAAGACCTATAAATTTTAACGAAGTCCCGACCCATCCAAAATCTCCTTCCTCGGTAGAATCCTTGGACGGAGTAAAATACGTCCAAACGAGTCTGGCAAGATAAAGACCGCCCGCTATTTTAATATATGCGCCCCATGTCGGGTTTGCAAGTATCCAACCGACAAAGAACAATGAAAGCCCTCGAAACAAATATGCTCCGAAAATGCCATAAGTCAGTGCGCGATCTCTGTCTTTCTGATCTGAAAGTCGGTTTACGCAGACAGCAAGAACGGCGGCGTTGTCGATGGATAAAACGGATTCGATTGCAAAAATAGCAACGAAGGTTAATAAAATCTGAAAAATTGACTGATAATCCATTAATCTGTTATTGTTTTTAAATATTTAAAATTTTGTTTAAATTCCTCGGCCAGATGATAAGAGTTTCCCATTGAATAGTGCAACAATGTATCAAGAAATGTATCTGATTGATATGATACAAAGGTTACAAATTCTTCATGCGATGCATTTAAAATAAATTTTACCACACGAGTGTTAAATGCAAACTCTTCGTTCCTGATTATCTTACTAACGTCAACAAGACTATGAATTGCATTGAGGTTTAAGAAATCCTCAAATTGAGGTTCTATTGTCGGATCTTCCACCGACGCAAAATATAAATAATAGCACTTGTTTTTTAATCCATACTCTGATACCATCGAATCAATTCTGCGTTCATGTGATCCGGTCACTTTAATATCATCGATGAATATTATAATCTTTCCTTCGGCAAATGCCGCATCAATGTGAAACGCATCGCCAGTCATCGCATTGTCTCTCTCAGTAGAATTCATTGTACCGTAGTCAATGATATATGAGCCGTTCCGATAAATCTTTCCCTCTTTTACTGGATCGTGTCCGGCCGTAACCAAGTATTCGTTTAAGAATTTAATGAAGTAGTCCTTCATTACAAACGTCGCCGTTGGAATGAAATTGTATGGGCTTGGATATACCAGTATCGGTTTGTCTGGCGGATTGTGCCTCAAAACTTGTACCCAGAACCGTTGAGCAAGTATCTTGCCAAACTTCCTAGCCACAGATTTTGATCCGTATTTGAACTTCGAATACTCGGAAGCATCAAATGGAAGATCGTCTTGATGGTAAATCGGACACGCCGAGAAAATTACTTTTTCCATTACAGATAGTTGTGTATGTCTTTAAAATTTATGTTTCCTTTCTCTACTTGAAGGAAATTTGTATTTGTAAATTGACAAAGCAATCCATCAGTGTTTGGATTATCTCCTATGTGCAGAATTTCCTCAAAACTTCTTGCCCTGCATTTTGGTTGATCCAATACCGTTTTTAAAAAGAACGGATTGGGTTTAAAATATCCGATGTGATCTGAAAATAACACATAGTCGAATATATCAAATACCTCTGAAGTTTTAAGCATAGAAACAATGCTGTCGCCACTGATTAACCCCGTATTGCAACTGATTGAAATCGATACTCCTTTTAATTTCAAATCGCGCAATTCGTTTAGCGTGAAAACTGGTATTGGCGGATTTTCTAAGAAAATCTCATGCGTTCGATTGGCAAGGTCAATTGCGCCTTGTATAGAAGCACATCCTAGATTGTCAAGCAAGTGCCAACATTGGGTTAATGTATCAACATTCGCCATTGTCTTTTCTGACACTACGTCGCAAAAGTTTTTTGTCTTGGTTACCGCAGTATGTACCTGCTCTGAACTGAATCCATATACGCTATGTATATACGATCCTCTCGCAATTCTAAAATTTGGATCTCCTATGTACAGGGTATCCCAAAAATCAAACGAAATGTGGTTAATCATTGAAAATATATTTGATGTTTAGAATACATTTCTAAGTAAAACTCTACTTTGTTATCTGGCATTTTTAACTTATCCATCACAGGATTCCCAGAACAAATGAGCGTTCCCGTCATTTTCTCCTTACAGTTAATCTCGCCATTGTTGAACCTGACATATAGGATAGTTCGATCTTCACATTCCATTTCCCAAATTTGCGGATATACACAAGTACATTTTAATGTATCTCGTTTAACCTTGTACTTAGGCTCGTTATTTTCAGGATTCTGAATCCTTCCTATAAGTGTCATTTTGGGTATTGTGGATGTATATGATTTCAAATTACCAAATAAAATTTAGTTGCAAGCACAGGATTCGAACCTGCAATTCTCCCTATAATAGCGGGAGCGCGATACCATTTCACCAACTTGCTTCAACAAATAAATTTCTTTACGGCTTTAACGTTCATTGCCCGTATCGGCGTTTATTGTTGTGTTTAACCTTCCGATTAAACTTTTGTGGCCTCAATGGGAGTCGAACCCAATATCCGAAAGTTATGAGCATTCGATGATCTATGACATTTTCAGTCAATTCCGTTTCACTCTGAGGCTATTTAATTGTCGCAAACCTCGGCATCAAACCGAGTTGGAAAAATTTATGGGATTCTTCACGCTTGCGAATAAAATTGTCCACGATAAAGGCATCGAACCTTTCCCACCTTGATCCCAAATCAAGACCGACACCAAGTTCGTATCGTGGAATTAAAAATTAGATTTAATGTTTAGTTTTCAATCAAATTTGAGATGTTTATTCCCTCCTTCCTGTCTGCGCCTGTAAGTTTGCAGGCATCTATATCACCGCACACTCCGGTAACATCTCCGGTTAATCTTGAAACATCGCCAGTAATTTTGGAATGAACTCCATCAATTTTTACTCCATCAACGAAGTGGAATAATTCTGTTGATGGTTTTTTTAATTTTATGAGCATTTTAATTTTCAATTAAATATGAAATTCTAATCCCATCATCCCTGTCTTCGGCTGTAATATTGCATTCATCTAGGTTTCCGTACAATCCGGTAGCATATCCGCGCAATCCGGTAACATCACCAATTATTCCGGTAACATCGCCGTACAATCCGTCAACATCGCCGCGTATGTCGGTAACATATCCGCTTAATCCGGAAACATTTCCGCGCAATCTGGAAGCGTCCCCATACAATCCGGTAACATCACCGTATATGGCTGTAACATCTCCACTTATTCTTGAAACATCCCCGGTTAATCCGGAAACATCTCCGGTTAATCTTGAAACATCGCCAGTAATTTTGGAATGAACTCCATCAATTTTTACTCCATCAATGTAGTGGAATAATTCTGTTTTTGTTGTTATTAATTTTTTTAGCATTTTATTGTTTAAGTTTGAATCAAATCTGAAATGTTTATTCCCTTAGTTCTTTCTTCGGCGGTAATAATTGCAGTCATTTATGTTGTCACTTAGTCCGGTAGCATTTCCAGTAATTTCGGAATGAACTCCGTTAATTATTACTACAGATTGTTATTGATAGAAGGGCGTAAAAGAATCGAACTTTTATTCGCGGGATAGAAACCCGCTTTCCTATCCATTGAAAGAACGCCCCAAATTATTATTTTGCTATAATAGAATACACGTTATACGAATCTATAAAAAACATTGATTGTTTTAATTTAATGCTAGTTAGATTCATATTTTTACAACTCACTAAAAAACATTTACTATGAAAAGAGTACACTCTGAAGAATCTAAACAAAAAATGTCTATGTCCCGTAAAAAATTCCTAAAGGAAAATCCCGACAAACATTGCTGGACATATCACAACAAGTTTAAATCTAATCCCTGTGAGAAAGTCAAACAACTGTTAAACCAACACGGAATTTTATTTATAGAAGAATATAGTCCTGAATTAGAAAATCGATTTTTTTCCATAGATATCGCGTTTCCAGATAAAAAAATTGCTTTAGAAATAAACGGAAATCAACATTATAATAGAGACGGAACATTATCTCCTTATTACCAAAAAAGAAACGATCTTTTAGAAAAACATTCGTGGCTTGTTTATAATATTCACTATTCTGCTTGTTATAATGAAGATTTAATATTTCCAATTATTCAAAAGATATTAGATTCTCCAATCAAATTAGAGTTCGATTATATTTCTTATATACCAAAACCAAAGAATCAAATCTTTTGTAAATCATGTAATAAAGAAATTACAATATATGGTACGTCTGGATTATGTTTCACTTGTCGCAAATTTAATGATAGAAAATCTGTACGTCCTAATAAAGAAGATATACAACTATTGTTATTAGAAAAACCAATTACAAAAATATCAAAAGACTATGGTGTATCAGACAATGCCATCATAAGATGGTGTAAGGATTATGATATACCTCGTCCGGGAAGAGGTTATTGGGAAAAGGTATATCATAATAAATAAAAGAAATCTGTTGCACTATCCATTGTACTACGGGACCGGAAATAAAAACAAATTTGTTCAATTTCTTTTTTGGGTGTCTGACGAGACTCGAACTCGCAGGAATCGTTTTAGCGATTACGGGACCACAACCCGCTCGGATACCAATTACCGTTTACAGACACAGCACGTCGAGTCAGATTCGAACTGACAATTCTTAACCTTGCGGAAACGGTTTTGGAGACCGCGAATCACACCAATGAGCCGACGCATTTAATATAATTATCTGAAATTAAGATAATTTAGTGATCTCGATAGGACTCGAACCCATACGACGAATTCCGAAGATTCGCGACCTAACCATTAATCGACGAGACCAAAATTGTTAAAACCAGTTTATACTATATTTGAGACATACGGAACTTATCTGGTTTCTTCCCTTCACTCTTTCGGAGTATCATCGGGAATCAAGTTTTTATGTACTGGCGGTCAATCACGGGTTCGAACCGAGCGTATGCAATTTGCAAACTGGAGTGACAGTCCAGCGGTTTCACCAATCTACCTCATTGACCAATTTAAAAACGTTCGACTAAACGTGACGCGAAGTGGACTCGAACCACCAACTAACAGGGTTTAAGTCTGTTGCCTCTGCCAATTGGGCTACCGCGCCGAATGATTTAATTTTTGTAGCCACGAAAGGAGTCGAACCTTCACCTGCGATTATAGCTTCTAAAACTACGGACTTTACCGTTTGTCCACGCGGCCATTTTACAACTATTGCTTCTGTACGGGAATCGAACCCGTGTTTTCCGGCCCGAATGCCGACGTTCTAACCACTGAACTAACAGAACAAAACCACAACACATTATTCTTTCAATGACAGTATCCAGAATTTTGATATAGGTTTTGACTACTACGTTCCCTCTGTCAAGGTACTTGTTTCGATGTGACTCGCACTGGGTACAATCCAGCATAGCCAATGTTAAAAGCATTGTGCATTCTTCGTTTATGCTAACGAGTCTATTAACTTACATTGAAGAAGATTTCGGATGACACTATTTCATTAACAATTCAAACAAGTCAATTGAGGACTTGGTGTCAGTTTCAATAATTTGAACATCCGGAAAATGGATTAAAAAGTTTCCAGATTGTACAAATTCTTCAAATATTTCATTTCCAGAAATGAAAACCCCGCCTTTAAGTTTTTCCATATTCACAATTGTCGATTCATAATCACGACTATTTTCATAAAATGGATTGATTAAAGTATTTTCATAATGTCGAAAATTCGTTATGAACTTTTCTGGTTCTGAAGCCTTTACAATGATATGAGTCCAATTTCCCATGTTATTAACTTATATTGAAGAAGATTTCGGATTCGAACCGAAGGATCGACTTTCATCGACCGATGCTTTTCAAGAGCATTGCAATAAACCACTCTGCCAATCTTCTATGGTTGTGTCATCTTTCGGTGACGATCCGAACTCTCAGGCTTTTCAGACCTGCGCTTTCTCCAACGATTAGCTTAGATGACAAAAATAAAAAAAAGTTATGGACGAATCATCCGTGATTTTTAACCTACTTTTGTGAACCATGAAGGAATTGAACCTCCGACCCCGTTAGGGAACGCATTTACAGTGCGCCGCGACATACCAACAGTCGACCAATGGAACGGTTTAAAATTTTGATTTTCTTGCTTAACGTGCATCTGAAAACAAAATTTTGTAAACAAAAGAATTTTTTAATCTTCGATTTCTATTTTTTAAAATGTCAACCTTGCGGTTGCTTGTATGTTTCGGTCTTTGGTTCGCTCTAACCATTCACGGGCATCTTTGCCCTGATAAATGATTTTGCCGCCCACCTTAACCGTCGTTGGTTGTTGGACATATTCATTGTTTTTGCGGTCGAAAGAAGTCTGATTCACTTTTTGTTTTGTTTAAAATTGATAACCACAGATTGAGTAGTGGCAAACTCACACTAATTCGAACAAAATTTGATAATATCAAAATCCAAATACATTATTTTTAAATTAAACTTTGGATTGGCTTTTCATCTCCCTTTCGGTGAGTTTTGCATGATCCAAACATTTAGCTGGTTTTATCCACCAAAGTTCAATTTTAATCTTCGATTTCGATTTTTTTCAACTCGCGACGCTTGGCCTTTTTGGCAGGCCGCTTATTTGCCTTTATTTCAGACAATAAGCATTGTGCTGGATTGGTACGATCTGTTTTGTTTGTGTATGGTTTCATGATTCGTTTAATTATAGTACAAAGGTAAACTTAGTTTATCAAAGTACCAAGTTATTTATCATTTTATTTGGAATTAATTTTATCTTCGTCCATAATTTCCTTAATAATCAGTCCATGTACTCTGGACTCGATGGCGTGTTCAACGGGGTCTGTACATCTATGATATTTTTCGTGGTTGACCATTCTAAGCACATCCCCCCAATATTCGTTTGGGATTCCCAAAGGAATAATATCTTGAGCGGTTTTGTTTCATTGTTATGAGTATCTAAAAAAATTCAATTCACAAATTCAGTTAATGAAAATGTTGGTAGTGACCGAATTGTTTTATAGATTTGAACGGTTTCTTTGAATGAACCTTTGAATGGTTTCAAATCGTGAGTGAAAACCGCAATCTTCCTTCCGCACTGCCATTGAACTATTGACATCGGAATTTCTACTCCCAACAGTTGTTTTAATCCGATCGAATACATTTGTAATTCAACCATTCCAATTTCATTACATTTCGGGACATCGTAAGTATAAATCTCATTGTCGTTTTCGACTATAAATTTAACTAAGTCTCCGGATGCCGGAATATATTCAGTTACTTTCATTTTTCTTCCTTCCGCCACTGAAAATATCGTTAGCTAACATTTTTTAAAGTGATTTAAAATCGTCTTGCAACTTTATCAACTTTTGTTCGTTTTCTTTGATTAATAGTTCTCTGACTAATTTAATTATATCGGAATCAGTACAAACTGTTGATTTGCTCGAACCATTTCCAAATGTAAACTCGATCCACTCACAGGTTTGTTTCTTAGAACACTCGAGTATTCTTTCGAGGTCATCAATTCGTTTCTGCAACTTAGTTGCTTTGATTAATAGTTCTGCGGTCATTTTTTTGTATTTTTGAAATTAAATAATGTTACATTACCAATTGACTTAACACATCAACAACTGGCCATTCATCTGTGGAATTTCGATTCACCATTTTACTGGCTGCTGCCACCTCTACGTCATGCTCGTAGCGTTAATGTAACATTGTATCTTCTTAAATTGATTCCTCATTTAGCATCTTTGCGATGCTTTCCCATGTCGTGTTTTCATCAAAAATTAAATCTGCTTCTTCTTTGGTTTTTACAACCTTAGTTGAAAGTAAATTTAAAACGTGACCTTGTGCAATTTTTTTCCATTCTATTTGGGCTGAACCTGAGTCCAAAACCACAAATTTTTCTAAGAATGATTTCATTTTCAAGGCATCATTTGGATTGGTGACTTGGTTCTCCGACGTCTGAGCCACATCCAAATACACCAAATTTCTTGTTGGAACATGAATCGCCATCAAATATGCGGATGTCGCGTCTGATGCGATTTTCGTCGCGTGTTCCACTGTTTCAGGCAACCAGTGTGAATTTGCTTCTGGTTTTGATCGCTTCATCCATCCAGCTAAAACGCCCTCTCCTGCCCATTTTTTGTATGTTGAACCTCGATACACTTTGGCATCGACAATAATCCATTCAACACCTACCAATTTATCGATGGAAATATCTAAATATTCAGCATTCTTTGCTGAATGTCCGGTATTGTCGCCGGAATACGTTATTGCCGTTCCATATTTGTGGTTTCCATTCCAACCAACTTTTACAACTTCATTTTTGGAACTGATCACAAATCCAGACAAATCAATGTCTGAACCGCCGACCCAATGAACATAGACTCTAATCACTTTACCGTCTTCTGGCAATTTTTCAACCGTTCCGATTGCTTTGCCCGAAACTGAAAAACTCGAAGCACGATTATTGGTTGCAAGCGGAGAATAATACAACGATCTATCGATGAATACCGTTTTATCGGTTCGTTTAACTCGCTTTACAATTGCCTCCATTAGTTTCATTTGGATACGTTCAACTGTCTTCGAGTTTAACGCTTCAAGAGATTTAAATGTTTCAACGGCTGATTTTGTTTGCGAAGCCAAAACGACGGCTCGCTCTTTTTCTTCGTCTCTGTCAGAGAAATAATTATACAGCGTTACCAGTTGTTCGAAATTTGGATTTAATTTGATGAACTCATCAATCGCTTCCATTCCAAAGATTGAAAATAACTGATTCATCCGGCGCATATAAATACCTTTTCTCGTTGCAAGCAACGCGAAAACTTCTGGATTTTTTGAAGAAATGTAATCTTCAAGATATGAGTTGAACGTTCTCAACTTTTTAGGTGAATTGCGAACTTTTACCACATATTCAGCCAAAATCGGATAAGCCAATCTATTGTCAGCCGTTAATGGATTCAAATAAAATAAAACCTTCAACCAAACCTCTCGGTAAGTTTTGAATGATTCTTCGAGATCATAGCAACTGTTCAAAGTTGTCAGCAGCGTTCGTTTTACAGAACGCGTTGGTTGCTTAAATTTCGTTGCATCTTTCAGTCCTTCATCCCCACCACAATACGCGGCGAAAATTCTCAACACATCAGTTGCAGATTTAACTGGCAACTCCCTTCCAGAGTCCAGATATCGCTTTCCGATGTAAGCCTTCGTTTCCTTAAAGGAAATTTTGCCGAATTGTAATTCAGGAGCAATATGTGAATCAATGAACCAATCAACGATTTTTTTATCCCATCCCGAAATCGAACTGCCGGAATAAACAATATCCGTGAATATCGATTTAAACTGATTCTCAGTTAACAATTTCACGTCTTTATAATTAACTGATTCCATTGCAAACTCTCTATTCATATACCCTTCATCCTCCGGTCTCCATGTTCCCAAACTCCAATAGTGGGATAACGCATTGATCAGAAATTCATCATAATCCATCGCTTGAACGGATTGTGGAAAGTTCCGATAAATCGGCTCATATCCACCAGTTCCAACAATTTCCTGCAATCCTTTGCAGATATTAGAATGAATTTCTTCCAATCCGTCTTCCGATTGCGTTGAAAGTGCAGCGAATAATTCTTCGGTCAATACATAGCCATACTTGAACAACTCGCCTTGGATCTGACGAGCCAAATGGGAATTAAAATGACTTGAAGGTTCAACAAATAACCCTTTTCGTTTTTGAAAGGAAATAAAATGTTTCATGTGAGTTTGCCTTGCGGCGTTTAAAATTTAAATAATCTTCAACGGTAATTTACGGCGCGTCTACCATTCCGCCACCTCCGAAATGTAATTGTCTCGTTCGAAGGGTAGGACTCGAACCTACAATGAACCGGCTTCAATGCAGTAACCGTTGAAATGTTTCAATACTGTTAACATTTTATTTCAGTTAATCTCTGAAAGTAGTTATTGGGTCGGATGCTCTAACCAACTGAGCTACATGATTCATTGCTGAATCAAGGCGAGACTCGAACTCGCGACCATCTGATAGTAGTAACTTTCAAAATGTACTGATAATATTTTGCTTGACGTTTCAAGCATTTTT
>Ga0163144_10011854_pt1 | contig 18409 bp, 18 predicted proteins | sample OliLak19BULKMAT1_FD_123175 | JGI IMG/M metagenome (GOLD analysis project Ga0163144, IMG submission 123175) | Freshwater microbial mat bacterial communities from Lake Vanda, McMurdo Dry Valleys, Antarctica - Oligotrophic Lake LV.19.BULKMAT1 | ecosystem: Environmental > Aquatic > Freshwater >... | reverse complement strand
CCGGTCCAGGCGTTCAGCCGCTCCGGCCGGTTCAGCGTGATCGTCAGCACGCCGCCATCCACGCCCGTCAGAATTTCCCCGTACTCGGCCATCTCGAAGCTCCCTTGTTCATGTATAGCCCGACTGTAGCCCCGATTGGCGCCGGATGTCAGCCTGCCCCGGCGCGCGCTTGACTCCGCCCCGCGCCGCCCCCTACGCCTCGCGTCATGACCCACTATCCCCCTCCCCTCTCCGGCCGTGCGCAGGACGAAACGCGCGAGCTGCGCCCGAAATTCAACAGCGACGGCCTCGTCGCGGCCATCGCTCAGGATGCCGCCACCGGCGAAGTGCTGATGCTCGCCTGGATGAGCGCCGAAGCGCTGCGCCTGACGCTGGAGACAGGCAAGGCAACCTATTGGTCCCGCTCGCGCGGCGAAATCTGGGTCAAGGGCGAAACCTCGGGGCATACACAGGATGTCGTTGAAATCCGCGTCGATTGCGACCAGGACGCCGTGCTGCTGAAAGTCCGCCAGACCGGCGGCGCCTGCCATACCGGCCGGCAGAGCTGCTTCTACCGGATCGCGGACGCCTCAGGCCTCACGCTGGCGGGCGAAGGCGAAGCAGGCTAGCGTCCGGTCAACTCAAAACGCTGCCAAAGGAAACCGCCATGCGCCTCGCCCTGCTCGTCACTGCCGCCACCGGCGCGCTGCTGCTCGCGGCCTGCGCGCCCGAAACGCCCGCTGCTGTCGAACCCGCCGCCGCCGAGCCGGTGGCCGAAGTCACGGAAGACAAGCCGCTGCACGTTGCCGTGCTCGATTGCGGGACCATCGCCGTATCGAACATGGACGCGTTCTCCTCCGCCGGAGACTATGCCGGACAGGCGGACGAACTGACCGACACCTGCTATGTCGTGCACCATCCCAAGGGCATCCTGCTCTGGGATCTCGGCGTGCCAGGCATCCTCAAGGAAGCCGGTCCCGTGGTGCAGGACATCTTTACCGTGTCGCTGAACGCGACGATCACGGATCAGCTGGCGGAGCATGGGCTGACACCGGCGGATGTCGACTATGTGTCCATCTCGCACAGCCACTTCGATCATATTGGCCAGATCGACCAGGTGCAGGGCGCCACCTGGCTGGTGCATCAGGCCGAGCTTGAGACGATGATCCCGTCTGACGGATCCGTCCCCGATACCACGGCCGACCAGATTGCGCAGTTCAATGCGTTCAAGAACCTGAAGCGCGAAGCCTTCACCGGTGAGAAGGACGTGTTCGGCGATGGCTCGGTCGTGATTTTCGAGACGCCCGGTCACACGCCGGGACACACGTCGCTGCAACTGACGATGCCGGAATCCGGACCGATCCTGCTGACCGGCGACCTCTACCACCGCAGCGAAAGCCGCGCGCTCAACCGCGTGCCGCGCTTCAACGTCAATGAAGAGCAGACGATGGCCTCGATGGCCGCTTTCGAAGCGCGCGCAGCGGCGCTAGGCGCGAAGGTCATCATCCAGCATGAGCCCGCCGACATCGCCCCGCTCGGCGGCATCATCCGCTAAGGGTCGGACAACGCCGCAACCGGGCGCACGGCAATCTGGTTTGCCCGGCGGGCGGCGGCCTCGCGCTCCGCAGCGGTGGCTCCGCCCGCGCGCAACTCGCCGTCGATAACCGCCGTGATTCCGGCCTTGGCCAGCTCTGCGCTGACGGCTGCTGCCCGCCGGTAGCCGATTGTGTTTTCGTTGAAACCGCTCGCCGCGGCGGCCGTCGGCAGGAAAGCAATCACCTCGACCTGCGTCACGCCCCAGCGCTGCAGCACCCAGGCGAGATCGGCGGCGCGGGCAATTTCCTCCGGCGCGAGGGTGTCCGCCCCGTCGGCGAACAGGATCGGCGGAAGCTCCGTCCTCGGAGGAAGCACTTCGAGCGCCCAGTCCGGATAGTTGCGCGCCATCCCCTCCTCCAGCCGGCGGAACGCGGCGAGGCCAACGCCCTCGGTCGGCGCGGCGGAGAAGACCGCGCGGCGTTCGACCGGATCGATCTCGGCCGCGGCAAGCGCGTAGGGAAAGGCCGCACGTATCTCGCGCGTCGTTCGCCGTTCCACGGACAGGGATTCGAGCTGCGCGATCTGTGCCCGCATCGGCGCGCCGAAGGAGGATTCGGCGACGGCGGCGAGGCGCGCCGATTCCGAGCCGAGATCATTGTCGATGATCACCTGATCGACCACGACATTGACCTGCCGGCCAAAGCGTTCAGACAGCTGCGCCGACAAGCTGGCCTCTGCCCCCGGCACGCGCTGCGGGGTGAGCACAGTGGCACGCACCTTGATCCGGTCGGGCCCAGTGCGCGGGAAGGTCACGTCGAAATCCGTGACCCGCGCATCCGCCGCCTCGAACGGCACGAGCAGCGCATCGCCGGCGACATCGCGCACCCGCGCCTCGTAGGCAATGTCGCGCAGCGACAAGCCGAGCGGAATGGAGAGAGCAAGGAAAACGCTGACGATCAGCGCATTCTGCCAGCGCGCATGCTGCGGGCTGTGACGTTCGCCGAAGCCGTAGAAACGCGCCAGAATGGTAACCGACAAGGCGATCGCCAGAAGGTTGGTCATGAACAGGAAGAAGGCGCCGCCGGCGATCTCGAACTCGCCCGAGGCAAGGCCGAACCCCGTGACCGCGAGCGGCGGCATCAGCGCCGTCGCAATCGCCACGCCGACGATCGTCTCGCCCTTGCGGTGGATCACCGCGTAGCCGCCCGCAAGGCCGGAGAAGACCGCGACGAGAAGGTCAAAGAAATTGGGCCGGGCCCGCGCAAGGATTTCGGTGGTAATCTCCGTGAGCGGAGAAACGAACACGATGAGGAAGGCGGTGGCGAGGGCCACACCGGTGCCTACGGCGAGCGAGACGACCGCCTGCCGTAGCGCCGCAAGATCGAGAATGGCCAACGAAAAGCCCATCAGCATGATCGGGCCCATCAGCGGCGAGATCAGCATGGCGCCGATAATGACGGCCGGCGATGACAGGAGCAAACCGAGGATCGCGATTCCGCATGACATGACGTTCATGAAGATGTAGCGACCCGTCAGTGCGCCTTCCTCATGCGCGTGATCCACCACGTCCTTGTGATGGATCTCGCGGATGCCGCGCCAGCGCGCCACGCGCAGACGCCGCCGCCAGGAGGGCTGCTTCTCGCGGCGAGGGGCCTCGGTCGTGCTCATGCAGCGCCTCTTAGAGTGAAACGAGCCCAAGGGGAACCGAAGGCCAGTTGCCCGTAAGCGGGGTCAAGGCGCGCAGCGCAGCAAAGTGCTCACGCGCTCACTCCAATGTCCGGCAAGCCGCGCGTCCAAGCTACCATCCGTCGCTCGCCGGAAAGGCAGGCGACTGTGTCAGTTCCCGCCTTCGATCAGGCGGCGGGCGATGACCATCGCCTGCACTTCGCCGGCGCCTTCGAAGATGTTGAGGATGCGCGCATCCTGCAGCACCCGGCTGATCGGGTATTCCAGCGCGAAGCCGTTGCCGCCGTGAATCTGCAGCGCATTGTCGGCGGCCGCCCAGGCGACGCGCGCAGCCAGCAGTTTCGCCATACCGGCCTCGAGGTCGCAGCGCTTGCCGTCATCCTTCTGGCGGGCGGAATAATACGTCAGCTGACGTACACCGATGAGTTCGGCGGCCATCATCACGAGCTTGTTGGAGACGCGCGGGAAATTGAAGATCGCCTGCCCGAACTGGTTGCGGTCCAGCGCATAGCGCAGGCCGATCTCGAACGCGTTCTGGGTGACGCCGACGGCGCGAGCAGCGGTCTGGATGCGGGCGCTTTCGAACGTCGCCATCAGGTGTTTGAAGCCCTGGCCTTCGACGCCGCCCAGCAGATTCTCCGCCTTCACCTTGAAGGCATCAAAGCCGATCTCGTATTCCTTCATGCCGCGGTAGCCGAGCACTTCGATTTCGCCGCCGGTCATGCCTTCAGCCGGGAACGGATCTGCATCCGTGCCGCGCGGCTTTTCGGCGAGCAGCATCGACAGGCCGGAGAAATTGTTCGTGGCCGGATCAGTCCGCGCCAGCAACGTCATCAGGTCGGCGCGCACGGGGTGCGTGATCCAGGTCTTGTTGCCGGTGACGACGTAATCCGATCCGTCGGCGGACTTGACTGCGCGGGTCCGCAGCGAGCCAAGGTCGGAGCCGGTATTCGGTTCGGTGAACACCGCGGTCGGCAGAATTTCGCCAGAGGCAATGGCCGGCAGCCACTTGGCCTTCTGTTCCTCGGTGCCGCCGATCAGGATCAGCTCGGCCGCGATTTCCGAACGCGTGCCGAGCGAACCAGTGCCGATATAGCCGCGCGAGAGTTCCTCGGAGACGACGCACATCGCCGTCTTGCCCATGCCGAGACCGCCGAATTCCTCCGGGATGGTCAGACCGAAAACGCCGAGCTCGGCCATCTCGTCGACGACATCCATCGGGATGTATTCATTGCGCAGGTGCCAGCCATGCGCGACCGGCTTGATGCGGGTCGCCGAAAACTTGGCAAACTGCTCGCGAACCATCTCCATCGTCTCGTCGAGGCCGGTGCGCTCCACTGTATGGCGCGACAGGGCGTCCGGCAGGAAGGTCGCCGCAGCGGCCATCACCTCGGGCGTCTTGCCTTCGCTGATGAAGCGCTCGATCGCGGGCGCCGACAGCAGGGCGGTTTCGGCGGGGCCGCAGCCAAGATCGGCGGGACGGACCATCTCGCCCTGGTTCATCGGAATGCCGCCGCGCAGCTGCGCGCAATATTCGCTGAACAGGATCTGCGAGAGCAGCGCCTCGACATCGCCGAACTGGCCATCGGCCTCAAGGCGGGAGGCCCAACCGGCCGTCTGGCGGAGGGTTTCGAGATAGGTGGCCACCCAGGCCAGGCCATGCGCGCGGTGTTGGTGGCGCTCGAAGGCGGCGCGGTCCGGCTTGCCGCTCGGCAGCGACAGCGACGCGCGCGCGGCGCTGGTGGCGGCCTCGACATAGGCCTCCACGGCCGCGACCGCTTCGGCCATCGCCTCTGTCAGGCCGCTCATCCGGGCCTGGGCCACATCGTCAAATCCGCTCAAGCCGTCCATGACCCGTTCCCTCAATCGTTTTGGCAAGTGTTCTTGTGATTACAGTATTATAGGCGCGCCGCCGCAACTGGCGAGTCCGGATTGTGCGGCGCAACAACGCTGCCGGTGCAAGGCCGGGGCCGCGCCAATCCTTAACGCTTCCCTTACACCCGTTAACCAGCTGCCGGTTGATTAGGGTATCGTTAACCCTCAGATTATTAACAGAATGTTGGTGCCAGAAGCCCTAATTCAATCAAACATCATAGCGAATCTTTCAGGAGCCGCCCGCCGGATGACCCCCTATTCTCGATTCAGGCTGATCTCGAACACCGCCGCTGCCGCGCTGATCGCGGGCGGATTGTGCGCCGTCTGGCCGCTGCTGGCCGGGATGATCGCCGCCGCGACCGGCGGTGTGACGGCCGCCTACACGGCCTTTGTCGCCATCGCGGCCACGCTGGCGGTCGCCGCCTTCCTGACACTCTCCGAAGCCATCTTCCCCGCCCTGTTCCAGTTGCCAGTCCTGCGCCGGATCGTGCTGGGCCGCCATTCCGTCGAAGGCACCTGGCTACAGGCCGAGCGCGGGCCATCCGGGACCGAGCGCCTCACCGTACTGCACATCCGTCCAGCCGGGGCCGGCTATGATCTGTCCGGATACAGCTTCAATCAGGTGAGCGAGATCGAAAGCAACCGGATGGTCGAATACACCAGGCTCGACGGGCCGGTCCTGTTCCATGCCTATCGCAGCCTGATGCCGGACGGCGCCGGCAACCAGGCGCGCGGTACCAGCGAGCTGATGTTCGAGCAGCGCCGCGGCGCGCCGAGAGCTTACTCCGGATACGGAGAACCCACCGGGGGACGCCGGTACCAGATCGAAGGCGTGAAACTGACCAAATGGTCAGAGCGCCGCCGCCTGCGGAAGCTTGAGCAGCGCGCGGGCGTAGTCGAGGCCTACTGGAACCTGTTCTTCGGCGCCGCTGCAAGTCCGGCGCAGGACGCGCCTTACGAACCGCCCGCCGTACGCCGGCCGGTGATCGTCGAAGCAGCGAAGCCGGCCTTTGTCGAACGCCGCGATCCGGAGCGGGCGTTGTCAGAAGACGGTCCGGTGATCACCCGCCGCCGGGCGAGCGACTGGCGCAGCGAGGACGCGACGCCGACCGCCGACCGTATCCGGGCCCGGATGCTCGAAGCAGAGGCTGCGATCGAGGAGGAGGACGAGGACCTCCTGCTTGAAGAAGAGATCGATGACGACCTGGCCGAGGCGGCAGAGTTCGACGCCGATGAGGACGAGGCAGACGAGGCGCTGATCGAGGACGACGAAGAGCCCGAGTATGAAGCGGACGCCGAAGAGGACGAAGAGATCGGCGACATCGATGCCTTCGAAGACGACGAGCCGGAGGCGGTCGCCGCAGAAGCGGAAGACGAAGACAAACCCCCGGTGACCGACGACGAACCGGTCCGCATCCGCCAGCGCTACGCGCGCCGCTGATCCGCACACAGATCTACCGGGCGGCCCTTCCTGACAGAGGGGCCGCTCTGGTGTGTGCGGTCAATCCATCCGGCGGTAGCGGGAGGACTGGGCGCGGACCATCGCCCGGCCTAGAGGCTCCGGCAGGATGCGGGTCAGCGTGGCGAGCAGCTTGTTGGCGCCGCCGGGGACAACCACCGGCTGCCCGCGATTGACCGCCTCGATGCCTGCGGCCACGACGGGCGCCGCTTCCATCCACAACCATTGTGGCATCTGCTTCGTCGCCTCGCGCGTGCCGTTCACGTCGTGGAACTCGCTGAACGTGAAGCCCGGACAAAGCGCTGTGCAATGAAGATTCGTATGCCCGAGCGCCTCGCATTCGGCATTTATGCTCTCGGAAAACTTGATCAGGCCGGCCTTCACACTCCCATAGAGCGTGTGGCCTGCACTGCCGGCGGCGTAGCCGGCGAGCGAGGCGACATTGATGATGCGGCCGTATTGGCGCGACGCCATCCCGGGCAGCAACCGGTGGGTCAGTTCGATCGGCGCCGTGTAGAGCACCTGCAGGAAGGCCGCCTGATCCGCCCATGTCGTCGAGAAGAAGGTGCCCGGCAGACCGTAGCCCGCATTGTTGACGAGCGCATCGACCGCGAGGCCCTTCCCGTCCAGCGCCGCCACAAGCCGCGCGGGCGCCGCCGGGTCGGCGAGGTCCTCGGCGATGACGGTCACGTCGACATTATACCGTGCACGGATATCATCCGCCAAAGCCTGCAAACGGTCCTCGCGCCGGGCCGTCAGCACAAGGTTCCATCCGAGGGCTGCATACTGGCGCGCAAACTCCGCGCCGATACCGGCAGAGGCACCGGTGATGAGGCACAAACGGCGATTCATGGTCAAAAACTCACCCCAGATGAGAAAATTTGGCTGAAATACAACAAAAGCCGAACTTAAATTTGACGTAACCCCTGATCGGTTGTTGCACGGCGCTCAATCCCCACCTTACGGTTCTGCAGGGGAAACACAACAAATGCCCTGGCACAGCCCCATTTTCAAACTTACGGAGCGGATAGCATGAAGTTCAAGGCACTCCTTTTCGCCGCAGCGGCCACGGCCGCTGTTTCAACCGGGGCTTCGGCGGCCTGGGCGCAGGAAGACACCACTGCGGCAGAAGATGCCCGCACGCTGGAGACCGTGGTCACGGTCGGCACGCGTGTAGCCAACCGGTCGGCGCTGGATACGGCCGCCCCGGTGGACGTGGTCTCGGCCGAAGCGATCCAGAACATTGGTGTCGGCGAACTGAACCAAGCCCTGTCGGTCAACCTGCCCTCCTTGAACTTCCCTCGCCCTGCCCTGGCTGACGGCACCGACTCGGTCCGCCCCGCTGCCCTGCGCGGCCTCGCACCTGACCAGACCCTCGTGCTGGTCAACGGCAAGCGCCGCCACACCGCCGCGCTCGTCAACGTCAACGGAACCATCGGCCGCGGCGCTTCCGCGGTTGACCTCAACACGATCCCGAACCTCGCCGTCGGCGGCGTGGAAGTCTTGCGCGATGGCGCCTCGGCGCTGTACGGCTCCGACGCGATTGCCGGCGTCGTCAACGTGCGCCTGCGCGAAGCAGCAGAAGGCGGCGCTGTCTCGGCCAGCTATGGCTGGCGCGAAACGGAATACACTGTGCCGGTCGCACTGCCGACAACCCCCGGTGTGCCTGATCCCGGCCGCTCGGTTTCGCGTGAACGTTCGGATGGCCGCACTTATACCGTGGCCGGCTGGAAAGGCTTTGCGCTCGGAGACGACGGCTTCCTGACCGTCACCGGCGAATACAAGGACCAGGGCCACACCGAGCGCGGCGGCTATGACTCTCGCCAGCAATATCCGGGCAGCCAGCCCGCAAGCGAAGCCATCATTGGCCGATACAATGCCTGGACCGGCGAGCCGGAACTCGAACAGCTGAGCTTCTTCGCCAATGCCGGTTACGACCTTGGCGGCGCCGAACTCTATGGCTGGGCCAGCTTCCAGGACCGCGAAACGATCTCGGCCGGCTTCTTCCGCCGCGCGCTGGATGATCGCAACACGATCGAAATCTATCCCAACGGCTTCCTGCCGCTGATCAACCCGGTGACCACGGACTATTCGGCGCTAGGCGGCGTGCGGTTCGACTGGGCCGGCTGGGACGCTGATGCCTCGCTCGGTTACGGCAGCAACAAGATGGAATTCGACATCATCAACACGCTGAACCGCTCGCTCGGCCCGGTGTCCGGCACGGAATTCGATGCCGGTGGTTTCGAGCATAACCAACTCGTTGGTGCTCTGAGCATGGTGAAAGGCTTTGCCGTTGACGGCCTGGCCTCCGACCTCAACGTGGCCTGGGGCGTGGAAGCCCGCCGCGAAGGCTATGAAATCTTTGCCGGCGAGCCGGACTCCTACCGCAACGGCGGCGTGCTGCTTCCCGGCGGCGGCGTCACGGCTTCGGGCGCACAGGTTTTCCCCGGCTTCCGTCCGGAGAACGAGCTCGACGAAGATCGCACCGCGCTTGGCGCCTACCTTGACCTTGAAGCCGATGTCACCGACGCGTTTCTCGTGTCTGCCGCCGTGCGCGCAGAATCCTATTCCGACTTCGGCGAAACCGTCACCGGCAAACTCGCCGCCCGTTATGACCTGACCGACAGCTTCGCCGTGCGCGGCTCGGTCCAGAACGGCTTCCGGGCACCTTCGCTCCAGCAGCAGTTCTTCACGACGACATCGACGAACTTCATCGGCGGCGTCCCGTTCGACATCACCACCTTCCGTGTGGATGACCCGATCGCACAGGCCCTCGGCGCCGAGAGCCTCGATGCTGAAACGTCGACCAACTTTGCCATCGGCGGCGTCTACCAGACCGGCTCCTTCAACCTGACCGTCGATGCCTACATGATCGAAGTGACGGACCGGATCGTGCTTTCGGAAAACCTCACGGCCGCGAACGTTCGGGCCTTCCTTCAGTCCCAGGGCTTCATCGGTTCCGGCGGCGGCCGCTTCTTCCTGAACGGCGTCGACACCGAGACAACCGGCGTGGACGTCATCGCGAACTAAACCTTTCCGGAAACCAGCTTCGGCGCGTTCAACGCCACACTCGGCGCGAACTTCAACAAGACCGAAGTCACCAAAGTGCCGGCCATTCCAGTGCTGGCTGGCCTGTCGCCGGCTCCGATCCTGTTCGGACGGGTCAACGTGCTCACCCTCGAGGAAGGCGCGCCGAAAGACAAGTTCACTGGCCAGGTGAACTGGGAGAATGGGCCGTTCGAGGCCACCTTCCGTGCGGTTCGCTACGGCGAAGTCCTGGTGCCCGGCACCACGGCAGCCACCGACTTCACGCTCTCGCCGAAGACGATCCTCGATCTTGAAGGCCGCTATACCTGGAACGAGCGCATTACCCTGGCCGTCGGCGCCGACAACATCCTGGACGAATATCCGGATGCATCCCCCATTGGCCTGAACGGCACCGGCAACACGCCGTTCTCGACCTACTCGCCGTTCGGCTATTCGGGCCGCTTCGTCTACACGAAAGCGACCCTCAACTTCTGATCTGGGCCCTCCGGACCTGAAATCCGCGCCGCCTCCGCAAGGGGGCGGCGTTTTTCATTTTCCGAACCTTCGCCAACTGCTCTAGGGTGAATGAAAGTCAGGGAGAAACGAACATGCCGCGCGCCGAGGTCAACGGAATAGAGATCGAGTATGACACGCTGGGCAGTGCGCAGGATCCCGCGATCCTGCTGGTGATGGGCTTTGCGCTGCAGATGACGCGCTGGCCCGAGGCGCTGAAGCGCGGGCTGGCGGACGCCGGCTTCCGCGTCATCTGGTTCGACAACCGGGATGTCGGCCTCTCCACCGAGTTCACGCAATACACCCCGCCCTCCCCCATGGAGGTGCTGACGGCGGCAATGACCGGGCAGGACGCGTCGAAACTTGTTCCGTACACGCTCAATGCCATGGCCGCCGACTCGGCAGGCCTGCTGGACGCCATAGGCGTGGAGACGGCGGATGTGCTCGGCGTCTCGATGGGCGGCATGATCGGCCAGCTGATGGCGCTCGATCACGCCCACAAGGTACGCAAGCTGATCCCCGTGATGACGACCTCCGGCGACCCCATGCTGCCGCCGTCGACACCCGAGGCGATGGCCGCGCTGACCGCCGTGCCCGCCTCGCGCACACCGGAGGCCATCGGCGACATTGCCGTGCACGCCCAACACGCCATCGGCTCGCACGCCGATCTGCGCAACAGCGCCGAAGTGATCCGTGCACGCGCCATCGAGGATTTCCACCGCTCCGACAGGCCCTTCGGCATGGCGCGGCAGTACACCGCGATCCTCGCCACGCCGCGCTGGCATGAGCGGCTCGGCCAGGTGACCGCGCCAACGCTGGTGCTGCACGGCGCGGACGATCCCTTGATCCGCCCGGCCGCCGGGCAGGACATCGCCCGGCGTATTCCAGGCGCCGTGTTCAAGTCCTATCCCAAATGGGGCCACGACCTTTCGGACAAGATGTCGGATACGCTGGTCGCGGATATCGTTCCGTTTTTGAGGGCTTAGGCACCAGCGCTTGCCTCCCCCGCCCTAACCCTCCCCGCGCAGGGCGTGGGGAGGGTCAGGGTGGGGCCTGTTCCGCCTAAGGACGATCTACCTTATCGCCACCGGATTGACGATCGCCTGTACCGCGCCTTCGAGCCTTGGCGCCCCAAGCGTGAAGAAGAACTCCGTCACCCCGTCTGCTGCCAATTCGGTCGTCACCATGTTCTCGAGGATATAAACGCCGTTCTTCGCGAGCAGAGTCAGGTGCACATCGAAAGGACGTGTCTCGGCTTCGAACGGGATCATTTCCAGCGCCCAGGTATCGGCGCCAATCGCAACAACGCCAAGATCGGCGAGGTATTGCGCGCCTTCGACACCAAGGCCCGGCTCGACCGGAGAGAGCTCGCTCGCGCCTTCGGAGGCTTTCATCGTGCCGGTATGTAAGAGGACGATGTCACCCTTTCCGATGGTCACCCCGGCGGCCTTCGCGGCGGCTTCGATCTCGGCGCGGTTGAACGCGGTCCCGGCGGCGACCGGATCGCCGAAGGTTTTCGTCATGTCGAGCAGCACGCCGCGCGTTGCCACCGGCGGCAGCGTATGCGTGCCATACTGCGTCAGCCCGCCCGTCGTGACGAAGTCCGCAACCGGCACGCCGTTATAGTAACGATGGTCGATGCCCATATGGCCGAGCCCGTCGATCTGGCTGCCGATGCCGACATAAGTGTTGACGAGATCATCGTTTCCCACGGCCTTGTTCTCGCCCAGCGGCGCGCCCGAACCGTCCGACAACTGAAGAATTGTCATATTGAACGTACGCGGACCATAGGCCGGCGTCTTGCGGCCGGTCACCTGCCCGAGCGCGTAGGTCTTGCCGGTGGTGATGAGACGCGCCGCCTCGGCCGTCTTCGCTTCGGACAGATTGTTCATCGCGCCCAGCCGGTCGTCCGCGCCATAGCGCGAGGGATACCAGCCTTCGGACTTCACTTCGGTCTTCGCCGCCGCGGCGGGCGCTTCGGCCTCGCCGCTGGAAAAACTGCTGCAAGCCGCGAGCAAGGCCGTGCCGGCGATCAGAATGCGTTTCATTGTGTCTCCTCCCTTTATGTTTGGGCGGAGCCTACCCCTGCGGGCCGCATTGGCAATCCCTTCAGGCGCGGCGCACCCAGAAACCGGCCCGCGGGAAGTGGACGTGGATGGTCTCCGCCTCCGGTGTGAACCGGCGCACGATGATGCGCTGACTGTCGGCATGCACCAGTTCGCCTTCGACCCAGTCCTGACCGTAATCATCCGGCGCGACGGCCACCTTTTCGCCGGGCGAAAATTCCTGCGGCTCGTTGCGCGTGGTGGCCGCGACGAGGCGCGGCGCAGCATCCTTGGCGATGGCAACGGCCTCCTTCGAGGTGATTGTCTCAGGTTCCTGCCCTTCCGCTTCGGCGAGGCGCCGGTACCAGGCGGCCGTCAGCGGCGCATTTTCGAGACAGGCATCTGCAAATTCCGGCACGGCGGACTTCATCCACCAGACGTTCATGTACGCATGCACATCGACAAGACCGGGCTTGGCACCGATCAGGTAATTGCCGCTGCCTGCGCCCTTGCCGCCGGCGAGACGTTCCTCGATCAGCATCAGGCGCGCGCGCCACTGGTCCTTCATCATCGGGGCGACGGCCTTCATGCCCTCGACATTGAACGGCCGGCCCGAAAGCTGCTCACGGTCCTTGATGAAGGCTTCCGGCACATTGTCGCCCATGTGCCCGAAGATCACCGCGACGGAGGACTGGAACCAGCGCGAATCCGCCCAACCGGCCACCATCTGCGCGATCCCTTCATGGCCGGGCAGTTTCAGCGAATAGAGGGGATAACGCGCCTCGATCTCGCGCAGGATGATGGCCGAGTCGCAGTAGACGTCGGCGCCGATCTGCAGCACGGGAATGCGCCGGTATCCGCCGGTCAGCGGAATGAGATCCGGCTTCGGCATGATCACCGGCTGCTCGACGCGCGCATAGGCGAGGCTCTTGAGCTTCAGCGCCAGGCGCACCTTCTCCGAAAAGGGCGAGGACGGGTATTCGTGCAGGATGATGCTGCGTGCGTCGGCCATGTTGTGTCGCAAACCTCCCCGTATGCAAGCCGCGCACTTTGCGTGATCCCGGCCCCTCGTAAAGAGGCAAAAGAAACCACGTGGGATGCAACGCAAGAAACGGGTGGCGTGCCGCGCCGGGCGGGCGCATTTTGCCTGCATGTTTGATGGACAAGCCCCTCTCGGCGAACGCGCCCGCAGCTATGACCGGATGGCGAAAGCCCTCGACTGGCTTGGCGAGACCTGGCCCGATTGGCCGGACCTTGACGCCGCCGCCTCGGCCGCCGGTCTCTCGCCCCACCATTTCCAGCGCGAGTTCACCCGCTGGGCCGGGATCAGTCCCAAACAATACCAGGGCGCGCTCGCGCACGGCGCCGCGGGCGACCTCCTGCGGCGCGGCGCCAGCGTGCTGGACGCCGCGCTAGAAACGGGCCTCTCCGGTCCTGGCCGGCTGCACGACCTGTTCATCGCCCATGAGGGCCTCACCCCGGGCGAAGCGAAAGCCGGCGGCAAAGGCGCAGAGCTTGTGCTTGGCCGTGCGCCGACCCCGTTCGGTCTCGGCGCCTGGCTGATCGGGCCACGCGGCCTTGTCGCGCTTGGCTTCATTGATGAGGGCGCGCCCGCCCGCACCGGGTTCGAGCATCAGGGCCGCAGCGAGGCGGACGCCTTCGCCGACCTCGCCGCGCGCTATCCCGGGGCGGACATAAGACGCGACGACGCCGAAGCCGAACGCTTCGCCTCACGCGTATTTGAAGCGGGCGAGCCCTTGCCCGTCTGCCTCTATGGCACGCCCTTCCGGCGGCAGGTCTGGCGGGCGCTGCTCGAGATTCCGGCCGGGGAGACGCGCACCTACGGCGCCCTCGCCCAGACCATCGCCGCGCCGAAGGCCGCCCGGGCGGTTGGCGCCGCCGTCGGCGCCAACCCGGTCAGCTGGTTCATCCCCTGCCACCGGGCCCTTGCAGCCGATGGCCGGCTACATAACTATCACTGGGGTGTGGCGCGAAAGCGCGCCATGCTGGTCTACGAACGCGCGCACCGGGCCTGAATTGACGGGCCACCGGGCGCCGAACCCGGAACAAAGCGGTCTGCCATGTATGTCTATTTCGCCCTCGTCGTCGCCGTCGCCGCCTGGGGCGTCCACCTTGCCCTGCGCTGGAAGCAGGCCAAGGCCTTTGCGCCGGAGCTTCTGAAAGCACGCCAGAAGGCGGGCGAACTGCCGGCGGGGATCGACGAGACCGAGTTCACGGATCTCTACCTGCGGGCCGAAGGTCCGCGCCGCGGCACCTATGTCTACGCGTGCGCCGTCTTCATCACCTTGCTCCTGGCGCCGCTGTCGGCGCTGTTCAATACGGTGTGGACCGCCCTCTGGCGCCTCGCCGGAGAGCCGCCGGTGTTCGAAGTCGGCACGCTGATCCACACATTCAGCTTCTTCCTGGCCTTCTTCGGCCTGACCGTCGGCCTGCTCGCGGTCGCCATGCACCGCTATCACACCCTCACGCCGCCGAACCTGAAACAGGTTCTGCGCACCCTCCGGGAGACCCATTCATGAGCGTTGAATTCCTGCACACGATGGTGCGCGTCGGCGACATCGACGCCGCCAAGCGCTTCTTCTGCGACGGCCTCGGCCTTGCCGAAGTGACGCGCTATGACAACGAGGCCGGACGCTTCACCCTCGTCTTCCTCGCCTCCCCGTCTGACATCGAACGCGGCGGCGGCGTCCCGGCCGGCGCCTCGCCCACCTCGCTGAACATCCCGATGATCGAACTGACCTGGAACTGGGACGAGAAGGACTATTCAGGCGGGCGCAATTTCGGCCACCTCGCCTACCAGGTCGAAGACATCTACGCCGCCACCCAGCGCTTCGCCGATCTCGGCGTACCCATCTCCCGCCCGCCGCGCGATGGCCGGATGACCTTCATCCGCTCCCCGGACGGCATCTCGGTTGAACTCCTCCAGAAAGGCAAACCCCAGGCCCCGAAAGAGCCCTGGGCCAGCGCGCCGAATGTAGGGGTTTGGTAACGCGGCGAAGCGGGTTAGGGGTGTCGCCCTTCACGAGGAACCCCGCATGACCCCCATCGCCGCCACGACGCTTTATATCGGCCTTTTCGCCCTGCTCATGCTTATCCTGAAACTGAATGTGGGGCGCGTTCGGTCGTCCAGGAAGATCAATCTCGGCGACGGCAATGACGAGGCGATGACCCGCGCCATCCGGGTTCAGGGCAACGCGGTGGAAGATGTCCCGGTCGTCCTGTTGGGACTTGTTGGCCTCGGCCTGTTGGCCGCGCCGGTCCTGCTGATCCACGCGCTGGGGGCGACGTTCCTGATTGCCCGGGTACTGCATGCGGTCGGACTGGGCGGCATGCCGGGCGCCGGAATTGGCCGTCTGATTGGCACGCTTCTGTCGCTGATCGTCATCCTCGCCACCGCAGGCGCCTGCGTCTGGTACGCGCTGACCTGAACCACAGGAATATCCGATCACGCACCATCCGTCGGTCGTATTCCCTGTTTTGTCCCAGACCTGATCCGGGACGAAGACCGAAATTCTATGTAAAAACAGGCGGTTCGGCTGTGCTGGCGGCGCGGAAGCGTTCCCTTTCTCTATCGTTTCGTCTCCATTTCGGTCTGCTTCCTTCTCGTTCAGCCGCGTTCTTTTCTCAAAGATTCTCATTTTTTATCACTTGCTCTCGCACGGGCGGAATGAGGGCGTGCGTTGGTCAGGTTGCTCTGCTTGGCCCATCCTTCGACCCCTGCCTTCGCAGGGGCATGCTTCGCTCTGGATGAGGTGGTTGGTTTGGCGGGGGCCGCAGGGATGGTCCGGGGGCGGAGGGGTTTGCGGTCTGCGCGGATTATACACCCGGTGTGGGGGTGGGGCGTTCGATTGGGCAAGTATTCTGTAGCGCGTTGATTTTGCTGGGGTGGGGGCTGCGGGGATGTGGGCGTAAGTCTGCGTTTGCTCTTTGCCTCGCCCCACCCTAGCCCTCCCCACGCTTCGCGCGAGGAGGGGACAGGTTGCATCCAGTCCATCGGTGACTGCGAACCGCGAGCTGAGCGGTCCCCTCCCCGCTCAGCAGGGAGGCTCGCTCGGGAAATCGTATACGATTTCTTGTCCTCGCGAGGGGTGGGGCGAGGCACAGCCCGAACGTGCGGAAACTCAGTCCAGCGCGCCGATATAAGGCAGGCCCCGGTACAGCCCCGCATCGTCCATACCGTAACCGACCAGGAAACGCCCCGGAGAATCGAAGGCGCAGAAGTCGACCCCCTGCTCACCCCGCGGCGCCCAGGGCTTCTGCGTCAGAGCTACGGTGAGCACTTCGCGGGCCCCCTTGGCGATCAGGTGCTGCTTGGCGAAATCGAGCGTCCGGCCGGTATCGAACACGTCATCAATGAGCAGCATGCCGCGCCCTTCGACCGGGCGCGAAACATCGGCGCGCACCACAACCCGGCCGGAGCTTTCGCGCGCGTCGCGGTAGCTTTCGAGCCACAGGACATCGAGGACAGGGTGCACACCGCGCCGGGCGAGGGCCTTCATCAGGTCGCTGGTAAAAGGCGTTGCGCCGATCAGGATGGACACCGCTGTCCAATCGCCGGTGAGGCGCGGCACGAGACGGTCGGCCAGGTCATCCACACGGGCCATCAGGTCCGCTTCGGAAAGGATGACATCGATCTTGGGCATCGGCGCGAGGGGCGTAGGGGCTTGCATGGTCAGACTGGGTCCTCGGTCGCAGTTACAATCTCTTCCGCATCCGGAAGGGGCTCCGCCGTCAGCGGCAGCAACGCCTCCGCAGGCGGCTCATTTGGTACGGCGGAACGCTCGACGAAGCTGACGACGATCTCGAAACTCTCGACCGGAGCCGGCTCGACGACGACGCCGAACTGGCCGGAATCGCCCGGTTCAAGCTCGCCCGGCGTGACGAAACTGTACTCCGTCGCCACCACCGTGCCCGTCTCGTCACGTAGGTCGACCCGCACCCCGGGGGTCTCGACCGCCGAATTGGCGACATTCACCGCGCGGCCGGTGACGGTGACGATCGGGATCGTATCGTTGAAGGTGCGGGCCCGCTCGATATCGGCGAAGTCCAGCCCGAACCGGTTCACCTCAAGGCCCGCCAGCTGGTAAGCGGCGGCCGATTGCGGCCAGACCTTCACGACATCGTTGCGGAAGAAAAAGGCGGCAATCGTGGCCGCCGCGAACAGACTGCCCGAGAATAACCAGGAAAGGACGGCAAAAAGCTTGCTTTTCTCGCGCCGCTGCTCGCGCAGGCGTTCGCGGTAAACCTCGTGCGCAGGGGCCGCCGGCTTGTCTTCAGCGAGCGATTTCGGCTGCACAAACCAGGAATGCCCGCAGGCCGCGCATTTCACAGTTCGCCCGCTTTCACCGATTGTTGAGTCATCGGCGAAATAATGGGTGCTGCAAGAAGGACAGGTAAGGATCATTCCGTCGTCTTTCCGGCTGCCGCCCCATTGGCCCACTTCGTAACCCGGACCCCGCACCATGACCCAGCTTCGCCCGGACATGTTTGATGAGGCTGCCGTCCGCCTGGACGGCGTGTCCCTTCGTTACGATTCGACCGAAGAAATCCTTAGCGGGATTGATCTCGTCCTGAAACCCGGCAGCTTCAGCTTCCTGACCGGCGCCTCCGGCGCGGGCAAGTCCAGCCTCCTGAAGCTGCTTTACCTGGCGCAGCCGCCCTCGCGGGGCGAAGTTTCGCTGTTCGGGCGGCCCACGAGCCGACTGTCGCGGGATGAGTTGTCGGCGATGCGGCGCCGGGTGGGCGTGGTGTTCCAGGAATTTCGCCTGCTGAACCACCTGACGGCTTATGAGAACGTGGCCCTCCCCCTGCGGGTGATGGGGCGCAAGGAAAGCCAATACCGGCGGGATGTGGAAGAGCTGCTGCGCTGGGTGGGCCTCGGCGAGCGGCTGCACAAGCGCCCCGAAACCCTGTCCGGCGGCGAACAGCAGCGCGTCGCGATTGCCCGCGCCGTGGTGACCCAACCGAACCTGCTGATCGCCGACGAGCCGACCGGCAACGTCGACCCCGACATGGCGGCGCGCCTGATGCGCCTCTTCCATGAACTCAACAAGCGCCTCGGCACGACCGTGGTGATCGCGACGCACGACCTTGGCCTGATCCGCCAGATCGATGCGCCGGTCTACCGGCTGGTGGACGGCATGCTGGTGCTGGAAAACGGCGAGGCAACCCCCACCGCCCGGCGCCGGACCGATCCCTTGAGGGCGACGCCATGAAACCGCGCGAAAATTCCCTGTTGCCGCTGGAGGACGCCCGCGAGGCGGCCCTG
>Ga0163144_10011851_pt1 | contig 18412 bp, 9 predicted proteins | sample OliLak19BULKMAT1_FD_123175 | JGI IMG/M metagenome (GOLD analysis project Ga0163144, IMG submission 123175) | Freshwater microbial mat bacterial communities from Lake Vanda, McMurdo Dry Valleys, Antarctica - Oligotrophic Lake LV.19.BULKMAT1 | ecosystem: Environmental > Aquatic > Freshwater > Lake... | reverse complement strand
GGGAAGAAGATCAACTCCACCTCTTGACGGTCCTTGTGCTTCTCGTCGGCGACACTGGCCAGGTTCAGGAGCACGAACGCGAGCTGGAACGAGCGCCAAGTGGGGCGCTTCCCGTCTTTGTACCGATCCGGGCTGCGCTGGAGCGCCGCGTGAGCCATCGCGCGATTCATGAGGCGGAAGGCGTCGAGCACCTCGGGATCGCGGGCGAGCAGATCGATGCCCTCCTGGATGCGATCCCGGGCGAAGCGTGCCTGCTTGACGAGCTGCGCGCGCGTCTTCTCGCGCAGCGCGCTGTCGAGCGGAATGAGGGCCTGCGCTTCGATCCACGCCCCGTAGGCCTCGACCATCGATCCGAGCTTCTCGCGAGCGGCGTCGCCGTCGGAGAGCGCGCCGAGCGTCTCCATGTCGGTCGTGAATGCCGGCTCCCCGTGCGGCAGATCCTTCCGCTCTTCCCTGGTGATCACCCGGCGAACCTCCTGCCTCGGGATCCACGTCGTGCAGAGTCGGGTGACTGCGCCCTGGATCTCGGGCGCCTCCACCGACACCCCGTGACCCACCGCCCACTCGAAGTGATCCCGGAACTGGAGATCGGCCACGCGATCGTCGAAGTCCCTGGCGTCCTCGCCCCGCCGGTTCGGGCGCTGGACGAAGCCCCCCGCATAGGAGAGCTCGAGCTTCACCTGAAAGAGAAACTGCTCGTCCTGACGGCCCTTCTCGCCGGCCGCGCGCCGGTTGACGACGAAGAGCGACAGGGCGCGCGTGCCCGGCAGGAGCCCCGGCGCATCGGCAGCCTCGAGCTTGCCGCACACGAGAACACCGGCCGTCCCCGGCACGGGCTCACCCTTCTCGATGGCGTGCGACTCGAGCACGACGTCGACGCTTCGCGGAGGCTGGGGGACGCGGCGCCACCCGACACGGCGCTTCTTGCCGTCGCCGGCCGGCTGCTCCTCGCGAACGTAATCGGCAAACGTGACGGTGGCGCGAAGCACGTCGGCGCCATCTGCCGGAGGCGCTGGAAGGAAGACCGAGAGCCCCATCGAGGCCGGGAAGTGGTTCTTCTGCTTGGGTTCCGGCTCGGCGGCGGTGGTGTCCTCCTCGTCGTCTTGCTCGGGGCCACTGAGCTCCTCGTCGGCCGTCGGATCTTTGGTCTCCCGGTCCGCCTGCGGCGCGAGAAATCCGGTGAGGTACCAGCGCGACGGCGGCAGAGTGAGAAGCTCGTCTTGCGGGCCCGCCGCGGCATCGGGGTAGAAAGGACCGACGAGGTCGGCCTCGAGCGCGGTGACGAGGGCCGAGCGGACGGTTGCAGACGGCATGGCGCGGCAGGATCGCCCGAGAAGTCAGGCCAGGGCAACCACGGGGAGCGGAATCTCACGGGCCTCGAGCGCACGATGCTGTCGAGGCGCGGAGTCGGCATGCTATTCTTGGCCGCATGTCGAGAGCCGCCGCCGTGAAGCGCCCCCAACCGGTGTTTGACCCCGCGCGCGATCGAGACGCCCTCCTCGACGCGGGAAACCGCCTTCTCCTCGAAGGCCTCGGCGTCGAGAACGCGCTGGAGTTTCTCAGGCTCCTCGGCGGAGGTCGCGATCGCTTCAACGACATCCGCATGCAGTGGGCGAGCTTGACCGTGGACGAAGCCATGGAGGAGCTCCATCGCGTGGGGCTCGCCTAGCTCGGCTCTTCGTGGCGTCTCCTCGAAAAACGCATCCGCGTCCGCGCGTATCTCTCGATGCGTGCGCCATTCAGCGGCCCTTCGATCGCCTGATCTCGGCGGAAGAGCGCTCTGAGGCAGCGGGCGTCCTGCTGCTCCTCTCCTGGGCGCTGTCATCGCGCATCGAAATCGTCTGGTCGACCGTGCTGGAGTACGAGACCATCACGCGGGTGCCGGTCGAGCGCAGGGCATGGGCGATGTTCACGCGTGATCTGGCGACGTCGAGCTTCAAACCAGAAGCACCGCAGCACGCCAGAGCAAGGGAGCTGGAGAGGCGGCTGCGCCTTGGAGCCTTCGATGCTTTGCACGTGGCGTGCGCCGAGGCATTGCAAGCGACCTTGGTGACTGTTGATCGCACGTTCCTTTCGAGGGCTGCAGCATCCACGAAGTTACGCGTCCGAGTGGTAGATCCGTCGCTGGCTGTCGGTGAGCTGCGGCGAGTCGTGGGCGGCGAGTAAAGCCCGAGTCACCTCCGCTCCGGGGGCTTCACTTCCAGCCGGATGGCCTCCATCAGATCGCCAACGGCGCTTGCCTGGGCCTTCTCGCGGAAGGCCAGTTCGAGGAGCATCTGCAGATCCGAGCGCGCTTGCTCGGTGAGCATCTCGGGCCGTGCCAGAAACTCGCCTGCTGACCGTGCGGCTTCGTCGTATCGGCGCGCGTCGAGCCAAAGCACCACCGCGCTGATCGCAAGGACGCCGCGCACTCGAGGCTGCTCGCCTGGCACGTCGCGGGCAACCTGGTACTCGAGGTCCGCCGCCTGAGCGAAGAGAGAGAGCGCCTGCGCCTGATCGCCCGCCTTCCACGCGCGCTCGGCCTCGAACGCGAGGGCCTCGCTCTGTTGCCCGCGCGCGTCCTGCAGAGAGCCCGTCATTTTTTTCTCCTCCACGATAGTCCACGCCGCCGCTACGGCGAGGACTTGGGATGCGGATAGTGCCAGAGCGTGATCTGAGGTGCGCGAAAGAGCTTTGCTTGATCGAATTCTGGGGCGCCCATGCCCTCGATCTTCTCGATCGCCCAACCCGTGAACACCTTCAGCACGGAGTCGCGCGCATAGCCTTTGTCGGGGTCGAGCTTGTGGTCTTTCTCCAGCGCTCGGATCATGTCGGTGCTCGTGTCCTTGACCCCGACGAGCGCTGTCATGGCGACGTAGTCGGAGAATCGGTCCGGAAACCGGACGCCTCCATTGATCACGCGGAAGCTGCCGATTGTTTCCACCTGCTTGTCCCGGAGACGATAGTAGAAATGAATGATGTCGTCAGGCATCACCTTGCTCACGCGCGAAGGGCGTGCACCCGTGCGCGTGAACGCGGACCGGGCCAGGAAGTTGTACTTCGTCGCGAGGTTCCTGGTGTCCTCGTAGCTGATCTTCGTCGTCGTCGCCTTGTAGACCCACTGGCTCATTTCATACTCCTTGATTGATAATCGCGTGGCCTTTGATCCCCGAGAACATGCCCTCTCGAACGTGCCTCACCCCGTCCAGGTCGCCTCCAGCAGCGCCAGCAGCGCCGCCTGTCGCCGCGCCACGACGGCCGGCGTCCACTCCGTCTCCTGCAGCACTTGCGTGGTCAGCGGAAAGCTCGACACTCCCCCCTTCGCCGAGAAGTACTTGGCCTTCTTCACGTCGAGCTCGAAGTTCTGGGCCTGGGAGTTCTTGCGACGGGAGAGCAGGAGCAGGTTACCGAGCCGGTGGAGCCAGCTCGCCCGCACGGCGTCGTCCGGCCACCAGACCAGCCACTGGCTCCCTGCAAGCGGTGTCTGCGGAAGCACGTGCTCGACAGTGATGGTCTCTTGAACGTTCGGCACTCTGCTCGCTGCGAGCGCAGCGTCGACACGGAGCAGCACGTAGGCGCGCACTTTTGCGTTCAGGTAGAGCTCCCCGTCGACGATCTCCCGGGCTCGCCGGAGATCATCCGCTGTCGGCGCCATCGCCGTGCAAGTCGCCTCGATGTCTTTGCCGGCGGTCAGGGTCTGGAGCACGCCGGCGTAACGGTTGATGCGATCGTTCACGTCAGCGCGCCCCACCATGAGCAGGGAGGCCAGCCGCTCCAGGGCCAAGAGTGCCCGTTCCAGCTCGTCAGGGGCCGCTTGCCACGTGGAGACGATCACGAGCGCGGGCGGTACCCAATCCACGTTATCGATGCGATCAAGCCAGCGCAGGAGCCCGTTGACCTTCGAGGCGTCGCCGGTGCTCTGGTACGACGCGGTGCGGATGACATCCAGGGCATCGGCGTAGGGAAAGATCACATCGTCCAGGAACCACTTCGGGCGGCTCGCCGGCTTGATCAGGTCGCGGACCTCGGCGAGCACGCTCCTTTCCACCTTCTTGCGGACGAAGATGGTTCTCACATGCGAGATCAGGTCCCGAAACGCATCGCGCCCGAGGTCCTCTTCTACCTGCTCCCACTTCGCGGCGTAGGTTTCGCGTTCATCTTCGCGTGGGATGCCGCCCAGCACGTCCGCCTTGAGCACATCGGCGTGGGACAGGTCCATGCCGCGATCGTTGAGAACCGAGAAGATACGATAAGCAGACTCAAAGGTGGGTGTCGACACCACGACCAAGAAGCTGCGCGCCACCAGGTATTGCGCCAGCAGCACGCGGCGCTCCAGCGTGAGCGCGTGCACCCGGTCGCGGAGAACCTTCGCATTGCGGGCCAGGTTGCGCTGGCTGTCCTTGAGCGCGCCGTCATTCACGTCCTTCAGCGTGTCGAGGCCCCCGTCATTCTGGATGCGTGTACGGAAGAACTCCGCGTCCCGCTCGCGTAGCGACAGCCGATAACGCGCCGGAGTGCGGTGGAGCTTGTTCTCCGGCTCGTAGATGAGCGCACGAAGTTCGGAGCGCATGTCCGGATCTTCGATTTCGGCCCTCAGCGCGCTCAGGAGGAGGGTGAGCGTCGTCAGGCGCTGCTGTCCGTCGACGACCTCGGCGTCGGGATTCCCGTCCGACTTGATGACGACGATGCTGCCGAGAAAGTAGGGCGGAGCCTGCTCCAGCTTCTTCGGCAATACCTCCCCGAGCGCCGTGTCGAGATCGTCGAAGAGCTCCCCGGCCTGCTGTGTTTCCCACGCGTACGGGCGCTGATAGGTCGGGATCCGGAAGACGAATTCTTTCCCGAACAAGTCGCCGACGCCCCACTCTTTTCCGCTGATCGCTCCGCTCATGATCCGTCATCCTTGTTCAGCAACCACAGCTCTACTTGGCCCTCGGCCTTGCCGCTCGTCTTCTTGGCCGCATCTTCGCGGCCCTGTCGCAGGTTCACGGGACCGCCTCCACGGGATCGTCCAGCCACTGGCGGCCGCGAAACGCGATCCAGTTCGACTGGTGCTCGAACCGGGCTCGGTCGCCAACGACGTGGCCCCCGTGGTGATGCGCCAGCATCGCGGCGCCGTGAGCAGCGAACCCTTCCAGTTGTCGCTGGTGGGTCCATCGCGGGCTTGGGCGCGCCGCGAAGACGGCACCTGGCACGCGGAGATGTGCGAGATCGACAAGGAGGCCGCAATCCCTCAACTGGCGGGCTGGATTGGTAAGAAACTCGTCTTCGTGGAACGGGCCGCCGCCATTCGTCCGGGATCCAGTCACCTCGCCGCACACGAAGAACGCCGCCTTCAGGCTTCCGATTGTGAACTTCCGTTTATCGAGTGGCGTGATCCCACGGACAATCTCATCCGGCACCATCCGGCCGGGCCCGTCATTGCGCAGCAACCACGCGCCCTGTCGCTCCCGCGACGAGTCGACGCCGATCGCAATCCACGCCCCGGGAGGGAATTTTCGACGCAAGTCATCAAGTCGCCCATGCAGCGCTGACGTTTGTTCCTCCGCCATTCCCGGCCAGCCGTTGCGACGTTTCTGGTGTGCCAGACCGTGCCCACCCGACTTCGGTCCACGCGACTTGGATGCATCGAACCCGAAGTAGCCGCCGGGAAACACCCATAGCGAGGGAGTGTCGGAGGCCACCCAGCCGGGATGGCGTCGCGCCACCTCGCTCATCAGATCCAGGCGCGCCTCCGTGGCCGCGCTGTATGCCTGATTGACGCAGACCGTGATGATGGTCACCCCACTGGATGCCGCCGGCCCCTCGAGCCGACTTCCCCGTGAGTCGATGGTTGCACGGGCGACCCATGCTTTCGTTGGAGCTTGCATGATCAGACCTCGATTGTGCCGTGGATACCGATCAGCGGTTGAATTACCGTGTATACCCCGGGTCCAAGCACGCTGACGATCAATGAGAACTTCAGGCTCTTCGTCCGCAGCTCCTTGCGCTGGTCCCACCAGCCCAGTACGGGGTAAATAGCTATCAGCTTGTCGCCTACGAGGCTCGACATCTTTCCGCGCCATCGGTCGCTCTGCACTGTCCCGCGGCTGCGAAGCTGAACGCCGATGTCCCACGGAAGGCTCTTCGTTCTCGTAGAGCGCTTTCGCTTGCCGCCGGGTCCCAGCGGCCGTCGCAGCTCGTTGATTCGATCGAGGAACTGGGACTCCGTCTCCTGCGGTCCCTGCATGTCCCATTTCAGGTCGAGCCCATGGAAGATGCGGCGGCGAAACTTGTTCGGCTCCGTGAAGTAAGAAAGTGTGACCCGGAGCTGAACCTCTGGATCGGAGCCGGCAAGGAGCTCTTCGGGCAACGGAAGGCGGTACAATTTCACCTTCCGACAGAGCTTTGGCTCCGTGAGCTTGGTGCCCGCGCGCTTTGGCGGGTTCTTCTTGGGCACCTGCTCGACGATTCCACTTGGCATCTCGTCCTCGATGACGATCGTCGCCCGGCCGCTGGCGCACTCACGAGCGACTGCCTCGTTGGGCACGCCGTAGCCGCAGGCGGCAACTCGGTCGTTGCGACCCGGAAACTGCTGGAGCATCTCAGCGGACCAGGAGGCGGCGTGGACGATCAGTCCGCGCACGGTCTCCGGTCGCAGGTCGGGCTCGACGGTCCAGATCTCCGCTGCGAGGCGTGCGGCGCGCGCCGTGGCCTCACTGGTCATCGCGAGCAACCCGAGCGGCTGGCCCCGAGTGTGTCGGTGGCTCGTGGTGAGGGCGGACAGTGACGGTACGTCGGAGATCGCCAACGGTCCCGGGAAGAGCGCGAAGTTCCCACCCTCCATCACGATGTCCGGCTTCAGGGGCCAGTCAGCGCCCACCATCCCGGCGCTGGTGTACGGTGAGATGCCTCCCGCATTGCGAGCGACCGGCTGCCCCTCTGCGTACTCGGGCCCCGGTGGCATCGAGATTCGTTCCGTGAACGCTCCAACCGTCAATGCGTTGGCGGCCTGGGCCGGCTGGTGTATTTTCTCCGAGAGCTGGAGCTCCGGGTACTGTTGCGCTAGGGCAATGAATTGCGAGGTCCGCGCGTTGCCAGCGGACACAATGAGCAGTCGTCCGTGCCCCGTGTTGAAGGCAATCTGCTCCACCGCGTGGCTCCATAGCGTTGGGGCGACGAGCCCGTCGAGCGGCGGGTCCTGCATCGAGCGCGTGACCGCCAGAGCAAAGACGCGGTTGCGCGCGCGTGAGTCGGCGTCCTCCGCGGCGCGCACCGCACCAAGTGTCAACACAGGCCACGCTTCGTAATGCTCATCCGCTGCCATCCCTGCATTGGGCTCCACGAGCAGTCGCGCGCTTTGCACCCAATGGGTCAGCCGCGCCCGACCCTCCTGGATTGCGGCTCCGAGGTTCCGGTACAGTGCGATGCCGACCATCTTCGTTCCGTGGCCGTAGGAATCTTCCGGCGAAGCAATGCCTGGAACGATTGACGTCGATGGTAATAACGCCTTCTCGAGCAGTGGGTGTGCTGTCGCCACGCCGGTGTCCAGCACCACAACGGACGGCGCGTCATCAGGAGGCGGCTCCAGGTGAAAGCTTTGGAGCTCGCTCGTCTCCATGTCTTCGAAGAGCTTGAGATCCCGGAGCGCGGGCGGGCTGAGCTCCACGTCGTAGATGCAGTCTGTCGAGGCCAACAGATCCGTTAGCTGCGCCCGGGTGACATGGACGAAGAAGTACACCTGCTCCGGTCCGATGAACTCGTCGAACGTCGCCGAACCCCCAAGCCGGTGGAGCTGCCTTGCCATCTCGGTGCGACTTGTCTCGGTCTCGACCAAGGGGCGGAGATAGCCGCCGCGACATTCGATCTCGAACCAGTACTTGCGATCTTCGACGAGCTGTTCGCCGCGCAGCACCGCTCCGGCGCGGTCGCTCAGATCGGCGAGCGCGATGGTGTCGATCGGCGCGATTGCACGCGCTGAGGCGCGCGTGATGGTGACGTTTCCGTTCCCGCTGATCTTCGTCTTGACGCGCGTATCATCTCCAAATGCTTCGACTTTCGAGCGCAGGGACGCGAGGTGCGCGGAAGGCGCATCGAGGAGCACGACACCCGTGGTGGGATCCGTGCCGATCAAACGCACATCCTCCCGTGCATCGTCGAGAGCGCCGGGGGCGAGCTCCGTGCCAGGCGCGGGACGAACCGCGATGATCTCCCGCGTCGCAAGCTCGTCCCGTGCCGTCTTCGGGCGCGTCCGGGCGTCTTGCTCAACCCCATCAAGCTGCCTGGTCAGAACATCCCGCCATTGCTGCGGATCGCGTTGTGGAATTGTCGGTCGTTTGCCCGGCCCTCCCTGCGGCGACTCGTAGGTGTCGATCGCGGAGATGCGATCACGAAGAAGCGGTAGCCTCACGTCTGCCATGGCTTACTTCCCGGTAGGGATCTCGCGTCGCCCCAGGTCGTCGAGGGCCCCGAGGACGTCTTGCTCGCTCACCTGATCGCGGCCGTCGAGCGCCATGGTGCGCACCGCGTCGTCGCAAGCGCGCGCGACATCGGCGAAGCTCCAGCCGGGGGAGCGCGCCGCGAGCCAAGACGCGTCGTGCGCCCGGAGACCGAGGCTGGCAAGCCGTAGGCTCAACAGCGCTGCGATTTGTTCCTGAGCGGGGTTCTCGAACGGGACAATCACGTCGAAGCGCCGGAACACCGCCCGGTCGAGCAATTCGACGTGGTTCGTGGCGGCGACGAGCAGGCTGCCGCTGACATCTGCGTCGACGAGCTGTAGGAAAGCAGTCACGACGCGGTTCATCTCGCCGACGTCCTGCGTGTCCCCACGTGCCTTGGCTACAGAGTCGAATTCGTCGAAGAGATACACGCCGGGACGACGAGGCATCTCGGCGAAGATCGCGCGCAGTTGGACTGCGGTTGCGCCCAGGAAGCGCGAAAAAAGCGCGTCGAAACGGACCGTCATCAGCGGAAGACCCATCTCGCCGGCAAGCACTGCCGCACCCAAGGTCTTTCCGCACCCGGGCGGTCCGTGGAAAAGGAGCCTCCGCCTCGGGCCGACGCCGAAGCGTTCGAGGCGGGCGCGCGAGCGGTTTTCGGCGATGATCCGGAGGAGCAGCTCGCGGACCTCGTCGCGGAGAATGATGTCGCGAAGGCGCTCTTCCCGGTGGCCGCCCTCGAGCAGGTCGGCGAGATCTCCGCGCGGCTGCGCGATGTCCACGACAGGGCCGGTGCGACGTGCCGAAATCGGCGGCAGCTTGGCGATGATGGCGCGGATCTCGTCGGCGACGCGAACATGACCGGTGTTGCTCTCCGAGGCCGCAAGCTGTAGCGCGGCCTTTCGAAAAGTGCCCTCGTCGCCGTCCACATGAGACTGCAGCAGGAGCTTCAGGATGTCCGCTTTCATCGAACGACTGCCTTTCTGATCTCGAAGCTCCTCGCGGGTGAGCGAGCTGCCTCTTCCTCGACCGAGCCGGCGGCGTCGGTGCCTTGTATCACTCGATCGCTCATTCGTCCTTGCCCTCCTTCAGCAACCCTAGCTGGCCTTGGGTCTTGTCGCTCTTCTCCTTCGGCGCCTTCTTGCGGGCCCCCTTTGGTTTGGGTCCCGCGGCGAGGCCGTGGAGCTTCTCCTCCTCGGCGCGCTTGGCGTTGAGCACGAAGAGGCGGTCGATGACCTCGTCCTCGAAGCGGGCGAGTCGCTTCTTGTCGTCGTCGCCGAGGGGGCAATAGGGCGGGACCTCGACGTCGGTCCAGCCGTAGGCGTCGAGCACGGCGCGGTCCATCTCTTCGTGGAGGCGGCGGAGCTCGAGGATGCGGGGCTCGCGGTTGGCCGGGTCTTTGAGGCGGTTGTAGGTGATGGTCAGTCCGACGTTCTCGGAGACCATGTAGTCGGCGCGGAAGTCGTAGAGGCGCTGGCCGATCTTTTCGAGGGTCGGGATGACGGTGCGGGGGTCGGGCTGGGGGAAGGGGAAGGTGTCGAAGCACTCGGAGGCGCTATATCGCAGAACAGGACCCGACGTCGTAGACGAACCAAATTCGGACGAGAGAAGTCTAACCCACGTTTCGTGAGCACGTGACTGAAGCACGGGAAATTGAACATAACTACTGAATGGAAACACGTACAGCTGTTGACTGAAAACGCGCTCTGTCGGCTGGAACGAAAACGACATGTGCTTTGTCGTCTGCGCAGTTACCAGGCAACGTTTCAGAGGGGCAATCGCTGCCGTCAGTTCAGGCGTGTCGCTCCTAAATCGCCACCAGTACTCCTGCTGACGCAGCGCGATTGCATTATTGGATTTTTGGTCCCGCTCAGGCTTCACTCTTTCGCGAACAATTGCGATCAGACTCGGCCAATTCCCCGCTTCGTCGAGTGACAGCGTGCCGAAGTTGATGATGTAGCGGTCGAACGTCTGCGTGGGGCTCGTGTTCACCTCCTCGCCGCCGATATAGGCAAAGAGCCGCTCGTTGTTTCTGATGTCATGCGAGACGAGCTGGTCGCGCTCTTCAGGCTCTACCACAAAGCCGGCGCCATAGGCCAATACCCCCTTAAAGCATAGTCTGTCATTCCTCGTGAGCGGCGTAGGATCCTGTCGCTCAGGCATGGGTCTCAGGCGCGAGCTCACGGATTGCACGGGGATGCCGTCAAGGACTCGCCCGGCATCAGTTGCACCCACGACGATGCCCTTTGCAATGTGTACGACAGATACCGCGACGTTCGCGTCGCCTGGCCAAAGCATGCTTCGCGTGGCTGCGTAGATTGCGGCGTTCTCGCGAAGTAGCGCCTGGAGCCCTGTGTTACGGGTGTCGCCCTGCGCAATGGCGTTCGGCGCAACAAGTCCAATCGTCCCGTGTTGACCCAGCAGTCGGCTTGCCCGGCGAAAGAAGTGGGCGCAGAGGTCGCTATTCCCGTGTGCCCCGTCGTGAAGTGCTAGAAGCCAATCGCGATAGGGCTGCCCATTTCGTCCAGAGATGAGGCTACCACCCAGGAAGGGTGGATTCCCCAGGAAAGCGTCCAAATAGGCTGCACGGTTCGCCTTGCCTCCTTCTAACGGGTCCGGCCTCTCTGCATAAAACACCTCGGGGAACTCCGCCATCCAGTGGAACATCGGCACCCGTCCCCGGATCTCCGCCTGCATGCCCAGCAAGTCCTCCGGCGCGCTCCCACCCTCCTGCAACCACTCCCGCACCAGATCTAGCCGCCGATCCCGCTCCTTTTCCCGGTCCTTATCTTTCTCGCAGGCAAAGAATGCCCCCATCACCAGATCCCCAATCAGGCGCACCCTGTCCAGCGCATCCTGTGCATCCCAGAGCAGCCGCTCCTTCTCCCGCTGCGCGTCCGCGTCTTCCCGCTCGGCCAGCTCCAGAATCCGCTGCCGCAGCCCGATCGCTTCCGAAAGCGCCGCGTCCAGCTCCTTGTTGAACAGCTCGAGCTGCTTTCCCGGCTTCCAATGGAAGCTCCGGATCTGATCGAAATCAAGCCCCACCAGCGAATCGCCATGGCGCAACGCATGGTCCACGAACGTAAACGGCAAATCCCTCGCCAGCGTCACCAACCACAAGCTCAGCTTGGCCAGCTCCACCGCCGACTCGTTCTTGTCGACCCCATAAAGGCACTTCTGCGCCACCAGTCTCCGGGCGTGCATCAGCGGGTCGACATGGTCCTTTCCGCCGCCGTCCGCCCCATTCCCAACGATGCCCGCGCCAGCGCCGCCCCCGCCCTCCAGCTTCTTCTCCCGTGTCCAGGCGGCAACCACGTGGTCGGCGAGGAAGCGGCACGCCTCGACCAGGAAGGCCCCCGAGCCCATCGCTGGATCGCAGATCTTCAGCTCCAGGATCCGCTCGGATGCCGGCTCTTCCCCCATGACCGCGAGCAGCGGCTCCAGCGTTCGCCGCACGATGGGCGCCGACAGGCTCCGCGGCGTGTAATGCGAGCTCGTCCGCCGCCGCTCCGTCCCGGGTTGCAACACGAGCTGGAGCGCCCGCGCTCGCGCAAGCGTCGGATCCCCCTTCCGCCCTCCGGCCGAAAACTTCGCGAGCGCTTCAATCACGCCGTTCTTGTCCTCGCCGGCCGCCGCAATCTCCCCCGCCAACTTCTCCGCCTGCCCCGTCGCAAGGCCAATGGTCTCCTTGATCCACTTCGCCCGTCGGCCTGCGGCGACCCCGAGCACCTCATCGGCCGTCACCCACAAACGATCGGGCCGCATGCACACCGCCTCTGCCGCGACGCGCACCACGTGATAACCCATCAGCGCCTCGTACACGCTGCCGATCTGCTCGACGTCGAGCGCCCGGTACGAGAGCCGCTGTCCCTCGAAATAGAGGAGCTTGTGGAGCGCTCGATAGACGGTCTCGTCATCGACGGTCGGCACCCGGACCTCGGCCCGCGCTTCGGGATCCCTGATCGGCGAGCTGCCGCTCGGGCCCCAGCCTTCGAGGAAAGGATAGGTGTGCGGGTCGAAGAGCGAACCGCGGCGCGCGGGCATGTGCAGCGTGCCGTGCTCCATCCCGAGAAAGACCGCTCGAAAGACGCTGACCAGGCGGCCCCAGGCGCCGAAGCGGCGTGACATCGAGTCGGGATAGGCCCCGTGATCGACCTGGAGCTGCTCGAAGAGGCCAATCACCGAGAAGTGCTTCTCGTAGATCGGGTGCTCGACAGGGAGCAGGCCGCGGTCCTCGGCGTAGAGCACGAACACCAGGCGAAGCAGGACGGTGAGCAGGCCCTTGTAGAGGTGGTCGTTCTCGCGGGCGAGAGCGTCGTCGAGCAGATCCCGGCGGTCGCGCTCGGCCGCCGCCTCGAAGCCGCGGAGCAGGATGGCGAGGGCCTCGAAGACCTGATCGGCGAGCTCGTTGGTGACGTTGGCCTGGCGCTTTCGGCTCTCGGCGAGAAGGGCCGGGAGGGCGCGCTCGCGGGTGACTGCGAAGAATCGGCTGGCCGAGAGCAGCATGAGGAAAGCGTCGAGGATGGGCCGGCCGCCGACACTGGCCATCTCGTCGAGCTTGAAGGTGATCGCCCCGGACGACTCGCCGTGGGGGGCGTAGACGAGTCGCACGATCTGGCGATTGGTCAGCAGGCCAATGGGCACGCGGCAATGCCGGAGGAGCCGGTCGAATTTGGCGGCCGGCGGGTAATCCCAGGAGCCGGTGACGGCCTCCGAGCGGTCGAGATCGAGGCCGCGGGGAAGGTCCCACACGAGCATCTCGTAGCGCGCCCCGGCGCGGCTCGCGGGTGTGGTGTCGGGGCCGGCGGAGGGCGGAGCGTCGTCTTGCTTGCGGAGGGCGAGGGTGGGGCGCAGAGTCTGCTTACCTTCGGGCACGTAGAGCGAGAGCTCGTCCGGGAGCTCCGCGCCGCTGTCGAAGAGCTCCGCGCCGAGGCCGAGCAGCTCGGCGAAGAAGCGCGGGAGATCGGCGATGGCACGGCCGGTGAGGCCAGCCTCGGATTCGCCGGTGGGCGGGCAGAGGGCGGCGAGCTTGCCCTGAGTCTCGGAAGGCTGCCGCTCCATGCACTGGGCATCGACGAGCACAGGGATGGATACGACCAGGCCGTCAATCGGCTGGACCATGCCCAGCCAGGTCTCGTGAAAGCGTTGCTCGGCGTCACTCATCCGCGTGTCTCCGGCCAGAGGACCACCAGGCCCACGGGCTCCAGCCTGCGCAGCGCCACCCGGTAGAGGGCCTCGATCTGGCGGGGCTCGCGCTCGGTCTCGGCGTCGATGCGCGAGAGGCGCTCGTCCATGTGTTGCCGCTCTTTTCGAAGCTGTTCCTCCTCGCGCTTGTCGAAATTCTGGAAGTCGTCGAAGGTCATCTGCGCCCGCCGGGCGATCTCGGCGTGGATGGCCGCGCGCTGCGCGATGAGGATCTTGCGCATTGCCTCGGCCTCTTCGGCGCCGCGCTGCCCGAGCATGCGCTCCGCGTCGTGCGCCAATGCGTCGGCTTCGTCGCGGATATGGGGCCATAACGCTGCAAAGAGCGCGGGCGCGGCCGTCCGGACCTTGTTCTGGTTCCCTTCGGAGACTTCGGTGAGCTTGGGTGACTCGGCGAGGACCTGCTCCAGCATTTCAATGGCCTTCTTGTCGGCCTCCTCGGCGAAGGGCGAAATCTCGGTCTCTTTCCCCTCGATCCAGCGCGCTGCGACGCTCACGAGCTGATCGTGGAGCCGCGTGGCTCCGGTGCCGAAGAGCGAGAGTCGGCCAAAGGCGATGACCCGTGCGAGCGAATCGTGCCTGGTGCGGACTACCGTGACGCGGCTGAGGTCGTGGGCGCTGTAGCCCTGCGAGAGGAACCGGCCGAGCACTCGCTGCACGAACGGGTGCTGGAGGTGCAGGTGCGAGAGGGCGCTGTTCATGCGCGGCGGGGGCCGGAACACGATGGGCTGGGGAGGCCGCTTGCGGAAGTCCCAGAAGGGCTCGTCGCGACGCCGTGGAGGGCGCATGGTGTCGAGCGTGCCCTGCCATGATTCCGGCAGCTCCGGCACGGTCCACGCGTCGACTTCCGGGATCGAGGCAGGCTGAAGGCGTGGGGCGCCTGCCAGCTCGAGGCCCACGTCGAGGGTCTCGCGGAGGAGCACCGGATCGAAGTCCATCACCTTGCGGGAGCGGTTCAGGATGGCGCCTGCCTCCTCGATTTCGTCGCGCAGCTTCTGGAGGTCCCCGCGCTCGGATTCCAGCTCGGCCGAGGCCGTCGCTTTGAGCCCCCCAGCTTCCTCGGCGGCCGTCAGCTTGGTCAGCGTCGCCGCGCCGATGCCGTCTTCGAGGACGCCATTGAGGCGATCGAGGAGCACCGAGCCGATCGAGCCGAGCTCGCGCTGGATGGTGTCGACCTTGGCAACGAGGGCCTTGAGGACGAGGTCCTCGGTGCGCTCGGTGTAGATGAAGTAATGGCAGCGGACCTCGGGCGAGTCTTGCTGCAAGCGGTCGATACGGCCATTGCGCTGCTCGAGGCGCGCGGGGTTCCACGGGATGTCGAAGTGGAAGAGGTCGGCGCAATGGCCCTGGAGGTTGACGCCCTCGCGCGCGGCGTCGGTGGCGATGAGGATGCGCACCGCGTGATCCTCGGCGGGGGCATTGAACGCGCGCTGCACCTCCTCGCGCTGCTCGTCCCCCATGCCGCCGTGCAGGACCAGGATGCGCTCGTCAGCGCGGTCGGTTCCGTCGATGGCGGTCTGGAGGAGCTGCTGGAGGTAGCGCTTTGTATCGCCGTACTCGGTAAAGATGAGCACCCGGCGATCCGTCCACTTTTTATCGGCACGGGAAGTCTTTGGCGCCGCGCCTCCGACCTCGACCGCGGGGCACTGGTTCTTGCGGATCCAGTCCAGCAGCCAGCGGACCTTGGCGTCTGCCGCGCCGCGGTTCTGCTGGGCGAGCTTCAGCATGCGGTCGAGCAGCGCGCGAGCGTGGCCGTCCGGTGTGAGGGCCCGCGAGGCCGCCTCGACGCTGTTCTCGTCGGCTTGGTCGAGAGCCTCATCGTCGACGCCGTACTCGTCTTCGTCATTCAGCAGCGAGAGCTGCACGTTTGCCTTGGTGCGCCCGAGGGCCACGGCGCGGTGGTGCGCGTCGAGGGTGCGGGCGAATGCCTCGACGCTGCTGAGCAGCCGCTTCTGGAGGTTGATGAAGACGAGCTTGCCCTGCCCCTGCCTGGGCCGGACGAGCTCGGTGTACTCGGCGAGGAGCGTGGCCAGCTCGAGCTCGGCGAAGGTGTTTCCATTTTGCTGCGTGAGCTCCAGGCGGAGGAGGCGACGGAGCGGAAACTGTTCGACCCCGAGCTTGCGCAGGTCTTCCTTGAGTCTGCGCACCATGACCGCGTCGAGCTGCTTCTGCCCGCGGACCGGCACGCCGCGCGTGAAACGCTGCGGATCGAGGATCTCGAGGAGCGACGAGAAGCTGTTGGAGTGGCCGTTGTGGGGCGTCGCGCTCAGGAAGAGCCGGTTCTCGAAGCGCGGCGCGATGTCCCGGATCACGTCGGTGATCTTCGAGTCGACGGCATAGCGGCTGGAGCTGGCCGGTGCGGCGACGTGCGCCTCGTCGAGGATGAAGAGGCTCCTGGGTGCGCGGTCGCCGAGGTGCTGGAGAAGCTGATCGCGGTACTCGGGGCGCCGCAGGAGGGCGTGCGAGAGGATGAAGCGAGTGTGCGTGTTCCAGGGGTTGACGGCGAAGCGGCGCTCGCGGCGGCGTCGGCCGAGGAAGGGGCGGCTCATCACCTCGAAGTGAAGGCCGAAGCGCTTCTCCATTTCGTCTCGCCACTGGAGGCAGACGGATGCAGGGCAGGCGATCAGGATGAAGTCGATGCGCTGGCGGAGGAGCAGTTCCTGGGCGACGAGGCCCGCCTCGATGGTCTTGCCGAGGCCGACGTCGTCGGCGATGAAGAGGTTGGCGCGGGGGAGCTGGAGGGCCTTGCGGAGAGGCGTGAGCTGATGGTCCATCAGCTTGATGCCGGCCCGGAACGGGGCCTGTAAGAGCGAGGCGGAGGTCGCGGTGACGGCGCTCCACTTGAGGGCGTGCAAGTACGCCGCGAAGTGCCGGGGCGGGTCGATGCGCGCGATGTCGCCGAGGCCGTGCGCCTCGGGGTGGAGGACACGAGCGCCGAGCTCCAGCTCCCACAAGACTTCGAGCGGCCGGCCCTGGTTGTCGTCGTCGAGGCAGACGAGACGCACGAGGGTCGAGCTTCCCTCGGCGGGGGGCGCGACCACCTGTTCGACCAGCCATTGGCGGTGGCGGACGGCGACGATGTCGCCCGAGCGCGGAGCGTACCGGGGGGCCTCGTGGGCGACGAAGATCGGCGGCGGCGGCGCGCTCTCGGCGGCGCCGTGAGCCTGGAGGAGGCGGGCGGCGAGCTGGGGGCGGGCACGGCTCTCGTCATCGAGACCGTGGGCGCGGCAGGCGAGCTTGAGCTCGTCCCGGCCGAGGCTTGCGAGCAGCTCTCGGAAGCGGAGCGAGCTGGCCTTCGCCAGGGCGTCGGCCTGGTGCTCCTTCGTGCCGCCCGGCGGGACGGCGATCGCCAACGCCTGGCCGAGCGCGAGGAGGCGCGGCCGCGAGAGGGTCAGCAGGACCGAGCGCGTCGTGGGCGAGAGCACGGCGGGAGGGTAGGGGGCTTTGTTGTAGAATCCGAGGGAGTTCGTTACGCGAGGTTGGATCGCCGGGGGCAGATGCGAGCTTTCGACGACGTCGACGCCCCCTCTGGCGCGTCATGAGGACGAGAGCCAGAGATCGCGCCCGTCGGGGCCGGCCCCGAGGTAGAAGCCGTGCCGGAGGAGACAGCGATGAAATACACACTTGGCCTGGTTGCGCTTCTCGCAATCGGGTGTGATCAGGCGGACGAGTCAGGGCCTTCCGGGATCGATCTCGGGGCCATGGATCGGACGGCGGACCCGTGCGTCGACTTTTACCAGTACGCCTGTGGCGGGTGGGTCGAGAGCCACCCCGTCGGCGACAACGCCAGCGTCGCGGCGAAGTTCTTCGAGCCCTACTACGAGGCGCTGCCACGCCTGCGGCAGATCATCGAGAACGATGCCGCCGGCAACATCGCGGTCGATGATCCCCACGGCGCGCTGATTGGCAATTACTACGCGACCTGTCTCGACGCGCCGAGCGTCGCCTCCTCGCGCGATACGCTGCGCGCGCTCCTCGCGAAGATCGACGACGTGACCACGCTCGACGAGCTCGCGCGCCAGGTGGCGGGCCAGCGCGACGTCGGCTCGGGCTCGTTCTTCTTTTTCTACGTGGGCGTCGATCCCGGCGACGCGACACAGCACGTGGCGACGATCGATCAGGGCGGCGTCGAGCTCGCCGACCGCTCCTATTACCTGGACGAGGACTACAAAGACGTCCTCGTGCTCTACCAGGCGCACATCGACGCGATGAGCGCGCTGATCGGGGGCACTCCCATCGATGCAGCCGCGGCCATCCGTGTCGAGACCGCGCTCTCCGCCGCGGCGCTGCCGCCGGACGAGCGGCGCGATCCCGAGAGCCTGTATCACCCCATGAAGGCCGCCGAGGCGGTCGCGCTCGCGCCGGCGTTCCCCTGGAAGATTTTCTGGGAAGAGGCGGGCTTCGCCGACCTGCAGAGCGTCAACGTGGTCGTGCCCGACTATCTCACGGCGCTCGACGAGCTGCTCCAGAGCACGCCCCTCGACGACCTGAAGGCCTACCTGCGCTGGCAGCTCCTCCAGGACCGCTCGGGCGGCCTCGATCAGGCCTTTCTCGACGAAGACTTCGGGTTCTGGAGCACCTTCACCGGCCAGCAGACGGCCCACCCGCGCTGGTTCACCTGCTTCAATGCGACGCTCAACACCTTCGGGCCGGCGGTCGCGCGGCCGTACGTCGCCCGCTATTTCGATGACGAGGCCGGAAAGGCGACCTCCGTCATGTTCGATCGGTCGCGCGCCGCCTTCCGCAATCGACTGGAATCGGCCGCGTGGCTCGATGCGCCGACCCGCGACGAGGCCGTCTCGAAGCTCGACGCGATG
>Ga0163144_10011850_pt1 | contig 18412 bp, 16 predicted proteins | sample OliLak19BULKMAT1_FD_123175 | JGI IMG/M metagenome (GOLD analysis project Ga0163144, IMG submission 123175) | Freshwater microbial mat bacterial communities from Lake Vanda, McMurdo Dry Valleys, Antarctica - Oligotrophic Lake LV.19.BULKMAT1 | ecosystem: Environmental > Aquatic > Freshwater >... | reverse complement strand
GTAGCCTCACCGGCCTTGCGCGCAAGGGGCGCGGCCTTGTCGGCGGCGACAGCCGCGATCTCGGCAGCCTTGGCGCTGAACTCCTTGACGGAGGGGCCGGCGCGCTCCGCCAGGTCTTCGAAAGCCTCGCGGATGGAGTCGATCACGCCGCCGGAGGTGGCGCCGGGGTCGCTCGAGCCGCTCGTGCCACCCGCACCGGCAGCGGGTTCGGTCGGGTCGTTGGGCGGTGTCGTCTGGTCGGTCATCGGGTGCCTCCTTATCCGTTCGATCGTCCCACGGACGCGGGATCCCGGTCGCCCGGGGTCATCGTCGGTCAGGCGTATCATCGCGCGGACGGCCATCGCGTGGGTGGCCGGGTACTGGAGGACCGTGGCGATGGCCGACGCCTGGACGTTCGCGCAGCTCGATCCCGCCAAGCTGGCGCTGGTCACGGAGGCAGAGCGCACGCTTGATACCGACATCGTGATGGTCTACGAGCCAGCCCGATTCGGCCTCGTGGACGAGGACACCGTAGCGGAGCAGGGACTCGCCCCGGTGGAGCTCGACCCATCTCAGCTCGAGTGCCTGCAGGGCCTGGAGCGCATGATCGGCGGCGTCGCGGTGGCTTACAAGCGCACGGCGGGCTGACCGGCGGCGGAACCGGTCAGAGCAGCGACTCAGGGTCCACGTCCACGGACCACGGCGGCCCTGGGTCCTCGGTGAGGATCGCGCGCGGCTGCGCGGCACGCAGCACGACGTTGTAGCGCCAGCGATCGTTGCGCCGCGCGATGTACGCGGGGGCGGGGCCCGCGACCGACGCCCGGCCGGTCAGGCCGGCCGCCACGATGCGTGCCCGCAGCCGTTCGGCCATGGCCGCGCCTTCGTGTTCGGCGGCCTCACGCTCCGGCAGGGCCACGGTGAGCTTGATGACCCGCCCGAACGGCGGCGAGCCGAAGCGCCGCCGAAGGTCCAGCTCCGCCTCGTAGAACGACGCCGGATCGGCGGTCGCGACAGCCACGATGGCCGGGTGGTCGGGCTGATACGTCTGGAGGATCGCCCGACCCGGCCGATCACCGCGGCCCGAGCGGCCGACCGCCTGGCTGAGCAGCTGGTAGGTGCGCTCCGCGGCGCGCTCGTCAGGCAGATTGAGCGCGATGTCGCTGGATACGACGCCGACGAGGGTCACGCCCGGGATATCCAGGCCCTTGGCGACCAGGCTCGTGCCGACCAGTACGTCCGCCGCACCGGCACTGAAGGCATCGATGACGCGGGCCGCGGCGCCGCGGCGTTCGGCCACGTCGCGGTCCAGGCGCAGCACGCGCAGGGTCGGATGGCCCGCCCGGACCTCACGCTCCAGCCGGTCCGTGCCGGCGCCCAGGTAGCGGATGCGCGGGGAGGCGCACGACGGGCAGCGCGTCGCGAGCGGCGTCGCCCGGCCGCAGTGGTGACAACGCAACGTGCCCCCGGCTTGGTGATAGACCAGCGGTCGCTCGCAGTCCGGGCAGGCCTGCACGTGCCCGCAATCGCGGCACAGCACGACCGATGCCGTCCCACGCCGGTTGAGGACGAGGATCGCCTGCTCCCCGGCCGCCGTGTCGAGCGCCGCCAGTGCACCGTCCAGGGCATCCGACAGCAGCCCGCGGTTGCCGGCCGCGAGCTCGGCGCGCAGGTCGACGACGACGATCTCGGGAGCGGTGCCAACGGGCCGGGTCGGGAGCGCGAGGCGATCGATGCGGCCGTCGAGGGCCCGGCCGACCGTATCCACGGCCGGGGTCGCCGAGCCGAGCACGACGGCCGCCTGGGCCAGCGCGCCGAGTCGCTCCGCCACGTCCCGGGCCTGCAGCCGCGGCGTCCGATCGCTCTTGTACGCCGGATCGTGCTCCTCATCGACGATGACGAGGCCCACGTCCGCGAGGGGCGCGATGACGGCCAGCCGCGTCCCGACGACGATGTCCACGTCGCCGGCCCGGATGCGCCGCCACTCGTCGGCCCTCTCCCCGTCGCCGAGCCCGGAATGGACGAGCGCCACCCGAGCGTCGAGATCGGCACGCAGCCGGTCGACGAGGGGCAGCGCCAGGGCGATCTCGGGCACGAGCACCAGGACCGGCCGACCGAGCGCCAGCGACGCGGCGATGGCCTCCACGTAGACCGCCGTCTTGCCACCTCCGGTCACGCCGTCCAGGAGCAGCGGCCGGCTGTCACGACGCGCGATGGCGTCGGCGATGCGCGCCACGGCCAGCGCCTGCTCCGGCGACAGGTCCGAGGCCGCCGGCCGCCCGCCGCGCAGCCCGGGGGCCCTCGCCGCAAGGGGTCGGCGCGGTCGCTCGCGGACCTCCGCCGTCACCAGCCCGCGCCTGATCAGCGTGGGCAGCGTCGCCGATCCATGCCGGCCCGCGAGCTCCGTGGCGCGGACCGTGGTCGCCTTCGCGTCGTCCCCGTCCGGCGGCCCGGCGCCGATCGCCAGGTCAGCCAACGCCTCGACCTGGCGCGGCCCGAGCGGCCGACCCGCCGGTCGCTCCCCAGCCGCCAGCGCGGCCGCCACCATTCGTCCGTCCGCCGTCAGCCCGACCCAGCGTTCGTAGCGCGGGCCGCCCGACGCCCCGAGCAGCGTCCAGTCAAGGGTCAGCAGGCCACGCCCGGCGAGCGAACGCAGCCGGCGGAGCAGGCCGGCCCGACCGTCGGGCGCCGCGAGCTCCGTGACCGGCCGCGCTCCGGCGTCCAGTTGCTCCAGGAGATCGAGCTCGACCGCCTCCAGGTCCGCGACGGGCGCCTCGGGCGTGGCGGGCGCCTCGGGCGTGGCGGGCGCCTGGTCCGCGATGGGCGTCCGCTCCGCGATGGGCGTCCGCTCCGCGACGAGCTCCAGGCGCTCCAGCAGCCCAGGCGGCAGCATCGAGCGGACGACGAGCGCCGGCGGCGCGAGATAGTGGTCGGCGATCCAGCGGGCGAGCCCGAGGGCCAGCGGCGGCAGCAACGGTCCGTCAGCGCGGACGCGATCCACGATCGGCTTGGGCGTCACGCCCGGTATGGCAGCCGCGGGGCCCAGGATCACGCCGAGCGCCTGGCGGCGCCCGAACTCGACGAGGACCGCCTCGCCATCCGCCAGGTCGACGAGACTATCCGGCACGACGTACGTGTACAGCCGGCCACCACCCGCCCCGGCCGCGTCGATCGCGACCTCGACCAGCCGCTCGCTCACGGCATCCCGGTCAGACCCGGACGCGCCGGTCCGCGTGGAGGATGCGCTCGTCGGCGATGATCTCGTCGATGCGCTCGGTGGTCCGCTCCACCAGGCCCGTCTCGTTGACGACCACGTAGTCGTAGTCGTCCTGGCGCGCCAGCTCGATGGCGGCATTGCGCTGCCGCAGTTCGAGCTCGTCGGCCGACTCCGTGGCGCGCGCCACGAGCCGCGAGAACAGCGTTTCCAGAGTCGGTGGCACGACGAAGATGAGGAGCGCCTCGGACACCTGCTCCTTCACGATCTGGGCGCCCTGGACATCGATCTTGAGGATCGCGTGGCGACCGGTCAGGACCGCGCGGCGGACCTGGTCCCGAGGGGCGCCGTACCAGTTGCCGTGGACCTCGTTGGCCTCCAGCAGCTGGCGCGCAGCGCGCAGGCGCAGGAATTCCTCGCGCGACAGGAAGTGGTAGTCGACACCGTCGACCTCACCGGGCCGCGGTGCGCGCGTCGTGCACGTGACCACGTACACGTACTCGGGCACGTGGGTGCGCTCGCGCATGGCATCGATGATGGTGTCCTTGCCGACGCCCGAGGGCCCCGAGATGATGACCAGCATCGCGCCCGGCTCGCCCTCGATGACGCCGTCCGGCCGGCCCGGGTCGTCGGACACGTGATCCGGGATCGCCAGCGTCGGCTGGAGCGACACCAGGCGCGGGTTCACGTCGTCGTTGCGCCCGCTCAATGTGCCGCTTCCGCCGCCCGCAGCCCGTCCAGGGCGACCTCCAGCTCCGCCGGCAGGGGCGCCTCGGCGCGGATGAGGTGGCCGTCGGAGGGCGACGCGAGCTCCAGGCGCCAGGCGTGCAGGAATAGCCGCCCGAGGTCCTCAGGGCCGCGCCGCGACGTCCCCGTCCCATACACGGGATCGCCCGCGACCGGGTGCCCGATGGCGTCGAGGTGGACGCGGATCTGGTGGGTGCGACCGGTGACCAGGTCCAGCTCCAGCAAGGTCCAGCCGACGAACCGCTCGCGCACCCGGTAGCCGGTCGTCGATGGCCGCCCGTCGGGTACGACCGCCATCCGGGTCCGGTGCTTGGGGTCGCGCCCGATGGGCGCCTCGATGCGCCCGACGGCGGCGTTCACGCCGCCGAGCACGAGGGCCAGGTAGGTCTTGCGCACGCGGCGCGCCTTCAACTGGGCCATCAGCGAGGTCTGTGCGGTGTCGTGCTTGGCGACCATCAGCAGGCCGGACGTGTCGCGGTCCAGGCGGTGGACGATGCCCGGCCGGGCGACGCCGGCGATCCCGCCGTAGTCCTCGCCACCGGCCCGCGCCAGCAGGGCGTTGACCAGCGTGTCGCCATCGTGATGCCCGGCCGACGGGTGGACGACGAGGCCGAACGGCTTGTCCACGATGAGCAGGTCGTCGTCTTCGTAGACGATGTGGAGCGGGATGTCCGGCGAGGGCGCGAGGTCCAGGGCGACCGGTTCCGGCACGTCCAGGACGACGTCGGTGCCGGGCACGATCATCATGTTGGCCCGGATGGGGATGCCATTCGCGGTCAGCCGGCCGTCGCTGATGAGCTTCTGGATGTAGCTCCGTGACAGGCCCGTGGCATCGGCCACGAAGCGGTCCACGCGGCCGCGCACGCCGTCCGGCACGCGCAGCGTGCGGATCCCGGCGACCGTCGGCTCAGCCATCGGACACGGCCCCGGCGCCGGCCGCCGGCCGGATGGCCGGCAGGAATGCGGACAGGATGAGCAGCAGCAGCGCCGTGGAGATGGCGGCGTCGGCCGCGTTGAACGTATAGAAGCGCAGCGTCCCGATGCCGACGTCCACGAAGTCGACGACGTAGCCGAAACGGAGTCGATCCAGGAGGTTGCCGATCGCCCCACCGAGCAGAAGACCGAGGGCGACCGACAGGAGCGCGCTCCGGCCGGCACTTCCGTGGTACCAGATGATGGCGGCGACCACGCCCAGGGAGACGATGCCGAAGATCAGCGCGGAGTCCTTGAACAGCCCGAACAGGGCGCCGCTGTTCTGCACGAAGGTCAGCCGGACGAGGTCGCCGATGACCTGCATCGACTCGCCTGGGTCCAGCTGGCCGACCAGCCAGGCCTTGGTCAACTGGTCGATGACCACGACCGCGGCGGCGAGACCCAGGAACAGCGCCCAGCGCGGCCGGCCCGGCGTCGCGACGGAGCTCACGCGACCCGCCGCAGGGCGATGCGCACGGGACCGTCGTCCAGCTCGACGCTGGCGGTCCGCGCGTCCTCGGCCGGGTCACCCTCGCGCGGCTCCGCCAGGGTATCCACGAGCACATCCGGCAGGTACGACCGGACCCGCTCGGGCAGCCCGACCAGCCACAACTCGATGCGGTCGTCGAGGGCCAGCGCAGCCTCGCGCCGGAGGTCCTGGATGGCCCGGGCGAGCTCGCGCGCCTCGCCCTCGGCGATGAGATCAGGCGTCAGCTCGGTGTCGAGGACGACGACCAGGCCATCGCGGTCGGCGACGGCCGTGCCTGGCCTCGGCGTGGCCTGGATCTCCACCTCGTCGGCGGCCAGGGTCACGCCACCGAGCGTCACCGAGCCATCGGCATGGAACTCGACGGCGCCCTCGCGCGCGGCAGCCATGACCGCCGGGATGGCCGCCCCGAGGCGCTTGCCGATCCTGGGCAGCAGTGGCTTGACCTTGCGCTCGACCAGCTCGGAGCCGTCGGCGATGATCTCAACGGTGCGCACGTTGACCTCGTCGGCGAACAGCGACCGAAGCTCGTCCGACACGGTCACGCCACGATCCGGGACGGCCAGCCAGGCCCGCGCCAGGGGCTGCCGGACGCGCAGGCCCGCCTGGGCTCGCAGCGTGCGGGCAAGGTCCACGGCACCCCGGACGAGGGCCATGGCGGCCTCCAGGTCGGGGTTGCGGTGGGCGGCCATCGCCGCGGTCGGCCAGGCCGTCAGGTGCACGCTGTCAGGCAGCGCCGGGAGGACGGCCGCGACCAGGTTCTGGTACATCGCTTCGGACACGAAGGGCATGATCGGGGCCATCGTCCTGGTCAGGCTCACGAGAGCCGCGTGCATCGTGGCGAAGGCCGCATCGCGGTCGGCAGGATCAGCCGCCGCACGCATCCGGTCGCGCGAGCGGCGCAGGTACCAGGTCGACAGGTCGTCGATGAACGTGCTGATCGCCCGGGTCGCGTCCAGGGCGTCCACGTCGTGGAGCTCGGCCTCGACCACGGCTGCCAGCCCCGCGGCGCGCGACAGGATCCAGCGATCCATCGCCGGCCACGAGCCGGCCACGGCGATCGCCTCGGCGATGTCGAGCGTCGGTGTCCAGCCGGCCAGCCGCGCATAGGTCACGAAGAAGGCGTACGTGTTCCAGAGCACGAGCAGCTCGCGCCGGGCCTCGTCGGCCGCGTGCCAGCCGAACAGGATGTTGTCCTCCGGCCGGGCCTTGGCGAACATCCAGCGCATGACGTCCACGCCCATCCGGTCGGCGGCCTCGTCGAAGTCGATGGCGTTGCCCCAGCTCTTGTGCATCTGGCGACCATCCTCGGCGAACAGCAGCGCGTAGCCGAAGATCGTCTTGAACGGCGCCGTGCGCTTGAGCACGGTGGACATCGCGAGCATCGAGTAGAACCAGTTGCGGAACTGGCCCGGGAAGCTCTCGGTGATGAAGTCGGCCGGGAACCACTGCGCCCAGAAGTCCCGATCCTCGCGGTAGTGGAGCGTGGAGAACGGGACGATGCCGGCGTCCAGCCACGGGTTGCCGACGTCCTTGATGCGTTCGACCGGCTCGCCGCACGACGGGCAGGCGATGCGCACCTCGTCGACCCACGGGCGGTGCGGCGTGTGGCCCTCGAAGGCGTCCCAGCCGCTGACCGCGCGCTGCTGGAGCTCGTCGCGACCCCCGATGACCTCCACGGTGCCGCACGCGGAGCAGTCGTAGATCGGCAGCGCCAGCCCCCAGTAGCGCTTCTTGCTGATCATCCAGTCGTGCATGTTGCGCAGCCAGTCGAGCTCGCGGTCGTAGCCGAACTCGGGGATCCACCGGATGTCGTCGACGACGTCCATGATCTGGTAGCGCAGGCTGGCATCGACCTGCTCCGCGGTCAGCGTCTCGCGTGGCTGGTCGTACAGCGGGCCCATGCTGATGAACCACTCGTCGACGAGGCGGAACAGGAGCGCGGTACCGCATCGCCAGCAGTGCGGATAGCGGTGGGTGTACGGCGCCAGGTGGTAGAAGATGCCGCGCCGCTCCAGGTCGTCGACGACCCGCTCCGCCACGGCCGGGGCGTCCAGGCCGCTGAGCCAGCCGAAGCCCTGGTAGTAGCGGCCAGCCTCGTCGATGGGGCCGATGACCGGCAGACCCAGGGCCTTGCCCAGCTGGTAGTCCTCGGCACCGCAGCCGGGCGCGATGTGGACGATGCCGGTGCCCTCGTCCTCACCGACCTCGGTCCAGCCCACGACGCGGTGCTCGTAGCCGGTCTCGGCGAAGGCCTGCTTGACGGCCGGCAGCTCGTCGAACGGGCCGCTGTAGCGCCAGCCCACGAGGTCGCGGCCGTCGACCTCCGCTTCGACCGTGAACGGCCCGACGACAGCCTGCTTGACCGCCCCCTTGCCCACCCAGAACGTGTCGTCGCCCTGCCGGATGCGCAGGTAGCGCAGGCCCTCACCGACCGCGGCGGCGACGTTGGCAGCCAGGGTCCAGGGCGTCGTCGTCCAGACCAGCAGGGCCTCACCCTCGTGCCCCGGCTCGACCAGTGGGAAGCGCACGGTCAGGCCCGGGTCCTCGCGGTCCTGGTAGCCCTCGTTCAGCTCCATCTGTGACAGGCCGGTCCCGCAGCGCGGGCACCAGGGCATGGTGTCGTGGCCCTTGTACAGCCAGCCGCGCTTGTGGCACTCGGCCAGGAAGCCCCAGATGAGGTCGTTGTTCTCGTTGCTGAAGGTGAAGTAACTGCCGCCCACCTCGGGCAGGCCCAGGCGCCCGACGAGCATCTCCACCGTATCGGTGACGGGCCCATCCGGCCCCTCGATGGTGGTGACCGCGGTCGGCTCGGAGCCCAGCAGGTCGTGCAGCCGACGCAGTTCGTCCGGATCGTTCCAGTCCATCCACATCCCGAGCCGGATGGACTGCTCGGTCTGGCGCGCGGCGTAGGTCAGGACACGCTGCTTGCACAGGGTCACGAAGCGATCGATGCCGTAGGCCTCGATATCGCGCTTGCTGGTGAAGCCGAGGTCGCGTTCGACGTTGACCTCCACCCACAGGCCCTGGCAGTCGAAGCCGTTCTGGTACCGCTGATGCTCGCCGAGCATCGCGTGGAAGCGCTGGTAGAGATCCTTGTAGGCGCGGCCCCAGGCGTGGTGCACGCCCATCGGATTGTTGGCCGTGATGGGCCCGTCAAGGAAGCTCCAGTGCGGTCCGTCCGCGTTCTGCGCGCGCAGCCTCGCGAACGTCCGACGATCACGCCATGCGGCAAGGAGTTCGTGCTCCTGGGCGACGAAATCTGGCTTGCTGGTGACGGGTCGGAACATGCGTCTCCGGGCGGCGGATGCGAGGGACAGGGGCAGACAGCACGGCCCGAGGGCTCGGTCCGGCAGGTCCGAGTATCCTACGCGCGATGCACAAACCGCAGGAGACGCGGCCGCGTTCGCGGTCGCCGTTCGCGGCAGCCTTCCTGTCGCTCCTCTTCCCAGGACTCGGCCATGCCTACGCGGGCGCCCCGATGCGAGCACTCGGGTTCGCGGCCATCCCGATCCTGGCCGTCGCCCTGCTGGCCGGCGTGGTCCTGCGGCTCGATCGCCTGGAACTCGTCGCGCTCGTGCTCAACCCGGCGATGCTGACATCGGTCTTCGTCCTCAACCTGATCGCCCTGCTGTACCGCGTCGTCGCGGTCATCGATGCCTATCGCGTCGCGGTCTTCCTCAACGCGCATGAGGCCGGTAGCCCACAGCTCGGGCCGGCGCGCCTGCCCCGCAACGCCCTGTCATCGGCCGGTCTCCTGGCGGTCATCCTGGTGATGGCCGGCAGCCACGTCGTCGTCGCCCGCTACGACATGCTCGCCCAGGACCTGTTCAGCAGCGGCTGCATCTTCATCGGTGAGGACATCGACGCCGAGTGCGAGCCCGATGCCTCGCCTTCCCCCGGCGTGACCGAGTCGCCCGATCCGAGCGCGGATCCGACGGCGACCCCGACCCCCGAGCCCTCGCCCATCGGCACCCAGGTGCCCAGCGTGTCCATCCCGCCGTGGGATGGCAAGGAGCGCCTGAACATCCTGCTCATCGGCGCCGACGAGCAGGAGGGCGGCCACAACACCGACACGCTCATCGTGGTGTCCATCGACCCGGTGACCAAGCAGGTGGCGATGTTCAGCCTGCCGCGCGACACCGTGAACGTGCCCATCCCGTCCGGACCGGCCCGCAGCGTGTGGGGTCGGGACTACGCCAACAAGATCAACTCGTTCTTCGTCAACAACCGCAACCGCGGCGACCTGTGGCCGGGCAACGACCGCACGCGCGGCTACAACGCGCTCAAGGCGGTCATGGGCGAGCTCTATCAGCTCGACGTGCGCTACTTCGTCGAGGTCAATTTCGAGGGCTTCAAGAAGGTCGTCGACGCCATGGGCGGTGTGACCATCAACGTCCAGATGCCGGTCGTGGACGACCGCTTCCCGGGCTCTACCGGGCGCACCCAGCGGCTGTACATCCCGAGCGGCATCCAGCACATGGATGGCGAGCAGGCGCTGCGCTACGCGCGCTCGCGCAACACCTCGACCGACTTCGACCGCGGCGCCCGCCAGCAGCGCGTGCTCCTGTCGATGCGCGAGCAGGTCGACCCGCAGAACCTCATCCCGCGCCTGCCCGAGCTCATCGCCGCACTCAAGACCGCGGTCCGCACCGATGTCCCGCTCGACCAGATCGACGAGCTGCTGGGTCTCGCGTCGGAGGTCGACACGACCGACATCCGGACCTTCGTGTTCGCCCCGCCGCTCTATTCCGTCGACACCTGCGACGACCCGCGCGGCTGCGTGGTGATCCCCAACATCCAGCGGATCCGCGCCGCCGTCGAAGACGCGTTCAGCGGCGACCCAGCCGACCAGGCCTTGCGCGAGGCGCTCGCTGAGGAAGGTGCCAATCTGTGGGTCCTGAACGGCACCGGTGAGGAGTCGCGAGGCGCCCGACTGGCGAGCTTTCTCGAGTACGTCGGCTTCGTCGCCTCGGCACCGCGCCAGGAACCGGATGGCGCCGTACCTGCCGACACGAAGATCGTCGCCTACAACGGCATCGAGACGGAGGCGCCGGCGACCATCGCCGCCCTCGAGGCGATCTTCGGCGTGACCGTCACGACGGCCGAGGACGCGACCATCCGGACGGACATCGTCATCACCATCGGGCGCGACACGCCGGACCTGGAAGCGCCGCCCGCCGGTTGAGGCAACGCACGCCGTCGGGGCGCCGTCGGCAGACGGCCCCGCTCCCCTACTCGATCGGCGTCAGCCAGTGCGAGTACTCGGGGAGGCGGCCGCGGACGGCCTCGAAGTAGCGGTCACGGACCAGGCGCCCGATCGGCCCGATCTCGCCCGAACCGACCGGTCGGTGATCGACCTCGATGACCGGCGACACCTGGACGCCCGTGCCGCACACGAAGATCTCGTCGGCGACGTACAACTCGCTGCGATCGATGGACCGCTCCAGGACCGGGATGCCCTCGTCGCCCATGAGCTCCATGAGCGCCTTGCGGGTGACACCCTCGAGCAGGTCGTCGCTGACCGGCGGTGTGATGGCCACCCCGTCGCGGACCATGAACAGGTTGGCCGCCGACGACTCGTTGACGTGGCCGTCGGCCGTGAGCACGACCGCCTCGTCGAAGCCGTTCAGCTCCGCCTCGGTCTTCTGGAAGGCCATGTTCACGTAGCCGCCGACGATCTTGCCCCGGGTCGGCAGTGCGTCGTCCGCGTTGCGCCGCCACGACGAGGTCATGACCCGCACGCCATTGGCCGTGTCGATGTAGTTCCCGAACGGCAGCGCGACGATGTACAGATCGTTGTCCAGGTCATGGAGTCGCACGCCGATGGCCCGGGTCGACTTGTAGAACGATGGGCGGATGTAGGCGTCCTGGCGGAAGCCGTTGCGACGGATGGTCTCGACGATGAGACCGGTCAACTCGTCGACGCTGGGGACGTCCTGCATCATGAGGATCCGGCACGACTGGCGGATGCGCTCGACGTGTTCGCGCAACTTGAGGCCGTACAGCCGGCCCTGCTCCTCGTTCCAGTAGGCGCGGATGCCCTCGAACGTGGCCGTCCCGTACATGAAGGCGTGGGTCATGATGCTGACCTTGGCGTCACGCATCGCCACGAAGTCGCCCTCGAAGTAGCAGATCAGGTCGTCCAGGGCGCCGGGCTTGGGCACGTGGTGGGTGGACGTGTCGGGCGTCCCCGTCGTCTCGGTCGTCATCTGGCTCCGCTCCTGCGCTGACGGCGCGACCGCAAGGGTCGCGTAGGTATCGATCCGGTCGTGGGGAGGCGAGTATAGCAGTGGCTCCCGGGGCCTCAGCCGCCGGCAGGCTCAGCTGCCGACCCCGAGCACGATGGCCAGGACGAACGCCAGGTAGGCCAGGTAGAAGACGCCGCCGATGAGCAGGCCCCGACCGCGCAAGCGCCCGCTGCGGGCCATCGGGATGAAGATCGCCGCGGTGGCCAGCAGGGCGATCGCGGCCGAAGCGAAGGCCGTGTAGGAGCCCGGCCCGATGGACCAGGCACCCGATGCGAAGAGCAGACCGACGACCGTCGGGATGGTCGCCTGGAAGACCATCGCCCCGGTGATGTTGCCCATCGCCAGCGTGTGCTTGCCGGCACGCACCCAGATGATCGAGTTGAGCTTCTCCGGCAGCTCCGTGGCGATCGGCGCGATGATCAGGGCCAGCAGCAGCTCGTCGACCCCGATCGAAGATGCCAGCCGCTCCACCGCGCCGACGAAGATCACGGCACCGCCGATGATGCAGCCGAGCGCGACGAGGACCTGGACGTTGACGATGCGCAGGCGCGGCCGGGCCGGGTCCTGTCGGTGCGCGTCCCGGTCGAGGCGATGCATCCGCAGCGGCTCGAGGTCCTCTTCCGTGCCGCCGTCCCCGTTCTCGTCGAAGTGACGCTTGACGTAGTGACCGTAGAGCACCAGCAACCCGATCGCCACGATCCACTTGGGCCAGGCGGGCTCGACGGGCAGCAGGGCGGCCCCGATGGCCACCGAGTAGCCGACCGCGAAATAGCGCACGTCGACGCCGAGGACGGCTGTATCAACGGACATCACGTCGGTCGTCAAACGGCGGCGAGCGACGAGCAGGACGGCCACGCCGGTCACGAACATGGCCAGGGTGGAGAGCATGAACGGGGCGCCCAGGATCGCCCCGACGCCGATATCGGTCGCTGCCGAACCGCCGGCGAAGATGATGGCGATGACCGGGATCATCGTCTCCGGCAAGGCCGTGCCGACCGCGGCAAGGACGGAGCCTACCGCGCCCTCGGCAAGATCCAGGTGGCGGCCGAACCATTCGATACCGTTCGTGAACAGCTCCGCCCCGACGAGGATGACGACGAAGGCGACGGCCAGGATGACCAGATCCACGGGTCAGGCTCCAGGGTCGAACAGACCGCCGGTCAAGGCCACGCTGGCGATGCTGGCGATGATGGTGGCCAGGATGCCGAGCGCCGCGGCGACGAGCATCCACTCGCCCGTTCGGGCGAACCCGACCGCGGCCGCGATCACGCGCGTCACTGGCGTGGCGATGACCGCCATCAGGCCGATCCACAGGAACGCCGCCGGATCCAGGCTGGCGAGGCCGGCGATGAGCGTCGCAGGATCGAGGACCGGTCCGCCGTCCAGCGGGGAGATGCCGGTCGCGATCATGAGCACCACACCGGTCAGCAGCAGGGTCACGGACAGGTACGTGACGAGGATCAGCCAGCGACCGATGCGGGCCTCGAACGCGCGCCGGCGGACCTCGCGAGTCGTCATCAGATCGCCCGCGCGAGCATCTGCACGGCGGTCACGCCGAGCACGACGATGAACGCCAGCTGCAGCCAGCGCACGTTGACCCGCGGCGCGATCCGGCTGCCGATGGTGGCGCCGAGGAAGACGCCGATGGCCGTCGGCCCCGCGACGTACGGGTCGATCTCGCCGCGCAGCAGGTAGATGACGGCGCTCGCCGCGGCGGTGATGCCGATCATCAGGTTGCTGGTGGCCGCCGCGGTGCGCAGCGGCACACCCATCGCCAGATGCATGAGTGGGACCTTGATGATCCCGCCGCCGATCCCCAGCAGGGCCGACACGACCCCGGCCCCGGTCGATCCGACGATGCCGCGGCCGAGGTTGCGCACCACGTAGTCGGAACCGGAGAGCTCGGCGAGGATCGCCTCGCGACGACCGACCGCCAGCGCACCGGGATCGGTCGTGGCTGCCTGGACCGCATCGTCGGGTGCCGCCACCGGCTCCCCGGCTGCCGCCGTGTCGGTCGTCGCACCGGGGGCGGGCGTCGTGACGCGCGCTCGGGCCATGGAGAACGCCACGTACAGGAGCAGCCCGGCGAACAGGACCGACAGCAGCCGCTCGTCGAGGAGGAACGCGATGGAGCCGCCGATCAGGGCGCCGATGGCCGTGAACAGCTCCAGGGTCATGCCCAGCCGCAAGTTGGCGACATGCCGCTCCAGGTACACGCCTGCAGCGGCACTGCTGGTCATGATCACGCACACCAGCGAGACGCCGACGGCCGCCCGGAGGTCCAGGCCGAAGCCGATGGTCAGGAGCGGCACGATGAGGATGCCGCCGCCCAGGCCGAGCAGCGAGCCGAAGATGCCCGCGGCAGCCCCGCCGGCGATCATCAGCAGCCCGACGATCACCGGGCGAACCCGACGATCACCGGGCGAACCCGGCTGACCGAGGCGCGCGGGGCGACCGGTTGGACCGCCCGAGGCTCACCGCGTTAGGGGCGGAGGTGCTGTGGCGCGTACGGGAGCAGGGCCACGTGGCGGGCGCGCTTGAGGGCGACGGCCAGCTCGCGCTGGTGCCCGGCGCACGTGCCGGTCTTGCGGCGCGGCTCGATCTTGGCCCGCTCGGACAGGTAGCGGCGGAGGCGGTTGACCTCCTTGTAATCGATCTGGGCGGTCTTGTCAGCGCAGAACGCGCAGACCTTGCGGCGGCGGCGGTCGCGATAGAAGTCGTCGCGCTTGCGGGATCGGGCGGGAGGGGCCATGGGTCAGAAGATCTCCTGGTCGGTGGGTCAGGTCGTGGGGATGATCAGAAGGGAAGGTCGTCGAAGTCGGTGTCGTCGCCTGGGGCGCGCGTCGGCCGGACCGGGCCGCCCTGGCCGCCCTGGCTACCGCCGCCGCCCTGGCCGCCACCGCCGCCGCCCTGGCTACCGCCGCCGCCGGGGCCACCCTGGCCGCCACCGCCGCTGGGGCCACCCTGGTTGCCCTGACCGCCGGAGAAGCCGCCGGCCGGAGCGGAGAAACCGCCACCGCCGGCGTCGTCGTCACGGCTCTTGCGGTCCATGGCGATGACGTTATCGGCGCTGACGTCCAGCGAGATGCGCTTCTGGCCATCCTTGGCCTCGTACTCGCGCGTCCGGAAGCGGCCCTCGACGAGGACGCGCATGCCCTTGCGGAACTCCTCAGCGGCACGCTCGGCGCGGTCACCCCAGATGCTGACCCGGAACCAATCGGTCCCAAGGTCGGCCCACTCGCCGGTCTGGGGATCCCGACCGCGATGCGTCACCGCGACGCTGAACTCGGTCACGGCCTTGCCGTTGGGCGTATAGCGCATCTCCGGGTCGCGCCCGAGGTTGCCGATGAACATCACCTTGGAGAAGGCCATCGTCGTTCGCCTCGCTCAGTCGATCGCGGCGGGAGCCGCTTCGCTCTCGGACTCGTCGATGCGCTCGGGGACGTCCTCGTCCTCGAACGTGTCGTCGAGCCCGGACGGGATGTCGTCGTCGTCGACGTCCTCGTCGCCACCCTCGGCGCCGTCGCCGCGCGCAGGCTTGGCCGGGCGCTCGTCGCGCGTCACGAGGTGGCGGATGACTTCCTCGGTGATGAGCAGGGTGTGCTCGAGCTCGACGAGGGAATCACTCGGCGCCTGGAACAGGATGATGTGGTACGAGCCCTCGCGGTGGCGGTCGATGGGGTACGCCAGACGGCGACGGCCCCACGGGGCGACTTTGAGGATCTGGCCTCCAGCCGCCGTGATCTGGCGGGTGGTGCGATCGATGACCGCCTGGCCCTTGTCGTCCGGCACGTCGGGCCGGATGATGAGCATGAGTTCGTAACGGCGCATGCGCGCAGAACGCTCCTTCCGATGGGGATGCCCCGTTGACGGTCGACCAGCGTCGATCCGACACGGAGCAGAAAGGACAAGGGCGGAAGTCTAGCACGGCCCGGCAGCGCGGCCCGCCCAGCGTCCGATGTATCCTCAGGTCTCGTCCGCCGGCGATCGCCGGCCCCTGCAACCCACCGCGTTCCGGGAGGTCCTGTGCCCGCCAGCACCATCCTCGTCATCGAGACCGATGCCGCCTCCGAGGATTCGCTCGGGCCGACCCTCGGTACGGCCGGCTACACCGTCACGCGCCTGGCCGACGCCGACGCGGCGTTCGCCCGCGTCGTCGAGCACCAGCTCGTCGTCATCGATCTCGGCTCCGCCGCCGCGGACGGCGCCAAGACCGGCGTCGATGTGTGCCGCGAGATCCGGGCGACGCCGGCGATGGCCGCCGTGCCTGTGCTGTGCGTCGCGTCCACGACGGACGTGGAGGAGCGGATCGGGTTCCTGGAGGCGGGCGCCGACGATGTCATCGCGCGGCCGTTCGACGCGCGCGAGGTGGAGGCCCGGGTGGAGGCGCTGCTGCTGCGCTTCCAGCGCTCCAAGGATCTGACCCCGATCATCTCCAACGACGGCCTGACCATGGCCCGCGCCCGGCGGACGGTCGCCGTCTACAGCCCCAAGGGCGGCGTCGGGACCACCACGATCGCGGTGAACATCGCGGTGGCGGCCGCCCAACGGCGTCCCGACAAGGTCGTGCTGGTGGACCTGGATCTCCAGTTCGGCGGCGCCGCCACCCACCTCAACCTGGATCCCAAGCAGACCGTGGCCGACGTGATCCGTGACGAGACCGCGATGCGCGAACCGGAATTGCTGCGCACGTACGCGATGCGCCACGACAGCGGGCTACACGTGTTGGCCGCGCCGGTCACGCCGGAGGCCGCGGAGCAGATCACGCCGGACCACATCAAGCAGATCCTGGCGACGCTCCTCGACGGCTACCAGCTCATCATCATCGATGCCGGATCGCAGCTCGATGAGCGCATCATGAACGTGTTCGAGGCCGCCGAGACGGTGGTCCTGCCGGTCTACCCTGAGATCCCTGCCCTCAAGGCGGTCCATGCCCTGCTCGACTACCTCAACGAGGCGGGCGTCATCGGGAGCAAGGCGCTGTTCGTCCTGAACAACGTGTTCGCTCGGGAGATCCTCAAGCCGCGCGATATCGAGTCCGCCCTCGGCACCAAGATCTCCGTCGACCTGCCGTACGATCCGTTCCTCTACCTCAAGGCCGTCAACGAGGGCGTCCCGATCGTGTTGGGCGCCCCCCGCTCACCCGCCGCCGACAAGCTCGTCAAGCTCAGCGCCAGCGCGTTCGGCCAGGACGGCTACCAGGTCCCGGTCGAAGCGACCCAGAAGAGGGGTGGCCTGTTCGGCCGTCGCCGCTAGGGTTTCGCGCCCAGGCGGCGATGCCTCGCCCAGCGCTCCGCGGTCGGTCCCTCGGCGGCTCGACGGCTCCGTGGCCGCATGCGCGGGGTCAGGCTCGACGCACTGCCCGATACCACGACACGGCGCCGGCACCGACACCGGCCAGAAGGATGAGCAGCCACGGGAGTCCGGCGCGCCCTGACGGTGCGCCGGTCGGCGCGGCGACCATGTCCGTCTGCGGAAGTCCGGCCAGGTAACGGAGGTCCGCAAGCCGGCCCGCGTCACGGATCTTGCTCATCGCGTTGTAGACCGTGCGCGGCTGGATCCACGAGATGCCCTCGTCTTCCAGACGTTGGCGGGGCTGCACGGCGCCGAGCGCGGGGGCGATCGTGCCCCCGGGATCCACGAAGAAGTCGAGATAGGAGCACGACGGGAACGGCTCGCCTGTACCTCCGACCAGATTGCCCCACGGCCAGTTCGGCTGCAGGTACTGCACGTCGACCAGATCTCCGACCGCTCGCGGGCCCCGCAGGACCTCGATCACCCGCAGGGCGATCACACGCCCCTGGTCCGGTCCCAAGCCCAGCTCTGCCGGGTCGTCCACGGTCACGATCTCGCCGATCAGGACCTCGTCGGCGGAGCGGATCGCGTCATCAGCTGTGGGGAACGGGGGCACGAACGGGCACTCCGCCGCGACCGGCGCGGCGGTCGACAGCGCCCACAACAGCGCCAGGAACGCCGCGCCAGGCGCGATCCGTCGTCTTCCTTGCATCGCGCGTCCCTCCTTCGAAGCGTCGTCCTGATGGGACGAGCGGCAGGGTCCTGGTGACGTCCGACGACGTTGGCCGCCAGGTCCGGTGCCCGGTCGTGCAGCACAGAGCGCATCACGATGGTGCCGGAGCCGAGATTCGAACTCGGACGCCCTTGCGGGCTGCGGTGTTTAAGACCGCTGCGTCTGCCATTCCGCCACTCCGGCCCGACGTGAGCCTACCGCGCTGGCGCCGCGCCCGGGCACCACTCCCCGTCGTCGGACCCCGGAATCGACGAACCGGCCCAGCGGACCGGTCCTGAGGGAGTGTCGGGAGTGGAGGCGACGATGGGATTCGAACCCATGAATAGAGGTTTTGCAGACCTCCGTGTTGAACCACTTCACCACGTCGCCAGGAGACGTTCGTTCGGCCGACCCTCTGTGGATGGCTGCCCCTCGAGGATTCGAACCTCGGTTCACGGATCCAAAGTCCGCTGTCCTACCACTAGACGAAGGGGCAGCGGAGCCTTCGGAGGGGAGGAGATGTGGAGCGGAAGACGGGACTCGAACCCGCGACCCTCACCTTGGCAAGGTGATGCTCTACCAACTGAGCCACTTCCGCTCGGAGATCGTCCACCTCGAAAGGTGGTGCCGAGGGCCAGGATCGAACTGGCGACACCGCGATTTTCAGTCGCGTGCTCTACCGACTGAGCTACCTCGGCCCGATGGCCAACCACGGTTGGCTGCCCGTCGGCGGTCCGCAGGATACCACGGGCCCTCGC
>Ga0163144_10011849_pt1 | contig 18412 bp, 16 predicted proteins | sample OliLak19BULKMAT1_FD_123175 | JGI IMG/M metagenome (GOLD analysis project Ga0163144, IMG submission 123175) | Freshwater microbial mat bacterial communities from Lake Vanda, McMurdo Dry Valleys, Antarctica - Oligotrophic Lake LV.19.BULKMAT1 | ecosystem: Environmental > Aquatic > Freshwater >... | reverse complement strand
TCGTTGGATGTTACTGAGCCGACTTTCACCTGAAAGCAAACAGAGTAGCTTCCTGGTGGGAGTGGCGCTGAAAGTTCGGAGGTTGTCGATGGTTTGACTTCGCCGTTGACTTTCCAGGTGTAGGTACCGTTAACAACTGTCCCTGTGTTATCCACACCTGCCTTTGCAACAAGCATCGATACCGGAGGTATCGTGTTGGTTGTTTCAATGGTTAATGTGGGCGGTGAAACAGTGATGGGGGTTGGCTCGAGCGGAGTAGTTCCGCCCTCGCCACCACCACAACTCAAAAATATGGCTGTAGATAAGGCTAATGAGGTGAAACGGAACGTGCGCACGAGAGTATCTCCTTGTTGTAAATTATGAAGTTGTAAATGAGCAGGATGCAAACGCACCCTCCTTTGATCTATGTCAATAGTTTCATAGGCACATTCGCTGTCAATACTATCCAAAATACCGCATTCATTGTGAAATACATGTGTATTTCTTTTGTATTAAAATGAAACGGCTGTGGTAGAATTGTCGTAACTCTTATTAATAACGTTTTGTTCTTTTATTCTATATATCATGCCTCCAACAATTCCCTCAAAGGAGAAGTCTTACGCAACTAGTGTCCCTGCTCTTGTCATTATATTCCTTATTCTTATTGGGGTAAGTATTTGGATGTATACCTCGGGTATTTTTGTACCAAAAACACCAGTAGCAGTTCAGGAGGGAATTACCCAAACCGCTTCAAAAGAAACAACAACGGTAAGGAATGTCGACCTTACCCAAAAAACAAATCGCGACCAGCTCCCCCTCGGTTTTCCAAAAAATATTCCTGTGGACACTTCCTCGAGGCTCACTCAGAGCTATGTTTTGGCTTTTCCTGAGAGAAATATGAGTCAGTACACTGCTGGATTCACTACAAAAGAGACAGTAGCATCACAGTACAAGCTCTATTTGGATTTTATGACAAATTCAGGATACCTCTTTGCTGCTGATGGCAAAAATCTCAATACGTCTCTGTATGGAACAAAAGACAATGACGATCTTTCAGTAGTATTTTCAAATCAGAATGGCATCACGAATGTTTCAATCAGTTATCTTGATAGACAATAAGTGGTATTTGAGTGGTATACTAGTAATCAATTATTACATTAACCATTAGTCTCTTTATATATGGACACCATGAATCCAAACGTTGATAGGCCAGCAAAAAGTTTCTTCTCTGCGCCAGTGATTATAGCAATGTTTGTTCTCTTGTTTCTGTTGGTGATAGTTATGTACGGAAAAATCCGCAGTACTTCTCCTAATCCAATAACACAAAATACTCCGGCAGTGACGATTGATAAGACTATCGTGTACAAAGGAAACCTTGCAGCTGCTGCAGGGAAAGACAGGCTTCCTCAAGGATTTCCGCAAAATATCCCCGTCGAAACAGATTCACTTCAAGAGAGTATAAAAACAGAATTCCCTGATAAAAAACTCACTCAATACTCGGTTACTTACACTTCCTCAAAGACAATCGACGACATGCGGGCGACATACGAATCTTTTTTTAAAAATGAAAATTATGTAATAAAGCCTCAGATAAGCGATACACCGCAAGTACAGATTCATACGAGTAAAGATGGAAATGACATATCTGTAATTATTGAAAACACTGATACCGGAAGCACTAGAGTGTTTTTGGTATATATTGATCGGTCAATAAATTAATTTAAAAACTTCTTGTTCTAATTTTTACTAGTTTAACTACGCAAAACTTTGAAATACTTTAAAAAAATATTTATTTTTTCCATTTTTCTCCTTTCTTTTAGTATTTTCTTTTTTGGAAATAATAATCAGGCTTTAGCAGGCACTTGTTTAGATTCTGATATTGGACTGACCGTAACACCTACCGTTATATACTCGCCTCAATGGGTAGACGTGAATTGGTCAAATCAAAGTGGTTGCGAATATCTTTTTGTAAGGCAAGAAAACGGTAATTGGATTGATGTAACTTTTGGATTGCAATATTTTATTGATAAAAGCCAAAGCATTGAAATGATCGGTTATCTTCCGGGGTTACTTCAACCACCTAATGTTGTAACGAAAATAGGTGTAGTTTCACCCTCTGCAAGTGCTTCGATTGATGTGATTTACGACAGAGCTTCTATTGACGTTACGGTTGTTGATGAAAATGATAGTCCATTTCCAGGTCCAACCTGGAATCTTTTGGACACCCCTGCATTTGGTCCAGCAAATCCTGTTGCTGGGTCAGCTCCAGCAACTACGCATACCATGGCGGCTTACACTGGATCTTGGTACACCATAACCGGTTTACCAACAACTTATGCAGGAAAGGATTTAGCATCGGTTACTAATTCAGATGGCGGAGGAACAACGGTTTACCTAACATATGGAGATGCAAAAGCCATCAATGTTGTTTATTCATCTGCTTCTCCTAATCCATGTACAATAAATTTAGCTGGTAATGGTAGTAATGGGCCACTTACGGTTTCTTCTGGATCCTCCGTCTCTTTAACATGGGCTTCAACAGACGCGTTAAGTACAAGTGGAACTGGATTTGTCACTGGAGGTGCAATATCAAACAGTTCAGGAGTTAATGTTAATCCAACTTCAAATACTACGTATACCATTAATGGAACCGACGCACTCAATGTAGTATGCACCGATTCAGTAGTTGTAAACGTAACCGCCCCACCTCCGATCGCCCCAACCGTAGATTTAAAGATAAATGGATCGGATGGGCCAATTAGTATCACTTCTGGTTCTTCAGCTACTCTCTCATGGACCACTACAAACACTCCAACAACCTGTACCGCATCTAACGGATGGTCTGGATCAAAGAGTGTCAGTGGAGGATCTCAATCAACAGGCGCACTGGTTTCTTCTCAAATGTACGTGATCAGTTGTACAAATATTAACGGAACTGCAACTGATCAAGTAACGGTGAATATGGGAGCTACTCCAGCGCCAACTGTAGGACTTTCTCTAAGCCCAACTTCCGTTACGAGTGGTCAAACCACTACGCTTACTTGGAATGTTACCAATGCAACTAGTTGCACCGGTTCAGGATACTGGTCTGGATCAAAAAATGCATCGGGGGGTACGGAAGTTTCCTTTGCGATATCAAGCCCAAGCACATTCACTCTTTCGTGTACTGGTCCCGGTGGATCAAATTCAGATACCGAAGTAGTGGGCCTCATTGCTAGCCCTCCTCCACCAACTGTTGCCATCTCCGCAACCCCTTTGAGTATTATTGATGGACAAAGCACAAATATTACCTGGACCGTTTCGGATGCAAACACGTGTACCGCTTCAACGTGGCCATATAGTCCAAATTGGAATGGGTCAAAATCAATCTCTGGAGGAACTCAAAGTTCAGGGGCGCTTGTCCCAAATGGAACTTATACCTTTACGCTTGCCTGCACTAACGCTCAAGGGACTGATCAGGCGTCAGTAAGTGTGAATGTTAGTCCAGTAGTTCCAATAAATGGAACAATCTCCGTGAATTCAAATGTTGCTTCTAGTTGGGCGCTCTCTCCAAGTGTCGTTCCTCCAACGGGGTCAGGAACTGTAGGGTCTCACGTTGTTACTCCAAATGCTGGAGGAACAATTTATACAATCACAGCCCCTGCTATCGCAGGATACACACAGTCGATCACATCCTCTCTAAATGGCGGCCCAAATGCGGGCTCATCTGCAACTATGTTTCCGGGAAATAACTTAGTGTACTCAATTACTTACACAGCGAGTGGAGGACCTTTCAATTATTCCATGAGTGCAACTAACGTTAGTGTCGTTCAGGGGTCGTCGGGGCAATCAACAGTTACAGAAGCTTTGCTTCAAGGAGCGACTGAGTCAGTTACGCTTTCAGTAACTGGCCTTCCTTCAGGAGTGGGGGTAAGTTTTGCAAATCAAGGCTGCTCTCCAGGATGTACAGCTTTTGTGAACTTTACAGTTGGCGGATCGGTTGCTCCCGGTACGTACCCAATTACTATCAGTGGCATGAGTGTTCCGACCGGTATTGCAAAGCAAACAAGCGTAAACCTTACCGTTACGGCACCAACGAGTTTCACTATTGATTTCAATCCGACACCAACAAATTCTTCCGTCGGACAACCAACAATGGTTACTCCAATTCCATCTGGAGAAACTCCTCCGTGTACTTACACCTGGACTGGAACGGATATTCTCCCAACAGTTGCCCCTGTTTTGAACGTCACGTACCAGACTACGGGAGTTAAAACAATTACCCTTAGCGCAGTTTGTAATTCAATAACCAGAACTATTACCAAGTCGCTGGTAGTGAGTATTAATCCAAAGTACCAGGAGTTTTAAAGATTAAGAGTAGCAGATACAAAAAATCCGGAGGAACTCTCCGGATTTTTTGTATCTGCTGTATCTGTGGAATGATGTTACATACGAATGCTTTATGATTTGTTACAATAAATAGGTTAGGAGATTCAAAACAAGTAATAAGTTAAAGGAATCGCATCAGAGTTTCTTCTCATTTTACTTTTTACTAATTTCTTATTACTTTTTCCATTCACTATTCTTTTTATCTCATGTACATTGAAGAAAAACAATTAAAAGAATTTATTCTCGACTCAGGACTTGTTTCTAGAGGCGATCTTGTAAAAGCCCAAGAAGAATCAGAAAAGAGTGGCATTAGTGTTGGAAGAGTATTGGTTCAGAAAGGGTCACTGACAGAAGATGACTTGCGACGGATGCAGGCGTACATCCTCGGTATTCCGTTCGTGGACCTCAAAGGTCAGCATATGGATTTTGAAGTTCTATCTTTGGTGCCAGAACCGATTGCTCGAAATCACAACATTGTCGCCTTCCGAAAGACAAATGACAGACTTGAAGTGGCCATGCTTGATACTGAAGATTTGGCTGCTATTGATTTTATTCGAAAGAAGACAGGTCTAAAAATTTTACCTCGTCTTACTGATACTGAATCAATCAAAAACGCACTCCTCAATTATCAAAAAAGTTTGAAAGCTGAATTTGGCGATATTATTCAAAAAGAAGCCAATACCCTTAAAGCAATTGCTGATAAAACAGGGGATGAAGAAGTTTCTGAAGAAGATTTAAAAAAATTGGCCGACGATGTGCCGGTCGTGCGCATTGTCGACACGCTCTTGAAGCACGCGATTATCCAAGATGCGTCAGATATCCATATTGAACCCGCTGAAGCTCAGGTGATTGTGAGATACCGGATTGACGGCATTCTGCATGACGCCATGGTGCTCCCTAAAAATGTTGCGGGAGGTATCACGGCTCGTATTAAAGTGCTCTCTAATCTAAAGCTCGACGAAAAGCGTATCCCTCAAGACGGACGTTTTAAGATAGATATGAACGGGGAAAAAGTTTCATTTCGCGTATCAACTTTGCCTGTGTATTACGGGGAAAAAACAGTTATGCGATTACTGCGTGAGAGTGTGTCGGGTTTTTCTTTAGAGAGCCTTGGCTTTCATGGAGAGGGATTAGAGATGCTTCATAAGGCAACTCGTCTTTCAACAGGAATGATTTTGACCACAGGTCCAACAGGATCTGGAAAAACCACAACCCTCTACACCATGCTCGATATTGTAAACACGCCAGATATTAACATTTCAACCATTGAAGATCCGATTGAATATCAAATGAAGCGGATCAATCAAACCCAAGTAAAACCAGAAATTGGATTCACGTTTGCTAATGGGCTACGAACTCTTGTTCGTCAGGACCCAGACGTTATTATGGTGGGAGAAATTCGAGATGGAGAGACGGCATCCCTTGCAGTCAATGCAGCACTGACGGGGCACCTCGTGCTTTCAACCCTCCACACTAACTCTGCTGCGGGGACTATTGCGCGGTTGGTAGATATGAAGATTGAGCCGTTTCTCCTCACTTCCACACTTTCCGTTATTATCGCGCAACGCCTCATCCGTCGCTTGGCAGAATCAAAAGAGAAATATCTACTCTCAAAAGAAGAAATTGAACAGCTGAAGAAAATTGTTGATATTGACCGAGTGATGAAAGCACTTAAAGAAGAAAAAATAGTAGAAAAAAATGCAACGTGGGAATCTGTGCCCATGTATAAGCCAAAACCAGGAGGGGATACAGAAGATGGATACAAAAGCCGAATCGGAATCCATGAGATTCTCCGGGTTACTCCTGCGGTGAGAGATATGATTATGAAAGGGGTAACTACCCAAGAGCTCGAAGCGCTCGCGAAAAAAGAGGGAATGCTCACTATGCTCGAAGACGGATTGTTTAAGGCGGTACAAGGAGTGACAACAGTTGAAGAAGTGCTCCGCGTGGTTTCATCTGATGAATAATATATGAGTCAATTTAAATACAAAGCGATAGATAAAGAAGGGAAAACATTTGAAGGAATGCTTGAAGCGCCGGATCGATTTGCGGTGTATAGAAAAATAAAAGAGGAAGGTAATAGTGTTATTTATGCAAATGAAGTGCGTGAAGGAGGGCTTCACTTTTTTCACATGGGCAGCTTTTTTGGCAGTATCAATCCTCATGAAAAAATTATCTTTGCTCGCAACTTAGCCTCAATGATCGAAGCGGGACTTTCAGTTACGCGGGCCCTCTCGGTAATGGAAAAGCAGACAAAGAATAAAAAACTTAAAACAACCCTCTCGGAGCTAAACGACGACATTAGCAAAGGAAAAAGCCTGTCTGACTCAATGAAGTCTAAGTCAGACGTGTTCTCCTCTATATTTGTCTCTATGGTGAAAGCGGGAGAAGAAAGTGGAAATTTAGCCGGATCACTGCGAGTGGTGTCTGTGCAGATGGAAAAGACCTACATGCTTACTAAGAAAGTAAAGGGAGCCCTGATGTATCCGGCTGTTATTGTCTGCATCATGCTCATTATCGGAGTGTTGATGCTTGTCTACATGGTGCCGACTTTAACTGCAACTTTCACGGGCCTTGGAGTAAAGCTTCCTGCAAGTACTCGAGCTGTTATTGCAGTCTCTGATTTTCTCCGAAATCACTATCTTCTGACAATTGCCATGATTGCCGGTGCAGTTGGAACTTTGGTCACTTTTCATAAAAGTACGAGAGGAAAAGTATTTTTTGATCTCATGTCATTGAAGTTTCCAGTTGTGGGAACGATTGTAAAAGAAATTAATGCTGCACGTACCGCCCGCACACTCTCAGCGCTCCTTTCGTCAGGGGTTGATATTGTGGTTGCCATTGGGGTTACTCAGGATGTGCTGCAAAACTCTTACTACAAAGCAATCTTGGCACAGGCTCAGGTAAATATTCAAAAAGGGGAGCCGATGTCACAAGTATTTATTGAGCATGAGAATTTATACCCAATTTTTGTGGGTGAGATGATGGCGGTAGGGGAGGAGACGGGAAAAATTGCTGACATGCTTATGGGAGTCGCCACTTTTTATGAAGATGAAGTTGATCAAAAAACAAAAGACATGTCGACACTGATTGAGCCGTTTCTCATGGTATTTATGGGTGTTGCTGTAGGATTTTTTGCGATCTCAATGCTCGCTCCTACCTATTCATTGGTGGATGCAATATAGAGACAGTTTTAAGTTTCCAGTTGTTAGTTTAAAGCATGAATCCACCGATTACCCTTTGGGTAATCGGTGGATTCATGCTTTAAACAATGGCTCTACTCATAGCTATTTTGATGTGCGATGGCACTTGACATATATATCAAATAGGTGTATGTATGCATACATAAAGTTCCTTAACACTGAGTGCATCGCCACAGCCTAAAGAGAGCAAGAAACCTCGTTATTTCTAGGCTGTGGCGAAACCTGACCGTATGGCAGCCAAACCCACAGCGTCTTTAAAAAGGAGCAAAACGATGTCTAAAATTACAACAAATCAATCCCACTCAGTCATGGCGACGCTCGCCATGAACGCCGATTGGGACTCCATTGACTTTGAGGAGAGTAAGCTTCAAGAAGGGATTATTCGTAATCCTGTAGAGGCTGGCAAGGAGTTTGCATTGTTCCTTCGGAACGGTGCGAAGATGCTTTCCAAACCACTCCTCACCTACATTCGGGACTTCTCCGCATCCGCACACCCTGCAATCACTACTTCCCAGAAGTTCTGGGAAGATGCTGGGGTCAAATGGATGGGGGATACTTTCAAGACTCAGTTTATCGGTCTTGAAGTTGCGGCCGCTTCGGCAGCAACTTTGATTCTCCAGAAACTGGACAAGAACTCGCTTTACGCCAAGATCCTTTCGGATCTTGGCGTAAAGGCAGAGACTTCGGTCCTGCATTTTTCTGAGCTTCTCCACCAAAACTGTGAAAGTTCAAAATTTTTCATTGGATACCTCAAAGGTAACGATGGAAACCTCTTTGCGGTTTATGCGGGTTGGGACGTCGGCCGCGGTGGTTGGGACGTCGGCGCCAACTCTGTTACGGATCCGCGTGGGTGGTTCGCTGGCCGCGTGGTTGTGTCTCGCAAGTAGTTCTTGGGTTCTTGAGCTCTCGTATCTTTGACACTTGAGTCCTTGGACTCTTTGACCCTCGGTTTACATTCGTCCATAAGACGGAAGTAAACCGAGGGTTTTTTGTTTGTGCATTATTTTTTATTTCTTTTATTCTTCTTATTCACTTCAATTCATTTCCATTCATCCCCATTCTTCTTATTCAATATTCTTATTCCTCTTTTCGCATCCTAAGGTATACTAGTCAATAATGAAGTCTAGGAGTTTTTTTATAAATAGTTCTCGCAGTCACCAGAAAGGATTTTCCCTCGTGGAGCTTATCGTAGGCGCCGCTTTATTTTCAATTATTTCCGTTATTGTCTATCAAAGTTACACGAGCCTCATTTTGTTGGTTTCTGCATCGCGAACTAAAATTACCGCAACCGATCTTTTAAACGAGCAATTTGAATTGGTCCGAAATCTTCCGTTTGACAAAGTAGGTATCCTCAATGGAATTCCAAACGGGGTATTGACTGCGACGAGCACGTTTGTTCGCGACAACGGCACATTTGTTATTACCCGGGCTATTCGAAACATTGACGATCTGTTTGATGGAATTATTGGAGGGGTTCCAAACGATCTTTCGCCAGCAGATTACAAGCTCGTTGATCTTACCGTCACTTGCGCGCAGTGTAAGAATTTTCAGCCAATGACGGTGGTGACGAGGGTATCTCCAAAAAATTTAGAAACAGCTTCGACAAATGGAGCACTCTTTATTAGAGTATTTGATGCCAATGGTCAACCAATTAAAGATGCTGATGTTCACGTAGTGAATGCCCAGGCGACAACCACCATCACAATCGATGATGTGACCGACACCCAAGGCCAGCTTGCCATCGTCGACGCACCGCCGGGAACAAACGCCTATCAAATCACCGTTACAAAAAGTGGCTTTACGACCGACAAAACATACGCCACTTCAACAGGTAATCCGTTTCCTACAAAACTCCACGCCACAGTTCTTCTCCAGCAAGTAACTCAAATTTCATTTATTATTGATCAAGTGAGTACCGTTAATGTGTCTACTGTAACTGAAGCCTGCAGCCCAATCGCTAATGTCCCTTTTTCTATTCTTGGAGCAAAATTGATCGGAACAACTCCTGATGTCTATAAGTATTCAGCATCTTCCACTACTGACGGGTCAGGGGAGAGAACCCTTTCAAATATGGAATGGGATAGCTATTCAATGCTTGTTCACGGCGCAACCTACCGATTGGCAGGAGTCAATCCACTCCTTCCTGTATCGGTACTTCCTAACGCAAGTCAAAATGTTCAATTGGTATTGACTACTAAAAGTCCGTCACATATTTTGGTTACTGTGAAAGATGGAGCAACTCAGCTTCCACTCTCTGGAGCAACGGTAAATTTGAGTGACGGAGCGGGAGTAGATCAAGACTTGGTGACCGGTCGAGGATTTTTCAATCAAACTGATTGGTCGGGAGGTGGTGGCCAAGATACGATTGGAGAAAAGTCAAAATATTATTCCTCAGATGGAAATATTGCTACTAATAATCCAGTGGGTGAGATGAAGCTCGCTTCTTCATTTGGAATTTTTGCGGGAAGTGGAAATCTTACTTCTTCTGCGTTTGATAGCGGTACTAGTAGCAATTTTAGTCAGATTTCATGGGATCCAACCAATCAGCCGGCTTCCTCTGGTGAAAATTCCGTACGATTTCAACTCGCAACATCGAATGATAATAACGCCAGTACCACATGGAGTTTTCTTGGTCCTGACGGAACTTCTGCCTCATATTACTCCACCTCAGACGCAAATATTGCATCAGTTCACAATGGAAATAGATTTTTTAGGTACAAATCTTTTTTAAGAACAGCTAGCACAACGTTTTCCCCAAATGTCGCAGAGGTTGCCGTTACGGTAACCAGTAGCTGTACGCCCCCAGGGCAAGTGTTGTTTGCTGGATTATCTGCAGGAACTTATACAGTTACCGTTAATGCGCCGGGATATGCTCAGTCACAAGCGATGGTAGCTGTGTCAAATTCTAATTCCTATATTCAGCAAGGTATTACGCTTTCTCCATAATTATGAATCACCAACTTAGCTCAAAAGCATTTACATTAGTAGAAACTCTCGTTAGTTTGGGTATTATCGCTGTTATTACACTTGCAATTACGGCATTTGAAAGAGATATTTTTTCTTTAAATTCGAGTCTGCAAAATAATTTAACGGCGCAGCTCGATGCTCGCAAAGTGCTTCGCACCGCTATTGCTGAGCTCCGCAGCGCGTCGCCTTCGAGTTCAGGAGCCTATCCGTTAGCGCAAGTGGGCACTTCAAGTTTGATTTTTTACAGTAATATTGATGGGGATGCTCCAAAGGAAAAACTTCGGTATTTTTTGCAAAACAGCACTCTGATGCGAGGAGTAACAGAGCCGACTGGGGTCCCTATTGTGTATAATCCGTCTGTAGAAAAGCTTGATATTGTGATTCGAAATGTTGTCAGCTCAGCCTCAACGCCAATTTTTGAGTATTTTGATAAAAATTTTTATGGAACAACGACGCCCTTAACACAACCAGTCGATCCATTGGCTGTGAGGCTTGTGCGAATCACGGTAGTCATTGATAGAGACCCGAATCGATCCCCGACTAACATTACCGTCACCACTCAAGGGACTCTTAGAAATTTGAAAGATAATTTATGAACCATTCACGTCATACAAAAGGGCAAGTTCTAATCCAAGTCATTGTGTTTAGCACGATCGCAGTGGTATTGATCGGCTCCTTGGTGGGCTGGGCTGGAGTTAATATCCGCTCATCAAGACAGTCTTTAAGCCGTGAACGAGCTATTCAGCTTGCTGAAGCGGGGATTGATTATTACCGATGGCATTTAGCGCACGCGCAGTCAGATTATCAGGATGGCACTGCAACTTCGGGTCCGTATGTACATACGGTTTTTGATAAGGACGGAGATGTGACCGGTCAATTTAGTTTGATGATTACTCCTCCAATATCAGGTTCGACAAAAGTGAGGATTGAATCAACCGGCACCCCGTCAACGAGCCCTCCAGTTTCTCGAAAGATTGCAGTTGAACTTGCGATTCCGTCCCTTGCAAAATATGCTGTAGTGGCAAATGACAATATGCGTTTTGGACAGGGAACAGAAGTGTTCGGCCCTATTCATTCTAATGGAGGTGTTCGATTTGATGGATTTGCCCACAATGTTATCAGCAGCTCACTGGCGACGTATGATGATCCAGACCACAGTGGGGCGCAGGAGTTTGGAGTGCACACTCACGTGTTAGTAAATGGAAGTGTAGACAATACTTTTAGAGCAGCTGAAGCCCCACCGAACGTTGTGCCGAACCGTAGCGATGTTTTTGAAGCCGGGAGGCAGTTTCCAGTCCCAGCTGCTGATTTTGTAGGACTGACTACGAATTTAGCTCAAATAAAAACGAATGCTCAATCTGCAGGGAGATATTTAGCAGCATCGGGGGCTCAAGGATATCAAATTATTTTAAAAACAAACGACACGTTTGATGTGTACCGCGTAACTTCGCTCGTTAGTCCATCGAGTCAGTGTACGAGTGGAAGTGTGATTGGGTGGGGAACGTGGAGTATTAATAACAAAACATTTCTTGCCAATTATCCTATTCCTGCAAACGGATTGGTGTTTGTTGAAGATAATGTGTGGGTGGAAGGAATAATTAATACTGCTAGAGTAACGATTGCTTCGGGAAAATTTCCTGATAATCCTTCTACAAGACCTGACATTATCGTTAATAATGATTTACTTTATACAAACTATGACGGACAAGACGTCGTAGCATTGATTTCACAAGACAATATTACGGTTGGAATGGTTAGTGATACTAATTTGCGAATTGACGCGGCCATGGTTGCCCAAAATGGAAGAGTAGGAAGGTTTTACTATCCAGGGCCGGGAAATAGCACTTGCGCCCCCTATCATAGTCGTAGTTCTATTACTCTGTATGGCATGATCGCTACCAATTTACGATATGGGTTTGCCTATACCGATGGAAACGGATACACGACCAGAAATATTAACTATGATGCCAATCTTCTCTACGGACCGCCACCAAGCTTCCCTTTAACCTCAAGTCAGTACGAAATTATCTCTTGGGAAGAGATGAGATAAGATAAGCCAAAATTTGACCATGGTATACTTAGATTCATGGCAAAAAATATCGTTATCGCAAACTGGAAAATGAATCCAGACAAGAGTTCAATTGCTCAGAAGCTGTTTCAAGATATTACCAAGAAAGCCGCTAAATATAAGAAAATAGAGGTGGTGATTGCGCCACCCTATATTTTTCTTCCTGCAGCTTTTAAAAAAAATAAAGCAGCTTCCTTAGGTGCTCAGGATGCTTTTTGGGGAGAGACAGGGTCATCAACAGGGGAGATAAGCTCACGAATGCTAAAAAACATAGGAGTTTCCCATGTTATTGTTGGTCACTCAGAAAGGCGAGCAATTGGTGAAAGCAATGAACTTATTGCAAAAAAATTACGGGGGGTTCTTAAGGAAGACATGGCACCAATTTTGTGTATTGGGGAACGAGAGCGTGATGGTGGTGCAAAATATCTTTCTTTTTTAACTGACCAGCTTACAACTGCATTCTTCGGAATATCGAAAAAGGATGTTCTCCAAACAATTATTGCGTATGAGCCGATCTGGGCAATTGGAAAAAGTGCGCAGGAGGCAATGGACGCTCATAAACTCTATGAAATGACTATTTTTATTCAAAAAGTATTAACCAGTCTCTATGGCAGGGAGGTTGCGTCAAAGGCGCGCATTATTTACGGAGGGTCAGTTGAAGAGAGTAATGCAGAAAACCTTTTAAAAAACGGAAACATATCGGGCTTTTTGGTAGGACGAGGAAGTTTGGACGCGCAAAGTTTCGATGAGATTTTGTCAGTAGTAGAAAAAGGGAAAAAATAAACAAGCGATGAACTATATCCACCAAATACAAGACATTAAGGGTAAGGCAGTGTTTTTGCGCGCTGATTTTAATGTGCCAGTCAAGGATGGAGTTGTTACCGATGATTTTAGGATTCAAAAAACACTTAAAACGATTGATTTTTTGAAGAGCCGCGGTGCGCAGATCATTATCGCCAGTCATTTTGAAGGTGAGGGAGGAAGTCTTAAACCGGTCGCGCAGTATTTAACTCAAAAAGGATACGCTAGTATCTTTGTAAGCGATTTTTTTCCAGAAAAACCACATCAATTGGATTCTCTCAAAGAAGGGGAGATCCTTCTCTTGGAAAATCTTCGTAGATATCCAGAAGAAAAAGCAAACGACTCCGTCTTTGCCACGCATCTTGCAGGCTTTGCGCAGTATTTTGTTAATGAAGCATTTTCTTCTTCACACCGCGCCCACGCTTCAATTGTGGGGATTCCCCAGCATCTCGTTTCTTATGCTGGATTTTGTTTTGAAGAGGAAGTGCGTGAACTTTCTCGCACACTTCATCCAAAGCATCCATTTGTATTTATCTTGGGAGGTGCAAAATTTGAAACAAAAATACCACTGATTAAAAAATTTTTTGCTATGGCTGACAAGGTGTTTATTGGAGGGGCTCTCGCTAATGATTTTTTGAAAGCAAGCGGTAATCAAACTGGAACTTCATTACTCTCCTCGGACATATCACAAGTTTCTGAATTTTTAACCGACAAACTTATTATGCCTATTGATGTCATCATTAAAAATGATAAAGGAGTAGTCACAAAAAAAGTAAGCGAGGTGTTAGATGGTGATTATATCGTTGACGTTGGACCTGAAACAATGGCCCTTGTCTGTCCAATTATTGCAGAAACAGCAACGGTACTGTGGAATGGACCGCTTGGAAATTATGAGCTTGGATATAAGGAGGCTACACTTGAGCTTGCTCGATGTATTGGTGAAAGTTCCACAGAGTCTTTTGTGGGAGGCGGTGATACGATTGCATCTATTGCGGAACTCAACCTTACTTCCAAAATAACTTTTATCTCAACGGGCGGGGGAGCTATGCTTGATTTTCTTGCAAATGAAACCTTGCCAGGAATACAAGCTTTGGAAAAACACAATAAGTAATTCTAGAGATACAAAAAAGAGAAAAATACATAGAAATTTGCCTCGCCGTGTGTAATCACGAGGAAATTATAGATTTTTAGGGCATATTAAAAGAATGTGCGGTAGTCTAAATTCTAGACACTCCAAGGAGACATCGATGCTAGAACGATTAGGTTTTCTCGATACCTGTACATGGGGAGGAGAGTTTATAAAAGAAAAAGATATAACAATGACGGATGGTCATTGGATGGCGGTAGTTCGTCTCTACGGTGCATACTTCTCTGACTTACAAAAAGGGTTGAAGATGCGTAAACAATGTTTTCACACCCACGATCCACTAAATACGGAAAAGAACAATAAAAACCTGTCTCTTTGAGACAGGTTTTACATTACCTAGATTAGTATCCCTACCCGGCTGGTATGTTTGTCTAGATGTAAAGAAAAACTCACTTCAAACAGCGAAGTGAGTTTTTACCTAAGACATTAAAATGTCTTGTGACGGTTTTTTTTGATTGAAATGCACGAGCCACCTTGTAGGTGAGGTTGTGTGCCATGTTGGTAACTTTCATTACAATCGCAATTGTCATGAAAGTAAGAAAGATAATGAACATTGTGAAAACGGTGATGCTTGCGTCAATCAGGCTCTTTGGGTTGTTCACGTAGTATCCTCCGGTGGAAGTTCTGAGATGAGAGTACCACTAGCAACCGGTAAGTCAATTGAAAAACTGTTTATACAAGGATGCCTTGAGTGTGTAAAAGTTCTTCATTGGTCGCTTTTTTGAGTGTGTTATCGAGAAGATGTTTCGATGTTATATCGTGAAAACCGTGCATTGGAACAATATGGACGTGAGCATGGTTTACTTCAAACCCTGCAACAATAAGCCCCACTTTTTTTGGAGACATTTTCTCTTGAACAAGCGTAGATAATTTTTTTACTGTCTTCATTACGGCCATATATTGGCGATCTTCGAGATTGTGAAAAACAGGTTCGTGATGTTTAGGGATAACGAGTATGTGACCTGGGTTAATCGGTCTTATGTCTAAAAAAGCGAATGCGAGTTCGTCCTCATAGACTTTATATGTGGGAACCTCGCCTTTTATAATTTTGCAGAAAATGCAATGAGGATCGAGATATGTTGTCGAGGGTTCATTCATGATGAGAAATAGTTATTGCTTACAATCTATACCTTAATTTTACCATATTCGTAAAGGCTAAAAAAACTTCCCGAGTGGTAGAATGATTGGTATGAAAGTCTACGATGGGCATCCAGCAGTACCTCAAACTGTACAAGAGAATTTAGCTCAGTTTTCTCCGCTAGTTCAAGGGCTTCTTTTCTCTCGTCAAATTACAACATTGGCGGATGCTGAAATGTTTTTTAATCCAGATTATGTTCGTGACATTCACGACCCTTTTCTTCTAAAAGATATGGAAAAGGCAACTCGCCGGATTGTTACTGCTATTGAACAAAAAGAAAAAATGATTATTTATAGTGATTATGATGCCGATGGTATTCCGGGTGGTACGATGCTCCGAGATTTTTTTGATAAAATTGGACATGACAATATTGAAAATTACATTCCTCACCGACACGATGAAGGGTTTGGTCTTCATGCAGAAGCGGTTGAAAACTTGGCTGCTGCTGGCGCAAAAATCATTATCACGATTGATTGCGGTATTGCCGATGTAGCAGTTGCAGCTGTGGCAAAGGAAAGAGGGGTAGATTTGATTATCACCGATCACCATGAGCCGGGCAGCGTGCTCCCTGACGCCTTCGCTATTGTTAATCCGAAACAGCATGATTGCTCGTATCCCCATAAGGGTCTTTGTGGATCTGGGGTCGCATATAAGTTGGTACAAGCGATTTTAGCAAAAAATAGATTTGGATTAAAAGAAGGACATGAAAAATGGCTGCTTGATTTGGTTGGGATTGCTACACTTTCAGACATGGTGCCTTTGCGAGGAGAAAATCGAGCACTGGCTCATTTTGGTCTTCGGGTGCTTCGTCAGTCGCCACGTCTCGGTCTCCAGGAAATGTGGAAGAAATTAAAGCTTAACCAAAAATATGTCACGGAAGATGATATTGGTTTTTCACTTTCACCAAGAATCAATGCAGCATCGCGAATGGGCCAGCCGATGGATGCATTCAAACTGCTTTCAGCAAAAACTCACGAAGAAGCGATTATAGCAACGGAACTTCTCGAAGGATTAAATAGTGAACGCAAAGGTCTTGTGGCTTCAACGGTAAAAGAACTTAAGAAGGCTTTAAGGGAAAGGCTTGAAATCGGACCTCTTTCAAGCGTCTTGGTCCTCGGAAATCCAAATTGGAAACCAGCATTGTTAGGGTTAGTTGCGAATAATATCCTAGAAGAAGTGAAACGCCCTGTTTTTTTATGGGGGCGAAACGGAGACGATACTATTAAAGGGTCTTGTCGGTCTGACGGAAGCGCTAGTGTTATTGCACTTATGGATGGAGCAAAGGAAAGCTTCATCCAATATGGAGGGCACAAGATGGCGGGAGGTTTTGCGACAACAACTGATCTAGTCCATAGCCTCGAAGAAGTATTGAGTGACGCATACGAGAAAGTAAAAGAATCCGAAAACGGATCTGGGGCAACGCTCTATGACTCCGAGCTTTCTTTTGTAGATGTGACGTGGAAAACATTTGACGCTGTTCAGAAGTTTGCCCCATTTGGAGTGGGGAATAGCAAGCCGGTGTTTCTATTTCCAAACAGTGAGATTTTTTCAACAAAGCAGTTTGGAGGAGATAAGAATCATTTAGAAGTTATTTTTAATGGAGAGCTCGATCGAAAAGTGAAAGGTATAAAGTTTTTCTCAGGACCGGATTCTTTCGGAGTGCCTTTGTCAGAAGGGAAGAGTGTAAATCTGTTAGCAACCCTTGAGAAATCAACGTTTGGCCGAGGGGGCCCCGAGCTCCGTCTGCGAATTGTTGATATAATAGAATCATGAAGAACGTAATAGTCTTTACTGACGGAGCTGCGAGGGGGAATCCTGGTCCTGGAGGATGGGGAACTATTGTTGTTGGAGAAACCAAAGTAACTGAGCTTGGAGGAAGAGAAGCTCACACTACCAATAATAGAATGGAGCTCACCGCGGCCATTGAGGCGCTCGCGTATGTTGCTAAACAACATGCTGACGGAGAAACTGTGGTGAATACGGATTCGAGCTATGTTCTCAATGGCTCAACCAAGTGGCTTGCTGGTTGGAAGAGAAATGATTGGAAGACCAAAGCAAAGGGGGAAGTCGTCAACATTGATTTGTGGGAACAAATGGACGAGGTGCTTAGCACAGTGGGAAAAGTATCGTGGAATCTCATCAAGGGTCACTCGGGAGTACCTGCAAACGAACGATGTGATGTAATTGCAACAAGCTATGCCGATAATAAAAAACCAAATTTATATAGTGGACCTGTGTCTAGTTACTCCGTCAGTTTTTCTATTGAAGTATCGAAAGCTAAAAGCTCTAAGCTAAAAGCTAAAACATCTTCAGCTCCCGCTTTTTCCTATGTGAGTTCTCTTAACGGGGAGATGGCCACTCACGCTACCTGGAAAGAGTGTGAAGCGAGAGTAAAAGGGAAGAGCAAGGCGTTGTTTAAGAAATCTTTCTCTGTAACAGACGAGAAGGCAATCATTGATCAATGGAAAAAGTCTTTTCGATCATAGTCACCAAACAGTTTTATATTTCTTGCCTCGCATTTCTTGGGGGCGTATTTCTCGCTTCGTTTGTTTCCATCCCACTTTCGATACTGCTCTTTATGAGTTTTCTCGGCGTGTGTTTGTTTGCGTCAGCATTTGTAACTCCAGATGAATATATTAAAAAGATATCGATTGCGATATCTTTTTTCATTATAGTGTTTTCACTCGGCGCAATCCGCTTTGAGCTACACGGAGACAGCTCTCCGGATCAAGTCTTTGCTT
>Ga0163144_10011848_pt1 | contig 18412 bp, 24 predicted proteins | sample OliLak19BULKMAT1_FD_123175 | JGI IMG/M metagenome (GOLD analysis project Ga0163144, IMG submission 123175) | Freshwater microbial mat bacterial communities from Lake Vanda, McMurdo Dry Valleys, Antarctica - Oligotrophic Lake LV.19.BULKMAT1 | ecosystem: Environmental > Aquatic > Freshwater >... | reverse complement strand
TAACACTTGTTTATAACAAAGAATTCAACAAATGGTTTAAATTATCTGGTTCATGTAGTGTTGCTTGTGTTGCCGAAACTACACCAGTCTCTACTGATACAGTTGACACTACAGTCGAAACTGCAGAAACCGATTAATTTCCTTTTTTTTAACGCAAATAAAGATGAAAAAATGTAGTTAAATATAAACAGAGTAATACATAAACAGATACCTAAAGAATGGTCAACATTTTGATACAAAAACATCAAGTTGAGGATATTCTAAACAAAGTAAAAAATATAGGGGACAATGATAATAAATTATCGATAAATAATTTAATTTATTATCAAACATCATTTGTACACAAGAGTTATCTACATGATGTAGATTCTAGTTTATTCGTACCACCCGAGTCAAATGAGAGGTTGGAATATTTGGGAGATTCATTTTTGGGTGCAATTATAGCGAATTATCTAATAAACAGGTACAATACTGAGCAAGAAGGTTTTTTAACAAAGATAAGGACTAGATTAGTAAGGTCATCAATGTTGTATAGATTTGCGAGATACCTGGAGTTGGGAAAGTATATATTATTATCGAATCACATAGAAAAGTTGACAAGTATGGGGTCAAACAAGGGTAGAAGTAATCCAAGATTATATGAAGATTGTTTTGAGGCATTTATAGGAGCAATAATCCAAGATTTTGGAGACGAGTTGGGATACAAGTATGCAAATAGATTTATTACGAGTATAATAGAACATGTAATTGATTTTTCAGAGCTTATACTATACAATGAAAATTTCAAGGATACATTACAAAGATACTTTCAATCTTTGAAATGGAATAATCCAACATACATTGATCTTTACGAGTCTGGTCCTTTTCATAATAAAATATTTATAAAGGGTATATTTATACGTAGAGAGTATTATCTTCAACTAGCTCCTGATGTACAGAAGAATATAGAAATTTTTCACAATGATACAATAAATTCAAAAACTACAGTATCATATGTAACTGATATAATTAATCAAAAAAGTAGTGATGTTAATGGAAATGAATACAAGATTATTGGAATAGGGAGTGCAAACAAGAAGAATACAGCTGAACAAAATGCATCAAATACTGCACTATGTTGTTTACAAATTGATATCAATTGGTAAACAAAGTTGGGGTAGTGTGGTGGGTAAGGTACGAATGTAGTAGTTGTATATTTAAACTTTTGCAGGGGCAGGGGCAGGGACAACAACGGATGTATTTAATGCTTTTTGTACATTTGGTGTAACAACTCCAGTTTGTTGTACTTCAATGATAGAATTTTGAGTCAAGTATGAGATAGTAATATAATATCCAACAGCAATTAAGATTGACATGGTGGGGTCTTTGGTAAATAACCATACAATTAGAGCTAAAAACAGAATAGTAAAGTACATGTTGTTTATGTAAGGTGCAAAAGAAGATGAAATTTTAGGAGCAACTAGAGAAGCATACAAGATGACAAACAATTTCAATACAAGTTGGGCTGGAGTATTTTCGGTAACAGGTCTTAATACAGAATTTATCATTTCATTGGAGTTTTCAACAATTGCATTCATTTTGTTTTATTATAAACTATATAAAAAAAATTTTTAAACAACAATCAAGGTATCTTTGAAATTTCATAACTTTGTCCATCTGCGGCATACATATTTTTTATTTTTTTTAATTTACTTTTAATCAAGGATTCAGGATCTTCTTCATCGCTGTCGATATAATGTTCATCGTGGAACTTCCAAAACGCAGGTGAGCCGAATTTAAATGTTCCTGGATGTTTTGCTCTATAATAAAATATCTTGTCATCAAGTTTGTTTGACGTTGAAGTTTTATCTATTACCATACATGAATGATTTTCAGTACACTTTGTAAAGATGAACTTGAACATTTTAAAGTTTGGAATAATACCTGCGTAATTCTCCCATATTTTTTTTAAATTATTCCCATCACTAGCAAATAAAAACACATAATCTATATTTTCTCGTAATGCCGGAGGAATACCCAATACGTATTGCAAGGACATGAGAAATAAAATATTATAGTGTCTACCTTCAACAAAAACGCGTTTGAATGATTTACTCTTTTTCCAAATATCTTCATCAGACATCATGTCATCCATACACAACAACATATTATTTTGTAAACATCTCCCGTCATCTTCATTCATTCTTTTAGCATGTCTTCTTACTTTTTCTTTTTGTGATTCTAAAATATTACTTAGATCGTCTTCTGTAAAGTCTCTTTTAATAAAGGATTTTGGAAAGAAATTTTTAAAAAAAGGATTACAATGTTCTGTACCGGAATATATTGATCCATACGGTGTATTTTTTCTACTCAATACATACATGATTTCTCGTATCAACCAACTTTTTCCAGATCGTCGTCTTCCTATGCAAAATATTACCGAATCAGGCAATATCTTGTATAAATCGAATGGTTTTATGTTTACTTCAATCTTGTCACTCATTCTTTTTATTTTACATCTTGCACACAAAAAAAATACTTGTATATATATATATATATACGCAGTACACAGTACACAAGAATGAATGAACCACTAACGTCACCCCCAACACCAACACCAACACCAACGTCAGTTCCAACTTGTGTCAAGATTCAACAACATGTACATCAATGTACAGACTGTAAAAGAAAACTATCATTTGACCCAGTTGAAAAAGCATTGATTAAAAGTTATTCCATAAAAAATGATATCCTAGAATTACTAGTTTTCATAATCACAGGTATTCTTCTTATCATTATATTGAATTTGATTGTAAAAATAAAAATGTATACTAAAGTTTAACGCCACACAAGCCACACTTAGTCAAGTCGAATCTACAATTGCACACATCATTCAAGTTATTTAAACAAATTTGTACAACTTGAGCAGGTGATAAAACATCATCAACTAGAGCTCTTTTTGTTTATTCATAATAATCATCATCATCATGTTTTGAACGCCACACAAGCCACACAAGCCACACAAGCCACACAAGCCACACTTAGTCAAGTCGAATACACGCTTCTTGCAAGTCTAATCTACAATTGCACACATCATTCAAGTTATTTAAACAAATTTGTACAACTTGAGCAGGTGATAAAACATCATCAACTAGAGCTCTTTTTGTTTCTTCATAATAATCATCATCATCATCATGTTTGAAAAAATGTGAATAGATATCCATTATATGTGAAACCTTGCACAATGTAAAATTGAATATTGCATCGCACCTTCCTGGTCGTATCAATGCCTTGTCCAACACATTCTTTTTATTGGTTGTTATAATAAGCATTCGTTCAGATGCTTCTGAAACCCCATCAAGTACATTTAATATATCAGATAATGTCAGTTTACCTAATATATTATTTACACTACCCCCGTCACTGTCACCACTACCCTCGTCACTGTCACTGTCACCTCCGTTTACATTGTTACGTCGTTCCTTGACTAGATCAGTCATACAATCGATATCTTCCAATACATATAATCTATTCCTTATAGGTAAATTAATCAATTCATTATTCTCACATAATGCTATTTGGGTCTGCGTAAACACTTTTTTCAATGTAATAGCATCCTCTATATGTCTTAGATTAATGTAAAAAATGTGCCTCTTTGTGTAGTTTGCTATAGCCTTGATCATTGATGATTTTCCTGTACCTGGCGGTCCAAAAAAGAACATTCCATGATTATACGGAATACCCAATGTATTGTACTTTTCTTTTTCATTAACAAATGTATCTATATTATTCTTTATAGACAATGTATTTGGTGAAATAACATTGACAAATTTTTTCGTTGACGTAAATGGAATTTTAATGAAATTCAAGTATCCTTTACTAGAGACACTCGAGTTAATTTCAAAATAGTGTAAATGGTTATCAGGTAATTGCAACTTTTTCTTGGCTTCATCATCATAAGATTGAATCATTTTAATCAAATCACTAGTCGATCTTGTTGAACTCCAAATTTTAAAATGAAAATCTGTTCCATTCTTGTCTACACGAACAAGGTTTACACCTTTTTCAATTTCGAAAACTTCACCTACATCTGGAATACACAAGTTATACACACTATCAATATTTATTCTACTAGTATCCGTCATCATACACTTGTTAAAATGTATGATAATCCCAAACCCAAAATCAATATTGAATTTAGGTGTCCATTTAAACAAGACATGATTATCCTTGTACAATATTGGTTTAACGTAATGATTAAATATGCCGATTGTATAATTATACAACATACTTGTTATTCTCGGTGTACTATTGATAAGTATTAAAATAGTTGCATATTTAAGAAATCTTCTATCTAATTCAAAATGGTGAAAAGTATCTATACTCTTACCAAACATACTGCTACTCATTTAAAATGTAAATTCAAGTAAAAAGTACGTTACTTTTAAACATATTTTTGGAAATTTCCACAAAAATATTCAAATTCTTGTATAAAACAAATTTGTATTTTGGCTGTAAACAACAATAATGACCGACTTGAGTACCAATGTTACAAACGTGAGTACCATTAAAATTAACCAAAATTTTGATGGTTTTACAACATTCAATATATCAACAACAACAGTAACATCAAAGGTTCATAAAGGAAATTTGAATATAATTGATATAGCTAAATATTTACCAATAGATGATATTGTAGTTGGTATAAAATTAGTATATGCAGGTGGAAATTCATATATTGTAAAGGGTACATGTAAATTGTCAAAAAAGAAAAAAGATTTTTTAAACCAAGTAACTATAACGTTACATATACATGATAATATAATATCGTGCAAGATTTTTCACAATGGCACAATACATATTACGGGCACAAAAAATCTAGAATATGCAAGTTTTATATTTGATTATGTATACAACAAGTTGAAATCGTTGACCGGTGAAAAGATGATTTCTATAGATTCTAGTTTGAATTATTTATGCAGTAGAGATAATCTGATATATAACTCCAAAGGACAAACAATAGGATGGACTAATGGTAAAGGTAGAATAAATATTCAAGGTCAAGATGTTAATATCGATACAATTGATCAACAAACACTTTTTATATCAAGGAATTGGTCAAAGTATATAAAGAATATATACTCACTTGACGGTATACTAATTGGTTATAAAGAACTTGAAACAAGCAAAAAACATTTGAAAAAGTATTCAAATATACAGGATGGATTCATTTACTATAAAAATCAAATTATTGGTCAAGAAATGACGTATTTCAATGACAAGTGTAACGACAACTACCCCAAAGACAAGTGCAACAGCAACGACAAGTGTAACGACAAGTACTCGTATTATTTAAAACAAGGAGTGTTGATTCACAAGTTTTCATATGACGATGCCTTGCCTCGTTGCGAAAAATTCAATATCCATATGATTAATGGATTTTTCAAGATTCCATTTGAAATATCAAAAAAAAAATTACATGATAAATTTTTACAACTCGGTTATTATAGCAAATATGACTTGCATTCATCATGTGTTAATCTAAAGTACAAGTATACTAGTGATAATATTGGAATATGTTTACATTCAAACAAGTTGTCTTGCGAATGTAAAAATATATCTATATCGATTTTTACATCTGGTAAAGTAAATGTGACTGGGTTATCAGAGTTTGACCAAAGTAGTACTATTTACTCGTTTATATGTAATTTTATGATTACACATAAAGATCAAGTGATTTTGAAAAATGTAACCACTGTCATCGCCCAGTTGGAAATTAAAAGTTGATGGGTGCATAATTGTCATTAAACCAATCTATACCTCTAATATTTTTTATAAATTCCAATCCCTTTCTAGTCTCTTCTTGTGATGGGACAATATCTTTTACTTGAGGATTCAATATTTGAAATTTTTTATTTATTTTAGACGTTGACGAAAATGTTGAAGACGTTGACGACGCTGTTTTTTTTATACATTCTTGTAAAAGTTCTTCAAATATATTGTAATGTAACAGCAACTCTTTTTTTAAACTATTTATTCTCATATCAAAATAAATAAAAAATAATACGAAAAATATCAACATCCATGCAACTATAATATTATCTGTCATTACTCTTACTACTTAAAAAAAAATTACTCGTTACATTGTTTGTGATTGTAGTTGAAGGTATTTTTAAAAGTAGGTTTATTCTCTTTGAAATACTGATGATGTGTTTCGCAAGACATATCTTTACAAAATTGATAAGTAACTTTACAAGGGAATTTATACTTGTAGTAGGATACTTTTTTCAAATCTTCAGCTTTACTGATTGATGCTGAACTTGGAGGCAAAGGAAATTGAATTCTTGGAACCTGAATAGTATAGTTGTTCTTTGGTTGAACAAAATTATCCTTTACTTCCAATCTAGTATCCCTTCCAACTTCCATTGTATTAGTTTGGTATTTACCTTTTGGATAAATTGGATTCCTATATTGAGGAAATTCATATCGTTTGGTTTTGGTAGTTTCAAATGGTTTACCGTTACTACAATCTGAAATTAATAGTCTATTATTTAAAATATCTGGAATATTTTGGGTTTCATTTCTATTTGATGATGATCTAGCTCTATTACTTTCTATAACCAATGATGATTTTCTCAAATAGTCATCTACATCTATTAAAGATGATGGAGCTTGTTTACTCCCCATTGTAGTTCCTTGGAAATGTTGAGTGAATCTTAAACAAGGTTGTTCAGGTAATATATCAAATATGTATTGTAAAGGTTTTGTACTATTTAGTGCTTTTTCCTGATAATCTTCTTCTGTTATAAAAAACGTTGGTTGATTGAATTCATAAGCACAATTGTCTTTACCGTTACCACCTTCTATTTCATATTGATTGGAATTAAATTCAAATGGTTGTATATTCATAGTTTTATTATTAACAAAACAAAATAAAAAATACTCGTTTTTACTCGAGGTTTGTTTTGGAAATATCATACAAAAAGTATATAAAGGGAGAGTCTACAATATTAATTTTTTTACCCACCATAAAAAATGCAATTAAAAATCAAAACGGGGTTTTATATTGTGTTAACTTTTAGTAATTACGCTAGTTCATTTTCATTGTTTGGAAGAAGTTATTTTCAGAATACATGTGTTGAAAATGAATTACAATGTTCTGATGATTTACAATATATAGAAAAATGTGTTTACAATAGTTGGGCTACACATGAAAAATGTAGCAAAGAGGATGATGAAAAATGTGTTGTTTATGGTGATGAATACAAGTGTACTACTTTGTTGCAACCAACTCCAACACCACCAGTATTTCAAGGACCAACACCACCAGTATTTCAAGGACCAAGTGTACCAAGTGAACCAAGTGAACCAAGTGAAGATGTAATTAGTCAAACTGAAACATTAACAAGTACTGTGACTGTTTTCGAGTACACTATATCTACAAGTACAAGTATAATTACCAATACAACTACATCTACATGTACCAGTACAGAAGTTGTTTTACAACAAGAAACTTTGTCTCTTACAATTGTTGAATATCAAGTTACACCAGTTACAATGACTATAGTATCTTTTACTCCAATATTGGAAACATTTACTGTAGCTCAACAAACTTGCATTCTTGATTTACCACAAGAACCTGTATTCAACGCACCACCACCAACAAATCCTCCTGTATTTAAAGCACCACCTCCACCACCTCCACCACCTCCACCACCAACAAATCCTCCTGTATTTAAAGCACAACCTCCACCAGTTGCAACACCAACAAATCCTCCTGTATTTAAAGCACCACCTCCACCAGTTGCAACACCAACAAATCCTCCTGTATTTAAAGCACCACCTCCACCAGTTAAAATTCCTGTATTTAATTCTCCACCACTAGTTGAATACAATGACAATAGTAATGGTAACGAAGACGAATATGAAGAAGATTGTGTAAAATTTACAGACACTACCACAGAGCCAACAAGTACAACTGAAGAAGCAACAAGTACAACTGAAGAAGCAACAAGTACAACTGAAGAAGCAACAAGTACAACTGAAGAAGCAACAAGTACAACTGAAGAATCAACAAGTACAACTGAAGAAGCAACAAGTACAACAGAGTCAGCAAGTACAACAGAGTCAGCGAGTACAACAGAGTCAGCGAGTACAACAGAAGCAACAAGTACAACAGAGTCAGCGAGTACAACAGAGTCAGCGAGTACTACAGAGTCAGCGAGTACTACAGCATAACCAATATTGGGTGTATGGATTGAGAGTTAAATACAATTTATTTTACAATATTAATGTACAATACAATTTTTGAAAAAATAACCGACTTGTATTTCTCAAACCCCTTTAAAAAGATTGGCAATATTAAAGAAGTAAAACAGTGCAACATTATATATATTATAAAACACGAGACATTTTCAAATACAAATTTTATATTTACGAATTTCGGTGATGCACAGTTGCATTTAGAATATCTACGAAATAGGGAAGAGGATGATGTTTGTAGAGAACAATGGTCTATGGTAAAAATACGTGAAGGAGTCCCTTTTGAAACAACACGTATATGGTCTTAGTTGTAGTTTTTTTTTGTTGAAAAATTTTTTTTGTTTAATAAAGTTAAGTAATGCCAATAACAAGAAAATCCCCAAGGTCAAGTGCCAATAAAATGTCTATTACCAAGAAAAAGTTAATGACCAAGAAAAAGTCAATGACCAAGAAAAAGTCAATTGCCAAGATGCCAATGAAAAAGAAATCAATTACCAAGAAAAGATCAAGCAAGTCTAAAAAAATGCCAATGAAAAAGGGTAAACGACAACACGGAGGTGGGTATCAATTGGATATTTTTCACACAACTGGTGATTACGATTTAAAAAAGGAACAAAAAACACTAATTGATACTATAACTGATGCTACAAAAGATGCATATGCCGCAACAGTAAATTTCATGAGCGGTAACGACAGTGAAAAGAAATAGTTTGGCGTTGCGTTTAATTTTTTAAAAAATAAAGTCAAGGTGTAAGTAATGAAGAGTAAATCAAATATTAACAAACTAAATATTTTATATAGTACTCTACAAGAACTGTCACAAGATTTGAAAAAGGTTGATCTACAATGTGGTAAAGAATTAGCACAAATCATTTCAACTTCAACTAAGATCCAGTTGAAACAACAGATTAAAGATGAAAAATCAAAATTATGCACTATTATTCCATTAGATTATTTAAAGAGTAGTCAACAAGGATTGAAATATCTAAGGATTCTTGGTCTTTTTCAACCTAGCTTTTTAAAGAAAGTAGACACTGGTGCAACTAAAAGTACCACAACAAGTACACCTGAAAGTACCACAACAAGTACACCTGAAAGTACCACAACAAGTACACCTGAAAGTGTACCTGGAGCTGACAATTCAGCAGGTATTATTCCAAGTACATTGCCAGATAATTTTAGGAATCTACTAACCCCAAATGATTCCAATAGAGATATTTTAAATCTGGCATCAGAATTGTTTGAAAATATTAATCTACAAGAAACCCTAGGTGGTAACGGAAGCGGCGAACAACTAGACATGACTTCAATAATGAGTTTATTCAGTAATATAGAAAGTACGGTCCAATCAAAAATAGATTCTGGAGAATTAAATTTGTCTCAATTAGAATCGCAGGCTACAAATTTGTGTAACCAACTTCAACAAACTCCAGAAGTAAATGATATGATGGAGTCTAATCCACAAATTTTTGATTTATTGAATTCCTTTATGGGTGGCGGTCAACAGTAAGGTAACACAAGGCAACACACGAATTGATCAATTACAAAGTAGATTGTAATTGCGTAATTTTTTTATATTTTTTTTAGGGATTATATTATAAGATATGGAAGAAAGCAAACAGAAGAGTGACAGTTTTTGGGGAGATGATATTGAAATTTTATGGAATGTTTCAAGATTAAATGAATTCTTTCCCTTGGCTGAACAATCATTATCTGAACGTGTCAATGCGTTCAGTAGATTGATAATATACATATCAATTGCCGTTGCAATGTATCAAAACAAAAGTTTACCTGTTCAGTTTGGATTATTCCTGCTTGTATTGATATACATCATGTGGAAGAACAAGGATAACAAAGTAAGTGACGATGTAGCTACAAGAATAGAAAAATCACTAGAAAAGTTTTCAAGTGGTACAGAGCAAGAATATACAGGAAGTGGTAAAGGAAGTGACGAATGTACTAGACCTACAAAGGAGAATCCATTCATGAATGTATTGTACGGCGATTCAGTCCATAAACCACCTGCATGTCAAGATCCTGGATCTCAAGAGATGGCGTCAAATTTGTTGAAACAACAATTATTCATGGATGTAGATGATTTATTTGATAGACGTTCAAACGAAAGATTGTTTACAACAGTTCCTTCCAAGGTACCAGATAAAGAAAAGTATACAAATTGGTTAATAGGTGGTATATCTGATTGTAAAACGGATGGTATATGTCCACCGTACGATGATGTACGGTATGACCAAAAGACTCCAGTTGAGTTGATACCTGGGTTTAATTTTTAATTTTTTTATTTTCATTTAACAAGAACAATGGATTTACCAAAGTATACACAAGACTTGATTTCAAAAGATTACAACAACAAGCCAAACTCACAATACCCAATAGAGACAAAAAGAGATACTACACCTTTCTCTGGTCAACTTCCTTATAATACAACACCAAAAATGTATAATTATCAAGGTTACAGACCTGCTATAGCTAAATTAACAAATCCAAAAGGGAATTCAGTATGTTTTAATACTGAATTGTCAAAAACTCCATTTTACGAAAGATCATTTGGTCCAGCAAATACAAGTAGAAATGTAGATACTTCCCAAGATCCAAGGTACAAGTATTTGTCATATAATTTTTCTAACCAATATAAACACACCTAGTTTAATTTCATTGTGCATGTAGGATTTTATTAAGAGTAAAAATGAATAATTTATACAACTTCTTGTCCTACAATTTCTACAATTTCTTCATTTCTCTTGCGTTCAGATCGTATTTCATTAGAATATAAATGAACTGCAAATAAGCAACAAAATGACCCCACAATAAAATTCCATTCCAGTACTGATCCAAATACAAAGTAACTAAATAATGCAGACAAAAAGATAGATGACGAAACTGAATACGTTTTTAAAATACTACCACCAAATTTAATAACGATTGCTGTTATTAGACCATATATTCCTCCAGTTACAATTACAACCAAGTGTATTAAATGAAAGTTTGTAAATGGTAATTGTCCTCTAATACAAATCACAACAATATTACATAATATACTACATATTGAAAACTTGATGTTTTGAATATATATATCTTGTTGTTGAAATTTAACTTTGGTGATATATTCCATAAAAATACTTCCAATTGATGAGCATCCAGTATATACAATCATTAAACAAATACCACGTATAGATACATTTAGAGAAACCTTTTCAGTGGTAAAATGTAGAGATGCTAAAACAGTACTAGCAAATAGTACAATAAATGATGTAACCAGTCTAAAATTCATTTTATACGATAAAAAAAGGTACGCTAGAAATGCTGTTATAGGAATTTTTAGATTCATTAGCAAAGTGTACATTGAAGGTGTCATTTCATTTAATGCCAGATATGTAATGTTGTTACTCGTCGTGTATATAATTGCTGGGACAAAATAGTAGTATATATTACTCCAATTCCATACAGCACTGCAACCTTCTCCTTGTGAAATACTAGTATAATTGTTTAATCTGTTTACAATGTATGGATAACAGAAAAGCAGAAAAGATACAACGCATTTAAACACATCAATCAATATAACCATTTGTTCTGAAGGTACTGTATGTTTTTTAACATTTATAAATCTTATCAATACTGATTCTAGTGATAAGAATATACTAAGTAGTATAGCTGAAAAGATGGCTTTTACTTGCATTTTAAAAATGTAATTGTTGGGGGTATTGTAGTTGTTTTTAAAGTAAATACTTGTGTGGAATAGAGGGCGGAAGGTAGGATTGAGAGTATTTTCCAAGGGTGATTTTTAGATTCCCAATGCATTAGTGAACAATTCCTTTCTTTTCTTGTGTAATCAATGGTCAATGCAACTGGGAATGGTAACTTGGATATGGTGTACTATAAAAAATTACTTTTCATTTTTTTCTTTGTAATATACTAGTAAAGCAAAGTAATGTTGGGATTAGGTTATTTAGATTCAAGATCATTTACAGATTACAGACAAAATTGTGTTAGGGAATTAGAAGTTCAAAATCGTGTGAATAGTCAACTTGGGTTAAAGACTTCCAATAATCTTGTAAACAGTATCAAATCAAAGGATTTTTTACAAAAGTATTCATCAGTTATAAGGGATACCGATAGGAATATGGTTTTTAATAAACATGCGACTAAAAATTAAATTACTTTTCAAATATTAAGTACAGCAGTAATGAGAATATTTGATGAAAAAGACAAGGAAATACCAACCTGTAATATTTCTACCGGTGACATAAATTTACATGTAGAAGATACATCTTTCTTCAAAGAGTCTAAAAAAGAATCAGATACATATTTCAACATATCTGTGGTATTATCAACTATTACTTGTTTATTCCTGTGTATCTTTACATTAAATTTCTCAACCAACGCTTGGTCACTTGGGAATATTGTTACATTTCTAGTAATGTCTAGTGCTAGTATTAGTACTGTATACTGTTTAAAAAAATGGAATATCTCCTCAAATAATGTAAATCAAATGATTATAAATGGAACCCCTTGTAAAAAAGAGGTACAGGTTGAAAAAGAAGTAGACGGTGACGAAAGTAAAGTACACGTATACTGTACAAGCATTTAAAATAATTGATCAAATGATCTGTACATTTTAGTACCAGTTATAGAATCAAAAGTAGGATTATCTATTACTCTTACTTTGCTGTCTATTTGTTCAAGGTATTTCAAATGTTGTTCTACATTATTAATTATAATGGGGACAGCTTGATCGACAACGTGACTATTTAAAATAAGCATTTGATTTGAAATGTGTATCTTTACATGTTGCTTTGGTGTACTGTATTCGTCTATATTTTGAGCAAATTTTTCATAAATCTCGTCCATTAATTGTATCAATGTTGTTTCAGATTGCGTACCTACTAGATGATTTGACCATTTATAAACAGTTTTTCTAATTAGTTCTTGTACATGTTGTATATTTTTTATTGAAAAAAATGTATAGTATAACAAGGTTGGAATAGTATTGTTATCTGGACGTTCTAGTTGAGGTTGCAAAATGTCTTTCAACATTTGAACATCCCTTTGTGTAAAACGTTCAACACTTTGGTTACTTCCACTTTCATTTGTCCCACGTCCATTTATATTTTTTAGCCATTTTTTTGGATCTTGTTGTATCCTTCCAACTGGAGTTTGAAAAAAGGAAGGATGGAATAATGTTTGATTATCTATCTTGACTTGTTCCATTTTACTTGTTGGATACAAAAAAAATAAATTCCCAATTAAAAAAAGTACTTAAACCCAAATGCGCAAGTAACGCAAGTAACGAAAGTAACGAAAGTATGTCAAATGAACAAGGATATCTCGATTTACTGAATTATATAGTCAAGAATGGTGAAGAACGTCAAGATAGAACTGGTACTGGTACTCTTAGTATTTTCGCACCCTTGCCATTAAAGTTTGATTTGAGTAATGGTTTATTGCCACTCCTTACTACTAAACGCGTTCCTATTAAAGCTGTTATTGAAGAGTTGTTGTGGTTTCTAAGAGGAGATACTGATGCTAAAATATTGCAAGAAAAGGGAGTGAAAATATGGGATGGTAATTCATCTAGAGATTTTTTAGATTCTCGTGGATTATCTTATCCAGATGGAGTCCTTGGTAGTGTATACGGATTTCAATGGAGGCATTTTGGGGCAAAATATAAGGAAGAATATGCAGATACATCTAAATTACCAAAAGAAGTACATGAAAAAATAGGAGGTTTTGATCAAGTAAAGTATGTGGAAGATTTGATCAAGAATGACCCCACATCACGAAGAATCTTCATGAGTGCTTGGAATCCTTTTGATTTAGATAAAATGGCATTACCACCTTGTCATGTATCTTGTAATTTTTATGTATCCCAGGGTAAGTATTTATCATGTCATATGTATCAAAGATCAGTGGACATGTTTCTTGGGTTGCCATTTAATATAGCATCATATTCAATTTTAACTTGTATATTGGCAAAAAAATGTGGTTTGGAGCCAAAAGAATTGACTATATCATTTGGAGACGCTCATGTTTATTTGAATCACTTGCCTCAAGTAAAGGAACAGTTGTCTCGAGTGCCGTACGATTCACCAACAATTCAATTAGCCAATATTAAAGACAAGGAGTACCACGAGTTGTTTTTGGATGATTTCAAAATTAACGATTACAAGTGTCATTCAAGAATAATTGCTAAAATGGCAGTGTAATTTGCTGATTTTAATGTTTACGGCAAACGAACCTAACCGCACTTGATTTTTTTTTAATAGTTTATAATTAAAACAAAAAGAATAATAAAAATGGTTGCTATTCCAAAAGTTAAAAAAGTCGTTAAAAAAACTACTGTAAAGAAACCAGTTGAAGAAACTCCAGTTGTTGTTGAAGCCCCAGCTCCAGTTGTTGTTGAAGCTCCAGTTGTTGTTGAAGCTCCAGTTGAAGAAACTCTTCTAGTTGACGTCAAACCAAAACGTAAACGTGCTGCCAAAAAACAAGAAGTTACAGAAGGAGACCAAGTTGAAAAAGTTAAAAAGATTGCTAAAAGAGTTTTCACTGTTTTATCTGTACAACACCAAGATGGTAAAGAAAGTAACTTCAAGAGCGGAAAATTCTCTAGTAAAACACCAGCCGGTGCTGCTAGAAAAGCAGCTAATCAAGCATGTAAAATTTTATACAATGACAAGGATTGCACTGTACGAGTTACAATCAAGGAAATTACTGAAAAAGGTTCATCAAAAGAATACTCTTATATAGCAGAACGTACATTGGCAGAGAAATCTGTCGAATTCAAGGGTGAAATCAATATTCCATTTAAATACTCTATGGTTTTAAAATCCTTGAAAAAGACTGCTCATGGTAAAGATCAACTTACAGCTGTAGCACCATCAGAATTAGATACTATTGATGAGTCTGTCATGTAATTGTCACGTAATTATCACTTTTTCTTTTTCTTTTTTTTTATTTTTTATATATTAATATACTGTCACAGAATGTTGTTTGACGACTCTGTACCTATATTAATACATAAAAGACATTTACTTTTAATAATTATAACACTAGTAATATTACTAGTATTATCAACGGTAATGACACGTCAAGTCGTCAAGAATTATAATATACACCCCCATCCTAGTACACTTTTAAACAAGATTGTGAAAGAAAATTCAGTTACCTCTGCTTCGACTACTTCCTCGGCTTCAATAGATTCGTTAGCCGTCGGTACATCATTTACCAAGGTTATATTTTTCATGTCTATTGATTACCCAGAGGTGCCAGAGTATGGTAAATTAACTATAGAAATTCTACAAGAATATTGTAAAAAACACGGCTACATGTTTAAACTTTTCAACCACCGCGTCGCCACCGGTAAAGACAAGAGTATATCTCCATATTGGAATAGAGTTCGCGATATGAGTTATTTACTTGACAACTATGCAGATTATACTATAATTTACTTTGATATAGATGTAGTAATCAGTCCCAAGTTTTTTAATACTCCAATATCCAACTTGATGAATAATATTGATGGATATACTAAAAAACAATGGGACATGTACTTGGCAACCGACCCTCATTATTTAAACTATGAAATGAATACAGGTATAGTCATTATAAAAAATACCGTATGGAGTAGAAATTTTGTAAAATTGTGGTTTGACAACTATCCTGTTGATTTTTGGAAAAAAGAGTCTCAAACAGGTAAATGGGAATGTAGTAATTGTATATGGGCAGGAGATGAATATGAACAGGGCATGTTAAATAGATTGTATCAAAGAAATATATTCAATAGTAAACAACACATCATTCCTGTAGATTACAACATCTTTGGTAAACATACAATACACGATTTAAAAACAGATGATTGCTTTATATTCCATTTAATGGCTAAAAAAGATCCAGAAAGACTAAGTATCATTAATAAATTATACCCACCTAAAAAAAAAGTAACCAAAACACAACTCATTTAATCTACAAATGATACCAATTGACAAACCGTTCTATTTTTTTTACTCTTGTCGGGATTTACTTCTTTTCTTGTTTTTAATAAATCACTCGCACTGTCTTTTACACTACTGATTCCACTTACACTCTTTTTTAGGTACAATAATGGTTTATTATATTGTAATGTTTGGCATGTCATGTATATAGGTATTAACGGATATGATAAAACCTCGACATTATACTCACTATTGATACTTCTATATTGTTCAATAGTCATGTTACCTCCAAATGCTTTCAATACTTGTCTTGGAGGTGCACTTTTAAATTTAGACACATTATTAATCAAAAAAGAATCTGTTCTACCAGTCAGTTTCTTGTACATGAATAATATATCACTTTTTGTGCACTTTTCATGCGACTTGTTGTTTAATACATATGCATATACACATGAAATTGAACAAAAACATCCCAGTGCAGAAAACGATCCGTCATGTTGATTATAATTTTTAGGTATTCCCAAAGGTTGAGAATCAAAAGAATGACAACACCACCAACATAATATGTTTGTTTTTTTTGGGTAAGAGTCCTTGAACTGTGACAATATTGTAAAATCCCATTGTGTTTCAACGTCTACATTGTTTTTATCAATAATGTCTATTATGTTCAACTCGATCAACTCTTTTTTTTTCCTAGATGCCATTTTCTTCAATTACAACACTGCCCACTCATTCAAAAATTACATTTACATTTATATTTAATTCTTGAACGATGTTTTTTGTGGAAACAGTGTGTGTTACTGTTGTTGGTATAACCAAATCATTCCATAGTTCTAGATTGACAAGTATACGTTTTCAATAAAATTTTTTGAAATGTATATAGTAGAAAACTGAAAGTAATGGATCAATTGCAAGAATTTGGTAAAAATTACATGTATGTTATACCTGCAAGTGTTTTATTGACCATGTTGTTTCTACATTGGCAAAAATATACATTAAAAAATCAACACGTAAAATTATTGGATTCAACTTTTATTCTTAGAAATTCATTATTTGTTGGTTTAATAGCTTTTATAATCGTATACTTGAATAAACCTTTGCCAAGATTTGAAGATAGTTTATATGTAAACCCTGCAGATTTTTAAAAATTTAACATTAGAATAGTAGTTCACAAATATATAGAAATATTTATATTCACGTACACTACATTACCTACCCTACCAGAACCTAACCATCCATCAGACAATACACCAAGATTTTCACAAGTACTTTAACATTATTCCAGGCAACTACTTTATTAAAGCTTGCGTAATCTACGCACAACAACACAATTAGAGTATGTAATAGACAAGTCACAAACTATTGTACCAGAAGGTACATGAGGGAGACCTATTAAACCCAATCTTACATCCGGGTTTTCAATTTGCTTCATTACATTGTTGATTGATATTTGTGAATGATGATATTGATAACCTCCTCCAGGTGGTATACCCAAATTAGCGATTGGTGCAAGTCTTGGTAGAGGACTATCATTTTGTTGATAAGCATGAAGGAGTTGATAAATCTCCAACTGGATATCGTAAGCTACATAAGGGGTAGCCGGATTACCAAAATGAGGAGTCAAGAGTGGATCAACTTTCTTGTCATCTTGTAGAAACTTGTCGAATATTTTGATAGGTTGATAGTCGATAACGTTGATAACTATGACCTCGCAAGAGTCGCGAACTTTAGCTCCATTTTTGCGTAATTCTTTGATTGTAGTTTGAGGAAGAGCAGTAGAAATGTTCAATGTTGACATTTACTGTTTAATAATAATAAAAAATTACCTTTTTTTGATAAAACTTGAATATTCCAGTTTTTCATTAACATGCAACAATTACAATTACTACTCCAACAGCTCCTGGCATTCGGCGTTGGAATATTCCAAGTTTTTCATTAACATACAACAAAATATTACTCCAACAACGTCTGGCATTCGGCGTTGGAATATTCCAAGTTTTTCATTAACATGCAACAAAATATTACTCCAACAGCACCTGGCATTCGGCGTTGGAATATTCCAAGTTTTTCATTAACATGCAACAAAATATTACTCCAACAGCTCCTGTATCTGCTCTACACAAGTTTTTCATTAACATGCAACAGAATATTACTCCAACAGCTCCTGTATCTGCACTACACAAGTTTTTCATTAACATACAACAAAATATTACTCCAACAGCTCC
>Ga0163144_10011846_pt1 | contig 18414 bp, 16 predicted proteins | sample OliLak19BULKMAT1_FD_123175 | JGI IMG/M metagenome (GOLD analysis project Ga0163144, IMG submission 123175) | Freshwater microbial mat bacterial communities from Lake Vanda, McMurdo Dry Valleys, Antarctica - Oligotrophic Lake LV.19.BULKMAT1 | ecosystem: Environmental > Aquatic > Freshwater >... | reverse complement strand
AGCTACTCAGCCGGTCTACTTTTTCACAATACCGGGCATGGTTAAATTTTTCGAAAAGTATTTCTTCACTTCGTCTTTGTTTAGGTATCCGGCCTCAATCACAGCATCGGTAATACTTTTTTTCTCTGAGATTGCTTTTTTCACTACTTGGGCCGCTTTCTCGTAGCCAACAATGGTGTTCAGCGCAGTGGCCAGGCCCATGCTCTCTGAAAAGTATTTATGGCAACGCTCTTGGTTGGCCGTAATTCCCGAAAAACACTTTTGATTGCAAACATCGAGAGCATTGCGAAGTATCTTCATCGACATCAAAACGTTAAATGAAATGACAGGCATCATCACATTGAGCTGAAGCTGCCCGGCTTGCGCGGACATAGCCACCGTGGTGTCATGGCCGATTACTTCGAAACAAACCATGTTTAGCATTTCCATCATTACCGGATTCACTTTGCCGGGCATAATCGAAGACCCAGGTTGAACTGCCGGCAACATCAACTCGTCAAAGCCCGTCGTTGGACCTGAAACTAAAAGTCGAATGTCGTTGGCAATTTTCGTCAAAGAAAGCGCCAGGTTTCGAAGCGCTCCAGAATAAAAAGAGACATCGGTCATGTTCTGAGAAAGTTCAACCAGATTCTTGCCGGGCTTAAAATCTACGCTGCCTAGCTTCGCCAATTCTTCGGCCATCATCCGAGCATAATCGGCATGTGAATTCATGCCCGTTCCCGCCGCCGTGCCTCCGATATTGAGATATTTTAACTCTTCAACGGCCCATTCCAAGCGTTTCAAATCTTTATCGAGAGTCTCAGCAAAAGCCCCAAACTCTTGTCCTAAACGAATCGGAACCGCATCTTGAAGATGAGTCCGAGCCGAAGTTAAAATGTCATCAAATTCTTTTTCTTTCGCTCTAAATATTTTGATCGTCTCTTTCAGAACCGGAATCAACGTTTTATGTTCTAAGCAAATACTCATCTTCATTGCGGTAGGAAAAGTGTCATTGGTGGACTGAGCCTTGTTCACATCGTCGTTCGGATGAACAAAATCGTATTTACCCTTCGGCTTACCTGAAAGTTCTGCTGCCAAATTCGCTAGAACTTCATTCACGTTCATATTGAAAGAGGTCCCGGCACCCGCCTGGTAAACGTCGATGACAAATTGGTCTAAATACTTTCCATCGACCAATATCTTGTCGGCCGCCTGATCTATTGCTCGAAACTGATCTTCACGCATCATGCCAAGACTAAAGTTAACTTTAGCGGCGGCCTTCTTTATCATGACAAAAGAGCGAATAAATACTTCGGGCTCTTTGATTCCTGAAATTTGCCAATTCTCGACCCCCCTTTGGGTCTGCGCACCATAATAAGCACCCGCGGGCACTTGAACATCACCCAGAGAATCTTTCTCAATACGACTATCAGGCATTCCAGAACTCTATTAAAATGAAGCTTGAGCCTCAACTGCGAATGTGGATTTGTGACTCTAAAAGAAAAGTCGATCCAATCGACGGAGGCCAGACTAAGGACGCTTTGCAAGCGGCTTAAAAGCCAGGTAAACCAGCCTAAAAGGGGTACTTATGAAATTGGATATTGCTTTTAAAGAAATGGATGGCACCGAAGCCATCGAAAACCATATTCGCGCACAGGCCGAGACGATTTCTCGACTAGTGGCAGCCGACGAACATGTTCACGTCGTGGTTGGAGCCAAACCCAAGGGCCATCAACACCACGCCGAAGTGACCTGGCATTCTAAAAAGACAGCTAAAGATTTTCACGCCAAAGCGGAGGGGCACAATCTTTATCAACAAATTGAAGAGGCTTTCGAAAAAGTACAGCGCCAGGCTAAAGAGGCCCATGACCGACAAATTGACCAACGCCGGCATGCTACGCCGCTTAAAAAAATGCCGATTGATTAAGATCAGCTCTTTCAGTTGTCTAAGCCCATTTAAGCAAACGCAATAATTCAGTTTTCTTACAATATATTCGAAGCAACATCTGCCAAGGAAGACCGCTCGCCTCTCAGCATGACCACATGGGCCGCCAAGGGAGAATGCAAAAATCTTTCAGCGACGTAGGTCACCGCATTATTCGAAGCATCCAAATAGGGATTATCAATCTGAAACGGATCTCCGGTCAGAATAATCTTCGTACCCTCACCCACTCGAGTGATGATGGTTTTGATTTCATGCGGTGTTAAGTTTTGAGCTTCATCCACTACTAACCATTGGTTGGGAATTGTTCGACCGCGAATGTATGTAAGCGCTTCAATCTCGACTTGGCCAAACTCCATGATGGTTTTGTAAGAAATTCTTCGATCCCGTGCACCTTTTGAAGAAAGTAAGAACTCAAAGTTGTCAAAAATGGGCTGCATCCAAGGGCGAAGCTTTTCTTCCATCTCTCCTGGCAAATAACCGATATCTTTTCCGAGCGGAAAAATAGATCGGCTCACTAGCATTTTCGTATAAACACTTTCTTCTAATACCTTGGTGAGACCCGCCGCTAAAGCTAACATCGTCTTTCCGGTTCCGGCCTTACCGAGCAAACTCACCAACGGAATCTTATCATTCATGAGTGCGTCGATCGCAAAACGTTGCTCGCGATTTCTGGGATTCACTCCCCATAGTCCTTTAGGAAATTCAATCACGGGAATCGCACGCTTTCCTTCATGATCCCATTTTGCCAAAGCTGTATTTTTTTCGTTGGTATTATCCTTAAGAACGAAATACTGGTTCGCGTAAACGTCCGTGAGTTCTTTAAGCTCTAGCTCTTTTCGTCGGTAGAAACTTTCTAAGTCCTGCGTAGAAACCAGGAGTTCTTTCCAACCCGGATCAAGCTCGTCGAAATTGACTTTGCTATCCGGAGAATAATCCTCGCACGGAACTCCAAAAGCGTCGGCTCGAACTCGAAAACTGACGTCTTTAGTTACTAGGACGACGTGCTTCTTCTCGCGTACGAGATCTAAGGCCACTGCCAAAATGCTTGTGTCGCCACCTGACTTCGAGGCTCCATCAATCATTCGCCAAATGGTGGGATCAACTTCTCGAACAAAAACTCTGAGACTCCCCGCATGAAAATTCTTAGATGTAGGAAAGAGCTCTTGCGCGGCAATCTGTAGGGGTACCCCGTCAGCAAGATTACCAAACTTTCTCATGGCGTCCAAAAGTCGCGAGAACGTCCGGGCATTCTTACCCTTCTCATTCATCTCACGCTTAAAATTGTCTGCCTCTTCGATCACTCGAATCGGAATCACGACTTCGTTTTCGCCAAAACCAAAAACTGCATGGGGATCATGCAAAATTACATTGGTATCTAGAACGATATGTTTTTTTTCTTTAATGGATCTTATTTTGTCCGAGAAACCACTGGAAGAATCAGCCAAGTCTCAACCCCAATCTGACGGTAACGCGATAAGCCGATAACGCTATAAAATGGCAAAAAACCAAAAATCGTAAAAACCCAATTCTAAGTTTTGCACCAAGCCCTCCTTAAACTACGACATCCATTCGAAAAAAAATCAACTCGAAAGACGCCCCGCAGCTCGCTTTGTAAAAAAAGAAGCCGCTTGTAAAAAAAACATTTCTGAGCGGGTAAAGAGACTCCACTATACTGATAGGGAGGGGGAATCATTATGGCTGATCGCCAATCCGTAGATAGCTTGGGGGACGCAAAGCCTAGCTTCTCTATCGACCCATTCGAAATCAGAATCCAAGAAGAAGTAGAAGAGTTCTTAAGAGATCTCACTCTTGAATTTCCATTCCCCGCCATTTTTGAAACTCTCAGGAGGTGCGAATTTCGAGATCGCTTCAGCGGAAAAATTTTACCCTTTCCCAAAGCGAATGCGATTAAGGCCTCCAACCAAATCAATGATATTGATGCTCGAATAAGAATTTTCTTAGCTCAGCTAAGGGGCGAGTTTGGCAAGAACTACCACCTGGCCATCGAAGACAGCTTTCGATTTTATACCCAAACAACAGTGGACTAGCCCAGAGCTATCTTATTGTTATTAATCAATTTTTTTCACCTATCTTCTGAGTAACGCCAAAAATAATGAATTAGAGTGTACACTAAAGTGGACACTTTAAGCTTCATCCCGGTCGTCAAATCGTCATCGTCGCGCGATAATAGAACATACAAACTTAAATCTTTTCGGAGGAATTCTCATGCAGCTCTCAATCGAAAAAGGAAAACGAATCTTAATCTCTCTCACCACACTCGTGGCGCTTTCGGCGTGCGGAAGCGAATCATCCAGCAGTGGCACAGACACGGTCGAAAGCTCCGATGAGTCGGTAGAAGCAGGAGTATCAGCCCTCTCGGGTGCCGCCAATTCTGGCAACGACGAAGCCACCAGCTTTGCATTCGTCAAGCGCAGCCTGGCCGAAAAAATATTACTCGGCTTCAGTGTCGAAGCCGCAATAACGGCATGTGGAATTCCCGCTCGTCAAGATACCTGTGCCTCGGGAATGAAAGAGGCCACCTACACCGCCTGTTCTACGAAAGGTAAACAAACATACTCGGGCACTGTGAATTTAGACTTCTCGGATGCAGCTTGCGGAATGGACAGCAACAATGACTCCGTCACCCGTACCGTCAATATCACTCGTTCGGGTTTCTTTAAATCAGAGGTGGTTACGTCGAGTGACGATCATGAGGACTATCGCGGAAATACATTTGGTGGGGGCTCGAAACTCACTCGTATCGGCATCGCCAGCATGGAATTAGAGGTGCTAGGAGTCCGAAAACTTCGAACGAAGTCCAACGGAAAAGTTAAGTATGATGTTCAGACTCGAACCACATCTCCTTTAATTTTAGCAGGAACCTGGAATGGAGATCGCACCATTAAATCGGGAACCCTTGAAGTGGTTCACAATAATGCTGAATACGTCGCTACCTTTGCTTTTGAAGATGTAAAATATAATAAGGCCGAATGCTGTTACCCCATCTCCGGTAAAGCTACCGTCACCTACACTGGATCCATTGAAGGTAGTGCAGGCGTGGAGTTCGGCAGCTGTGGCTCGGTGAAAATTGGTCGCTCTGGCAAAACTCGAGATATCGCTTTAGCCGGCTGTGAGTAAAAATGCGCCCCCTCTTTTCATACTTAGATTTTCGAGAGTACCTTCGCGACAAGCTTAAAGACTTGAAGACGTCGCATTGGTACTCCGAACGAGCCTTTGCCGATCGGGCGGGCTTTTCTTCGCCCTCCTACGTAAAGATGGTTTTAGATGGTAAAAGAAATCTAAGTTTGGACGGAGCTCAAAAAATTGCTAAAGCGCTGAATCTTAAAAAATCAGAAACTAAATTTTTTCAAATTCTAGTTCAGTTTACGCAAGCTAAAAAGTCTGACCAGCGAACCCAACATCTAAAAGCCATCATGGAGTTTAAAAAGTTTTTGGAGATCCGGCCGCTAGAGCCTTTTCAATTTGAATACTTTTCAAACTGGAGATTAGTGGCCCTACGAGAGGCGCTTACCTCCAGCTACTGGCAAAAACAAACCCCACAAGTTTTAGCGACCGCTCTCGACTGGAAAGAACCAGAGGTCTTAGAAGCGTTCAGTCTGCTCCTCAAGCTAGACCTAATCAAAGCGGCACCCCTCGGAGGTTATCAAGCCACTGACCGCCCATTGCAAACTCCCAAAGAAATGCAGTCCTTGGTGGTAAGAAATTATCACCGGCAAATGTTGGGACTAGCCGCATCTTCACTCGACTCGGTGGCTATTACCGAAAGAGATGTCGGCGCTCTCACTATTCCGTTATCTGAAAAATCTTATTTAGAAGTGAAAGAAAAAGTGGCAGCACTGCGACGAGAGATTAACGCCAAATACTCCAACCAAGCGGAGGCTCGATCTATTTATCAACTAAACTTTCAACTCTTCCCTTTAATAAAGGAACCCTCGTGAGAGCTTGGTTTTTTATTCTCAGCCTTCCACTTCTTCTTGGAGGCTGCGGAACTGGAACCGATGTTGGGAACGCCACTAATTTTGAAGTGAGCGTGGGAGCAACCGACGATACTTTCAGTACGGCTCTCAGCTCCAGCTCACTTGGTGAAGCCATGCTTTCGATCCGAAGCCTAGGCCTTCGCCCCCAGTCCGATTGCGACCGGTCTTTTTCAAATTCAGGGACATGGAAGTTACAAAAACAAGACGTCATCTTGGACTACTTGAGCAACAATCCAAGCACTTTTAATATCGAAACCAGACTCACCAAAATCTGCCAAATTCGGGTGGTGCTCGGACCCGCTCTGAGCGGTCCCCACTTAGGAAAAAGTATCTATTTCACCGGCGTGGATAAAAATGGAATTCCCTATACGATTGAATCCGCTGACTTTCATTTGCTAGGACTTAAGGCCGCAGCCGGAATTCAAATCGCCGGCTTAGCGCAGATTAGAAGCTTAATTTATCGCTCTCAAGTTTTGGCCGATGCCGATTTTTCGGCTTTGAGTGAAAATCCTGTGACGATTAGCCCCGATTCTCACCCGATCGCGTTTCGTTTATTCTTAAAGCAACTACGCAAAGCTTTGCGAGGGTTTCGACTAGAGAACAAGTCAGCGCCCAATCCAAACCCTGCCAGCGCTCCCGCAAGCGGTGATGAAGACCTCGACAGCGTCGATAATCTCGAAAAGTAAGCGCAGATAAAAAAAGGCCGGAACATTTCTGCTCCGGCCTTCTGAATAGTGTCCGCTCACTTCGTTGCGCGGATTACTTGCTTAGAAAGTTTTGAAAAAGCTTAGAAAGATAGGGCGCACCGAAGTGAGCCCGCACTAACCAGCCTTACATCATTCCTTCCATGCCACCCATTCCGCCCATGCCGCCCATACCACCGGGAGCGCCACCAGCAGATTTTCTCTCAGGTCGTTCTGCAATCATGCATTCCGAAGTAAGAAGCAAACTAGCAACCGAAGCGGCATTTTGTAATGCACTACGCGTTACTTTGGTCGGATCAATAACACCGGCTTTGATCAAGTCTTCAAATACTTCTGTTGCAGCATTGAATCCGATCGCGCCTTTTTCATTCTTCACTCGTTCTACAACGATAGAAGCTTCGATTCCTGCGTTGGCAGAAATCTGACGAAGAGGTTCTTCGAGAGCTCGGCGAATAACGCGAACTCCAACCATTTGTTCATCCGAAAGCTTCAAAGTATCGAGAGCTTTTAAAGTTCGAATAAAAGCAACACCACCGCCGGGAACGATTCCTTCTTCTACGGCTGCACGAGTTGCATTCAAGGCATCTTCTACCCGAGCTTTTTTCTCTTTCATTTCGGTTTCAGTAGCAGCGCCTACGTGAATAACGGCAACTCCACCAACCAACTTTGCAAGACGCTCTTGGAGCTTCTCACGATCGTAGTCAGAAGTAGTGTCTTCTATTTGAACCTTAATTTGTTTAACGCGAGCTTCGATTTCTTTTTTCTCGCCAGCACCGTCAACGATAGTCGTGTTGTCTTTGTCGACCACGATTCGTTTAGCGTGTCCAAGACGATCAACAGTAACCGCTTCGAGAGAAGTTCCGGTCTCTTCAGAAATCACTTCGGTACCAGTCAAAATAGCAATGTCTTCGAGCATCGACTTGCGGCGATCACCGAATCCAGGCGCTTTAACAGCGGCACATTTCAAAGTTTTGCGGAGGTTGTTGACTACCAAAGTAGCGAGAGCTTCGCCTTCGATATCTTCAGCAATAATCAAAAGAGGACGACCCGATTGTGCTACTTTTTCAAGTACGGGGATCATGTCTTTAAGATTAGAAATTTTCTTCTCATGAACGAGGACAAAGCAATCTTCTAAGATTGATTCCATTCTCTCGGGATCAGTCACAAAGTAAGGAGACAAATAACCACGGTCGAACTGCATCCCTTCAACAACTTCTAAAGTTGTTTCCATAGACTTCGCTTCTTCAACAGTGATGACACCTTCTTTGCCAACTTTTTGCATGGCTTCAGCAATGATATCGCCGATGGTGGTATCGCTATTGGCAGAGATGGTTCCGACTTGAGCGATTTCTTTTTGATTCGAGCAAGGCTGAGAAAGTTTCTTCAACTCGCCAACAACAACTTCAACCGCTTTGTCGATACCGCGCTTGATGTCCATCGGATTGTGTCCGGCGGCAACGAGCTTAGAACCTTCGCGAAAAATAGATTGGGCAAGAACGGTAGCCGTAGTGGTTCCGTCTCCAGCAGTGTCAGAAGTTTTTGAAGCCACTTCTTTAACCATCTGAGCGCCCATATTTTGAAACTTGTCTTCGAGTTCGATTTCTTTCGCTACCGTCACACCGTCTTTGGTGATGGTGGGTGAGCCGAAAGATCGTTCGATAATAACGTTTCGGCCCTTTGGTCCGAGAGTTACTTTAACTGCATTTGCTAAAGCGTCCACGCCTTCAAGAAGAGCGCGTCGGCCATAATCACTAAAATGAATTTCTTTTGATCCCATAAACTTTAAACTCCTTATTTCTTAGTTGTTACGATTCCGAGAATATCGTCTTCGCGAAGGATGAGGTGCTCAACTCCGTCGATTTTCACTTCTGTTCCGGCATATTTACCGAACAAAATCTTATCGCCAGCTTTTACTTCAGGAGTAATTTTGCTGCCGTTCTCAAGAATTTTTCCATTTCCTACAGCGATAACTTCGCCTTCCATGGGTTTTTCTCGAGCGGTGTCAGGAATTACGATCCCGCCCTTGGTTCTTTCTTCTTCTGCGATTCTCTTTACGAGAACGCGATCTTGTAGTGGACGAATGCTCATATACAATACCTCTCTTTAATTACTCTTTTTATCTGTTGAACTCGTTGAGGGGGTTGAACCCTCAGTCTTTGTTTCACCAGTACTTTTAATATTGGTGGGCTCGGCCTTGACTTCGGTTGCCGGCTTGCTTTCGCTTGCTGGCGGGGGTGCTGCCTTTCCGTAGTCAGAAACGTACCAACCGGACCCCTTTAACTGAAAAGACGATTTAGAAATTAATCGATCCACTGGCGATTTGCATGTTTCGCAAATCTCGACAGGGGGTTCGGATATCTTCTGAATCACTTCAAAAAGGTGACCCTGGTCGCGACACTTGTACTCATAGATAGGCACGGAAGCTACCGTAAAACCGGCTTAGCGGATGTCAAGGCGCCGCGGTTTAAGAATTCTAAACGCAAGCTCCGCCACGATCAAAAAAGCCAGCAATATCATGTAGATGGCCTGACCTCTGGAAAGCCACCGATATTCGCACAATTCTCGACCCCCGCCCCCCTCGCTCCCCAGCTCACATGCTAAAAAACATTGAGAGGATCGTCGTGACACACGGTTTAGGGGCGAAAGGTGTTCTGATAACCGCCGATTCCTCTAACGCCACCCAGGCAGAATTAAAAGCCGTACGGCTAAATGTCGTACGAAGACATATTCCCTCTGCTGTCAAAAAAGAAAATCTAAGAAGAGACTTTGGACAATTTAGTTTCGCTCCTTATATCCCTTATCCCTTTGTCGATAAACAAAGCTCTCAGTAAACCGACTCTTTTATGATTGAAACTGAATCTCTAAAATGGATCTTAGGTATTGATCAAACGGGCGCGCTCGAAAGAGGAAGGCCCAAGCCGCTTTCGTTTTGCTTGTTTGTCAAGAAACCCAAGACTCAGATTTTTTATATTCCGAAAAAAGTTAGCTGGGGGCTTGGATTAAAAGCTCTGAATAAATCTAATTTAGAAATTCTAATGAGGGAATTAAATCTAAAGCTCGACTCGTCTGGGCTTATCGTTGTCGACGCAGTTCTGGGCCTGCCAAAGACTCTTGGCATACGCCAAGTGGAGCTAAGAACTCTATTTAAGACAGCTCATGACGACTACGGATACGGAAAAGTAGAAGGGGCTCGCTTCTTCGGCAGCTTAATTAAAGATCAAAAGACTCTTCTAAGACGTGAATGTGAAACAGAACTCAAAGCGAATTCGGTCTTCGTGACGATACCCGCTCAACGAAATATTCAAACTGGAACTCATCGGATATGGAAGGATCTCGGCGAAGACACAAATTGGTTTTCGCTTTGGCCAAATGAGAGATCGACAAAAAAAGTTCTCATTGCCGAGGGCTACCCTAGCTACTTTTGGAAAGCACTTTTCGGCTTTAAAAAAAGGGAGCCTAAAGAAATTATCAATCTTGCAAAGAACATGAAGATCCAGAATTTTGCAGAACTTGAGTTTCACAAGAACGATAAAGACGGAGCAGATGCTGCGATACTCGGGATCGGAGCGATACAACTTTTGCAGCTGAAGGGGGCTGAAATCCTAAAGAAGTCCGCAACAAAAACAGAAGTATTCGAAGGAGTAATCTTTGGAGTTTAAACCCAGCCGAACAGAGGCGCTTACACGACTAAAGCATTTTTCGCCTCGAGCGGGGCGTGATTGCGAACGATATCGAAACTATGACTATGGCCCATCACTCTCGAGTAAATGCCTCAAAATTTATTCAAGAGGTCCTTTGGCGAACTTATTGGAAGGGCTGGCTAGAGTTGGTTGAAACCCGATTAGCCGACTTTACCCAATAAGATACGAAGTCAGTGTACTCGCGATGAATTTATCGAGTTCTTGCTGATCTGGCTCTTTAAGATCCATGAACTTAATGGCCATTCCCGGAACATGAATGCGAGTAACTCCAATGAAATAAGGCACCGAGTAAATGACCTCTCCCGAAACATTCAAAGGAGTTTTTCGGCCTGGAATTAAAAGTTCCACTTTAAGCTTGGTACCGGTAGGCAACGGATTCAATTCTCGAATGAAAATACCGTCTCGGCTTACGGTAAAACTATTCGATGAAACTTCTGCTGCCTCAGTCTTATATATAAGAGGGATGGTTACTAAAGCGCGGGGGTTCTTTCGAGCTACAATCGCCGAAGATTGCATGATGAAGGACTGGATCACATAAAGAAACTCTTCATGCCCCGCCCCTTTACGAACAATAGCTCGAACTCCCAAAGCTTGAAGCTGCGCTTTAAGAGCTTCACTTAAAGCGACATCCGTAAAAAGAATTAAAGGAAAATTTACCAGAGCCTCTTTCTTCATTCGAGCCAAAAGCTCCCACTGCTTTGGATCCTGCGACAAAGAGAGAATACCAATCTTCATAAGCTCAGCATTCGTCTGAATTTCTTTGTAAGCCTGAACGTAGTCCCGCGCCCAGACCACGTGGTAACGAGGATCCGACAACATATTATGGACCACTCGTCCAAAAAATTCGTCTGGCTCGAGAAGGATGATTCGAGTTTTGCGCTTTTCGTTAACCGCCATTCTCGACTTCTCGAGGAGCGATCCGAGATCATCAGCATTTGTTTGAAAAGTTGCGAACCCATTAAATTCAAAACCCGCTTGAGCCAACTTAAACTCTAAAACTTCGGCACCCGTTTTATTACATTCAAAGGCTATGGCGGCAATGCTTTCGCCGTCGAAATCAAAAAGACAATCCGAGTTTCTGAAGCAGGCCTGCAAGGCGAAGAGCCGAGACTGACGAAAGCTTACCCGCTCTTGATCGGAATTCGCTTGCGTGTTCTGTGGAATCTCAATCATCCCTAAGGAAAACTGTTTTTTATTTCGAAGGCTTCGCCGAATTTCAACCTCTACAAAAGGCTCAATTAAATTCTGCGCGTAGACTTTGCGTTCGGCAACCACTGGCCGAGCTATCTCATCGCGCGGCAGGTCAGGGGGCTGGCTCGAACAGGTTAATAAGCTAGGGGTTGGATCAGGAACAGAGACACTTTCGCCCAAAGATATTTTTAATATCGGATCATTATCCGCTTCTTGATTGGCACGCTTTGAGAGCTCTTCTTTCTTCTTACTTACCTCTTCTGCTGCAGCCCGCTGCCGTAGTATTTTCTTAATGGCTTTGTTGAGTTCCAACTCTACGATCGAAATATCTTCAAAGGGCTTCGAAAGAAGCGCAGCCGCCCCCACCTCCATTGCTTTCGTAGCAATGTCTCCAGAAGGAAAGGCTGTCATCACGACCACCTCAGGAGTTTTCTGCAGCGATATAAAATCTTGAATCATCTCGAGCCCAGTGACGCCTGGCATATGAACATCGGTAAAAATAATATCGATGTTTTCGCCGACAGCAAGCTTCATCGCCTCTTCAGGACTAGCGGCAGTGAAAACCTTCACGTCCGGGACCATACTGACGAGTTCTTTTAAAAGACCCAAAATGGTGGCGTCGTCATCAACAATCAGAACTCGAAATTGAGTGTCATCACGATGAGCAACGCCCGCGATCATGACTTCTCTCCACCCGACTTTTGGTCGATGATTTTCTTCTTTCCTAATTCTACTGCATCATTGATGGCCCCCATGAGTCCCCTAAGGTCAAAATCAGGGGGGGCGGCTAAACTTGGCTCTTTAAATTCTTCAAATTTTTTTTGAGCCGCTTCAAGTTCTTGCTGAGACTCGGCAGTGAGTCTCTCCATCTTAGTGGCCAAATCCTCAGCGACGACATCTTCCTCTAAAAGTGATCCCAGAGTTTTTGGAATTGGTGCAGGCTCAGCTGATAACTCGGAGGGAGATTCGGAATGGGACTCGGAGGAAGCTTCATGTGAAGTTTTAGACGCGATCGGCAAAGTCGAAAGCTCATCCGCGCTTGAAATCGCGTTGGCACTGGCTACGCGATTTCTTCCACCGCGCTTCGCTGCATACAGAGCGCGATCGGCCGCCGCAATCAAGTCTTCGGCAGTCGTCCCATTTTCTGGAAAGCTTGCAATCCCAATACTCGCCGTCACTTTACCAAGCGGTTGTTTGTCACGGTGAGGAAAATCGTATTCAGCGATGGAGCTACATATTCTCTCGGCCTTGACCTTCGCTCCATCATGAAGCGTAAAGGGCAAGATCATAACAAACTCTTCGCCCCCATACCGCGCCAAGACATCGGTGATTCGCTTTCCGGCCCTATCTTCGCCACTACTTCGACTCAAAAGTTCAGCGAGAGTTTTCAACAAACTATCGCCAGCGGGATGCCCATTCTGATCGTTGTAATTTTTAAAGTGATCGACATCAAAGAGAAGCAAGCTCAATCCTGATTTTTGTCTTTGGGCCTGTGCAATCTCTTGCCGGATACGCTCTTGAAAGTAGCGATGATTATAAAGTCGAGTCAGTCCATCCCGATTCGCTAAACTTAAAATTTCGGCATAGGCAGTAGTTTTTTCAAAACACATATCAAGCTGTTGCAAATAAATTTTGGTGGCAGCTTCTTGAAGATTCTCAAAAAGGAGAGTCTCTTCTGAAGAGCTTCCTTTTGTGCCGAGCATTCGCAAAAGTGGCTTTCGCAACTGAGGCATTCCGTCACGAGCCTCTTCTGGACTCGAAAATGATTTAAACTCTTCAACACTGGGATGGGCGGCTTGACACTCCCAAACTCCCTCTTCATTCTTGACCCACCAAGCAGCTTTTAAAGTAGGATCGTTGTAGAGCTGGGCCAAACCTTTCACGGCGTTTTGGCGGAGATCTTGAGTTTCAATCACTCCATTTAAAGGAGAAACAACTTCTAAGAGATTTTTTAAGTCGTGAGTAGCTGTACGTAAGCGCTTTAAAAGCTCTTGGTTTTGCTGACGCAATAAAATTCTTTCAGCAACTTTCTCAAGCTTTCGAGCCACTAACGAAATATCTTCAAAGGGCTTATGCAAATAATCGTAGGCCCCTAAACTCACGGCCTTCACCGCAGTATCGAGCGTAGCATGAGAGGTCATGACGATGAATTCGGTCTTCGGAAATTCTCTTCTAACAGCTTCAAGAAGCTCTATCCCCGTCATCTCGGGCATATTGATATCACTGACGATGATATGAAACGCTTGAGCTCGAAGTTTTTCGAGAGCTTCTTTGCCGTTCTTTGCTCCCTCCACCGCCCAACCTGCATCGGTCAAAGCTGTAATCAACATTCCACGGATAGAATCTTCGTCATCCGTAATGAGAACTCGTACTCTTGAACGATCCACTTCAAGACTCATGCCGCTCCCGACTTCGCAGACGCGGCGACCTCAGCTTTACCAAGGGGATCATCATCGAGGGGAACAGAAATTGTAAAACTACTGCCCTTACCTGGCAAACTCTCTACCTCGATAGACCCGCGGTGATCTTTCACAATGCCAATGCTGACTGACAATCCCAGCCCAGTGCCCTTGCCCACTCCCTTCGTGGTATAAAAGGGTTCAAAGATTCGAGCCTGGACTTCTGCCGACATTCCACAACCCGTATCGGAGACAACAACCATGACTCGCGAACTCTTCTCATCGTAATGCGTACTGACTGTCATCGTGCCCTTACTCTCCATCGCGTGCTGGGCATTCAACATGAGATTCAACATCACTTGCTGAAGTTGGTTGGTGTTTCCTTTAATAAAAATGCCCACGCCTTCGAGAGCATAATTTTGAACCATCTTGATTCCTGAAACACTAATCTGGTGCTCCACCAATCGCACGGAGTCGCGAACCGCTTTGTTGACGTCGATCCGCAAGAACTGGGCCTTTTCTTGCCGGGCAAATCGCATCAGGTTTTCGACAATCTCTTTGCAGCGAAGAGTTTCTTTTTCGATAATCTCGATGTGAGAAAGAAGCTCGGGGCGATCTTCGAGCTTCTTCTTAACGATTTGAGCGTAACCCAAAATCCCCGCCAATGGATTCTTCACTTCGTGCGCAATACCCGCTGACATCTGACCGAAAGCCGACATCTTTTCAGATTGTATGAGTTTAGATTTTGCCCGCTCAATTTCTTTTTCCCGATCATCAAGCTCTTGAAGCATTTTATTAAAGAACGTTGCCAGCTTTCCGATCTCATCTTTCGACTTCACTTTGATACGAGCTGAAAACTCTCCCTTACCAACCTTTTGCATCAAAGTAGTGAGGTCTTGAATTGGCTTAGTTAGGCGACCGGCAATCAAAACTATGAGGTTGACCGCAATCACTAAAACAATCAGCCCCACGATCAAACTCTGAAACTGAATTTTTTCTGATCCAGCCGTAAGTGCCGAGACAGGCTCTTGTAAAACTAAGGTAATTCCCTCTCCGTCTTTAAATTTTTGAAACCAACTCAACTGACTTTCTCGATGGGGATAAGAAATACTAATTTGCGCCTGTCGGCCACGATCCAAGCCCCTTATGATTTCGATAGCTTTCTCATCTTTGAAAGCAATCTCAGCCGGGTCCCAACTGTCTTCGGTAGAGAAAATGACGTTCTGATGAGAATCGATAAGAATCAGATCTTGACCTCGACGAGGATGGATTTGCTTAAAGAGGGGGGCGGCGTCGATCTCGGCTAGGATCACATGGCTGGGGCGCTCGGCTCCAGGAGGCTTAACCGCCGACGCAAAAAGAAAAGTCGGAAACACCGGCTTAACCGTTGAGTTAAAAAGCAGCCAACCGTCTCTCAAGCTTAGGACCTGCTTCACTTCTTGAAACAAAGAGTCTTGATTCTTTTTTCCTAAAAGCTTTTCTACATCTAAGCCGGCATCTTCTAACTTAGTTTTCTGATTCCATTCGTACACCACTTGCCCTGACCAATCAAGAATCGCAACCCAAACGTAGTCTGGAAAGTAACTGGGATCGATAGCCAAGTTGGGATTAGAAACAAACGTCTTGGTGATATACTCTAAGCCACGACGATACTCCGTCATCTGAGTTTCAACCGAACGAGTCACTAGTTCTGAGACTTGAAAGTTAGAATTACTCAGCGCCTTCTCTTTGTCGGCACGAATAATCTGCAAGTTAGAAACCACCACCGTCACGAAGCTACTGACAGTGATCAAGGTGATGACAAAAACTAGTTTTATTCGAATGCTAAACAAGAAAACGCCCCCACGTTTAGATGATAAAATCTAGTACTAGTATAACTCGTCCGCCTATTGCTGGGGGTTAGGGAGAGTGAGTAGACAAGGCCTCAGAAGCTCTTAAAAAGCTTAGCAACTTTTGTTATGCTGCGTGCAACACTTAGGCCGAAATAGAATCTAAGATTTGCGCACAACAATATTCCAAGTCGCCAACTGATGATTCGCCTTTGGAAAGTGGACCTTTGTGGTTTTATGGTCCAAAAAAATGAGCTCAAATTCTTTAAATAAACTTAGCAAATGGGTTTCATCCGAGAAGTGAAGCTTTCCGATGCCGGCATATTGTCCGTGTGGAAAAAGTTTATAGGTGAAATCATCATCGGTTTTGGTGCCAATTTGCCGATCGCTATGTTCGCTAGAAATCCAGTCGACTCCAATAAAGACCCCTCCAGTCCTCAACTTAGCGTGAAGCATTTTTAAACAACGCTCGATGTCTTGAGTTGGATTACAAGTAATCGACCCTCGATCTACTATGAGATCGAACTCACCAGAAAAAGGAATTTCTTTGGTAAAATCTCCTGCAATTAGCCGGTCTTTCAGTTGAGGAAATCGTTCTGACACACGTTGAACCACCGATGGGCTGCCATCCATCCCGTAAAACAGCACGCCCAATTCTTCAAATAACCGAATATTTGCGCCCGCACCAAAACCCAGTTCAAGGACTCGAAAATCTGAAGACTTTGGCCGAGAGTGTCTCATGACCAGGCTCACTAAATCGGACCAAGGCCAGACACTTATATGGGCTCCCGCCTTATAGGTCTGCTCCCACTCATCAGAAAAACTCATAGTCTCATCCTCTCTTTAAAAGATCTTTTAGGTCAACATTCATCCAAGCATCTAAAACACTCAAATTTGGAATAAACTCACCATGAAGTTGGGAGTACGAAGGGCCGGTGTAACTTTGATAAACAACTTCGACCTTCTTAAGTTGAAACTCTTTTTCATCGATATATTCCCTGCCTTGGCTGCCAGAAATATAGTGGGTTGCGTTGAGCTCTTCGCAGATTTTTAAAATTAAATTCGATTTGGCGCCTTCGATAGCCAGATTACTAGCTCGGATGATTTCTGGTTGATATCCGATTTCTTTAAACCAAAATTTTAATTGTTCAAAACAAAGATCTGAAATGAGCTCTCCATTCCACCTAAAAAGATCGAGAAGATTCTGTTTTTGAAATCGGGGCGCCTTACCGTAGTTCATTTCGATTGACTGCAAATGCTTTTTCTTCCAGTTCTTCGTTTGGTCGATTCTAGTTTGTAAAAGGCTAGAATCTAAATGTCCTTTTGAAAGGACAGGAACAGTGAGCCACATCCCACCCTCTTTACTTTTTATTTTATTTCGATTGATGAAGCTGTTCTTCTCATATTGAACACAATCGAGAAAAACGAAAATATCTGAACGTAGTATCTTATCGAAGTAGCCTAACCACGGAAGATAAGCCGGCTGGTGAATTGAAATAGTACGCTTCAAACTACTCGTCTCTCTTTTGGTAGTAGCCTGCTTTGAATTGAGCAGGATTTCCACTTACTAATGAGTAAGGGGGAATATCTCCCCCTCCGACGACACTTCCTGCGGCAATAACACAGTGGTGGCCGATATTTGCGCCCCCTTTAATAACCGAGTGAGATCCGATGAAAACACATTCGCCTATTAAAATATCTTTTCGCTCGATTTGAGCGCTTAGCCCGATGCACTTTTTGTGAGAATCAGCACAGTTAATAGAAACGAAAGAAGCAATATCGCAGTTGGCGCCAATTTTGACCTTAGCCCCCGTGGCATTAACCTCACTCATCCCACCGATAAAAACATTCTCTCCGATTTCTGGCTCGCCCAAGATCCAAACCAAAGGATGAAATCTATTCTCCTTAAAATTCGTCAATCGCGCGAATAGCGCTTTGAATTCCTCAAAAATCATCTCTTGAAATCTCCGAGCATAATTAAATCGCCCTTTTTAAACGGCCGGAGCGAAGTCGCCCCCAAAACCTGAGGTAAATGCAGTGGAGCTAAACCACTTCCCGGCCTTCTTAATCCCACATTAGATGGAGTGAAGGACTCGCCCTCCCCAATCTCTTGCAATGCAACAACACTTCGCCGTGCGAGTGTTCGCATCTGCTCCTCTTTCTTCGTAGGCCTCACTAAGGCGTCACCCATCATTTTGTGAGCTGTACGAATTCCAGTAACCCATTCGTTTAAAGAAGCTGGATTTTCTGAAAACCAATGGTCGGGTCCAGGAAGACTGCGGTCGAGCGTGAAATGTTTTTCAAAAACGCAGGCGCCCATACTGACCGCCAAAGAAGATGCCAAAGGGCCCTGAGTATGGTCCGAAAATCCTAAGGGTAAACCCGGGAAAGCGCCGGACAAAGTCCGAAGCTTCAATAAATTTACATCTTCAGGCGGCGTGGGATACTGCGACGTACAGAGCAGTAAAACCGTGGGATAATTTTGTAAGGTCCCAATGGTTTGAAGGGCTTGATAAACTTCGGCCATATCAGACATTCCGCATGAAACAAAAAGAGGAAGTCCGCTTGAAGCGTAGTCTTTTAAAAGCGGAAGGTTAGTAAAATCATCCGACCCAACCTTTACGGCCTGAACTCCCACTTCTAACAACAAATTTAAGTCAGATCGATT
>Ga0163144_10011845_pt1 | contig 18414 bp, 11 predicted proteins | sample OliLak19BULKMAT1_FD_123175 | JGI IMG/M metagenome (GOLD analysis project Ga0163144, IMG submission 123175) | Freshwater microbial mat bacterial communities from Lake Vanda, McMurdo Dry Valleys, Antarctica - Oligotrophic Lake LV.19.BULKMAT1 | ecosystem: Environmental > Aquatic > Freshwater >... | reverse complement strand
GTCTGAATCAGTGAGCCGCAAGGCGCTAGCCGCGGGTTCTTCCCAGTGTTTTTATACATTCACCCGCGGCTAGCGCCTTGCGGCTCACTCAATCAACAGACCGCTCGCCTGGATGGGGTCGAACTTGGGACAGTCGAATTAGAGGCCGCGGCAAAAACCGCGGGCGTCAAATTCCTGAACGGGTTGCAAAGTTCCGGTGTCGAAATTGCAAACCGCGGACCAGTTGCTGAATTGATCGGTTCCTGCGGGCACCTCAAGATGGCTTTCAGTCGTAAAAAAGCCGGAACCGCAGGATTCGGCCGTACATACTGTGTCATTCCAGGAGCGAGTGAAACGGACACGATGTGAGATCGGTTTGATGTCACTGTGTCGTCGATTTGTGCGGATCCGACAGATTGCCGGAGAGAAAATTCACGGTGCGCGCGCAGCAGAAGTTTCGGGGTTTAAGATTCGAATGCTGTCCGGGACACGCTAACATTCAGGTATCGCAACGTCATCAAATCAGCAAAGGAACAGTCCTCTTGGGTGATCCGAAAAGAGATTCTCTAAACGTCGGCAGTCAGCGGGCGATTCTGGTCGGCGTGGTCCATCCGGACGTTGGGTTTGGCAGATACGACGCGCTGGATGAGCTGAAAGGGCTGGTCAAGACCGCGGGCGTCGAAGTCGTCGGGGAGATGGTGCAGTTTCGTGAATCACCACATCCGTCGGTCTGCATCGGGCGAGGTAAGCTTGACGAACTGAAGCAGCTTGTGCAGTCCACTGATGCACAAGTTGTCATCTTCGACAACAATCTTACGCCGTCTCAGGGCCGCGCGCTGGAGCAGTCGCTCGAGATGCCGATCGTGGATCGCAGCGAAGTGATTCTCGACATTTTCGCGACGCACGCGAGAAGTCATGAGGCGATGCTGCAGGTTGAGCTGGCTCAGTTGATGTACTATCGAACTCGCCTGAAGCGAATGTGGACTCACCTGGAACGGCTCGGTGGCGGCGGACTTGGCGGACTTGGTGCCGGTCGCGGTCCTGGTGAAAAACAGCTGGAAACCGACCGTCGGCTGATCGACAAACGCATTTCGGAACTCAAGAGCAAGCTCAAAGAAGTAGAAGAACGCCGAACCCGCACGGTGTCTCTGCGTCGTGAACAGCCGACCGTGTCGATCGTCGGTTATACGAACGCCGGCAAGAGCACGCTGATGAGAACTCTGACCGGGGCCGATGTGCTCGTCGCCGATCAGCTGTTTGCGACGCTCGATACGAGGACTCGCCGCTGGAAGCTGCCGCACTTTGGCGATGTGCTGCTGAGCGATACGGTCGGGTTCGTACGAAACCTGCCACATCATCTCGTCGCGTCATTTCGCTCGACTCTCGAGGAAGCGCGCCAGGCCGATCTGCTGCTGCATGTTGTCGATGCCAGCAGTCCGGAAGCGGAGCGGCAGATCCAGGCGGTCTATCAGGTGCTGGAGGAGATCGGCATTGAGGCCAAAAATGTGGTGCTTGTACTGAACAAGGTGGACCGGATTGAAGACCAGTCGACCGTCGACATCCTCCGGCGTCACTATGACGATACGATTTCAATCAGTGCCGCGACGGGACTAGGCATTGATCGGCTGGCCGCCATTGTTGCCGAACGGCTGTCGGGCGGATTCGGAGAAGTCGAGATCGAAGCGAGTGTCGGAAATGGACGGCTTTTCGCGTGGCTGACTCAGCATGCGGAAGAACTCAGCAGAACCTACACCGACGACGCCGCGAGCCGTGTGAAGATTGTGTGTCGGATGCCAAGACAGGCGATCGGGGCCATTCCGTCGGACGATGTGACGGTGGTAGAGCGGACTGGGAAGCCGGTGGTCGCAGCGTCGGCGTGATTGTGTTCGTTGTAGCGGTACGGTGCGAGCCGTCCGGTGTCTGTTCGTCGCATTTCCGCGGTCAAACAGACGCCGGGACTCCGCTTTGGTTCGACTGTCCCAAATTCGACCCCAGCGGCCTTGAGGACTGACTTTTGAACGTGGGTGATGACTCAAGCGTCGGTCCCTGACCTGGATGGGCGCGTTCCATCGAACCTGGGACAGTCGAAGTAGTGAGAAAGTCAGTGCATTGGGCTCGCGCGACCGGCACCGGGCGGCCGCTGTTCCGCAGCTGATTGCTGAGATGTTCGAACAGAACCCATCCCGCGGATTACGGTCGCTGCTGACTTACCAGCTTGCGGGCATCTTGAGCAGCCGCGGTAATCTCGTCCCACCGCTCCGATTCGATCAACTTTTTCGGCCCGAGCCAGGAACCGCCCACGGCAAGGACGTCGGGGTCGGCGAGATAACTGGACAGGTTACCGGTTGTGATACCGCCGAGCGGAATGTACTTCAGTCCGAGATGTGCATACGGTGCTTTGATTGCGGACAGCATCGGCAGTCCGCCGCTTTGTTCCGCCGGGAAGAATTTAAGTTCGCGGCATCCGCATTGAACGGCGATGTCGATATCAGTCGGCGTGACCACTCCCGGTGCGAACGGTAGTCCCCGTTCGATGGCGCGTCGGATAATGGCGGGATTTGTTCCGGGAGCAACTCCAAAAACGGCTCCGGCATCAACGACTTGATCGACCTGATCCGGGAAGATCACAGTTCCGGCACCGGCGATCATCTCTGGAACTTCCGCCGTGATCGCACGCAGACATTCCAGCGCCGCAGGTGTTCGCAACGTCAGCTCCATGATCTCGACTCCGCCGGCCAGCAGAGCTTGAGCCAGTTTCACGGCGCGCTGCGGGTCGTCGACGATCAGAACGGCGATGACTCCGGTACGGGACATTCGGGAGACCACATCATCAGGGAAGAGGGAAAGCATCAGCGCTATTCTCGGCAAGTGTTGTGTCGACTGCGACTCACGTGGCCCGGTCGCTCTGCGCCGGAAGTTCATAGCCACAGCGAGCGGGGAACGTTACAACGTTTTCCAAAAGGCAACGCACCGTTTTCTGACAGACGACCAATGACTGATTCTCGTTCAGCTGCCCTGTCTCTTCCAGCGGACTTCGAAAGTCTTGCGGCATCGCGCCGGGACTGGATCGAGAACGTGCTGCGGGCCTGGTGTCGCCGTGCGACTCTGAAAGAACTGCGAAAGGCCGACGTGGAATGGTTCGACATCGCCGGTCGAGCCGATGCGAACGCGACGCTCTGGACCTGGGCGTGGGAGCGTTTTCCGGAAATCGTGCATCCCCAACTGCCGGGCGTGCATGAAACGCACGAAGTCAGCGTGACATTGAATGACGGTCGAACACTGTCCGGCTTCCCTGATGCCCGCCAAAGTCTGCGAGGCATCCTTGTATTGGTCGGACCGGCTGACTGTGGCGGGATCGTGTCGGGCGATCCGATCTCCATTGACCAAATCACGGCGGTCAGAAAAACCTGATCGGTGGCCCACTCTACCTCAGCGAGATCACATCCACCTGCGACCCGACCGGAACGGCTGGCCAGAGGCGCCCAGCTGGCTCGATGCGGACGGCAGCGAGTGAATCGCCGGACCCATTTGTGGCTTCAGCAAGCATCGGGATTTCGACAATCTGGCCACGGTACTCCTGACCGCCCGGAAACATCACTTCGACTTCGTGTCCAGGCTGCATTTCGTGAACCCGCCGAGACGGCAGGTACACCATGATGTAGCGTCGATCGGTGTGGAGAATCCGCACCATAACCTCGCCTGGCTGCATGTCGTCTCCCGGACGATACCGGACCTGTCCGACCGTGCCGTACACCGGCGATTCAACACTGATCTCACGGCTGACCGTTTTCATCGCATCGAGCTGCTGAGCTGCCTCCGACAAATGTACCTTCAACGACGTGACTCCGACGGCTTCGCTGACGGTGTTCGGCAGAGATACGCGGACGGACTCAAGGCGCGCCTGTTCCGAACGAAGTGAATCCAACAGCGTGTCGGTTAGAGTCATCTCAGCAAAATCCGACATCACGCCGTTCTGAGGAACCTCGGCAACCCGCACAGGCACGGGCATCGGAACCGACTGCAAAGAAGCGTCGGTGCCGACCGTTGCGCAGGATGTTTGTCCGCTGGCTCCGAAGAACAGGATCCCGCCCGGTCGCGGGCGGGCCGTGGTCACCGGATTGCTGGAAGAAATCGGCGACACCGGAGTTCCGGAGGGGCGGCGTGCTGAAGCCGGGCTGCGATCTCGGACCGAAGTCGTGGTTGTTTCCCGCTGAGCCGCCTGCAACCGCACATGAGCAAGTTCCCGGTCCAGATCCCTCGTTCGCCATTCGAGTTCAATCACCGCCTGTGCTTCGGCTCGTTTCAGTTCTCGTTCCAGATCGCGAACCATGTGTTCCTGGGCTTCAATCAGGCCGAGGTGTTCCAGTTTTTCGAGCGTGAGCAGCGGCTGTCCGGAAAACACCTCATCACCGGCTCTGATATGCACGGCCGTCAGCCGCGAGGCAGCCGGAACTTTGATGGATGTAATATCGGCCGACAGGACGCCGGTCAGAGCCTGATTGCGATGCTGACCCAGAAGGTAAACCGCAAAAAATCCGATCAGGAGAGCGCAGGCGAGCAGCGTGAATGTTCTCAGAATCGATGCCGGCAGGTTCGAAACGGCTGCATTGACAGGAGGACGGCAGCGACATCTCGCCTGTTCGCCCCAACCTTCGTCAATGATTCGTGAGATGGGGACCTGCAGCTCACCGGCAATCGACGAAACCTCGCGATGACGCCACAGGGCGATCTGACCGTAGAAATAAATGCCGAGTTGATTCAGCAACACAGCTTCGCGCGTTCGAATGCCGTCAATTTGCGTCAGATCGTCCGAGTGCCCGGGCGTGTGGTCGTAGACGACGCCGAGGAGTCGGTCCATGCGATGACCGCGAGGCAGGTTCGCTATGATCGGAGATTCCATGATTCCGTCCGTCGGCTTGCTTTGAAACAGCGATCGCCTGAGCAGAAATATTCGTTCCGAGGTTGTGACGTTTTGATGCCTAAGGGAGGGACATGCTCGCGCAGCAGGCGACGGTCCCACCAATTTGCTGTGAAATCAATGGTGGGCCGTCGTGGCTGTTCGCCATTGACCCACCCTACGGAAATATGCCAGTCTCTCGGCGAACATTCGGGATGCGCGCGGCCACGGCGTCTTCCCCTGTGTTTTTCGGCCTTACGATCGCTACCAGATGACCAAATCCGAAAATCCGTGCAATCGTCAGTAATTGCCTCCGTCATTCAAGGCATGGGACGAGCAATCCAGTCTTTTCCAGTCAAGCCATATTGTTCAACCCCCCAAATTCTCGTCCCGGAACAGGCCAGCATCTTCTGCGGGAGTTCATATCTCGGCCGCTGCCGTCTAAGATGCAGTGCTCCGATGTCCTGCCGGCGATCCAGTCGTCGGCTGAAACTGCTCATCCCGCCGCCGAGTTGTCCATGAATACACTTCGAAAAGCGTTGGTCCTGTTCAGCGTTTCCGTACTGTGCGTCGGCATGGGCGTGCTGTCGCCGTCAACCGGCGTTGGATTCGGTGACGAGTCTGAAAAGCTGTCTGACACGCAGGAGGCAGCCTTGTCGGCTGGAAAACAGGTAAAAAACACGGGGGATGCTGTCACAGTTCACCCGGCGAACCGGCTGGCTCGCGAGTCCAGTCCTTATTTGTTGATGCATGCCCACAATCCGATCGACTGGTATCCGTGGGGCCCGGAAGCATTCGAAAGGGCTCGTACCGAGAACAAGCCGGTCTTCCTGTCGATTGGCTACAGCAGCTGTTACTGGTGCCATGTGATGGAGCGGCAGGTCTTCATGAACCAGAAGATTGCCGATTACATGAAGGCGCATTTTGTCTGCATCAAGGTCGATCGCGAAGAACGACCGGACATTGACGACATTTACATGACCAGCCTGATCGTTTACCAGCAGGCGGCTGGCAGCGGCGGCGGAGGCGGCTGGCCACTGTCGATGTTTCTGACTCCGCAAGGCGAACCGATTGCCGGTGCCACTTATCTGCCGCCGGAAGATACTCCCGACGGCCGTACCGGATTTCTGACCGCCGCGAACCGCATTCACGACGTCTGGACGAACAATCAGGAATCCGCGAGCAGTTCAGCGACGATGATCGCCCGCGAAGTGCGGCGTCTTTCCGGTCCGACTGTTCTCGCCGAGTCAACGGAACTGAAGCCGGAGCTGCTCGATGCCGTCATGGCGAATATCGCAGCTCATTACGACACGGTCTACGGCGGTGTCGATTTCAATCCGCGCAAGCCCGACGGACCCCGCTTTCCCAGCGTTCCGCGGCTGCTGTTTCTGCTGAGCCGACGCGAGGCTGAGCCGGAGCCGATGAAAATCGCTGACCATTCACTGACCGCGATGGCTAAAGGCGGCATCCGTGATCATCTGGGTGGCGGCTTTCACCGCTACAGCACCGATCGTGAATGGATCGTTCCGCACTTCGAAAAAATGCTGTATGACCAAGCTCAGCTCCTGGAAGCATATGCTCAGGCAGCGCAGAAATCGCAGAATCCGCTGTATCTCCAAGTCATCAATGAGCTGGTCGGCTTCATTGAGCGCGAGATGACACTCCCGGATGGTGGCTTCTGTTCGGCTCTGGATGCTGAGACGCACGCGATCGAAGGAGAATACTACGTCTGGTCGGAAGCAGAGATTCGGGCGATCCTGAAGGATACGGACGCGGAGCTGTTCCTCAGCAGCTATGGCTGCAAAGAGCCGCAGTCGTTCGAACACGGACTAGTCCTGTTCCTGCCGAAGGTGACAGATTTATCGACGCTGACGGATGGCCAGCAGAAGCAATTGACGGAAATGAGAACCCTCCTGCTGGAAGCGCGCTCGATGCGGCCTCGGCCATTGCTGGATGACAAGGTACTGACCGAATGGAATGCGCTGATGATTCAGGGTCTGGCCACCAGCGGTCGACTGCCAGGCCGCGGACATGACCTCGACTTGGCGACAAAGGCGGCTGATTTCCTGCTGACGCGAATGAAGGACTCGGACGGCCATTTGCTTCGTTCGTGGCGCAACGGAACTGCCGGGCCGCGAGCGTATCTTGACGACTACGCCTGCCTGATTTCCGCTCTGCGCGCTTTGCATGAATCAACGAAGGAGGCTCGCTGGATGGCAGTTGCGATGGAATTGCAGACTCAGCAGATCGAATTGTTCTTTGATGAAGGGCAGGGAGCGTTCTTCTTCACCGCGCATGATCATGAGAAGCTCTTCGCCCGCAGTTGTTCGCCGTATGATTCAGTATCGCCGTCCGGCAACAGCATCACGATCCGCAACCTGCTGGCGCTCAGTCGCGAACCAGGCAACCCGCGATTCCGTGAGCTTGCTGAGATTACGCTCAAACGCTTCAGCGGCACCCTGGAATCGTCCCCGGCCGCATGCTCCGGCATGGCCATGGCGCTGCAGGACCTGCTGGCCATGCAAGCCGCCACTCCCCCGACAAATGCTGCCCGTCGCCCCGTCCCTTCTCCCCCTGGGCAGGGGGAACGGTTATCGCTGCGTCGGCATGTTGAGTTGCCGGCGCTGGCCGACAGGCCGGATGAGGGGGTGCCCTTGTCGAGCCCGCTTTCGGCGATCTTGACCTCGTATTCCGCTTTTCAGTCCGACGAACCTACCGTTGACGAACCCGCCACCGACGCCTCTCAGCAATCCTTCAAACCCGTCCTCTCCGATCCCGCCACGCCGTCCCCATTCAAACGCAACTACGAGGAACGCCCGGTTAAGGCAAAGATCTATCCCTACTTCGACAAGCTCGAACGAGGCGGCAAATGTCCTGTTGCAATTGAACTGACCATTGCAAAGGAATGGCACATCAACGCGAATCCAGCCAGCCCCGAATTTCTGATCCCGACGGAGATCACCGTCAAGAGCGACCAGAAGGTCAAGATGACGAAGGTGAAATATCCTGAGCACGAACTGCTGAAAGTCGAAGGCCAGACGGAGTCGTCGCATGTCTATGGCGACAAAGTGATGATCTACGCGCTGCTGGAAATCGATGCGGGTGAGACGGCCGAGAAAGCCGAGCTGGAAGTGGAGATCAAGTTTCAGGCCTGCAACTCCCGCACTTGCGAACCGCCGGATGCAATCAAACTTAAAGGCAAACTGACGCTTGCCAGCCCCGGCGACGAAATCATGCGCATCAACGAATCAAAGTTTCCGAAAGACGATGCCACGGACGGCGAAGGCGAACCTGAGAAGCCAAAGGATGGCGCGTCAAAGTCGCAGGAGCGGTAGTTAAATTTGTGGAGTTGCCCCTGACGACCAACGTGAGTCTTGCGAACCTGATAAATGAGGCGGTAAGAGTATATAAAGACTTCGCGAACATCGTTGCGATCCAGCTCCGGTACGATGCTGCCGGACTCCGGTCCGGGGCCAATGCTGTCCCCGCGTATCCGGAGGTGCTCCGCTACGCGTTCTGCATTACGCCGCGAGTCGCGGGAAATGAAGTCGCGGATCGACTCGATTTGTTCCGCTGCCGCTTCGCACCACAATTCGGCGACAATCATCACTTCGCGAAAAATGTCAATGCTCCTTCAATCCGGAGCAATCCAATGTTGATGGAAAAAGCCCCCGGCAAGTTCTGCCGGGGGCTTTATTGACCAGCAGTCCGTGTCATACATCAGGCGTATTCGCGGGTCTTTTCCAGGCCTGGCAGCGGGATTGGATACTTGCCTTCGCTGTCGGCCTGTAGCGGCGACGGAGAATCCAGCGTCAGCTTGTCGATGTCCGGCGCGAATTCGTGCTCGCAGTTCATCATCTGTTCGAGCGTAATTTCCTGTCCGGTATGAGCCGCCATGCGACCCATGGAGGTCACAATGCTGGCTATACAGCCGCGTTCGACTTCGTTGTACTTTTCGTCGTTGCGGATGGCGGCGATCAGATGCTTCCATTCGTCGACATAGGGATTGTTGGTCTCCGGCTGAGGGAATTGCCAGACCAGATTCGACTCGTCCTCGTTGTGACCCTTGTAGATGCGGGCTCGCGAAGGCCAGTGCGATGCCGATGAGATGACCCCGAGTCCCTTCGTGCCATGAGCGTAGCTGGCGAATTCCTGATGGCATCCCGGAATGGTGCGTCCATTGACGAGCAGTTTGGTGCCGTCTTTGAACGTGTACTCCATGGAGTAAGTGTCGAAGTTCTGGTCGACATTGTCGCCGCGATAATGACGTCCGCCACTGGCTCGACAGCGGACCGGCCAGTCGTTCTTCATCCAGCAGGACTCGTCGATGTTGTGAATCAGGAAGTCGCTGACCGCGCCGCCGCTGAGCCACAGGAAGCCATGGAAGCGGCTGATCTGGTACAGCAGTTCACTGACGCCTTCCGGCTTCTTCTCAGTAGCAGCCGTTCCGGTCGGGCCCGCCATGCGGTAGGCTCGCAGCATCGTGAGATCACCGATTTCGCCGTTCTGAATGCGGTCGAACAACTCACGGCGAGCTTCGCAGTGACGGCACATCAGGCCGACAGCGACCTTTAGATTCTTCGCAAGGGCTGTGTCGTTCAGAGCCAGCATGCGGCGAGTGGTCGGGCCGTCGATCGTGACCGGCTTTTCCATGAAGACGTTCAGGCCCTTCTCGATCGCGTAGGTGAAATGGACCCAGCGAAACGCTGGCGGAGTTGTGAGTATCACCACGTCACCAGGCTTCAGACAATCCATCGCCTGTTTGTATCCGTCGAAGCCGATGAATCGCCGGTCTTCAGGCACATCGAGCTTATCAGTGCCGTGGTCCTTGCTCAGAGTTCCGTGACTGGCGGTGAGGTTCTTCTCGAACACATCGGCCATTGCGATCACTTTGATCGGGCCGTTGTCGACTGACAGTGCATTGCCGGCCGCTCCTGTGCCGCGTCCGCCACAGCCGACGAGCGCAATCTGAACCGTATCGTTCTGAGCCACATACATGCCGGAAGCCGCCCGGCTCATCATGGCCGTGGCCGCGGCAGCAGTTGTGGATGTCTTGAGAAAGTTTCGGCGGGAAGCCCCGGTTGAGGCAGTCGTCATGGAAAGTCTCCGCAGTCGGAAGGTGGTGGGAAGTACCGCCGGATTTGCAGACGCAGTTCCGGCGGATGACGCTGGGCGCGCGAGAGATCGCTCGCTGCGATCCTCCTTTGCCCTGGAGTATGGCGTTGGAGAGGTATGACTCGCAACTGAGTTGACGAACTCCGCGTGCCTTGCACCACGCTCGGTCCTGAGTGAAAGGTAGTCCCGTTCGCCAGGCGATGGATTTCGGTCGCGGAAGGGCTCATGCTCCGGTGAGAGTGGCTGCGACAGAAACGTCGCGATTTGGACCGTTCACGGCTGAAACGCTGCGAATTCGCGATGGGAATCGATGTCGCGCGCAGTCGACTCTCACCCAGCGGCAACACGCGAACGGGCGAGGTGCAGCCAAGCTGCAGTTCGCGGTATTTTCGATGGCCCGATGGTCGCAAATCGTTTTTTCTGTCGGCATACTTGTGCATTCCAGAAGCGGATCGCTCACACAGTCCCTCTAATCGCATCAGGAGCACGTGCATGTCCACCGCCGTCGAGTCCATGAAGTATGCAGCCCCGCGAATCCGACAGACCGGAATTCTGATTGGCGATGAATTCCGTCCGTCCGTCAGCGGCCGGACATTCAAGACCGTGAACCCCTCGACGGAAGAAGTGATCTGTGAAGTCGCGGAAGGCGATGCTGCGGATGTGGATCTGGCTGTCCATGCAGCGCGAGCGGCGTTTGAAACCGGACCATGGTCGCGGATGGATGCTCGCGACCGGGGTCGGCTGCTGAATAAACTGGCGGATCTCGTCGAACAGCATCTGGATGAACTCGCTGCTTTGGAAACGCTCGACAACGGGAAACCAATCAACGATTCCCGAGCCGCGGACCTGCCACTGGTTGTCGACTGCTTCCGTTATTACGCCGGATGGGCCGATAAGATCACGGGCGACACAATTCCGATCCGGGGTGACTACTTCTGCTACACGCGGCGTGAACCGATCGGTGTCTGCGGGCAGATTATCCCCTGGAACTTTCCGCTGCTGATGGTCGCCTGGAAATGGGGTCCGGCTCTGGCAACGGGGAACACGATCGTGATGAAGCCGGCCGAGCAGACTCCGCTCAGTTGCCTGCGCATGGCCGAGCTGGCACTGGAAGCCGGATTTCCGCCGGGAGTCATCAACGTCGTGCCGGGATACGGCCCGACCGCCGGCGCAGCCCTGGTTCGACATCCTCAGGTCGACAAGATCGCCTTCACCGGTGAAGGCACGACGGCAAAAATCATCATGCGCGAAGCGGCGGAGACTCTGAAGCGGTTAACGTTTGAACTCGGCGGGAAAAGTCCCAACATCGTCTTCGCCGATGCCGATCTGGACGCCGCCGTTGCAGGTTCGGAATTCGGGCTGTTCTTCAACCAGGGCCAGTGCTGCTGCGCCGGAAGCCGTTTGTTTGTCGAAGAATCCGTCCATGACGAGTTCGTCGAACGGCTGGTGAGTCGGGCCAGTCAGCGAGTACTCGGCAATCCGTTTGATACGGAGACGCAGCAGGGTCCTCAAGTCGACCAGGCTCAGTTCGACAAAATCCTGAGCTATATCGACAAAGGAAATGCTCAGGGTGCCAGCTGCGTGACGGGTGGCAAGCGGTTCGGGAATCGTGGCTACTTCGTGGAGCCGACAGTTTTCACCGACGTTCAGGACCACATGGACATCGCCCGTGAAGAAATCTTCGGACCGGTCCTCAGCGTCCTCAAATTCAAGGATGTCCGCGAAGTGACCAACCGCGCGAACAATACGTGCTACGGCCTCGCCGCCGCCGTGTGGACGCGCGATCTTCAGAAGGCACACCAGGTCGCAGCAAACGTGCGAGCCGGAACGGTCTGGGTCAACTGCTACGACGTATTCGATGCCGCTGCACCCTTCGGCGGTTTCAAAATGAGCGGTATCGGCAGAGAACTCGGCGCTGCCGGCCTGGCGAATTATACGGAACTCAAGACCGTCACAATGAGCCTTGGTTCAACATAGAGCTGGCGAGCGGGGGGTGTGAACCCTCCGAGAATTTGCACTTGATCTACTTCGCATTTTCCATGATGACGGGGAGTGGATCACAGGGGCAACGTACGTCCGGAACGCCGCGCGGAGACCTCGGAGGGTGGACACCCTCCGCGCGCCCATCGTCGCTGCTCAGGCCCGTATAACCGTCCTGACCGATTCTTCCGGCAGTTGACTGTTCGCGACATTGCGTTGCCTGCAGGCATCATCACCTGGCGATTGGATCTTTGGCCTAGGTTTCCGCAGCCCTCCACAGTCGACATTGTGAGCGCGGCACCGCGCTGAAAAACCACAGGTAGGGTCAGGCAGGTGATTCTTCAACTGCCAATGAACAGAGACCTCATGAAACCGCTGCGCGACCTTCTGAAGCATTCGTCGATTTACGCGATCGGGCAGATCATGACCCGCATTGCGTCGGTCCTGCTGCTTCCGCTGTACACGAACTGCCTGACGCCGGCAGATTACGGAATCACGGCCATTATGGACCTCACGGCCACAATTCTGTCGCTGATGATCGGCGGCGGGATGGTCAATGCGGTCACGAGATTCCACTTCGAAAGCGAATCGGAAGAACAGCATGACCGACTGTGGTGGACCGGTCTGACGTATCTGATCACGACTGCGACTGTCGTGTTGTTTCCGCTGTGGCTCGGTCGGCATGTTTTGTCCGGAATCACTCTGGGAACGACCGTCACGAACGGTTCGATGTACTACTCGTACGCACTGGCGACAGTTTTTGTTCAGATCGCCGGACAGTTCGTGGACGGCTATCTGCGAGTCCGCAAATGGTCAGGCACATTTGTCCTGATCTCGCTTGGGCGGCTGCTGGTCAACGTCTGTCTGAATGTGTGGCTGCTGGTCGGTATGAAGATGGGCATTGAAGGACTGCTGTTGGGCAATCTGCTGGCGTCCGGCGTGCATACGCTGGTGCTGCTGGGTGTCTTTCTGAAGACACGGGGCGGTTACCGTTTCAGCCTGCCGCTGGCCATTGAGATGGTCCGCTTCAGTGCGCCACTGGTGCTGACTGCGGTGCTGGCAATGCTGATGCATGAGGCCGACCGCTACATCCTGCGTGCCCTCGTCAGTCTCGATGACGTCGGAGTTTACGCACTTGCACACAAGATCGGATTTGCGGTCAACACACTCTGTCTGCTGCCGTTTGCCTCGATCTGGGCCGTTGCGATTTACGATATCGACCGGATGCCCAGGGCGAATGAAATGTTTGCCAGGGTCTTCGGCTGGTTCGTCTCCGGCATCGGGATTCTGCTGCTCGGGGCTGCACTGACAGTGCATCCGATTCTGCCGTTGCTGACACCGGAAGCTTACGGCCCTGCGATTGATCTCATCGCCGTTATTCTGCTGGGTTTCTTCTGTTTCGGTCTGCAGCTGCAGTTCGAAGTGCCTGCGATGCTGGCAAAGAAGACAGGGCTGCTGATCCCCGGCAGTATCGCTGGCGTCGCCGTCAACGTCGTGAGCAACTCTCTTCTGATTCCGCGGCTCGGCCTGTGGGGCGCGGCGATCACCGGAGTGCTGACGTATTCTGCGTTTTCATTCACCACACTGTTCATGTGTCGCGGCCTGAGGCGCATTCCGTATCCATGGACGCGCAGCACTTTGACGCTGGCGGGTTTTTGTTCGTCATATCTGGTGCTCCGATTTCTGCTGTTTCCGCACACGGGGATCATCGGGCAGCTGGCATTTTCCGTTGTGTGCTGCAGTCTCTGGACGGTGGTGCTGTTCGGGCGAGAGGGCCTCGAATGGTGGGCGACTCGGCGGCAACTGGCGACCCAACCTGTGTCGGATGCACCCGCTCCGGAAGCGGTTTGCGAAGACCGCTCGCTGTGCAGAACATGAAACCCGCCGCAAAAACACTGTTGAATCTGCTCTGCGGGCTGGTTGTACTGCCAGCAGTTGTGACGTACTGGCTGCAGGCAGCGATCTTTGGCTCGGAACGAGTGTTCTGCGGATATTCGCAGTTGTTCAGCCTGATGCCCGGACTGACAGGTGTGCATCTGAGGCGCGCCTTCTTCCGGCGAACAACGCGACACTGCGGCAGTGATGCCTGTGTTTCGTTTGGCACGATTTTCTCGCACCCCACTGTTTCGATCGGACGAACGGCCTACATCGGCAACTATTGCTCCATCGGCAATGTCACCATTGACGACGACGTACTCATCGCGTCCCATGTCTCGATCATGAACGGTTGCCGCCAGCACGGGACCGAACGGCTGGATGTGCTTCTTCGCAAACAGCCGGGATTTCTGGAACCCGTGACGATTGGCCGGGATTCATGGATCGGCGAACGAGCCACGGTCGCCGCAAGTGTCGGCAGGCACTGCATCATCGGTGCCGGTTCGCTTGTGCTGTCGCCTGTCCCGGATTACTGCATTGCCGTCGGTGTCCCTGCGCGCGTGATCCGTGACCGACGTGTTCCGGAGAAATCCGCTGACGCGGAAGCGACGCTGGATCGAGTGGATGCGGCCGTGGCCTGCCTGCGGTAGGAATTCCAGTCGCGGAGCGACTGGACCACGTGGGGAGTCGCTCCGCGGCTGCCGATTCCCTGCTTGACGCGTTCGACGCTGCCGAAACGCATCAGCGCTGTTCAGACCCGTCAAACGTTTCCGTTTCGGCACGTTGCGCCCGTCGAACTGCCCGCATCGCTGCGGGTTGTGACCTAAGTTTTCTGACCACCACGACACCGTCGCGCGGTGAGGGGTACGCGCGGACGGAGTGGGTGAATCTCCTAAAGTCGACAGAGCGAATCAATGTGCGGTATTGCAGGTGTTCTCTACGCGGATTCCGGACGGACAGTCAGTGCTTCGCTGCTGACCGAGATGGGGAATGCGATCGCGCACCGCGGGCCGGATGGCGAGGGAATGTTCCGAGCCGGTTCGGTCGGACTCATCCATCGCCGCCTTGCGATCATCGACCTTGACGGAGGACGCCAGCCGCTCGCGAACGAAGATGAATCGATCCAGGTCGTCTTCAACGGCGAGATCTATAATTACAAAGATCTGCGGCGACAGCTGGAAACCCGAGGCCATGTCTTTCGTACGAACTCCGATACCGAGGTGCTCGTGCATCTGTACGAAGACCTCGGCGCAGAAATGTGTACTCAATTGCAGGGCATGTTCGTGTTTGCCATCTGGGACGCACGGCATCGTGAACTTCTGCTGGCGCGTGATCATCTCGGGCAGAAGCCGCTGTTCATTTATCGTGACAACGAAAAGCTGGTCTTCGGATCGGAACTGAAGTCCGTCCTGGCTCATCCGGACATCGACCGTACGATCGATCCGCGGGCGGTTGAGGACTATCTCACGTTCGGGTTCATTCCAGGTCAGCGGAGTATCTTCAGTCGGATCATCAAACTGCCGGCCGCTCATCTTCTGCGAACGTCCCCTCGGGAATATCAGTCCAGTCCGCAGCGATACTGGCAGCTCTCATTCGATCACGAAGAACAGCGTTCAGGCGATGACTGGATGCAGCGGATCGATGTGGCTCTGAAGGAAAGCGTCGCAGCACATCTCGTTGCAGATGTTCCGGTCGGCGCGTTTCTGAGCGGAGGTCTCGACAGCAGTGCGATTGTCGCATTGATGTCGGGACTGTGTTCCGAACCGATTCAGACATTTTCGATCGGATTTCATGAGGTCGGGTTCAGTGAGTTGCCTCATGCGCGGGCCGTTGCCGCTCATTTTGGCTGTCAGCACACCGAAGAAATCGTGACGCCGGAAGCTGCGAAGGATCTGGATGATCTGACATTTCTTTTCGACGAACCCTTCGCGGACGCCTCGGCGATTCCCACGATGGCCGTCTCACGCCTTGCCGCCCGGCATGTCAAAGTTGTCCTGTCGGGCGACGGCGGAGATGAGCTGTTCGGTGGATACGCGCGGTATGCGCACGATCTGAAAGAAGCGGCGGTGCGTGATGCACTTCCGGGTATCGTGCGTTCGCTGATCCTGAAGCCATTGGCCGCAGTCTGGCCAAAAGCTGACTGGCTGCCCCGCCGATTGCGACTGAAGACGCTGCTGCAGAATCTGTCGAACAGTCCGGCCGAGGCGTATGCCAACACGGTCTCAGCATGCCGCCGCGAAGTTCGCAGGAGCCTGCTCAGCCGTGACTTTGCCGCATCTTTGAACGGATACCAGCCGGAACGCGCGATTATTGAGGCCTTCACGTCAGGTCACCGGGATTCGCTCAGCGGGATGCTTGCAGCCGATACGAACGTCCTGCTTCCGGATGATTTTCTGACGAAAGTCGATCGAGCTGGTATGGGCTTTGGCCTGGAGGTTCGCCCGCCGCTGATCGACTGGAAACTGATGGAACTGGCGGCGTCCATGCCGTCCGGGTTCAAGATCCGCAACGGCTCAAAGAAATGGATTCTGAAGGAGCTGTTTGCAGCTCGGTTGCCGGCCAATCTTGTCCACCGCCCAAAGCAGGGCTTCGAACTTCCGATCGATCAGTGGTTGAGAGGTCCGCTCAGCGAGCAGGTCCGAACTCACGTTCTGAATCCCGACGGAGCGATCGCTCAGTTCATCAGCATTGCCGCTGTGCGACGCCTCTTTGAATCCCATTGCCGCGGCATCGGTCGCCACGGTCAGTTGCTCTGGTCACTGCTGGTGCTGGCGCGCTGGCTGGATGCCTGGAGCAGGCCGGAAGGAAATGCTCGAAATCTGAGGTCTCTGCCAGCAGCACACCGATCAAACCTTATCAAATCATGACCCTGAAGCCATCAACAACCAGCCAATCGCAAGGTGCTCATCACGCGGTTCTGATCCCGGCTGTGCTGCATTCGCGATTGACCGTTGCGCAGAATGTGCCGGTGGCAGGCGGGTTGTGTTTGCCGAAGGGGACGCTGTCAGATGCGATCATCGGTCGAGTCGAAGGATTCGGTCAGAATGTTGTTGCTCAGTTTGAAGTGCTGAACCGCTGGAACGACGACAGTGTCCGCTGGATGCTGACGAGTTTCGTGGCTCCCGAGGCCGGCCAGGGCAGCCGCGAACTTGGAATCACCGTCGACGTCGCGACGAACGCCGGTAACAGTGCCCTGACGACCGTCCGTTGTACCAACGGCGAAATCTGCATCACTTCGCGCGACCTCAACTGCGACCCGCCGTCGGAACGCACGCTGCGACTTTCTGCCCGACTCTGTGTTCGCCTCGAAGAGAAACTCGCACTGGAGTTCGACAGCATCCGCGAAGAAGTTCACGGACCGATCCGTCAGGTGTTCGTGATCTCGGCGCGGATTCGGTCTCTGCCGTTCGTCACTCTGCAGCTGCGCCTGACACTGTGGACATCGGCAGGATTGCTTCAAGTAGAGACTCGCCTCCGAAACACTCGCCGCGCCAAGCACTCGGGCGGACTCTGGGATCTCGGCGATGCGGGCTCGTTCCTGTTTCGCAGTCTGGAAATCTCCGTCCGCAGTGATGAAATCCCGGTCGGCGCGAAGACGCATTGGAAATCAGAGCGATCACTTCCCGCACGAACCAGCACGACGGAAATGTTTCTGCGACAGTTCGGTAGTGGCGGACGATCATGGAGCAGTTTCAATCATCAGTCGGCAGCCGGAACCACAGACGTGCGGACTCGCGGCTATGAAGTATCCTGCGATGCCGGAATCCTGAGAGGTTACCGCGCGGAACCGACTCTGCTGGTCGAAGGCGACTCTGTCTTTCTGGCTGTTGCTGTTCCGGAATTCTGGCAGCAGTTTCCAGGCAGCGTCGCAGCAGCGATGGGAACTCTCGAAGTCGGCCTGTTTCCGGTGGTGGATTCCGCGACGCACGAACTTCAGGGAGGCGAGCAGAAGACGCAGTCGTTCTGGATCACGACCGGACATGGTGCCGGCTGCGTGAATGCCCTTGACTGGGTCCATGATATGCCGCGGCTCGTGCAGCCTGCGGCGTCGGTCGCAGAGACTGGCGCGTTGCCGTGGTTTTGCCCGACTGGGACTCGCAGGACGAGTCTCCAGATCCGTCCTGGCGCAAGCAACACGACGACGGAAACCGAGACGGGTCAGGAGACCCGTCCTGAGAATCGCAAAGCGATTCACACTGTTTCAACTTGCTTCGTCAATTACCTCCACGACGCCACGACTGACCGTTTCAGTCTTGATGCTCGCCGTGGTTCGATCGACGAATACGGCTGGCGGAATTTCGGAGACGTTCCGGCTGACCATGAACAGACTCATTACGCCGGATCGAACACGATCGTCTCCCATTACAACAATCAATTCGACATGATCTTCGGCGGCATCCTGCAGTTTGCAGCTTCGGGTGATCCGGCATGGTTCGATCTGTTTGACCCGCTGGCTCGCCATGTGATGGACATCGACGTCTATCACACTGGTACCGACCGCGCTGCGTTCAATGGCGGGCTGTTCTGGCATACCGACCATTACGTCGATGCGCACAGCTCCACTCACC
>Ga0163144_10011844_pt1 | contig 18416 bp, 17 predicted proteins | sample OliLak19BULKMAT1_FD_123175 | JGI IMG/M metagenome (GOLD analysis project Ga0163144, IMG submission 123175) | Freshwater microbial mat bacterial communities from Lake Vanda, McMurdo Dry Valleys, Antarctica - Oligotrophic Lake LV.19.BULKMAT1 | ecosystem: Environmental > Aquatic > Freshwater >... | reverse complement strand
GGATTTGTTTTTGATCGCGGGATTTGTTTTTGATCGCGGGATTTGTTTTCGATCGCGGGATTTGTTTGCGATCGCGGGATTTGTTTTGATCGCGGGATTTGTTTTCGATCGCGGGATTTGTAGATCTGTGCAGCAAGCAAAACATGAATATTTTACAAAATATACTTGACTTTTTACGTCAGTGGTATAAGATGCCGACATAGTTTCGGCAAGAGGGGTGTTTGTGAATTATATTTTAAACCAAACTAAAGATTTAGTGGAAAAAGAAAAGCATTATACGGTGCTGATTCTGCAAAATTTGAAGCATATTAATGAACATAAGCTTTATGCCAAGTTGGGTTATTCATCGCTGTATAAATATTTAATGGAAGAGTTAAAATATAGTGAAGGTGAAGCGAATATTAGAGTGGCCAATGTGAAATTGATGCAGCGATCGAGAGTTGCTTGTGAGAAAATTATTTCCGGCGAGTTATCATTGACAATGGGAAGGGATTTATTTCGTGCGGTTGATCAAACGAAGAACGTTTCGGAAGAGAAAATTGCAGCAGCAATTTGTGAGTTAAAAGATAAAACAACTCGTGAAGCGCAAAGTACGCTCGCGCAATTGTTTGACTTGACCGCGCCGGTTGAGGAAAAGATTATTTTAAAGGGAGAGTTGCTGGCAAAATTAAATCGACTTAAGAAAAAGTATAAAGTTGCGGCGACAGCGGAGCTTTTGGAGATTTTATTTGATCGAGATTTAAAAGAAGTTAAGGTAAAAAACAAGGTTAAGACGGAGGAGAAAAACTCTCGTTATATTCCAGTTAAAGTGCAGGCCATTACAATCGCGCGCTCGCAAAACCAGTGTGAATATGTTGGAGCTAGCGGCAAGCGTTGCAATGAAAAAAGGCATTTGCAGTTTGAGCATGTGAAGCCTTTTGCTAAAGGTGGGACAAATTCAGCGAAAAATATTAAACATTTTTGTAGAACACACAACCAGTTGACTGCGCTGGAAATATTTGGGCAAAAAAATAAGTGGAATTATTTATGGCAAGAATGATTATATATTATTTTTACATTTCGCTATAATCTAAAGTTCTTGAATCAATTTAACTGCAAATCACAGTTATCATTCAAGCTTCAGGAAATTGGTTAAAGAATCAAAGCCCCAGCCATCCACGCCCTTTTGGGTTTTGCTACCCGAGATCCATTCGTAAATTGTGGTGGGGGACGAGCCATTAACTTGTGATCCAATTAAATGAGAGCCCTTAATGGGTTTGCCCCAAACTCCTACAAAGGCATCTTTTTCATGAAAATGCTCACCGGCATGACGACCTGGAACGCGGGTATTGTAACCAACACCTTTGACTGGAAATAAATTTATTGTTCCGGCCAAATCAGTGTCATATAAATGCGCCAATTGGTTTACTGAATCAGGACGAATGGAATAAGAAGTTAAGTCCCTCCATTCATTTGAACTGCACCAAGAATTTTCATTGTCTATACTCGCGAGCTCTAAACATTTTTGAGTTAAGCGCTGATAATTTTTATCACGCACTTTATCTTGATAGGTATTTAATTGATTAACTTGCAAGACGTCATGAGGTGACTGATAAAAAACTTTATCATTTCTTCGAGTGATAATCGCTTCCCCGCGAGGAGAAATGACTTTAACATTAGTTTGAATCAAATCACATGGGCCAGAACGAATCACCATATAGTCTAGTGTATTGCCTAAGCGGCGACTAATTTCTTCGATCAAATTTATTTTTTGTCCGCTGACTAAATGCAAATCTTTTAACTCACTTTCATAAGGTTGTCTGGCCCAGTTGGCGCCTTGGTCTACAAAGGTATCAATCATGTAATTTCCTCCTGCCGTTGAGGCCAAGATGAAATCAACATTTTTCATATTTTTTGGTTTCCAGTCGTGATTTAATTTTGGACCTTCACCTTCATCTGATGAGATTTTTTCAATAACAAATTTATATCCTTCTTTTTCCATCGCCTTAAAAATTTCTACTTCAGGATTTAATGCGTAATAAACAGGTGTCAGACCGTGATCTCCCGCCATCGACCATAGCGTGCGCTCGCTTACGCCAGCCTCATCATAAGTTTCAGACATATTTTTAAGCCAAAAATCTAAACGATTTAATTCACCTGAAGGAGCAAGAATTTCATCAGAAAAAGGGCCTTTACCGTGAGCAAAGTGATCGGTCCAAGGGTTATAATAAACCATTAATTGGGGCATACCTTGAAATTCTAATTTTGCTAAATCATGTAATAAGTTACGTGTGATCACCATTGGATCGCGGCGTTGATTGCGTTGCCAATCTGGCCAGTGATACTCTGTGACCACTTTTTTAAAGCTTAAAATTTCTTTTCTTAAAGAAGTTAATTTTTTTTCGATTAAAGCACGCTTTTTTAAATTTTGATAACAAAGTACATCACCAAAATCGCGAATGATTTCGCCCGCAATTAAATTAACTAGTGGGTCAAAGCTCCAGGTGGCACCTTTGGGGTAACTCGACATACAGTTAAGTGTATTGGCGTAAGGCATCCGCTCAAATAAAGTTTTCATTCCTTGCTCTTGAGTTAGGGCCGGAAGTTTTAAGGCGTCGTTACCATAAAAATAATAAGCACGAACTTTTTTACGATCTAAAAAGTGAAAGTTTGGTAGACCTGTACTTCCGGGACCGGCTACGTTGGCACCGGTTTTAGCAATTGGAAGATTGCGCACAGAAATAGTAGGAGTCGTTGAAATTCCATTTATGGAAATGGAATTTGAGTATTGCTTAAAAATATTTTTGAAAAAAGGCAAATAGTGTTCGTCTTTAAAACCAGAATTTTGCACGTAATAATTTAAAAATTCATGTTGTGTTGGTGGCATCTGAAGAACTTTAAATCCTTCTGGTTTTAGTATGGTATAATTATTTTGTTCATCGGAAATTTTTTGCATAAAGGTCGTGGCGCCACCTGAACTTAGAGAGCGAACTAACTCGCCCTGTAATCCATCTACTACGACTTGCACTCCAAAACGTCTTTGATTTAAAGATTCATCAATATATCTCCATATTGTGTCGTCTTTTTTGTTCGCTTTTTGTAGTTGAACTTGTAGCCACTTATCAAGTTGTTGTTCACGATCATAAGTTTGTGCTAGCATGCGATAGTTTTGATAAGCATAATCCATGATGGCCTCAGTCAATGAAATCGATAAGGCCTCTAGACTGTATTCATAGGCAGCAATGGAACGTAGGACATCAGCATTTTCACCTTGGATTTTAAATGATTCAATGGCACCCAGTAGTGTTTCTTTTAATTTTGGTTTTAATCTTTCGATGGTTTCTGGTTTTACTACGGGAGCTTTCCCCAAATGGAAATCGGTGTCTTGCACTAACATCGCATCATAAACTTCAATTATTCTTGCTAGAAATTCTTTGTTATCTAAAATTGAAGAGGGAGCGCGTTTCATTTTCTCATATTCAAAAAGACTATGATTTAATCCCGGGATTTTTTTCTCATCAGGAAAATATTTTAAAACATGATTTTTAAAATTAAAGTTTTTCCTTTGTTCATCCGCTGTATACCAATCTTTAATCGCCAAAAGAAACGGCACCATCTGGGCCGAAAAATAATCTGAATGAACTTTTTTTTGAATTCTTTTTTTGACTTCTTTATCAAGTGGTAAATCTTTTAAAAAATCATCAATTTTTCCTTCGGCATATTTAAGCGCAAAAAAACGAACGGGAGGCACTGCTAGTGCTCCACTAAATTCATAAATTTTTGCGTTCATAAATTCTTTGGGCTGATATTCAAAAGATGTCACTGAACTTACTGACCTTTGATTAAATTTTAAAATTTTTGTGGTGGCAAAATTTAAGAAAATAGCTAGCGCCACAAAACAGATCGTATACCAATGACGATTTTTCATATAAAACCTCTATTAAATCTTATCGTCGATGACCTTACAAACTTGAAGATTAATCTCGCGTATTCGTGAAATTAATAACCTAATATATTCTTACATAAGTAAATTTAACCATTCTTACATGTAATAACACCATGATTTGCTTAGGAAAAGTGGTGTATTGTACCGGCCCTTGATTGGTATAATAAGGACGCGCTATAATAAGTGTCGGAATGAGCGTTTACAAAACAGGTCTCAAAGAATATCTCGAGCGAAATCTAAACGATCTTTTTAGTTTTAGCTTTTGTTTATTGCCCGATGAACTTCAGGCACAGCAACTCTTATTAGATGCTCTGAGTATTTTTGTCGCCAGCGAAAAAGATCTTATTTTAGAATTTGAAACAACAGAAGATCCTGGCAGAAAATTAAGCTTAATGAAGGTTTTGCGCAAAAGTATCATGAGGGCCGTTTATCATATGGCCGCAAAAAGATCGCGCCAGTTGCAAAGCACATTAAGTCCTCATGAAAATACTTCAGATGTTTTTTTTCATTTAGGAATTTCTCAGCGAGCAGTGCTGTATTTAAAGCATAAACTTAATTTTGATTTTTCAGAAATTGAACATATTTTAGGTAAGGCCTCACCAGAAGTGATGGGAATTTTATCCCAAGGAAGAGTGCGCTTGGCCCAACTTTGGGGACAAGACTTTTTACCTAAATTTCATCAGGAATTATGAATCAAGTAATACAAAAAGATCCCAGGAAAAAACTTCAGAAAATCGAACAAAAACCGGAAGGCTTTTGTGTGCATTCGCGAAAATTAGGTGCCTATGTGGATGAGCCTAAAATCATGCGTGAATCAGAGGGGCTAAATGCCCATTTAAAAAAATGCACTGATTGCCAAGAAACTTTAAAAGAACTTAGAGAATTCTATGATTTAGTTGAACGTAATATTCCTCAGATAAAACTTGAGGATGATAGACGTTTTCAAATCATGATGGAATTAAAAGAATTATATAAAGCGCCTGTCTTTAAATCTTTAGCTGCTGAAAAAAAAGCAGACTTAAGAGAGATACTTCGTTTTGCTAATGAAGCGGTTAATGATTTTGTGCGTACCTTAGTTTCACCACCACTCGTTCTTACTGGAACTTTTATGGCCATCATTATTTGGACTTACAAATTCTTCAGTTAATATAGAGCTGATAATGCACACTAAATTCTTCCCGTTTTTCCAGTAGTGCTCTCGGCGGGTTGGGCAATCTTCGAATATTAAGTAAAGTTTCATCAAAAAGTTTTTGAATATCATCATCGTTAGACCATCTTAAAACTTTCGAGGCCACGACATCGCCATTTTTATCAAAAGTAATTTTTCCCGTTAGCACCTGTTTATCCCTGGGAAGATCTTTATTAAGGCCTGGTCTACTGAGGGCAACTTTATGGTAAGCATCGATGAAAGCATGCATATAAGATTCAAAGGCCCTTTTTTGAAAGCTATAAAAAACCTTTTCCATGGCATTGAGTTCATCTTCACTGACTCCTTCGGGCGGTTCAAACACCACATCAAAACCAGTGTTTTTTATGGCGCGATTGTTTTCAGGATTAGCAGAAATATCTTTTAGAACCATGCGGTTTATGTCTTGTCTTCTCTCTTTTGCTTGTGAGTTATTTTTAATAATAGACATAGCAGTGGCCAATTCATTTTCTTGATTGATGGAGACGGGACTGGGATTTGTATTAGTTTTTACAATGGGTGGGGGACTTTTTTGGGTAGCTGCTAGTTGCGCCAGACTTAACTGTCTTTGGTTTTCAATTTTTTCTGAAAATTCTTTGCGGCCATCTTTAGTGCCTACAGTTCTTAGTTTTTTTAACCAAGATTCTTCCACTGGAACAATTTCAAATGTTTTGGGTGCAGCTGTTTCAAATGATGTCGGAGTAAAATGATCAAGAAAAGGCGTGAACATAAAGGCCCAATGAATTAGTAATGAAATTAGTACGAATGCCCAAAGTGGCCTATTGATCTGATCGTTCATGGCGATATCCTAGCAAAAAGTTCAGAGAAATTTGAGTAAAAATAACCTAGTTTCGCAACTTCTTGACTGTGACGCCTAAGATTGTCACAATATTAGTGATGCCTAAGGATAGGCGTCGTCATTATACCTTAGTGACAAGTTCAGAAAGGACGTAAATTATGTCATTTAAAAATGTCATGAAATCTAGATCAACTTGGGCCTTTGTTTTGTCGTGTGCTCTTTCGGTCACGACTTATTTCATCTTCGATGGCTCGCAAGAAATAAGAAGATACGCCATTTTAGCAGATGGAATGAATACTTGCTTTAATCGCTTGCACCAAACTCACACATCTTCGGTCATGAATGCCAAAGACTCTGTCTATATGCAGAGTGATTTTTTGAATCTTTCGCAAGAATGTTTTGAAGAAGCGCAAACCAATGGTGAAGAAAACTTTGTGGATAAATTGCCGCAATTTGTAAAGAAGATTTCCTCATTGAGTGCTGACGTTCATTGGTATCAAGGAAAGATTAGCAGTAAAAGTACGGATAAGGTAGCGCTTGAGCTGAGATTTGATCGTCTGGAATCTTTAAAAAATGAAATTCTCGAAGAGGGCGATAGTTACCGTGAAAAAGTAAGCTCTACGCTGACTTGGTTAAAGTTTTTATTTTTTGCTTTTGCGACATTAGTTCCCTTTATTATCGCCTACGATTATTTTAAAAATAGAAAACTTGCTGCGCAAAATGAGCAAGTGGAAGAGAGCGCACAAAAAATCCTATCAACAGGTGCCATGGCCGATACGGCGCGAGTAGAAGAAGTGATTAAAACAGCATTGGAGCAAAATCATTTAAGTGCCTGCTCCGAGTTATTTAGTGTTTATCAAGCGGATTTGATTGAAGCTGAAGCTACTAATCGATCCAATCCATTTGTAGGACCTGCTTATGAAGAAAAAACAGTCTTAGAAGTTATGGAGTTAAAAGAAAAATTAAATGTGACTACTTTTGATTATATTTTGGCCAAGGTGATTGATAATTTATCGGGCAAAATCTTTACTCAAGGCGTGGTGCTGGATTTAGATGTTGATGAAGAAGTAGTAGTGGAAGGTGAGGAAGAAAAATTAGAACAAATTCTTTTTCAAGCGGTTTCTCACTCTCTTGAATGTTGTACGCAAGTTGTGGGCAGCAAAAGAATGTCTATTTCTATGAAAAAATTAGGCGGGACAGTACTGGTTGAAGTTAAGGATAGCGGAACTGGTTTTTCTCCAGAACTAATTAGCGACTTAAAATGGAAGCGAGCTGACTTTTCAAAAACTCCCATGAACTTACAAATTGCCAGTGGATTAGTGCAAACCATTAAGGGTGAAATTTCTATTGATAACATTTGCAATGATGATGGAAATATTGTCGGTGGTTCAACTAAAATTCAACTTCGTTTAGCTCCTAAAAAAGTCGCTGCAACTAGTGCAGTGAAAAAATTAGTGGAGCTTAAAAAAGGTAAAAAACGCGAGCTTATAAAAAATCTGGGGCGCGTTTAAGTCTTATTTTGCCTAATTTTTCTAATCAGCATAGGTAATAAGATCATACATGCCATGATAATGAGCATGGTGGTGGTCCCGTCTCCAATGATACTGTTTAACCACAATGTTGAGACCATGAGCAGAGTAAAATACATCATGTCTCCTGCAATCGCGATCATCCAGCCAGCAATAAAACCGTGACCTGCAGCTACTGCCACAGCTCTTCCAGTCATAGGATCAACGCCAAACGCAATCATGATGAGTGCAAAAACACCGGTAGAATTTCCATAAAGCTTGGTCATTTTTTTTATGGTTAACTTGAAGGCCTCACTGACACGCATGAGAAATGGAATGCGTTTTCCGGCGGCCATAAAAAGCATTAATATTGGTTCAAAGACACAGGCCAAAATAATGTCAGAAATTAAATAAAGCAGCATCATAATGGGCCATTGTATGCCTTTACTTTGCGCCATTAACACGCCAGCGGGAATTCCTCCACCAAAGGGAATGAGGAATATAACTAAAACTTGCCAAGCATTTTCGAGTGTTACATTAAGCATTGTGTTTAGAAGATTGTGAGAAGAAAACACCATTTAATTCTTGGGTGATTTCAGTCGTCGCATCTTTAAATGTATTTTGCGCATTTTGAAAAGATTTTAAAGATTGTTTGAGATCATTAATAGAAGGAACTTGGACGCCTTGTAGAATTTGTCCAATCGAAGCGCCTTTGGCCTCATTCATAATAAATTTTAAAAATAAGAGCATTTCTTTTTCGGAATAAAGTTCAGCAATGACTTCATTTTGATGAATCAGTTGCAAGCACTGATTGTCTTCTTTATCTGTTTGTAGCTGAAGACGTGTCAGGACCGAATTAATTTGCGGTGAGAGCATCTTAGTATAAATATCTGGGTGACGAGGAAATAAACTATGTGAGCGGCAAGAGGTTAATCCGTTGATGACTAGAGGATTAGTATAGTTAATGTTTTGCGCACTACCGCTAAGTCCAAATTGATCCAACATTTTTTCTAGTTCTTGTTTTAGTGCTGAAAGTAAACCAGAAGTGTACCAAGGATATTTAGCAAAATCCTTCATGATAAAGCTCATGTGATATTTAAAAGATTTTTTAAATTCATCAGGGTGCAAATTAATTAAATTGTCTGCACTCATTTTAAAGAATTGATGATGAGCTGCTTCAATGGGAAAATCGGTCTGTAAAAAAAATTTAGGAATTAAAAGTCCTCTAACTTTTGACTTCATTTTGGTTGGGCCATTACCGAGTGAGAGTTGCAGTACTTGGCGTCCAATATCACTGGTGAAATAATCGCGGAATATGTTGATATTTAATTCTCCAACTTTTGGTAGTAAACCAAAGTAAGCGTAGAAAGCAGTTCCGTATTTTTCACGTTTGGCCTCGAAGGTATTCATACTGGTGAGTTCAATTTCGGGTCTTTCCATCTGAGTATAATTAACCACTAAAAGGAGTGGGAACTGGTTAATTTGCATAGCATCTGCCATCAGCGTTTGATTTTGACTGATATGATCATTAGGAGCAGAAAATTGTTCAATCGCAAAAAGATTTTCTAGCGGTAAAAATAATTCGGTTAAATTTTTGAAAAAATGCGGGTGAGTCACTCTTTTACTATCTTGGTCAGCAGAATTAATCAGTTTTCCGTCAATAATAGCATCTTGGAAAAATTCTAATAAAAAAGAATTATCAATATGATGACGATGAGCAGGAGTGGTGTTGCTCTTATTTTGGAAAAAATTCTCAATGGAAGAAACAATTTTTTGAAATAGGCCAAAATGCTGGAGCGGGCCCAGACATCTAAAAGAATAACAAGATTCTTTTTGCGATGTTTTAAGGACAGAATTTACTTGTGTTGTTTTTTGCTTAGGTTTCTTTTTTAAAATATAAAGAAAACTACTTAATTCGCCTTTGCCTTTTACTTCTTCCAAACTGACATTGGCCAAACAGGAAACGCTTTCTAATAGTTGTCCAGTTCTTTCACTATGGCTTGGCACAAAAAGTTTTTGATTCGTAAGGACAAAAAGTAGTCCGTCGTGAGTTAAATCTTTTAATTGTGAATTAATTTGTGTCACCAAAAAATGATGTGGATTGGTTTTTGGCATATCTGGTAAATTCAAAATGATACGATCATAAAGTAGCGAAGTTTTGGATTCCACTGATTCCTGGTTTTTCCACAGCGCGCTCATGGGTAATTCGCTTTCGATATTTTGTTTAGAATATTTTTCTCGCATAATTCGTGAGACAAAACTAAGCGTCGAGGCATGTTGTTCACTCGATAGCGTAACTAAGAAATTTAAAAAATGAAGTTCATTGAAAATTTTAAGATAACTACCTTGTGCCTTATTTAAATTGGCCCCACTCATAAATTCTGGGGAAATAATATTATTCCATTTTACATGTTCTTTACTTTCCTGAGCAAGCCAATGAGATTGGCTTAGCGATGAAATATATTGTCCCGTGAATTTGGTATTAATGACTTTTGGCCCTGTTTGATTGGCGACGCAAGTTTTTTTAGCTTCTGACCATTTCGGAAATTGCAAGATGAACTGATTGATAAAAAGGCCGGTGGCCAAATGTGATAACGAGTGGGAGTAGTTGCGATCTCTAAAATTTAAATGATCATTAACAATATATGCTTCTTTGCAAAATGTTGTAACTTTCATTAGTTCCGCTACCGACAATTTACCTACGACGCTTTTAACTTCTTCTAGCAAGTCTTTGTAAAGACCCGATGGGCGATACCAACTAAAAGTATTTTTCTTTAAGGCCTCACAATCCATCGCCAGAGGTCCACCCATTTGAAAGATGCTCCCCAAAAAGGAATTGGGATTCATTAAAATATTGTCGCTGGTTTTTAAATTTTGAACTTTTATAATATTTAAAATAAAGCGAATTTTTAAAACATAAATAGTGACTGCTTGAAAACAAAAACGATCTAGAAATTGTGTTAGGATATTTTTGGCCGGAGAATCAGGATTAAATAAATGATTCCATAGTGCTTGGGCATCATCAATTAATGAGAGCGCTGGAATATCATCAAATTCGTTGTCGTTAATAAACGAAGTGAATTCTTCAAAAACAGCATTTTTAAAAGAGAAATTAGTATTTTTAAAACTTTGAAATTGAACACGAGCGTCTTGCGCCAATTCTTTGAGTGTATTTTTTAATTTTACCGACGATTTTGAGAGGAGACCTTCGCCGTGCCAGCCGGGAATGAAACAAGAGTGCAGGCCGGTACTTTTTGCAGTTAAAAGTTGAGCATAGCTCTGCGGCGGCAGCAATGATGCAGCTGACTGATTACTTGCGCAATTGGTATGAGACAACCACGCACTGGCACTAAACGGCCGGTTTAACATGAGAAAAACCTCTTCAGTATTTTTGTAAAGATCTCACCTCGAGACCATCTTTTTGAGTAAGAAATTCTGACGTAATCACCAGACATCGGCAATGAAAAAATGCCTTACTTTTCATGTCAGGAATTTGGCGCTTGTAACGCGTTATAATTATGTAGGGTCAGGTAAAGGCTTTAAATAATTTTAAACTAAAACTAAAGGATCATACTGAGATGACGATAGGAATTATGTATTATACGGGAAAAGATATTTCAAGGAGACGGTATATGACATCAAAACCATTAGAAAATGAAAACGCTGATCAGGGTTTTAATGAATCAGAGTTGGAAGATATAATGAATGAGATTGAAAGTTTGGAAAAAGAATTTTCAGAAGTCACTGATGCTGCCGTTGCCATCGCTCCCTCAGCTGCGCCAGAGTTATTAGTAATCCCAGCTAAGGATGTACAAAAAACATCATTACAAATTTCTATTGATGAAGAATTAGAAAGACTGCATAAAGCGCCTAAGTCAGTTAGTAATGTTGTTTCTATGCCCGCGCCGAAGGCCCCTGAGTTTTCTGGTAAAGGCGCAAAAACGGAAATGAGTTTTTCTGTGGCAGGTGAGATGGCGATTAATTTACAATTTAAAGTTTCAGGTCAATGTGTAAATATCGTGGTTGATGAACAAAACGGTTTAGTGATTAATCTTGGCAATGGCGGCCGTTTCGTTTTACCCATCAATAACAACAAAGCAGCGTAGTTTTTTTGTGTCAATTAAAATTCTTGGTGGTGTGGCCAGAGGTGTGACGTTAGTGGTCCCCGAAGGCGATGTCGTTCGTCCTACTTCAGTCATGATTCGTCGTAAAATTTTCGATTACTATCAGTCTCTAGAGGGAACAAGGTTTATTGATGCTTTTGCTGGCTCAGGTGGCATGGGACTGGAGGCCTGGTCAAGAGGGGCAGAAAAACTTTTTTTTTCAGAAAAAAATCGTAAAGTTAGTAGCGTTTTAAAAAAAAATATAGAAAAAATTCAAGAGCGAGATACTGCTAGAACAATGCAATTTTTTGATGGGGATTTTTTTTCTTGGGCCAAATATCATCAAGCTGAATTCACCGAAAATACTATTGTCTTTATTGATCCTCCGTATATGCAACATGAGTGCTACAAAAAAGTCAAAGAGTGGTTACAAAATCAAGATCTGCGATGTGAATGGTGGATTGAATCTGATTGTCACAAGGGTGTTCCCGAAAAATTTTGGGATGATTGTGGCCGCGTCGTCAAAAAAAAATATGAGCATGGAGATAGCTATTTAATTATCTTTTGACTACAATTCAAGAGATGAAATCTTTAAAAAAAGCCGTCTACCCTGGAACCTTTGATCCTTTCACCAATGGCCATAAACACATTTTAGATAAAGCTTTAAAAATTTTTGATGAAGTGACTATTCTTGTCGCCGTCTCTCCTACTAAAGCTCCGCTTTTTCCAAGTGGCCAAAGAGCGACCATGATTCGCGAACTTTTCGCAGGCAATAAAAATATTATTGTAGATTCTTGGGATGGCCTAGTGGTGGAATACGCTCGTAAAAAGAAAATTCAGACCATCATTAGAGGACTTCGGCCCAATGGTGATTTTGATATTGAATTTCAAATGGCCTCAATGAATTCTCATCTTAATCCTGATATCGAAACAGTTTTTTTCACCACCGGTAGCGACAATTATTTTGTAAGCTCCAGTCTAGTGCGCGAAGTTTTTAAACATGGCGGCGATGTTTCTCCTTATGTTCCTAAAGAAATTTTTAAACACTTAAAAAAAATATAGGAGTTTGCGATGCATACCAGCTCACGTGTTAAAGATATGCAAGAGAGTATCACGCTTAAACTCAATGCACGCGCCGTAGAACTAGCGGAAAAAGGCAAAACCGTTTTTAACTTAACCGCTGGCCAATTACCTTTTCGTCCCATGAATGAGTTTGTTGATCTGATGAGAAACGAGCTAAATTTTTTAAAAAGTTTTCAATACAGTCCAGTGGTAGGTTTTCCTGATTTACGTCAAAAAATTTTAAAATATGTGGAGACAAGTCGCGGTATTGATTTTAGTAAAGTGAATGAAAGTTTTGATGTGGTAGTTTCTAACGGCGGTAAACATGCCATCGCTAATATTTTAGGAGCGATGCTTGATCCAGGTGACGAAGTTATTATTTTATCTCCCTATTGGATTTCATATCCGGCATTAATTAAATTTTGCAGGGCCGTTCCCATAGAGGTAAAATCCTCCGTTTTTGACGTTTTCGTACCAAGCCTGGATGATATCAAACGCGCCATTTCTGCCAAAACTAAAGCGATCATTATCAATAGCCCCAACAATCCAACGGGCACACATTATTCCAAAGAATGGATGATTGAATTTGGAAAATTAATGCTCGAGCACCCTGATGTAAACATCATTAGTGATGAAATTTATTTTGAACTTTATTATTTTGATCCCAAGCCTTTTTATTTTTACCAAGAATTTCCTGAATTATTAAAACGTACAGTTATCGTCGATGGAATATCAAAAACTCTGGCCAGCACTGGCCTGCGTTTAGGTTATTGTATTGCTCCAAAAAATTTATGTAAGGCCATCGGAATTTTACAAGGCCAAACAACTTCTGGTGCCAATTCCTTGGTGCAGCGAGCGCTGGCCAATTTTGATTTTGAAAAAATTAGTGAATATTTAGCGCCCATTAAAACTCATTTGCGCGCCAATTCTGAAATCGTGCGCGAAAAATTTCGTGAAAAAAACTTAGCGCAAACTTGGTATCAAACTTTGTCCGCTTTTTATTATATTGTCGATTTTTCACAGTCACCCGTGATGAACAAATTTCGCACTTCAAAAGACGATCAAACAGATTATTCTGAAAAAATTTGTGAGGTACTTTTAGAGGAACAAGGCATCGCTATCGTGCCTGGAACTGATTTTGGTCTAGCTAATTCCGCGCGAATTAGTCTGGTACTGGAGAAAGAGGCCTTTAAAGAGGCCATGGAAAGACTGGTAACCTTCCTCGCTAGTTAAATTTTTCCCCCCAGTAGGATTACAACTAACTCCTTGAGATAATTAATCTAGGAGTTGTACGTGAAAATTTTCATTCTCATTTTTTCATTATTATTTTTTTCGTGTGGAAAAACCGCTGATGAAAAAATTGCAGAGGCCATCGATACCGCTAATCAGTGTTTAAATACTGGCCAGTGTGATTGCGCAATTCGCGTGCTGGATGCGGTTGGAATGCAAAACGGTAATGCCCTTTACATCACAACTCTAGCAGCTGCGCGAGCTTGTTATTCAGATTTTGACGAACCAACTTTTATTGAAACAGACGTTCCTCTTGTCGGAACACCGAGCACACTTGGAAGCACCACTCGATTTTCCACTTCATCAACCATGAGCACGCCCGCTCATGCCACCTATGTTGCACTACAAGGCGGCATTGATACTTTTTTGTTTGCAGGTGGAATTTCAACTGCAGTAAATACTACGAGTACGCTCCGTTCGACCTATTTTAGTACTGGAAATATTTCGGACATGAACGCTCATTTGCTCTACATGCTTTTTGCTCAGGTGGGAAAATTTTTATATTACTATGGAAATCCTACTGCGCCCGGAGTGAAGGGTGGCGGAGCAGGTGCTAACGGTTGTTTGGCCAACTACGAAAATGTGCCCTTAAATGTGGGTGTTGATTTAACTACCTATTTGGGCCTAGGAGCGACCGGATCTTGTAATACTTTAAACGAAGGCCACGCTGATTTAGGCGTCGCTGGATCATTAAATATTGCTCGCGCCTGTCAAGTCATTGTGAATTTTAATAATATTTTAGATATACTACCAGCGGTGATTGCTTCTGTTTCAGGGAATGACTTAGCGACGCTTAATACAGCACTTACCGCGATTACCGCCGCTAAAACATTGGCCACTACTGCTAAACCTGCCATTGCCGCTTTGTTTAATGTCACCTCGCAAACCGATTGCGTTGCTAATTATAGCAGTGCCGCCAACGATGATCTTCTACAAGTTTATTTTACGTTTATTTTTGAGTTTTTATTTACATGAAGTATTGCATTTTTTTATTATTTTTTGCCTCAACTCTTTTTGCGAAAGAGTTTCGTTATATGCAAAGATCTCCTCGCGCTTTATTAATGGGGGACGCTTTTACTGCGCTCGCCAATGATGACTATACTTTATTTTATAATCCGGCCGGTTTAGCAAGTACTACTGGTATTTCTTTTAAGTTTTTTAATGCTGATCTAGGTTTTTCAGATTATTACCATGACCAGGATCGATTTAAAAATTTTCCCTCTACTGCCGCAGGTATTAGCAACAGAATTTTAGGTTATCCCATTTATATTCACATGGGGACGACACCAACCATAAAAATGGCCGGCTTTGGTTTTAGTTTACTGGCCTCAAATACTACCACTTTGGTTTTAAGAAATGCCATAACTCCGCTCTTGGAAATCGATTATCGCTATGATCGAGGATTTGTAATTGGTTACGCTTATACTCTTGGTGCTTTTGGAAAAAAGAAAAAAGATGGACAAGGATCAGGCACTAGCATTGGCGCTTCAGTTAAACATATTAATCGCGAGGGATTGCAAGGAACTTACCATCTTTTTGGAACAGATTTAATTAGTAAAATAAATACTGCCAATACTGATAATATGTCGACCATCTTAGAGTCTTTGGGCCACGCCAAAGGAAATGGTTGGGGAATTGATACAGGCGTTATTCAAACTTTCAAGAAAGGTTTTTCAGAGACTTCATTTGGCCTGTCTGTTTTAGATGTAGCAGATACCCGCTTTAAAAAAACCTCAGGAACCGGAACTGTTCCGGTGCAAAAAATGACGGTCAATGCCGGAGCTTCTTTTAAGCAAGATTATAAAATTATAGATTATGCTTTTTCTTTAGATTTACATCCACTCAACGATGCCATGGATTATCGCAGAAAAATTCATTTGGGTTTTCAGTTTGGAATCCCTTTAGTGCGCGCCTTTGCCGGTTTTAACGCCGGCTACGTCAGTTATGGACTGCAGTTAAGGCTTTGGCCAATCTCCATTTTGGCCGGTTTCTACTCCGCAGAAGTCGGTGCAGGCTTTAAGCAAGAAGAAGCTAAACGCGCAGTTCTCTACTTGTCATTATTTGACTTTTCTTTTGATCTTTAGATCGCTACAATTTTAAAAAACTTACACCATGGAGGGCCAGTTGAGTCAAAAGTACTTTGTGCTCGATACGAACGTTATCTTGTTTGATCCTCTTTCAATTTATAAATTTGCCAAAAACTTTGTTTATATTCCACTTATCGTCATTGAAGAGGTCGATCGCTTTAAAAAAGATCAAAATGAAAACGGCCGCAACGCCCGTCATTTTGCTCGTATTGTAGATGAACTACGAGCAAATGGTCACTTACCTGATGGCGTTGATCTAGGTAATGGCGGCAAGCTTATTATTTCAGTTGATTCGCGAGTTAAAGATCCAGGAAAATATCCTATCGATCTGACTATTAATGATAATCTTATTTTATCTTCGGCACTTGCTCTAAGAGACGATGGAAAAAATACCATTTTAATCACTAAAGATATCAATCTTCGTCTGAAGGCCGATGTTTTGGGTGTCGCCGCAGAAGATTTTGGAACTAAAGATGTGACGCTGGATGAGCTTTATCCTGGTCACCGCTTTTTTGAAGTCAGCGCTGAGCGTTTATTAGAATACGAAAAAGAGCGTTTTTTATCACTGACAAATGAAGAGTGTCTTGCGATTCATCCTAATGAATATTTAACGGTGATTGAAAAAGGCAACGATCGCAAGCGCGCGCTTGGTCGTTATTCTAAGGCCAAAATGGGAGTTGTTCCATTGATTCCTGTACGTGAAGGTGTGTGGGGAATTTATCCTAAAAATACTGAACAACAATTTGCTTTTGATGCGCTTTTAAATGATGAAGTAAAATTGGTAACGTTAGTGGGGAAGGCCGGGACAGGAAAAACCTTGCTGGCGATCGCCGCTGGTTTAGAAATGACTATCGGCCAAGAAAAATATTCCAGGCTACTAGTTTCCAGGCCGGTGCAACCGATGGGAAAAGACTTAGGTTTTTTACCAGGAGATGTGAATGAAAAACTGGGTCCATGGATGCAGCCCATTTTTGATAATATGGACTTTTTATTTGGCCAACATAAAAATACCAACGCTTCATGGGAGAGTTTGATCAATGAAGGCCTGCTGCACGTAGAGCCTTTGACTTATATTCGTGGACGCTCCATTCCGCAGCAATATTTAATTGTTGATGAGGCACAAAATTTGTCGCCACACGAAGTAAAAACTATCGTGACTCGCGCTGGTGAAGGTACCAAAGTCGTCTTAACAGGTGACTGTGAACAGATTGATAGTCCTTATTTAGATTCAGTCAATAACGGTCTCGCTTATGTGGTGGAACGTTTAAAAACAGAATCAATTATTGCTCATACGACTCTTAAAATGGGAGAGCGTTCAGCGCTTGCAGAAATTGCGACTAAATTATTGTAGAGGAGTATAGTTGATGTCAGATCGCTTTCGCCGCCAATCCCTACGAGCACCGCTTTCTTCGCGTGCGCTTTTTGGTGACGAAGGGCATGTGCTACGCGCGCAAATTAAAAATATTTCTCAAGGCGGAGTGCTTTTGCATAATCTGCCTCACGTTCCACGCATCAAATTAGTCTCTTTAGTATTTGAAATTCCCATGCTGGCGGAAATCTCGCAAATGGAAGCGAGTGAAATAAAAAAAATTAAACGCGATGACATAGATTTTAAAATCATCAGGACAAAAGTTAAAATTGCCAGAAGCTTTGAAGGCAAAAGCGCCATTGAAAGTATTTTTGTTAATAATATCGGCGGTCAATTTTTATCAATGGGTAAAAATGAAGAGAGCTACATTGCCGATTACGTCGGACTCATGTCGCGCAACTTAGTTTATTTATTGTCACTATTTGAAGGTGGCGGAAAAGGCGAAGATCGCAATATTTTTTTACGTCATGTCTCAGAGCTTTTGGGCTATAATTCATCCGAGAAAATCCCCATGCTAAGACTCAAAATACTGCACGATTATCAAAGTTTAGAAAATCTTTAAGAGAAAATTCGCTCGATTCGCTCAAAAATATTTTTAAGATCAAAGCGACTCTCTGGAATACGACGATTGAATTCTTTAACGATTTCATATGTTCTAACAGAAATTTCTTGATCGGCTTCATGAGTTTTTAAATCAGAAATTAATTCTTCTGACTCTTGCATAAGTTGATTAAAGCTCAGGCCTTTTAAATAATTTTGACGTCCATCTGACGACTTGGCTCGTTTCCATTTGGAAATGCTCACAACATTCTCAGCATTAAGATCCTGCATCACAGCCTCTGTGTAAAATTAGAAAAAACTTCTATCGCCTTTTATCTGCAACGTCTGCTTATAGTGCGCTTCGTAAGAATTAGTTACAGTTTTTGTAAGATTTTTTAAGTTTATGATTCTTACTTTGAGTCGAAATGCTTCAAAACAATGAAAAACTTACTCTGAGTGCATAATTTTTGACCCAATCTCTAGGCATTAAAGTTGCCTTGGGGCGTCAAACGTTACAGAAGCTAGGTGGTTCTATGCAGAAAATGTT